>Ga0073928_10008690_pt1 | contig 12647 bp, 8 predicted proteins | sample PaiPotPPA55metaG_FD_76969 | JGI IMG/M metagenome (GOLD analysis project Ga0073928, IMG submission 76969) | Iron sulfur acid spring bacterial and archeal communities from Banff, Canada, to study Microbial Dark Matter (Phase II) - Paint Pots PPA... ...
AACGCACAGCCGGTGGATCTCTTCACTGCGCCGTCGCTGGCAGTCCCAAGGCGGGGCTGACCGTCCCCCGGTCCGCCCGTCGTTTGGTCAGCCATCACGCATCCCCCAGTCTGCGTCGTCGCCTTAAAGCTCGAGTCGGTCAGGAAGGTCTGTTCGGGTCGTACGGAGGCTGCTGTCCTTGCGGTGGCTGCTCCTCTGTGCCCGTTTTGCCCTTCGGCTTGATTAACGGCACTACGATGCCCAGGACCGCGAAGAATCCGGCATAGAGGTAGTAGTTGCCCACGTGACCGGAGAGGTCAACATGGCGCAGAGGGCCCTTGCCGTGGCGGCCGAGGTACACGACCACGATTGCGGCGATGCTCGCGAGCGTCACCAAGTATCCGACTACGCGAACGACGATTCGATCCCGCTTGGTTTCAGGCACCCTGAACCGCCTTCGTGATGTCCGTATCGACCTTGTGGCCCTTCATGACCACGGCAATGCCCGTAGAGAGGGCCCTGGTCACCGTCTCAGTATCCTGGACGACGTTCGCGACGCCTGGAGCGCTCGTAATCAGGTGAGCCACGCCGTTGGCGAAGGAGCCGCCCTGCTGGACTTTACCTGCGGCTGTCTCAGCGGTGTGAACGAAGCTGTTGTATTTGGCGTACGCAGATGTGAGCGGAGCAGCTCCCTCCTTCACTGCGTCGATCGCAGGTTGCGCGAAGTCCTTGGCGGCGCCGAACACGGTCTTCATCGGGCTGAGGAGCTTGCTCCCGAGACCGCCTGCCTTTGCCGCATCCACCGCGAGATTGGCACCCTCCTCAGCTGCGCGGGCGCCCTTGAAAGCGTCGCTCGCAACGCCGATTCCGGGTATCGCCCCGAGTAGGTCACCACCAAGGTCCGCCATGCTACCGCCGCCCCATGCCTGCATTCCGAACGCTGCAAGGCTCAGGCCCGCAGCGAGCGGTGCGCAGACGATGGTCAGCGGCGGTATCAGCGCCAGAATTCCGGCCACGGCGGACATTGCGCTGAGCACTTGGCCGATCACGTTTGCGTGGCTGTGCAGCCAGCTCGTTGCCCGGTGAAGCCAGCCCGGCTTGTGCGGGGCCAGGCCGTTCGGCGCGCTGTGCAGCTGCTCCGCCACCTGTCCGGCCTGCTGGTTGTGCCCCTGCTCCAGCTCCTCCGCCTGCTTGATTATCGCCTCAAGCTGCGACTGGTACTCCTGCAGCTGCGATTCGCACTGTAGAAGCTGCGCCCGGGCGTCTCCCGCCGCCTGGATCTGCTGCGGCGTCAGGTTCACCTCGATCGAGGTGAATGCGCTGAGGTTCGGGTTCTGCCGCGCCTGCTCGTAGTTGCTCTGGGCCTGCTGCAGCGCCGCCTTCGCCTCCTCGGCCTGGTACTCGTAGTTCTTCGCGACGCCCTGCATCGCCTCGAGTGCCGGGCCCCATGCGCTCAGGGCGCTCTGTGCCTTCGCCATCGAGTCGTGCGCGTTGAGCAGCGCCTTGGGCAGGTCGCCGGACAGGTGGCTGCGGAACTCCTGCGCGGCGGACCCCTGCCAGTCCGCGCTGTCGCTATTCGCCAGCTCGTTGATCAGCTGGTAGCCCTCCTGCAGTGAGGCCACGGCCTTCGCCAGCTTGTCGCTCAGGGCGCTGGCCGCCTCGGCGTCACCGGCGGCGGGGACGAAGCCCAGGGCGGGGAAATCGGCGATCGTCGGTCCGGTCATCACAGGCTCCCCTTCAGCTGGTCCATCGCCTGGGCCACGTCGCTCTCCACCTGCTGGTACGCCTGCTGGTTCTGCTGCACGCCCTGCACGACCGTCTTGATGTCGTTCTGCAGCTGCTGCAGTCCGTACACCCACGCGCTCTCGAAGCCGCTGCACGCGCTGTCGAGCTGCGCGGTGCCGAGCGTGCCGCCGGTCACCATGTTGGCGAGGAAGCTGCCCCCGTCCGACTGCATCGACCCCAGCGCCTCGCCCATCAGCTGCTCGGCCTGGTTGAGCGTATTGATCAACTGGCCCAGCGCGTCGAGATCCACCTGATAGAAGCTGCCGCTCACTGTTGCTCTCCCCTCTCCCCATTCGCCGTCGACGACGAACCCGACGACTCAAAGACTAGAACCCACCGCAAACCGAATCCGTCTGCTGCCCGGGTGCGGGCAGCAGACGGCAGATATTCCGAGGTACGCGGGCTGACCGCTCTCGACTGCGGTTCGTTCAGCCCCAGTGGTCTTCACTTAATCACATGTCCCACGACCGACTGAAGCGGTGTGGCCCGCATTGCCTGAGGCTGAATCTGGCTTTTAGCGCCCTTTACCCTTGGCTACGCTCGGTCGTCAGGCCAGCTCCACGCCTCGCCGGCTACATCGCGTCTTGACGTGGCTGGACAACCTCGCGGAAAAGGTATATGGCGCCGGCTGCCAAGGGGATCGCGAGCAGCGCGCCGACCACGCCGAGCAAGGCCGCGCCGATGAGTGCCGCTATCACCGCCACCATCGGCGGCACGTCCACCGTCCGGGACATCACCCGCGGGTAGATGACGAAGTTCTCGAACTGCTGGTAGACGATGAAGAACAGCCCGGCGGCCAAGGCCTTCGCGGGGGAGTCCAAGAAGACGATCATGGTGACGACCAGGGCCCCGATCGTCGCGCCGACGAGGGGGATCAGGTCGGTCAGCGCGATCAGCAGGGCCAGCGGCAGCAGGAACTCCACCTGGAGCACGCCGAGCATCAGGAACGCTGCCAGGCCCGCTAGGGATGCGACGATCGCCGCTCCGCTGACGTAGCCGCCCATCCGTTCCAGCACCCCGTCGCTCAGCAGTGCCACCCGCGAGCGCCGGCTCGCCGGCACCAGGCGCAGCGACGCGCCGCGGATCGCGGGCAGGGAGCTGAGGAAGTAGACCGTCATCACGATCACCGTGAAGGTCTCGAAGATCGAGGTGACCAGGAATTCGCCGAAGCCGAGGATGCTGCCGGCGATCACCTGCGCCGTGTCCGCGCCGGAGAACATCGTCTGCAGCCGGCCGACCACGTTGTACTTCTGGTCGAGGCTCGCGATCGACGGGTTCTTCTCCAGGCTCTCCAGACGCTTCGGCATCGCCTCGATCAGCCCGCTCGTCTGCGTCGCCAGGGGCTGCGCGATCGCGGTGATGAACGCGGCGATCAGCAGCAGGCCGCCGCCTGCGACGACCAGCACGGCGAGACCGCGCCGCATGCCTCGCGCGGTCAGCTTCTCCACCAGCGGGTTAAGGCCCACCGCGATCAGCAGCGCGATCAGGATCAGGATGAGCTCGGTCGTGACGACGCGTATCGCCTCGGCCAGGTAGTAGCAGATGATCACGCCGAGGCCGCCGACGAAGCCGACGTAGTACGGGTGCGAGCGCCGGAACGGCAGACCGCGCCGCTTGGCCGAAGGCTCGGCTCCGGCTCCGGCCCCGGTTTCAGCCTCCGCCTCGGGCATCGGCGCGTACGCGTCCGCCGGCTGCAGTGTCGTCTCGACCTCCTCCATGCTCAAGAGCATAAAGGGGCGGCCGGGCAGAAAGGCGCGGGTCCCCGCGGACGGTGCGAGACCGTCCGCGGGGACCCGTTGCGGCTACTGCTTAAATCTTCTCCGCCCGGAGCGAGGTCAGCGCGACTGGGCCGGGACGGAGTCGTCCGCGGAGTCGTCGGCGCCGCCGCCGATCAGGCCGGCCAGGGCGCCGCCCGCCGCACCGCCGGTGAGCGTCGCGAGCATCTCGCGCACGTTGTGCAGCTGCGCGTTGATCGAGTCGCGGCGGTGGGTGAGTGCCGCGAGCTCCCGCTCGGCCTCGGAACGGATCCGGTCGGTCTTGGCGCGCGCGTCGGCGATGATGTCGTCCGCCTGCCGCTGCGCGGTCTCAATGGTCTGACGCGCACGGCGCTCGGCGTCGGTGCGCATCTTCTCCGCCTCGAGCCGGATCTGCTCGCTGCGGGTCTCGACCTCGGCCAGGTGCTTCTCGGCCTTGGCCTGACGCGCCGCCAGGTCCCGCTCGGACTGCTCGCGCCGCTTGGCCAGCTTGGTCTCGAAGTCCGTCGCGGCGGCCGCGGCCGACGCCCGGATCTCCTCGTAGTGCGCCTCGGCCTCGGCCCGCTTGGCGGCGGCGTCCTTCGCCGCCTCCGCACGGGTCTGGTTCGCCTCCTCCTTGGCGCGCTCGTTCATCCGCACGCCCTCGGCCTCGGCCTTGGCGCGCACTTCCTTGCCGTAGTTCTCGGCGTCGGTGCGCACCTGGCCGGCGGCCTGCTCGGCCAGCTCACGGTGCTGGTCGGCGGCGCGGCGGGCCTCCTCGCGCAGGTCCTTGGCCTCTTCCTCGGCCAGGCGCAGGATCTTCTCGACCCGGGCGCCGAGCCCGGCGTAGGAGGGCTCTGAGTCGGTCAGCTGGGCCTGCACGGACTGGTTCTCCAGGTGGAGCTCCTCGATCCGCTTCTCCAGCGCCGTGACCCGGTTCCCCGAACTGTCTCGCTCCGCAGTCAGCTTCGTCAGGCGCTCATTCGTCTGGGTGACGTCATAGCCGCCCCTACGTACGATCTCGAGGCCGAAGGGAGAGGTGGTCTCGCTCATCTACTTTCCGTCTCTGACTTGACCGTCGAGGGTCGGTCGAATCTGTTCGGCTGGCCCGGCGGTTCGGCTGTCGGCACTGTGCTTGGTCAACTCAACTTCGGCGCCGCCGTGGGCGAAGCCGTTGTATCGTGCGAAGTCTCGGGCAATCCTGTCATGTTTCCGAGCCCGTTGTGTACGCGTCGAGCGGATTCGCCCCGGCATCCCACCTGGAGGAGTGGCACCGCGGCGTCATCACACTATCTGTCCGGTGGCTGAATGTACCCCTCGCCTCCCTCGGCGTTCCGAACCGTTACGTACCGCCGCCGCGTGCTGACGCTGTTTACCGCGGCCACGTCCGGCTACTTCTTCTGCTGCTCGGGGGCGAGCCCGGGCAGCGGGCCGGTCAGCGCGTCGAGCACGCCCTGGACCCTGGCCATCTCGTCGGTGATCGCGTCCCGGCGCCGGACCATGGCGTCCACGTCGCGCTGCGCCTCCGCCTTGGACTTGTCGGCCTCGGACCTGGCCTTGGACACCATCGCGTCCGCCGCCTTCTCCGCAGAGGCCTTCATCGCCGCGCTCTCGCTCGCAGCCTCCTGCCGCAGTCGCTGCGCCTCCCGCTGCGAGGCGCCCACCTGTTCGGCGACGGTGTTGCGCAGCTTGTCCGCTCCCGCGTGCGCCTCGGCGAGCGTCTTGGCCGCCTCCTTGCGCGCGTCCTCGAGCTCCTTGCGCGCCTGCGCGACGAGCTCGTCCGCCTGCCTCGCCGCGGTCTGCAGCGAGTCGGCGGCCTTCTTCCGCGCCTCTCCAGTGGTCCGGTCGGCCAGCGCGGAGGCGTCCGAGGTCAGCCGCTCGGCCTGCGCACGGGTGTCCGTGAGCAGCTTCGTCGCCTCGGCCTGCGCCTTGTCCGTGATGCCCTCGGCGCTCGCCCGGATCCGGTCGACCTCGCTGCGCGCCTCCGCGGTCACCTTGTCCGCCGCGCCTCTGGCCTCCGCCTTGGTGTTCTCGGCGTTGGCGGCGGCCGCGGCGCCGATCTTCGCAGCCTCCTGACGCGCGGTGACGACGAGCTCGTCCGCCTCGCTGCCGGCCTTGGTCAGCTTCTCCATGGACTGCTTGCGCGCGTCCGCGAGGATCTGCTCGGCCTGCTTGCGGGTGGCCTCGGCCGCGGCGTCGGCCTCGACGATCGCCTTCTCGGCGCGCTGCTGCGCGTTCTTGAGCCGGGTCTCGGCTTCCCGCTGCGCGGCCTCGAGGACTCCGTCGGCGCTCGCCCGGATCCGGCCGACCTCGTCGCGGGCGGCCTGGATCGCCTCCGCGTTCTCCCGGATGGTGTCCTTGGTCAGCTTCTCGGCGTCGACCTTGGCCTTGGCGGCGATGGACGTCGCGTCCTCGCGCAGCCTGGTCGCGTCGGCCCTGGCCTCCTCGCGCATCCGCGCCGCGTCCTCGGCGGCCTTCGCAAGCTGCTGCGACGTCTCCGAGTTCGTCTTCTCGCGCAGCGCCTTGGTCTCGGCGGCGGCCTCCTCGCGCTGCTGCGTGGTGTCCGCCGTGACCTTCTTGCGCAGCGCGGTCGTCTCGACCATCGCCTCGTCGCGCAGCCGGGCCGCCTCGGTCCGTGCCTCGCCGAGCGAGCGCTCGCCGTCCGCGCGCGCTTCGGCCAGGGCCTTGTCCGCCTGCTGCTTCAGGGTCAGTGCGACGGTCTCCGCCTCGGCGCGCACCGTCGCGGCCTCCTGCTGCGCGGCCGCGATCAGTCCGTCCGACTCGGCCCTTATGGCCGCCGACGCGGACTCGGCCTCCTGCTTGATCCGCGCCGCCTCGGCCTTGGCCGCCACGCGAAGGCTCTCGCCCTCCCTGGTCGCCGCCTGCTCGAGGGCCTGCGCGGCCTCGCGGGCCTCGGCCAGCTTCTCCTGGGCCGCGCGCTCGGCCTCGGCCGCCTTCGCGGTGGCCAGCTCCTCGGCCTTCGCCCGCAGCTGCCCGACTTCCTTGCGGGCCGCCGCGAGCATCGCGTCCGCGCCGGCCTCGGTGTCGGTACGGATCTTGTCGGCGGTCTCCGCGGCGTCCGCGCGGGTCTTCGCGGCGGCGGCCTCCGCCTCGGAAGTCAGCGTATTGGCCGCGGCCCGTGCGTCCTCGGTGAGCTTCTCCGCCCGGGAGGTCGCCTCGTCGGTGAGCTTCTTGGCCTTCGCCGTCGAGTCGACGGCGAGCCGCTCGGCCGCGTTCTCCGCGTCCGCGCGCAGCTGCTCCGCCCTGGCGGTGGCGTCCGTGACAAGCTTGTCAGCCCGTGCTTCGGCGTCCTCGAGTTTCGCCTTCGCGTCCGACTCGGCCGAATCAGTGATCTTCTTCGCAGCGGCGGTGGCGACGCCGTGCGCGCCCGAGGCCTCCTCGTGCAGACCGGCGGCCTCGGAACGCAATTGCCGGGCGTCCGAGCTGAGCTGGGTGGCCTCCTCGTGCAGGCGAGCAGTCTCGTGCTCGCGCCGCTCGAGATCCTCGGCCGCCTCCGCGCCCAGCGCCTCGGCGGCCTCGCGGGCCTCGGCGAGCACGCGCTCCGCTTCCGCGGCCGCGTCGGACAGCGCCTGGGCCGCCTGCTGCTCCCGCTCCGCCGCCGCGAGATCCGCCGCCTCCCGGGTCTCCGCCGCCGCTTGCGCCGCCTCGGCGCCGATCTGCTCCGCCGCCGCCTCGGCGTCCGCGCGCAGCTTCGCAGCAGCCTTCTCCGCCTCGGTACGCAGCCGGGCGCCGGCCGCCGTCGCATCCTGAGTCGTGTGCTCGGCGTCGATCCGGGCCTTGTCCCTGGCCGCCTGCGCCGCCGCGTTCGCCTGGGCGGTCACCTCCGCGGCCCGCGCCTCGGTCTCCGCCCGCAGCCGCGCGGCCTCCTGCTGCGCCAAGTCGAGGCGGCGCTTGGATTCCGTCTCAGTCTGCTCACGCAGCCGGGCGGCCGCAGCCTCGGTGGACTCCCGCAGTTCGGTGGTGCGGGCGTCGACCTCGGCGGTCAGCCGCGCGGCCGCGGCCTGGGTGTCCGCCTTGAGCCTGGCCGCTTCCTGCTCCGAGGCGGAACGCAGCCGCGCCGCGTTCTCCTCGGCCTCGGCGTGCACCCGGGCCGCCTCGGTCTGAGCCATTGTCAGGAGCTTTTGAGCACTCGTCGACGCCGACTGGTTGTGCTGGGCCGCAGCCTCCTGCAACGCCGCCGCACGCGACTCCCCGTCGGCCACCCGGCGGCGCGCCTCGGCAAGCCCGGCCTCGGCATCCGCGTGAGCCTGAGCCCTGATCTGCTCGGCCACTTCCTGCGCCCGGAGCACCTCGGACTGCGCCTGCTCACGCAGTTGCCTGATCTCGTCGGCCGCCTGCGCGCGCGCCTCGTCGATGGCCTGACGCCGTATCGCGTCCGCCTCGCTGCGCACCCGCTCGGCCCACGCCACCGACTCGTTGACCTGAGCCTCGCCGCGCTGCCTGCGCTCGGCGAGCTCGTTCTCCAGCAGGACCCTGCGCTCGTTCAGCTCGCTCTGCAGCCGCTGCGCCTCCTGCTGCGCCGCGGCGCGCACCTGATCGGCCTGCTGCTGCGCGGTGCGCAGCATCTGGTCGACCCGGCCGGAGATGTTGTTGAACTGCGGATGCAGGCCGCGCCGGAACTCGTGCAGCTTCGAGCGCAGCACCTCGATCTGGTAGGCCAGGTCCTCGGCGTGGTTGACCGCCTCGTCCCGCTCCTCGCGCAGTCGGGTGAGCTCGGCTTCCATCTCGTCGAGGTGCGCGTCCACCTCGTACCGGTTGTAGCTCAGCTGCTCCTGCACCGGCGGCGGCGCCTGCGGCGGCGGGCCCGGCTGCCCGGAGTACTGGCCCGAGTACCCGCCGTTACCGGATTGGGCATGCTGGGGGCGTGAACCGTACCCGGTTCTTTCGTCCACGCGCCCGTATCCCATGAGTGCCTATGGTGTCAGATGACCGGGCCCCTGCTCTAGACGTCCCGGAAGCGGTCGATCTCGCTCCGGTGACGATCGCGCAACGCGCTGTCGCGAACGCCGAGTCCCTCGCCCGGTGCAAGACACAGTACCCCGACTTTGCCCTGATGCAGATTGCGATGGACGTCGAAGGCCGCCTGGCCGGCGTCGTCCAGGGCATAGCTGCGGGACAGAGTGGGATGAATCATACCCTTCTGGATGAGCCGATTCGCCTCCCAGGCCTCCCGGTAGTTGGCGAAATGCGAGCCGATGATGCGCTTGAGATTCATCCACAGATACCGGTTGTCGTATTCGTGCAGGAAACCGCTGGTGGAGGCGCAGGTGACGATCGTGCCGCCGCGGCGGGCGACGTAGACCGAGGCGCCGAAGGTCTCCCGGCCCGGGTGTTCGAACACGATATCCGGGTCGTCGCCCCCGGTCAGCTCCCGGATCCTGGCACCGAAACGCTGCCACTCCTTGGGATCCTGCGTCTGCGGGTCCGACCAGAACTTGTAACCCTCGGCGCTGCGGTCGATGATGAGCTCGGCCCCCATCGCCCGGCAGATCTCAGCCTTCTGCGGCGAGGAGACCACGCAGACCGGGATCGCGCCGCCGTTGAGCGCGTACTGGGTGGCGTAGGAGCCGAGGCCGCCGGAGGCGCCCCAGACCAGCACCACGTCGCCCTGCTTCATCCCGGCTCCGTTGCGCGAGACCAGCTGGCGGTAGGCGGTCGAGTTGACCAGGCCGGGGCTCGCGGCCTCCTCCCAGGTCAGGTGGTCCGCCTTCGGCATCAGCTGGTTGGACTTGACCAGCGCGATCTCGGCCAGGCCGCCGAAGTTCGTCTCGAAGCCCCAGATGCGCTGCTCCGGGTCCAGCATCGTGTCGCCGTGCCCGGCCGCGTCCTCGAGCTCGACCGACTGGCAGTGCGCGACGACCTCGTCGCCCGGCTTCCACTTGTTCACCCCGACCCCCACCCGCAGCACGACGCCGGACAGGTCGGAGCCGATGATGTGGTACGGCAGGTCGTGCCGCTTGGTGAGCGCGGACAGCCGCCCGTACTTGCGCAGGAAGGCGAAGGTGGGCACCGGCTCGAAGATCGAGGTCCAGACGGTGTTGTAGTTGATCGCACTGGCCATCACGGCCACCAGCGCCTCGCCGGGGCCGAGCTCGGGCAGCGGCACGTCGTCCAGGTGCAGCGACCTGCGCGGGTCCTTGTCCCTGGTGCTCTGCCCCTCGAACATGCCGACCTCGTCCGCGTGCACGGTGACGGCGCGGTACGAGTCGGGCAGCGGCAGGTTGGCGAAGTCCTCGGACGACGCGGTGCCGCTCAGAACGGCAGCGCGGATCTCGTTGATGCTCATGGGGGTCGGCCTCCGGAAGGATGGTCGCGTCGAGCGCAGCGGCATTGCTACTTGCGAGTAACTATGCCGATCCGGAGGCCGATTTGCTAGAGGCCGAGGTCACATTTACGTGCCCTCGGCCTTACAACCTGCAGCTGTTGCGCCGATCAGGCGACCGGGTCGCCGACCGCCACCGGACCGGGCGCTACCGGCCCCGGTGACACGGGGCCCGGCGCCACCACGTACAGCCGCTGGGTGGCCCGGGTGAGCGCCACGTAGAGGGTGCGCAGGCCCGCCGGGGACTCGGCGGCGATGGCGTCCGGGTCGAGCACCACGGCCGCGTCGTACTCCAGCCCCTTGGCGTCCAGGTCGGTCAGCACGACCAGCCGGGGCTCGGCGGCGGCCAGCTCGGCCAGCCCGTCGCGGATCCCGTCGAAGGCCGCCAGCGTGGTGATCACGCCGACGGTGCCCTCGACGGACTCCAGGGCGGCGCGCACGGCCTCGTCGAGGTCGGTGAACTCCTCCGGCGGGAAGCCGGTCTTGCGCACCGCCTCCGGCAGCTCGACGTGCGGCATCGCCTGCTTGGCGAAGCGCGCGGCGTACTCGTAGATCTCGGCCGAGTTGCGGTAGTTGGTGCGCAACTCGTGCCGGTAGCGCCGCTGGTCGCCGAGCGCGAGCTCCATCGCGAGTCGCGACTCCTCCGGGTCGGGCCACGCGGACTGCACCGGGTCGCCGACGACGGTCCAGGAGGCGCGCCGGCCGAGCCGGCCGAGCACCCGCCACTGCATCGGCGAGAGGTCCTGCCCCTCGTCGACGATGATGTGCGCGTAGCTCTCCCGGGAGGCGTCCCGCCGGGCGGCCGGATTGCGGTCCACCCACGAGGAGACCTCGAGGACGGCGCTGTCCGAGAACGGGTCCTCCGCCTCGCGCTCGTCATAGGGGACGGGACCGAGCAGCAGGTCGAGTTCGGCCAGCAGCGGCACGTCCTCCACCGACCAGTCATCGAACCCGGATTCGCCGGTCGACGCACGTGACGAGCGCGACGGCCGCGACTGGCCAGACCTGACCGATGCCTCCCGCGCCTGCTGCGTCGCCGCACTCCAGGACCCGGCCAGCGCTCGCACCTGCTCCGCGGTCAGATCCTGCTGCGGCCCGGCGAGTGCGCCGAGCACCTGCTCGTCCGCGAGCTCCCGAAGCAGCTCGGCGGGCGTGCGGTAGGGCCACCAGCGCTCGATGAAGTCGTCGAACTCGGTGCGGTCGCGCATGTCGCGGTCGAAGTGCGCCCGCTCCGTCCGCCGCCGGTCCCGAAGCTCGCGCGGCAGCCGCTCCCAGGCGGCCTCCAGGAGCGCGGTGGCCGCGTGCGCGCGCTGCACGTTGGGCTGGACGCCGCCGCCCGGATGGGCCCGCCCGAGGGCGATCGAGCGCACCCGGTCCAGCGCGCGCCGGTCCAGATGTACGACATTGCCCTGATACGTCGTGCGGAAGGCCTCCGGCACTCCGGGCGGCGCGGCGCGCACGGCGCGTTCGAGGACCGGCAGCATGGCCAGCGAGCCCTTGATCGCGGCCAGGGCGGCAGGGTCGTGCCGGCTCGAGTGCACGCCGTCGAGCAGCTCACCAAGCGACCGCAGAGCCGCCGTGTGCTCGCCGAGCGAGGGCAGCACCTGCTCGACGTACGCGGTGAACACCCGCGAGGGGCCCACGATCAGCACGCCGCCGGACTCGAAGCGGCGCCGTTCGTTGAACAGCAGGTAGGCCGCCCGGTGCAGCGCCACCGCGGTCTTGCCGGTGCCCGGGCCGCCGGTGATCAGGGTCGCGCCGTCGCCGGGGGAGCGCACCGCGAGGTCCTGCTCCCGCTGGATCGTCGCGACGATGTCGTGCATGACGGAGCCGCGCTTACGGGTGAGCGCCGCCATCAGCGCGCCGTCGCCGATCACGGTCAGTTCGTCGGCGAGCGGGCTGTCCGGGGCGAGCAGGTCGTCGTCCAGGCGGGTCACCAGCCGGCCCGAGCTCTTGATCGTGCGCCGCCGCACCACGCCGCGCCGGTCCACCGGCGTGGCCTGGTAGAAGACCGCGGCGGCCGGCGCGCGCCAGTCCACGGTCAGCGGCTCGTACTCCTCGTCGCGAACGCCGAGCCGGCCGATGTACTGCACCTCGCGGTCCTCGAAGTCGAGACGCCCGAAGACGAGCCCCTCCTCCTCGGCGTCCAGGCGCTGAAGCCACACCGCCGCCTGGTAGACGATCGAGTCGCGCTCGACCAGACCGCCCTCGTGCCCGAACTGCGCCCGCCGGTGCCCCTCGGCCTCGTAGGCCTTGGCCCGGGCGCGGGTGGCCTCGAGTCGTTCGTAGACGCGGTCGACGTGTTGCTGCTCGCGCTCCATCTCGGCGGTCGCGGGGTCGAGCTGGGGCAAGGAAGGCCTCCGGGACGGGGGTGGAACGGTTCGGGACGCGAAAAAGCCAGACCGGAAAGTCTACCCGGAAGGCAGACGCCGGCTCGGATCCCGGATCGCCCCAGAGAACCTGCCGCAAAAGTCCCGTCTCAGCGGCCCACTGTCGGTAGGCCTGCCAGGCCCGCCTACTTCTTCGTCTTCTTCTGCTGCGCCTGCTCGGCCACCGCCGCGGCGCCGTCCTCCATCGCCTTGCCCAGCGCCTCGACGTCGGTCCAGTGCTTGGTCACCCGGAAGGTGACCTTGTCGGCGCGGGTCACCAGCCAAGTCTTGCCCTTGCGGGCGACCAGGATCTGATCCCAGCGGTACAGCCCGAGCGCGCCGCGGCCGTTCGAGATGACCACGGCGTGCTCGTAGAGGTAGATCCTCGACTCCTTGAGCGCGAGCCTTGCCGCCCAGGTCCTCGGCAGGTGTACGGAG
>Ga0073928_10008691_pt1 | contig 12645 bp, 8 predicted proteins | sample PaiPotPPA55metaG_FD_76969 | JGI IMG/M metagenome (GOLD analysis project Ga0073928, IMG submission 76969) | Iron sulfur acid spring bacterial and archeal communities from Banff, Canada, to study Microbial Dark Matter (Phase II) - Paint Pots PPA... ...
ACGAGCGCAATCGCGAGCGTTACGTGTTGCTGCGCTGGGCGCAGCAGGCGTTTCGTGGCTTCCGAGTCGTGCCGCCTGGCATGGGCATCGTGCACCAGGTCAACCTCGAGTACCTGGCGGCGGTGGTCCATCTGCGCGACATCGACGGTGAGCGCGTGGCGATTCCCGACACGCTGGTGGGCACCGATTCGCATACGCCGATGGTCAATGGCATCGGCGTGCTGGGCTGGGGTGTCGGCGGCATCGAGGCGGAAGCCTGCATGCTCGGCCAGCCCCTGTTCCTGCTCAGCCCGGTGGTCGTCGGTGTGCGCTTCCACAATGCACTGCCCGCGGGCACCACGGCCACAGACCTCGTCCTGACGCTCACCGAGATGCTGCGCAAGCACGGCGTTGTCAACAAGTTCGTGGAGTTCTGTGGCGACGGCCTGTCATCGATGTCGGTCCCGGACCGCGCCACGCTTTCGAACATGTCGCCGGAGTTCGGCGCCACCGCGTCGCTGTTCCCGGTGGACGCGCAGACCTTGCGTTACCTGACCGACACGGGGCGGGACGCGGAGCAGATTTCGCTGGTGGAGCGCTACTGCAAAGAGCAGGGGATGTTCCGCGTCGACGGCGCGGAGCCGCCCATCTTCAGCGAGATGCTCGACTTGGACCTGGCGACGGTGGAACCGAGTGTTGCAGGCCCCAAGCGACCCCAGGACCGCGTTGGCCTGGCACACGTATGGGAGTCGTTCACCGCGGTGTGGGAGCAGACCGGAGGGATTGGCAACGGTGGCGGCGAGGCGACCGCGGAAGCGACCGCCGAAGAGGAGGGCCGGCTCATCGACGAAGGCGGGATCGACCCCGACGCGGTGACGGAAACGGCGGCGCCGGCGCCCGAGGACGACGCTGCCTCGGTGCGCGACGGATCCGTGGTCATCGCCGCCATCACGTCGTGCACGAACACATCGAATCCGGCCGTGATGGTGGCCGCGGGGCTGCTCGCCCGCAATGCCGTAGCCCGGGGCTTGAGCCCGCCCGAATACGTGAAGACGTCCCTTGCGCCGGGCTCTCGAGTTGTGACCGACTACCTGCAGCGCGCCGGGCTCCTGGAATCGCTCAACACGCTGCGCTTCAACCTGGTCGGCTACGGGTGCACGACGTGCATTGGAAACAGCGGTCCGCTGCCCGAACCGGTGGCTGAGCGAATCGAGCAGCACGACCTGGCCGTCGCGGCGGTGCTGAGCGGCAACCGCAACTTCGAAGGCCGAATTCATCCGCAGGTCAAGGCGGCATACCTGGCGTCACCGCCCTTGGTGGTGGCCTACGCGCTGGCTGGCCGCCTCGACATTGACCTGACCAGCGAACCCGTCGGGAAGGACCGAGCCGGCGCAGATGTGTTCCTCCGCGACCTCTGGCCGAGCAGCGCGGAGATCAGCGCCTCGGTCGGGGCTGCGCTGGCCAAGGATCTCTTCACCACCGAGTACTCGCGCATCTTCGACGGCGACGAGCACTGGCAGAAGCTGCCCTCGCCGGTAGGCGCCCTCTTCGAGTGGGACCCCACCTCGACCTACGTTCGCGAGCCACCGTTCTTCGTGGATATGCCGGCGCAACCGGTTCCGCCGCCGGACATCGAGCGGGCGCGCGTCCTCGCGCTGCTGGGCGATTCGATCACCACCGACCACATCTCGCCCGCAGGAAGCATCGCCGGCATCAGCCCTGCTGCGGCGTACCTCCGCGAACACGGTGTGGAGCCGCGCGACTTCAACACCTACGGAGCGCGGCGTGGCAACCATGAGGTGATGGTGCGCGGCACGTTCGCCAACATCCGGCTGCGCAATGCGCTGGCGGGGGACAAAGAAGGTGGCTGGACGGCCCACCTTCCGGATGGCGAGGTCATGACCATCTACGACGCATCGGCTCGCTACGCGCGCGAGGGCGTTCCCCTCGTCGTCCTCGCGGGTCGCGAATACGGCTCCGGGTCAAGCCGCGACTGGGCTGCGAAGGGTCCGATGCTCCAAGGGGTGCGCGCAGTCATCGCGGAGTCGTACGAGCGCATACACCGCAGCAACCTGGTGGGCATGGGCGTTCTGCCATTGCAGTTCCGCAGCGGCGAGAGCGCGGCGTCACTCGGGCTCGACGGACGCGAGAGCTATTCAATCAAGGGTCTGGCCGATGTTGCCCCTGGATCATCCGTGCCGGTGACTGCGCAGCGTGATGACGGCAGCGAGGTCGCATTCGAGACGCTGTGCCGGCTGGACAGCGAGACTGACGCGGACTACTACCGCAGTGGTGGCATCCTGCCGTTGGTGCTGCGCCAGCTCATGGCGCGCTGACGACAGCAGTCCGGCGCCAATCACGACGTCTGGGATTGGCACGGCCATTGGCGTAGCCCACCGCTCGGGGCGCGGGCGCTGACGCGCGGCGGGTGCGACCCCAGCCGCTGACTGGGGTTTCCATGTCACTCGTGGCCAATCGGACTATAGTCGGATTGCAAATGTCCACAGCAACGCTGGCCATCCTGGTCAGCGCCGTCGCCATCGCCGGCCTGGTCGTCCTCCTGGCCGTCTGGCTCAGGGTGCGCCGGATACAGGCGATGCGAACGTTCGCCGCCGCGCACGGCCTGTCGTACATGGGCAAGACGTGGGTGCTGGGCGATTGCGACTTCTCGCTCTTCCGCAAGGGCTATCGCCGGAGCTGGAGCAACGTCCTGAGCGGCACCTGGAACGGCGTGACGCTCGTGTACGCGGACTACGAGTTCACCGAGCGCTCGGGAAGGTCGAGCCAGACCTACGTGTACTCCACCGTGGTGACCGACCTCGGCTGTGTCCTCCCCGAGGTGGAGGTGACTGCGCGGAGCGTGATCGGCGAGCTGGCGGAGCAGCTGGGCGTGCACGGACTGGAGTTCGAGTCGGAGGAGTTCAACCGCCGCTTCGTCGTCCACTCCGACGACAAGCGATTCGCCTTCGAGCTGGTGGACGCACGGATGATCGAGGTCCTGCTGGGAGGCCCCCACGACCTCCACGTTCACTTCGGCCCGAACCGGATGATCGTCTGGGGACCCCGGCGGTCCCCGACCGAGCTCCAGCCCATCCTTGACGCAGCCGCTGCGCTGGACCAGCGCGTTCCCGTGGTGGTTCGGCACGATTATGGAGTCGCGGCGAGCGCTCCAGGCGGCTGACCCCGCCTTTCACGGCACGCGGTTGGCTTGTCCCCGGTGTCGGCACTCCCCGGAAGCGGTAGGCTAGGTGTGACGTCCTCGCGCATCAGGAGACAGCCTTGGTAGTGCTCATCGTGGTCCTGGCGGTCATCGTCGTCATCGCGCTGGGTTTCGTCGCCTCGTACAACCGGTTCGTCTCGCAGCGCAATGCGGTGCAGACCGCGTGGGCCGACGTCGACACCGAACTGAAGCGGCGCTACGACCTGGTGCCCAACCTGGTGTCCACCGTGCAGGGCTACGCCGCACACGAGCGCGGCGTTTTCGAAGAGGTGGCCCGCGCCCGCTCCGTGGCGCAGTCTGCGCAGGGCGCGGCGGCGGCGTCCGCCGCAGAGGGTCCATTCGTCGCGGCCCTGGGACGGCTCATGGCAGTTGCAGAGAACTACCCGGAGTTGAAGGCCAACCAGAACTTCCTGCAGCTGCAGGCGACGCTGACCGACACTGAGGATCGCATCCAGTCGTCGCGCCGCTTCTACAACGCCAACGTGCAGCAATTCAATACGCGCATCCAGGCGTTTCCGTCGAACATCGTGGCCGGCCTCTTCCACTTCACGGCCGCCGATTTCTTCCACATCGACGAGGCTGAGCGCGCGACTGTCGGCGAGCCACCCAAGGTGGACTTCAGCGGGATCACCAACACCGTCTACCCATCGCCGGCGGCGACCGCGCCGGCCGCCTCGGCCCCTGGTGGGGCACCGCAGGAGCCGCCTCCGGCTGGGTCCTAGGCGGGCCGGGAGCGCGGTAGCATCTGCGCCGAGTGGAAAGACAAGAGGTAAGCGCGCCGGCGGCACCGTCGACCTCGGCGGCCTTCGATCCAGCGGACTATCCCAACCGGCTCAATCTTGGTTGTGGGTACGACAAGCGCGAGGGCTACCTCAACGTGGACTTCATGGAGTTCCACGAGCCGGACCTCGTCGCAGACGTTCGACGCCTTTCCATGCTCCCATCTGACCGATACGTCGAGATCATCGCCATCGACTGCCTGGAGCACCTACCCCGGCCTGAGACAGACCTCAGCTTGCAGGAGTGGGCTCGCCTGCTCGCTCCCGCCGGTGTTCTGCGCATCCGAACCTCCAACGTGCTCGGGCTCGCGCGCCTGCTTGCCGCGTCGACCAGCGTCGACACGCATCGAGTGCTCATCCAATCGCTCTTCGGCACCCAGGCATACCCCGGCGACTTCCACGTGACGGGGTTCACCGAGATCACCCTCATGGATCACCTGGTGCGGGCCGGACTCACTCGAATCGTCCTCCAGGGCCGGGACGGCTGGCTCTTTGACGCTGAGGGGTCGAAGCCTGATGGGCTCATCGATACTGCGTTGGCCGTCAGCTGGGGTCGTGGCTGCTACAGCCACGAGTCCGATGAGAGCGTCAGCTGGCGCTGGTTCGATAGCGAGGCGGAGATCACCGTGGTCAACACGTCCACAGATGACATCGATGTGACGCTTCGAGCCCAGGTGCAGACCGGGCATCGGCGGCCCAGCCGGCTGGTCGTCGAGGCGGGCCCCGAGCGGCAGACGCTCCGGGTCTGGACGGCGCAACGCGCGCTCGAGGCACGGTTCCGGCTGGAGCCAGGCCCGACCGTCATCCGGATGTCAACCGATGCTCCGCAGGTTGACGCGCCCCAGGATGAGCGGAGCCTCTACTTCCGATTGATTGATCCGTCTCTGACCACCAGCTGATTGGGGCGTCCGGCCGCGACCGGCAGTTGTCGGCGGCGCCGCGGATCCTTACACTGGCGAACGGACGTGCGTCCGCCACAATCTGCCCCGCTCTCTGCTGAAAGGACCCGCACGTGAAGCCTGCACCGCGTCGCTGGCAGCCGGCCGGCGCGCCGGCCCTCCCCGGATTCCACCCTGTGCTCGGACGCGTGCTCGCCGCGCGGGGGCACGATGCGCGTTCGGCCGCGATGCTGCTCGATACCCGGGCGGCATTCCACGATCCCTTTGCGCTGGACGGGATGGAGGCTGCTGTGTCGACGCTGCGCTCGGCGCTGGACGAGCGGCAGCGTATCGCCGTCTACGGTGATTACGACGCAGACGGCGTCACCGCGTGCGCCATGCTGACGCGCGCCCTGCGGCGCGCAGGCGCCGATGTGCTGCCCCACATTCCGAACCGGATGACCGAGGGCTACGGTCTCCACGGCGCTGCACTGGATGAGCTGGCGCGAGCCGGTGTCGGCTGCGTGATCACAGTCGACTGCGGCACGAGCAGCGTCGACGTCGTGAAGAACCGACCCGCGGGTATGCGGATTGTGATCACCGACCATCACCTCCCCCTCGCACCGCAGGGCACCGCGCCGCGGCTTGCCCCCGCGGACGCGCTGATCAATCCGAAGCTGCCCGGCTCCACCTATCCATTCGACGGTCTGGCCGGTGCTGGGGTCGTCTTCAAGCTCGTGCAAGCACTCGAGGAGGCCTCCGTCATTCCACGCGGGAGCGCGGCCGCGTCCGCCGGCCTCGCCGCGCTCGGCACGATCGCGGACATGATGCCGCTGGCCGGCGAGAACCGCGTCATCGTGCAGCAGGGTCTGGCCTCGCTGGTCGAGCTCACGGGGCTCAGCGCCCTGTGCTCCGGCGCGGGCCTGAGCCTGCCGCTGCGGGCCTCCGACGTTGCGTTCGGTCTGGGTCCGCGCATCAACGCCGCGGGCCGGATGGAGGACGCGCGCCTTGCGCTCGAGCTCTGCTTGACCGACGACGACGAGGCCGCCGCGACGCTCGCATCCCAGCTGGAGTTGCAGAACCGCCGGCGCCAGCAGGCGGTCAGTGAAGCCCTGGCGCAAGCCGAGGCCCAGGCGGCCGAGCTGGACCAGGACGCCCCGGCCATCGTCCTGGGCGACCCGGGATGGCCGATGGGGATCGTCGGGCTGGTCGCGGGCCGCCTCGCCGAGCGCTACGCGCGGCCGGCGTTCGTCGTGTGCCTCGATCCGTCGGAGGCGAAGGGGTCTGCGCGTTCGGTGCCCGGGGTGCACATCGTGCGCGTTCTCGACGCGGCCGCCGGAGCGCTGCGGCGCTATGGCGGGCACGTGGCGGCGGCGGGATTCAGCCTCGAGGCCGGTCGTTTTGCTGAGTTTCGCGATCTGGTCAGCGCGGCCGTCGCAGCCGAGATGCATGGTGCGCAACCGGTGCGAGTTTTTGCCATAGATAGCGATATCACAGCTGCTGATGCAACCCCGCAGCTGTGCCGCGAGCTTGCGCTGCTGGAGCCCTGCGGTCAGGGCAACCATGCGCCGCTGCTGGCGCTTCGCGAGGTGAGGGTGCTCGGCACGAGCACCTTCGGCGCGGATGGCCAGCATATCCGCGTCGTGCTGGGCAGCGAGGGCGGGATTCTCGAGGCGACCGCGTTTCACAAACCCAAACTCGCCGCGCACCTCCCACGCGGCCGCGTGGTCGACGCGTGCTTTTCGCTCGAGCTGGATTCGTGGCAGGGCCAGGACCGGGTGCGCGCGCGCCTGCGCGATCTCCGTCCGGCCCAGGCGGAGCCGGTGAGGCTGGCCGCCGTCAGTTAAACGAGTCTTGCCTGCGCCCTCGGTGGGTGCTAGCGTCGGAGCGATCCCTCGTCGGTGGCCTGTGGCAGGGCCCGCGGAGTGTGTGCATGCTCGAAGAGATCGGCATCCCTCGACTCGTGGTTGCCGGAGTCAGGTCGGGTTCTGGAAAGACGTCGATTACGCTCGGCCTGGTCGCCGCTCTTCGCAGCCGCGGCCGCGAGGTGCAGACCTTCAAAGTGGGTCCCGACTTCATCGATTGCGCGTACCTGGCGCACGCCAGCCGGCGACCGTGCCGCAACATCGATTCCTGGATGCTCGGCGACGCTGGCGTGCGGAGGTCGCTTGCCCAGGGAGTCGTCGGAGCCGATTGCGCGGTGATCGAAGGAGTGGGCGGCTTCTACGACGGCCACGGCATGTACTCGGAAGGTAGCGCCGCGGCCGGGTCGTTCCCGGGGAGCACGGCCGAGGTGGCACGGTTGATCAGCGCTCCGGCGGTGCTCGTCCTCGACGCCTGGGCGATGGGCGAGACAGCGGCTGCCGTCGCGCTCGGAATCAAGCAACTGGACGTCTCGTCAAATGTTGTGGGTGTGATCCTCAACAACGTGCCGAGCGACTACCGCCGCCGCGTGGTCGAAGACGCCGTGTGGACGCTTGCTCACCTTCCCGTGCTGGGCGCACTGCCGCGCCTCGATTCGGTGCACATCCCCGAGCTGCGCACGGGGCTTCTGCCGCTCACACAGAACCCGCACGTCGACGAGGCCATCGCGCAGCTGGGCGCGGCGGTGAGCCGGCATTGCGACGTGGATCTCATCGAGCGCCTGATGGCGCGTGCTCGTCCCCTGCAGCTCTCCGTACCCCAGCGGCGCCAGCCCACCGTGTCCGACCCGCCGCGTATCGGGGTCGCGTTCGACGACGCGTTCTGCTTCTACTACGCCGAAAACCTCGAGCTGCTGGAGGACGCCGGCGCCGAGGTCGTCACCTTCTCGCCTCTGGAGGACAGAGCGCTGCCCCGCGACCTGGACGCGCTCTACCTCGGCGGTGGTGTCTCCGAGGCGTACGTCGCCCGGCTCTCGAGCAACCGTGCGTTCATCGAGTCGTTCCGGCGCGCCCGCGCGCAGGGCATGCCGACCTACGCGGAGTGTGGTGGTCTGCTCTATTGCGTGCGCAGCCTGCGCACCAGCGATGGTTCGGTCCATCCGATGGCCGGCGCAATCCCCGCTGACTTCGCACTCGAGGCCGGCGCGCTGCACAGCGGGTACCGTGACCTTCGCGTCGCCTCGTCCTGCATGCTGGGCCCGGTGGGCACGCGGCTGCGCGGCCACGAGTTTCACTTCGCCCGGCTGCTGTCCGCAGGGGAAGACCAGAATCCCGCGTTCACCATGCACGACAGCGACGGCGAGCCGCTGGGCTGTGAGGGCTGGGCCACCGGCGGCATCGTCGCGTCCCTGGTGCATCTTCACTTCGGGCAGGATCCGGCGCTGGCCCGCCGATTCGTCGAGGCAGCCCGCACCGCACGCGCGCGCCGCGACGTGCGCACTTCCGAACTGTCGCCCGTATAGCGCCAGCGCTGCAACCCGCCGGCGGCGGTCGAGCGCCGTCCTCGGTGTAGGCTGACTGACGATGCCCGACATCCCAGCAACAGTCGGTGACCTGCGTCGCTCCGAGTATCGCGTGCTGCCTGTCAAGGCCGAGCTGCGACGCAACCTGATCCGCAAGCTCGGCTCCGGCGAGGAGCTGTTCCCGGGCATCCGCGGCTACGACGACTCGGTGATCCCGCAGATCCAGAACGCGGTGCTCGCCGGCCAGGACATCGTGCTGCTTGGTGAACGGGGGCAGGCGAAGTCGCGTCTCATCCGCGCGCTCACATCGCTGCTCGACGACGTGATCCCGGCGATCGCGGGCTGCGAGATCAACGACGATCCGTACGCGCCAATCTGCCGGCGCTGCCGCGACCTGGTGACAGAGCACGGTGACGCAACGGAGCTCGCGTGGTTGGGACGCGATCAGCGATACAGCGAGAAGCTGGCGACTCCGGACACGTCGATCGCAGACCTCATTGGGGAAGTCGATCCGATTCGCGTTGCCGAAGGCCGTTACCTCAGCGACGAGCTGACCATCCACTACGGACTCATCCCGCGCACCAATCGCGGAATCTTCGCCATCAACGAGCTCCCCGACCTCGCCGAGCGCATCCAGGTCGGACTGCTCAACATCATCGAAGAGCGCGATGTGCAGATCCGAGGCTACCGGCTGCGCCTGCCGCTCGACGTGTACGTGGTGGCCACCGCAAACCCCGAGGACTACACCAATCGCGGGCGCATCATCACGCCGCTGAAGGACCGCTTCGGCGCCCAGGTTCGCACCCATTACCCGCGTACCCTCGACGACGAGATCGCGATTGCCGAACAGGAACGGACCACGTTCGACGACATGCCTGTTCCGGTTGTCATTCCGGGATTCATGAAAGAGGTGGTGGCGGAGATGTCGCAGGTCGCGCGGCGCCACCCCCAGGTGAACCAGCGCAGCGGTGTGTCGGTGCGCGTCAGCACGGCGAACTACGAGAACCTCACGAGCAACGCGCTGCGCCGTGCGCTGCGCACCGGCGAGCGCGACGCAGTGGCCCGCATCAGCGACCTTCCCTCGCTGATGGCATCCACCGCCGGCAAGATCGAGTTGGAGACGTGGGAGGATTCGGACGACGCAGCCGTGCTCGAGAAGATCGTGAAGACAGCGTGCAACAACGTGTTCCGGCGCCACTTCAGCGTCCAGGAGTTCACCGACCTGGTGCAGCGTTTCGACCGGGGTGGATTCACCGTCGAGATCGGCGACATGCTGCCCACCTCAGCGTATGCGCAGGCGCTGCACGAGCTGCCGGGCATCGATCGAGCCCGACAGAAGCTTGGCGAACCGGATTCCGACACTGCGCGTGTCGCGGTCCTCGAGTTCGTTCTCGAGGGGCTGCACCTGGGTAAGCGCCTCAACAAGACCGCCCTCGAAGGCAGCGCGGTCTATGGCGGCTAGGAAAACCATGGGGGGGCACGTGGGGGGCACAGCCCCCCACGTGTTCAGCGTCTGGGACGGCACGCAGGATCCCTTGGGCGATGACGCTGATGCGCTCTTCGATCGCCTCAGCGAGGACGTGTTCCACGGCTGGGACTTCGAGACAGCGCTGCGGCGCCTGCTGAGCCAGGGCTGGCGCGATCGGCAAGGCCGTCGCTTCGGCGGCCTCGAAGAGATGATGGATCAGCTGCGCCGGCGCCGCCAGCAGCAGTTGGAAAGCTACAGCATCGATTCGGTGTTCAAAGACATCGAGGAGAAGCTGGACAACGTCCTCCGCCTGGAGCGCGCAGGTATCGACGAGCGCTTGGAGAGCACCGAGGATGCCGCGGCGCGCCGGATCCTCGAGCGCGTCGCGTCGTCGCGCAAGCAGCAGCTCGACCAGCTTCCGCGCGACGCAGGCGGGGCCATTCGCGAGCTCCAGGGCTACGAGTTCATGGATCAGCGTGCGGAGCAGGCGTTCCAGCGTTTGCTGGAGGACATCAAGAAGGGCGTCGTCGACACGTATTTCAAAGAGATGACGCAGCAGCTGCAACAGATGTCAGCGCAGGACATGACTGTCCTGCGCGAAATGGCTCGCGATCTCAATGCGCTGATCCGGCAGAAGCTCGAGGGCATTCCCGAGGCACAGCTGCAGCACAACTATCAGGACTTTCTGGGCAAGTGGGGCAGGCTGTTCCCGGATGCTCCCGCCACGTTCGATGAATTCCTGGAGCAGCTGCGCCGTCAGATGGCGCGCATGGACTCGCTGATGCAGTCGCTCTCACCGGAAATGCGTCAGCAGCTTGGTGAGCTCATGGCCTCCACGTTCGACGACCCCGAGTTGCAGGCGCAGCTTGCCGAACTCATGGGTGGGCTCGAGTTGCTCTCGGATCGTGGACGGCTGGGCACGCGGTACTCATTCATGGGCGGCGAGCAAATGCCGCTCGATGAGGCGATGCGCGTGATGGATCAGCTCCAGTCCATCGAGGAGATGGAGCGAGCGCTTCGCGGCGTGTACCGCGGCGAGGAGCTCGACCCCGCGACGCGTGAATCGCTGCGGGACCTGCTCGGTGATGACGCGGCTCGCGATCTCGATCGTGTGCAGCGCCTCACCGATGAGCTGGAGCGACGCGGCTTGATCGAGAGCGACAACGAAGGCATGCGCCTCACCGCGCGCGGCACCCGTCAGATCGGCCAGAAGGCCCTGGGCGACCTCTTCGCCCGGCTCCGTCGCGACCGCTTCGGTGATCACCCGGTCGCGCGCCGGGGTCAGGGAGGCGAGCGAGAAGAGGAGAGCAAGAGCTACGAGTTCGGTGACGTCTTCGACCTCGACGTCAAGGAAACCGTGATGAACGCTGTGCAGCGCGAGGCGGCGACAGGGGTGAGCCCCGCGCAGCGTGTTCCCCGGCTGAGCCCCGAGGACTTCGTGGTGCATCGCAGCGACACGCTGAGCCGATCAGCCACGGTGCTCATGCTGGACATGAGCCGAAGCATGCCGCTGCGCGGCTACTTCTACGCCGCCAAGAAAGTGGCCCTGGCCCTTGACTCGCTCATCCGGAGCACATATTCGCGCGACACGCTGCACGTGATCGGTTTCAGTGATCTGGCACGGGAAATCAGCCCGGCTGCGCTGCCGCATCTCTCGGTCAACGAGTACGTGTATGGGACCAACATGCAGCACGGCCTCATGCTGGCGCGGCGCCTGCTCGCCAAGGACCCAGGGGAGAACAAGCAGATCATCATCGTCAGCGACGGAGAGCCCACGGCCCACATCGAAAACGGCCGCCCCGTGTTCTTCTACCCGCCACTGCCGGAGACGTTCCACAAGACGCTGCTCGAGGTGCGTCGGTGCACCCGCGAGCACATCGTGATCAACACGTTCATGCTCGAGTCCAACCACCACCTCGTGCAGTTCGTCAACCAGATGACCCGGATGAATCGCGGCCGTGCGTTCTTCATCAGCCCGGACCGTTTGGGTGACTACGTTCTTGTCGACTACGTGACTTCGAAGCGTTCGGCGGCGTGAGCGGGTAACCGCTCATGGCTACGCCGGATGGGCTGGCAGATCGCGACGCGTTTGCGCAACGCATCAAGCTGCAGCTGGCATCCCGTTATCGCGGCGCCACGGTCGAGGTGGACCCGATGCGGTTTGCCCTGCATGTGACCGCGCCGGGTATCGACTCGAACCTGCCGCTGAGCCCCTTGCATCACGCCTGCCTCCGCGAGCCGGAGCGGGCGCCGGCGTTGATCACCGAGTACGTCGCCTCGGTCGAACGCCAGCTGACGCCGCGCACGGGAACCGAGCTGTCAACGCGCAGGCTTCTCTGGTGCGTGCGCACCCGCGCATACCTCGCCGAATTGGCGCGCGCATCCGACCTGCTCGTCGTGGAAATCGCGACCACGCTCAGCGCATTCGTCGCCGAGGACGTTCCCGGCTCGATCATGCGCGGTGTGCCGCGCGAGGAATGGGACGCTCGTGGGTTGAGCGATGACGACATCCGGGCCATCGCCTCGGTGAACACGGAAGAGCGATTTGCCCCAATGGTGCAGCGCATCAACACCATCGAGCGTATTCCCGCGGACGGCTGGCGTATGGCGGGCGATGTCCTGTACCAGGGCAGCGTGCTGATGGCGCCCCTCGTGCTCGCTGCGCTCGTCGACCGATCCGCGGGGGACGTGCTGGTGGCCACACCAGATCGGGGAGTCGTGCTGGCCATTCCCGCAGCGCAGCCGAACGCCGAGCGTTTTCATCGCAGGGTCCTGCGCGAATGGCGAGAGGCAATGAATCCCTGCTCGCACGAGGTGCTTCGCACCGACGGTGTGACGTTGTCTTCGGTGCCCCGGCCGCGGTCGCGCGCCGGCGCCCTGGTGCTTCCCTGGCTCGGGGAGTGACGATCGGCGGCTCAGCCCCCGAGGCGTGGAAC
>Ga0073928_10008692_pt1 | contig 12645 bp, 10 predicted proteins | sample PaiPotPPA55metaG_FD_76969 | JGI IMG/M metagenome (GOLD analysis project Ga0073928, IMG submission 76969) | Iron sulfur acid spring bacterial and archeal communities from Banff, Canada, to study Microbial Dark Matter (Phase II) - Paint Pots PPA... ...
CTGTGCCTCGGCGGGGTCGCAGCCCTCCGCGGGAAGATTGCGCGCAATTTGCAATTCAGGTGTGGCTAACATGGTGCCCTGGTTCGGGCGGCGGTTGTTCCAGTTCAAATTACTACAACTTCTACTTTTGGTGCCAGTTCGATCACCTAGGGAATGACGGCCGTCTTCATTTCGCCATTGCGGTTCTTCATGTGCTCGAAAACCTGGGGCAAGTCTGACAGCGGCGATTCGCCGGTGATAAAGTCGCTAGCCCGGATTTCTCCGCGCGCAATCGTCTCAAGCGCTTCGCGCATAAACCGCGGCGTGTGATGAAACGTGGACTTGATGGTGATTTCCGAATAATGCAGAGCGGTAGGATCGATTTTCACTTCAGTACCGCGCGGACAGCCGCCAAACAGATTTACGGTGCCGCCCTTTCGAACCATTTGGAGCGCCCACTGCCAAGTCGTGGCGCTGCCTACGGCTTCAATCACCGCATCCGCTCCGCGGCCTTCCTCGGTGATCTGGCGCACCAAGCCAACCGGATTCTCAATTTCTGCGGCGTCAAACGCGGCGACCGCTCCCAGCCGTTCAGCCAAGCGCATCTGGCTCTTGCGCTTGCCGATGGCGATCACGCGCATGCCGCGTCCGGAAAGGATACGGATAAATTTCAGTCCGATGGGCCCGCAACCAATTACGACTACCGTGTCTCCGCGGTTGACCCCCATTTCGTGAATGCCGCGCAGCACGCAGGCTAGCGGCTCGGCCATGGCCGCGTCGACGAATGAAACGTTTTCCGGAATCGGCAGCATGTTCTGACGCACGATCCTTCCGGGGATACGGATATATTCCGCATAGGCGCCATTGTTGAAGAGCAAATCTTCGCAAAGGTTCGGCTGGCCCTTGCGGCAGTACATACACACATTGCACGGCGCAGAATTCGCAGGAACTACGCGCATGCCTTCGCGGAATCCACCGTTTACGGCGATTCCCTTCAATTCAATCACGCCGGCCAATTCGTGACCGAATAGCGAAGGCGGCTTAATCATGCGTTGATGAAATCCCTGTTTCCAGACTTTTAAATCGGTGCCGCAGGTCAGCGCTACTTCCACGCGCACGAGCACTTCGTCATCAGCGAGCGCGGGGATGTCAACGCGTTCGATTTTCAGGTCTTCAGCGCCGTAGAGAACGGCTGCTGTCATATGTCCGTTGCGTTCGCGATCTACTCTCATTCGTGCCGTATCACCACTTTCAAAGTATCGTCCGCGGGCCGAGCGGCAAGTTCGAGGGCCTCCTCGATTTGCTCCAAGGGGAAGCGATGCGAAATCAATTCGCGTACCGGCAACTTGCGGCCGAATACAAGCTCCGCTGATTCCGCCTGGTCGTCCACCGACGCGCTATAACTGCCGAGAATCTCTTTTTCTTCCACGCCCACTGCGGCCGCCGGAAATGCGAGCTGCATGACCGGGTCGTTGTGCGCAAACAATAGTATGCGCCCTCCGGGCCGCGTTAGCGCTAAAGCTTCTGGAACTAATGCCGGACTAGGCACAGCCACCAGAACCGCGTCCGCGCCCCGGCCATCGGTGCGGTAGCGAATCTCTTCGAGCAAGTTGTGGGCGGCCGGATCAAGAGAATCTTTTGCGCCAAAACGCCGGCTGGCGGCGCGGCGTCCCGGCATGGGGTCGCTGGTGAACACTTCGGCACCTTCGTATTTTGCCAGCAACATCAACAGCATTCCAATGGGACCTTGGCCGATCACAAGCACGGTCTCGTTTTTCGCAATGCGGGCTTTTCGAACAGCCTTCAGACAAGTATTGACGGGTTCAACGAACGTAGCTTCCTCGAAACTCACGTCCGCGGGAAGCGCGATCATGCCGCGTTCAACAATCCAAGGCATGGCCCGAACGTATTCGGCAAATCCTCCGCCATTGGGATCGAAGCCGGCGGTAAGTCCGACCTTCTTGTATCCCGCGCACTGCGAAAAGAGCTTTCGCTGGCAATAGAAGCAGGCGTCGCACGGAATGTGGTGGAAGCTGACCACGCGGTCACCGGGTTTAAATTTTGCGACGCCGCGGCCAACTTTAACTACCGTGCCGGCAAGTTCATGCCCCAATATTTGCGGAGGCGCGATGAAGCCGTGTTGAATTTTCTTAATGTCCGTGCCACAGATGCCGCAGGCCGCCACTCTGAAAAGAAGTTCGCCCTCGCCGATTTCAGGAATCGGCACAGACTCGACCGCCACACGGCCCTTGCCGCGATAGACGCCAGCGCGCATTCGTCCATCAGCCTGGTGATGAGCTTTCCGCTGGGGAAGATCCAGCGATTCAATTGCACTGATCGTTTGGCTCATACAGATTCTAAAACGCTCCAGCAGTTAATTTTGTTTCAAGCGGCGCCGCGCGATTCGCCAGGGCAGCCACGTAAGAGTCCAAGAAACGAGACAGCGACAGCGCCGCTTCGCGGCTGTTCTTGCCAAGCCGAATCAATCCCGGCAGCGATTGCGGTTTAAGTGCTACCTGGCCCAACACGCGAGGGATGCTTACTTGTCCTTCGTCGGTAAGAATTTGACTCATATCGAGCGGCAAATCTTCGTCCAGCGTGTCGCTAATCGAGCGGATGGCGACGGCGGGTACAACCGCTTGTTGGGCTTCACGCAAGATCTCAAAACTTTCCATTTCTACGGCATCTGCTGCGGGGCTGAGAGCCTGTTTCTCGCGCGCAGTCGAAACCACGTGATCCGCGCTATAGAACTGTTCCACCACCGTCGCGCCGCAGTCTGAAGCGAACGAAACGAGCGCTCCGCTGCAGTGCAGTAAGTGGCTTGCGCCATCGACAGGCACGGCTTCCGAGAAAACGCTGCGGGCAGCCAATACTTCTGCAATACCGTAATTGCTTCGCAGCGCGCCAGCAAGCCCGCACGAGATGCAGCAATCGAATGCCTCGAATTCGCCGCGCATTATTTGCTTCGCGGTCAACGCCGCCTGTCTCGCCCCCACTCCCGTCAATACAGCCGTGACATGCGCGGAACTGAACTCCGCTACATGCACCTCCACGTTGCCTAGCTTGGCCGGCTTAAAATCGTGCGAGGCTTGCCAGGAAGCAAATTCATTTTCCAGCGCGAAGGTGACGAGAATTCTCACTGCAATTCCTTACGCCGCTGCCGCATGCGCGACGGATTTCTTTCCCGCGACGGCGTCCAAGTATCCGTGCTGCCCATACCAGCTTACCGCGCGACCGAGCGCGGCTTCAACCGAAGTAGGCTGATAACCGAGCTCGCGCGCCGCTTTGTCGCTCTCAACAAACATTCGGTGGCGAGACATCTTCACGCCCTCAACGGGAATCTGCGGCTCGCGTCCAGCAAGACGCGAGAACCACTGGTCCGCGTAGCCGGCAGCTAGCGCCACCGCATGCGGCAAACGCACGCGCGGCGCTGGACGGCCTGTAATTGCCGACAACGCATCCAGAATTTGCTTCAAGGTCATGTTGCGTCCGCCCAGAATATACCGCTCGCCGACGCGTCCCTTTTCGGCGGCCAGCAGATGTCCCGCCGCGATGTCTTCCACCGGCGCCAGATTCAGGCCCGTATCAACGTACGCTGGCATCTTGCCTTTCAAGAAATCCAAGATGATGCGACCTGTCGGCGTCGGCTTCCAATCCCATGGCCCTACAGGCGCGGTGGGATTTACGATAACGACTGGCAGACCAGCGGAGACAGCTTCTACGGCAACCTGCTCGGCCAAAAACTTCGAACGCTTATAGTGCCCAATCATTTCATCGAGCGTAGCCTGCGTGTCTTCATTGGGTAACGCGCCATTCCGCGGAACCGCAATCGTCGCCACGGTACTGGTATACACGATGCGCTCAACGCGCGCACGTTGCGCTGCGGCGAGGAGCTTGCGGGTACCCTCGACGTTAATTTCGTAAATCTCCTCAGGGCGCGGCGTCCACAAGCGGTAATCCGCAGCCACATGAAAAACCCTACGGATTCCGTGCATGGCGCGTTCCAGCGATTTTTGGTCGCGCAGGTCGCCTTCAAAATACTCTACCTGTAACCCGGCAAGAGCTTCTAAGTTGCTGTTTGGACGAACCAGAACCCGCACTGATTGAGCTGCGCTGACAAGTTGCCGGGCGACATGGCTACCCACAAAGCCAGTGGCTCCCGTAACGAGCGTGGTCATAAAATGCGGAACACCTCATCCTGCTGCTGGTTCGAAGGCGCTACCGGAATAACCCGCTTGCTTGAACCGTAGCCGTTGCCGTCGGAATGAGAGTTGCCGCTCTGTTGGCCGTTTGCCTTCGCTTGGAGTTCCCGTTCGTTCGGCTCACCGATCAGCCCGCCCATTTTCCCGGACAAGGTCCAGGTCAGCATCTTCCAAGTATCACCGAGCTTCTTGTTTCCACCCAGAACGGCAGAGGCTTCGTAGCCGGCGTGAACCATGCAATCTTCGCAACGGGGATCGCGACCGCGACCGTATTTTTCCCACGGAGTGTTGTCGATGAATTCCTTGAAGGTGGCGTGGTGCGCATCGGTCATCAGATAGCATGGGCCTTTCCAGCCACGCGGGTTGTAAGTCGGGTTGCCCCAGGCGGTACACATTAATTCGCGCTCGCCGCGAAGGTATTCCATGTAAATCGGCGAGGTGACGATGTTGTAGCGTTCGAGGAGTTTGCTGGCCTGTTTGAATTTGTCGCGAATTTCGTCACGCGACATGAAGATTTCCTTGGTCATCACGGCGGCATAGGAATACGCCGGAGAAATCATGTGGCCGTCAACGCCCAGCGTTTGCAGGTACGCAAAAAGGTCGGCAATCTCTTCGATATCGGTTTCTTTATAAACGGTGGTGTTGGAAGTAACCAGGAAGCCCGCAGCTTTGGCAGCCTTAATGCCCTCGATTGCTTCGCGGAAAACGCCATCGCGTTCGACGCAAATGTCGTGCGTTTTTTCGAGCCCATCCAAGTGCACGTTGAAAAAGAGGCGCGAAGTAGGCTTGAATTCCTTCAGCCGCTTGCGAATGAACATGCCGTTGGTGCAAAGATAAATGTGTTTTTTACGGTCAAGAATTTCTTTCACCAAGCGGTCTAGCTCGGGATAAATCATGGGCTCGCCACCGCAGAGAGAAACAATCGGCGCGCCGCAATCATCTACCGCCTGCAGGCATTCTTCGACGGTCAACATCTCGTTGATGGTGGACTTGTATTCGCGAATGCGACCGCAGCCTGTGCAGGTAAGATTGCAGGCATGCAACGGTTCGAGCATCATCACCAGCGGAAATTTCTCTGCGCCGCTCATCTTCTTGCCGGTCAGATACCCGGCCATGCTGGTGGTCAAGCTTAAAGGTACTCTCATCCATTACCCCCGTTGTCTTCCAATAAGATGCTGCAACTCCGCCGCGGGAATTTGCATACCAGCAAAAGGGCGCCGACCTTTGGACAAATTGTCGTAGCGCGCCAGGGCATACAGCGGGAAGGAGTTTCGATACAGATGATATTTGAGATAAAAGACGCACGGGAATCCGGTGCCGGTAAATTCGGGCTCGTCCCAGGTGCCGTCAGAATTCTGCTGCTCCAGAAGCCAGGCTACGGCGCGCTCAACGGCAGGATCATCGGGGCCAACTGTGGCGAGCAGGCCGATCAAACCCCAAGCGGTTTGCGATGCGGTGCTCTTCCCTTTGCCTTTCCATGCGGGATCGTAATAGGAAAGAACAGATTCGCCAAATCCACCGTCGCGATTTTGAACCGAACGCAGCCAATCGGCAGCGCGGTGGCAGTCAGGTTGATTTGACACGCCGATCTTCTCGAGCGCCCGCAAGACCCCGCTAGTTCCATAAACGTAATTCACGCCCCAGCGCCCGAACCATGAACCGTCTGGAGCCTGTTCATGCCGGATGAAGGCGCGAGCTCGCTGAATCACCGGATGATCGGCCGGCCAACCCATCTGTCCAAGGCACTCCACGGTGCGCGCAGTGACGTCGGCAGTGGAAGGGTCCAGCATTGCGTTGTGGTCCGCAAACGGAATGTGATTCAGAAATTGCAAATTGTTCTCATGATCAAACGCGCCCCAGCCACCGTCGCCATTCTGCATACTGACCAGCCAGGCCAGGCCACGACGCATGGAGTTGCGCAAACGCTCGGAATCCGGGTCGTCGACACGGCCAAGAGCCATCAAGACGAATGCGGTGTCGTCCACATCGGGATAAAAATCGTTGCGGAATTCAAAAGCCCAGCCGCCAGGGTCGGCATTCTGATTCTTCACTTGCCAATCGCCGGAACCGAGAATTTGATTGCGAACAATCCAGCGCTCGGCAGAAACCAGGGCCGGATGGGCAGGATCGAGTCCGGCTTCTTCGAGCGAGACCATGGCGATGGCGGTGTCCCACACGGGCGAAATGCAGGGTTGCACGCGAATCGTTTCGTCATCTTCGATTTCATAGCGCGCAAGGAATTTGATTTCGCGATCGACCAAAGGATCGTCCTGATCTTCACCCTCGGCAAGCAGGGCATAGATTGAATTCATCATGGCCGGATATATGGTGGCCAGCCCTTCGCTTCGCTCCAAGCGCTCAAGCATCCACTTGCGTGCATAGGACAGCGCGAGTTTACGGAAGGGCTTCCAGCGCGAGCGCTCATAGATTTTCAGCGCGCGATCGAGAGCAAGAAATACGTTGCGCCAAGTGATGATGCGTTTGTCCCAATCAAAGGAATGCGGCTTTTCGCCTTTGGTCTTGAAAAGCTCGTTGACAGTGACGCCTTGCGGCAAATGCCAATCAGGCTTGTTCGCATAGACTATGGAAAGGGGAATGACGATGCCGCGAGTCCATGAAGACATTTCGTAGATGTTGATGGGAACCCACTCCGGCAGAAGCATTAATTCCGGCGGAATGGATGGAACGATGCTCCAGTCAATGGCGCCCACCATCGCAAGATAAAACCGAACATAGGAATTCGTGGCTTCAAGACCGCCCAAGCTGATCGCTTTTTCTTTCGCGCGCACCACATGCGGCGCATCCACAGCGTGGCCCGCCAACCGAAGCGCCAGGTAAGCCTTAACAGTGGCATTCAGTTCCGACGGCCCACCTTCAAAAATATTCCAGCCGCCATCAGGAAGCTGTTTTCTAAGGATGTAAGCCGCGAGTTTTTCTACCTTGGGGGAACTAAGCTGTCCGAGGACATGCAAATAGAGAATGTAATCGGACTCGAGAGTTGTGTCAGCTTCCAGCTCGCCCCACCAGTAACCTTCTTGCGATTGCGCGGATAGTAGCCATTCGGCGCTGCGGGATATGGCCTGCTCAACCTGGAATTCAAAATCGCGGACTGGAGCCGTGGCTTGGGCACCACCTCCAAATGAGAAATCAGTCCGTGATCTTGCTCTTGGTGTCATCTGTCCTCAGTGATATACCATCAACAGCCCGCCAAGGTTCTGCCAGGCAGTTTTCAAGCGACCTATGAAGCAACCCTCGCCCTGTTTATTCCGAACTGGTGAACGATGAACGGCGCTGGCCCTGCCCACGGCGAGCACCGGTGCTTAACTCTTTTTACGGACCAAGCCTTGTGCAACTCTGGCTGACCCCTCAGTCACCGACCAGCCCACCCGTGCTTGTTAAGAAATCCGACTGGCCGAGAAAAGTGTACTTTAAACGCCCCGCCGAGTCCAGGTCTGTGCCGTAACAGTAGTATTATCTTTGGGTTTGACTCCCGGGTCAACCCGAAATCGTGAGTTCGTTCTATGGGATGACACAAAAGCTGAAATGGGTGCATGGTTAATTGCTCATTGCTACAGGTCTCTACAAGCCTTGGATAAAGGTCCGCACAATCTATAATGGCGAACGGAAGTCGAAAACGCGGCTTTTAGCGCTTATAACCTCGCTTATGCCAATCGGATGTTCGAGTAGTGATCGAGGAGGCCGCGACGGCTAGGGCTCTTCCTTCTCGATCTGTTCGACACGGGCGACCAACTCGGGAAGCCGGGCGAATGCCGCATATTGTTTTTTGTATTTCTCGATGGGGCGCGCAGGAGTTCCCCAGACCGTCTGCCCTTGCCGAATCGTCTTTCCAGTCGGAACCCCAGCCTGTGCGCCGACAATAGCCCGATCCTCGATGGTGCAATGGTCACCGAGGCCAACTTGTCCGGCTAGTATTACGCCCTCGCCTATCGAAGTGCTACCTGAAACTCCGGTCTGAGCGGCCACGAGCGAATGTTTGCCAATCGAGACGTTGTGAGCCACTTGCACAAGGTTATCAATTTTAACTTCAGAAGCGATTCGAGTTACGCCTAGCGATCCGCGATCGATGGTGGTGTTGGAGCCGACTTCGACGTCATCACCAATTTCGACCGAACCGACCTGAGGAAATTTCCAGTGGCGGCCGTCACCGAAAACGTAACCGAATCCATCACTTCCAACTACAGCGCCCGAGTGCACCTCGACCCTGGCAGCCAGTTTCGCACCAGGATAAAGAGTGACGCGAGGATGGAGCCGGCATTTTTGGCCGATGGCGCTGCCGCGCCCGAGAAAACAGAAAGCTTCGACGATACTGTCTTCACCGATTTCGACTTCATCTTCAATAACTACGTAAGGGCCAATGAAGACGTTTGGACTTATCCGGGCGCTGGAAGCCACGATCGTGGATGGGTGAACTCCCGCTGGCGGCGCGTAATTCGGTAGGAGCCGTACCGAGGCTTTGGCAAAAGCGAGCTTTGGGTTTTCCACTTCTAAGATTGTTTTACCCTTGAGCGACAATCCCAACGGCCCGAGTACGCACTTAGCTGCCGACTCCTGCGCGCGCCCCTCATAGCGGCGTGAGTCCAAATAAATGAGATCTTGAGGTCCCGCGCTTTCCGGGGCGGCCATGCCTGATACAACGACGCGGTCATCTCCCAGCAGTTTTGCACCAATAAATTCCGCGAGTTCGCGTGCCGTGAGAGCCATCGGTCGATCTCCTTAATTAAGAATTTCGGCGGCAGAGACGACGCCCTACGCAGGGTAGATTTCTTTTTCACCTGGCGGACGCGTCTTCCACCTTTTGTGCACCCAAAGCCACTGGTCAGGATTTCCGTGCACATAATCTTCGATAATTTTTGTGAAGCGCGCGGTGTTTTCGCGGACGTCTTGCTCCTCGTCTTCGGTGTGCGAAAGCTCAACGGCGGGTTCGAAACGCAAACGATATTTTCGGCGTACGCGATCCCAGGAAAGAAATCCGGGGACCACCGCGGCGCCGGTTCGCAAGGCGATCCGCGCCAGTCCGGATGTGGTGGAGGCGGGAATGCCGAAGAAATCGACGAAGACACTCTCCTCCAGCACGGTGTTGTGATCGGACAGGATGCCTACTGTGCCGCCATCGGCCAGAATTCGCAAAATCGGTCGTGCCGACTTATTCTTTTCAATGGGCTGGTTGCCGGAAAGGTAGCGGTAGCGGTTGATGAGAGCATCCACGCGGCGATTCGCGATGGGCCGCACAAGAAAATGAAGCGGATCGCTATAGAGTGCGTGTGCAAACGGGGCCAGCTCCCAAGCGCTCATGTGACCGGTAAGGAAAAGGACGCCTTTTCCGCGGCGGCGCGCTACGTCGAAATTTTCGAAGCCGTCCAGCACGACAATTTTTTCGATGTTCGCGCGCGTGTACTTGGGAAATTGCGAGAATTCAGCGGCCATCCAGCCGATCTGCTGAACCATCCGGCGTATGACCCGTTTTCGTTGGGCTTCGGTCCAGTCGGGAAAGGCCAAACGTAGGTTGAACATCGCTGCGCGCCGCAACGGGGGGCGCAGCGCGTAGGCGATAGCCGCGAAACTCTCACCGACAAGTCGCGCGACTGGTCTAGGCAGCAATCCGAGGGACTTTAGTCCGATCCAAGTCGCAGCATATTCCACCCATTCACGCATGCGGAGCCATTATGCTAGAGCCAGCAAAGGAGATGCTAGCGGTAGAAACTTCAAATTGCGGAGAGGACGATTTTCTATCGATGCTGGCGGGGTGAACGTGACATGCAACGCCAAGCTAGATTGGCGGCGCAATGTTAGACTCAACCGGGTTGAGTTCACCAGCAAAACAGCGCCACAACGATAGGGGGGCAGCGATCCTTGCCGCCTGCGTTGTATTCATTTGCCTTTTTTCGGGACTCGGCGCTGTGGGTTTACTGGGACCCGACGAGCCGCGATACGCGTGGATCGCCCGAGCAATGGCCGAGACAGGCGATTGGGTCACGCCGCGGCTGTACGGTCAGCCTTGGTTCGAGAAACCCATCCTCTACTATTGGGCCGCGGGGATCGGATTTCGCCTGAATCTGCCGGCGGAATTAGCTGCCCGCCTCCCTTCTGCCATCGCCGCGCTCGCTGCCACTTTCACTATTGGCTGGCTCGGCTGGAAGCATTACCGAGCTGAAGAAAGTTTTCGAATAAGCCCAGCGTTTCTTGCGCCGCTGATTTTCTCGACGACGGTGGCAGCGGTTGGCTTTTCGCGCGCGGCTACGCCAGACATGCTTTTCAGCGCTTCCGTCGCTCTGGCAATGGCCTCGGCCTCGAGCGTGTTCTGGGGCCGGGGAGCGTTGCGTGTGACGTTAAACGCGGTATTGACCGCCGCGCGACACGAAAAACTCGCGCTCGCGTCTTTTGGAGTATTTCTTGGGTTAGCTGTTCTAGCGAAAGGGCCAGCGGCGGTGATACTTGCAGGCGGCGCGATCGGGCTTTGGGCGGTAGCAACAACTCAGTGGCGGCGTGCTTTTCAGCTAGTCCATCCTGTCGCTATTGGATCGTTTTGCCTAGTGGCTCTGCCCTGGTATATCCTGTGCGCCGCACGCAATCCGGATTTCATACACGTTTTTATTTTCCAGCACAATTTTGAGCGATATCTCACGCCTGTGTTTCAGCACAGGCAGCCAGTTTGGTTTTTTGTGTGGATCACGCTGCTAGCAATGTTGCCGTGGACAGTGCTCCTGATTTCCGCCGGCCAGGAAGGATTGCGTTTATGGCGCGAAAGATCGTGGGCTGACTCTCCTGGATTTTTTTATGCCTGCTGGGCAATCTTCCCAATTATTTTCTTCAGTCTTTCGCAATCGAAATTGCCGGGCTATATTCTTCCTGCTGTTCCGCCGTTGGCGCTGCTCTGCGGCGTCAGTGCTTCGCGTGCGTTTCAGAGAGGCCGCTCAGACGCGATCTTGATAGGTTTAGGAATCAGCCTGGTCTGGATCGTGCTCGCGATCTCCGCTTTTTTTATGGCTCGCAAGTTTCCAGTGGCCGGGACGGGAAGAATCGCTTCGCCGGCAATCGCTGGATTTGCAATTACGATCGGTGTTCTGGTCGTTCTGGCGATGCTGCTCGCTGGAATTCGGCAAAATCTCCTGGGTGTCGCGGGCGGCTGCTCGCTAGCCGTAGCGGCGGCTGTGGCGGTTGCGGGTCTTGTGATACTTCCGGCCATGGATCCCTATTTGTCGGCCAGGTCGCACGCGGCGTTTTTGCGGGGAGACCTGCGTCCTGACCGCATATACACGTACCATCTGAACCGTTCATGGAACTACGGACTCGCTTTTTATCTTCGGCGAGAACTTCCGGAATGGTCTCCGCAAGAACCGGACGCCGCGCTAGTTCTGACCAACCACACAGGGTTGGATGAAATTGTGAAGGCAGGAAGGTTCCAGGGCGAGCTAAATGAAACTGAGCAAGGAATCTTGTACGTCCCAATCGGCCCAATTCCACGCTAATGCAGCGCGGTCGGAGACATGTTCAACAGAAAGAAGCTCACAACTATATTTTCGTAATTTTTGCGATCTTCGTCGGTCATCTCCGGATAACGCATTCTGGTGCGAACTAATTGCTTTGGCTCTGGGGACAGAATAAACAGCTGCAAAGTTTGGTTGGCCAGCGCGGGCCTGCTATCGGATTGAAAGAAAAGTTTTGGAATCCCTTTGGTGAGCGCCAGACGAGTGGTGACGGGCGGCTCGTTCCGGTATTGGTAGTTCAACAAGCGGAACCCCCAATCGCAGAAAAAGCCTACATACGGCAAAACAGCGAGGCCCGACTGTTTCGCCTGGATTTGAACCATTTCGCGCGGATCGGAATAAGCGTCGTCCACAATCAAGGCGGACACACGAGGCTCATGCGTGGCTTCTTCCAGAGCCACATACCCGCCAAGATCGACGCCCCACAATCCAAAATGTTTGGGGTCCACGTCGTCGCGCGCGGAAAGGACTTGAACCGCAGATTGAAGTTCCTGCCTCTCGCGATACCCCAGGGAAGTTACACCCGGGCTTGTGCCGTGACCGGAGAAATCGAATAGAAAAACGTTGAATTGGCTGTCTTGAAGGGCGGTCACGAGTGTTAGAACGTCCGAGCGTTGGGAAAGATACCCGTGACATACGATGACGGTGGGCGCTCCGCGTCTTCCCGGGAAAAACCAGCCGTCGCGCGACGTTCCGTCAGCGACAGGAAACGATACGGCGCTGGGGTGGCCCATCATTACAGTCAAATCGAATGTTGCAGGCGAACGCGCCGGCCGCAATATCTGGTACAGAAGGAATCCGGCAATTATGGTGATTGCAACGAAAGCAAAAAGGAATATGGCCAGCAGGCTGGAGAGAAGCTTGGCAAGCCGCGTTGTGGGATAGCGTAGCTCTGAGAAGACGGCCATCCGTTGGGCGCGAACGCAAGAGTTCTGCGCTTCGGCGGGAGAATCTTAACA
>Ga0073928_10008695_pt1 | contig 12641 bp, 9 predicted proteins | sample PaiPotPPA55metaG_FD_76969 | JGI IMG/M metagenome (GOLD analysis project Ga0073928, IMG submission 76969) | Iron sulfur acid spring bacterial and archeal communities from Banff, Canada, to study Microbial Dark Matter (Phase II) - Paint Pots PPA... ...
CGACGAGCCCTCGTTCGAGGTGCAGGAGTTGTCGTAGACGTCGGTCGTGGTGTTGCCGTTGGCCAGCACGTTCAGGTTGGCGTGCTCGAGCAGGTGGTTCAGGCTCACGCCGACCGGCACCAGACCGACCAGCCCCTGGGCGGTCAGGTCGGGCAGCGTCCGGTCGAGCAGGCAGCCGAGGTTCGGCGACACGTCGGCGTTGTTCAGCGCGTTGACCGGGAGAAGGCCGGCCTGGCCGACACCGTTGTCGCCGCTATGCGGGCCGCCGTCGCCGGAGTACGCAGACGCGATGCCGGCCGTACCCATGACACCCGCGCTCGCAACGATGGCGATCGTAGCTGCCTTCTTTAGCATAGCCATATGATTCGCTCTTCCCTATCGGATGTGAATCCGACTATTCCTGTTGGGCAGAGACGCCAGAGGCCTGCCGTTCCCGCAGTTCTCCGGCGTCGGTGCCGTCGTTGCAGTGAAACGTACACCGAAACAGGGCAACTTCTATATTAATCAACACCATCAGGCTACTGGTTCGACGTCTTTTATCGTACATTCCGGCGGGCGCCGACAGCGGGTAGTCTTTGATCGACGACGGGAGAGCGCTGATGGCTGTGACCCTTGCGGAGCTGTTCGCATACGCCCTGACGAAGCCGGGGGCCTGGCAGGACGACCCCTGGGGCGGGGACATCGTGGCCAAAGTCGGCAGCAAGGTCTTCGCCTTCTTCGGCAACCCCGAGACCGGTACGACGATCGGACTCAAGTGCGGCAAGAACCGCGACGAGGCCGACGAGTGGACCGCGCAGTACCCCGAGGACGCCAAGGCCTCCGGATACGTCGGGCGCTACGGCTGGAACTCACTCACCGTCGGCAGACGGATCCCGGACGAGGAACTCTTCGAGGCCGTCGACGCCTCGTACCAGGACGTCGTCTCTCGCCTGCCGAAGAAGGAACGGCCTGATCCCCGCTCAGGCCTCTGAGACAGGCGGGAACGCGGCGGTGAACCGGACGGGGGGCCCGGCTGTGGCCGACGTCACGCTCGAACCCGTTGATGCGCTCATCATCCACCAGGGCCGGGGCCGGTAGGTGGCCGCGGGCAACGTGTACCCTGGCGGGGCCGCGGCCGTGCGCCGCCCGGATTCGGTGAGGACGGTGCGAAGTGGATCGCTTCGAAGGATCCCGGCCTTGTGCTCTGGGACTTCCACGACGCGCGCGACAACCCGATCGGTTCGCTTGACGCGCGCAATCTGATCTTCGCGATCGAGCTCCGCCTCGTCGACAACTGCCTGCTCGGCCCCGCCCCATCTGCTACCCGCAAGGCGGCGGGCTCGTCGAGCGGCCTCGCCGCAATCGAACCCGGTCTGGCGCCGGCCCGGGAGATCGGGCCGGCGCCAGACCTTTATCACCGAGCCGTATTCGCCTAATTTCGTAGCAGCATTCAAGATTTCAGGGAGTCCGACAATGCTCATCGGAGTGACCCGCGAGCCGACCGGGGAGACCCGGGTGGCCGCTACGCCAGCGACCGTAAGACAGATCATCGGACTCGGGTACGACGTGGTGATCGAGGCCGGAGCCGGTGAGCTCTCCGCTTTCGCCGACGCGGCGTATGCCGAGGCCGGGGCCACCATCGGCACCGCCGAGGACGCGTGGGGGGCGCAGATCGTGCTACGGGTCAACGGCCCCTCGCTCGAGGACGTCGGCCGGCCGAAGGACGGCGCCTACCTGGTCTCGACACTGGCCCCGGCGCTCAACCCGGAACTGGTGGACGCGCTCGCCGCCCGGGACGTCACCGTGCTGGCGATCGACACCGTGCCGCGGATCAGCCGGGCCCAGTCCCTCGACGTGCTGTCCAGCATGGCCAACATCGCCGGCTACCGTGCGGTGGTCGAGGCCGCCCACGAGTTCGGCCGCTTCTTCACCGGCCAGGTGACCGCGGCGGGCAAGGTGCCGCCGGCGAAGGTGCTGGTGGCCGGCGCCGGTGTGGCCGGGCTGGCCGCGATCGGCGCGGCCAACAGCCTCGGCGCCATCGTGCGCGCCACCGATCCGCGTCCCGAGGTCGCGGACCAGGTCAAGTCGCTGGGCGGGGACTTCCTGCCCGTCGTGGTCGAGGAGGCGGCGCAGCAGTCCAGCGACGGCTATGCCAAGGCGACCTCAGATCTCTACAACGAGGCCGCGGCGAAGCTCTACTCCGACCAGGCCGCCGACGTCGACATCATCATCACCACCGCGCTCATCCCGGGGCGCCCGGCGCCCAGGCTGATCACGAAGGCCGACGTCGCCTCGATGAAGTCCGGCTCAGTGATCGTCGACATGGCCGCCGGCATGGGCGGAAACGTCGAGGACAGCGTCGCGGGCGAGAAGATCGTCACCGAGAACGGCGTGACCATCCTCGGCTACACCGACCTCGCCGGCCGTCTGCCCACCCAGGCCAGCCAGATGTACGGCACCAACCTGGTCAACCTGCTCAAGCTGCTCACCCCGGGCAAGGACGGTCAGGTCGTCCTCGACCTCGACGACGTCGTCCAGCGCGGCATCACGGTCGTGCGCGCCACCGGATCCGGGACCGGCGAGAAGCTGTGGCCGCCGCCGCCCGTCCAAGTCAGCGTGGCCGCCGCCGCGCCAGCCGCGGCAGCCAAGGCGGAGCCGAAGCCGGCGAAGAAGCCGCTGTCGGCCACCGCGAAGACCGCGCTGGTCTTCGGTGGGATCGCACTGTACTGGCTGCTGCTCGCGGTCGCCCCGGCGCCGATCCCGCAGGACTTCACCGTCCTGACCCTGGCGATCGTCATCGGCTTCTACGTCATCGGCAAGGTCCACCACGCCTTGCACACGCCCCTGATGAGCGTCACCAACGCCATCTCCGGCGTCATCGTCGTCGGCGCGCTGGTTCAAGTGGGGCTCGGCGTAGGCGCGATCCAGGTACTGGCCGGGATCGCGACCCTGCTCGCCTCCATCAACATCTTCGGCGGCTTCGCGGTGACCCGCCGCATGCTCGCCATGTTCAGCAAGGGGAACTGACGTGTCTGCAGCCTCTATCGCCACCGCGGCGTACCTTGTCGCCGCCCTGCTGTTCATCCTCTCCCTGGCGGGCCTGAGCAAGCACGAGACCGCCAAGCAGGGCTGGACGTACGGCGTGGCCGGCATGGCCATCGCGCTGGCCGCCACCATCAGCTTGACCGTCCACGACAGCTCAGCGCGCGGCACGACCGTGCTGATCCTGGTGATCGCGATCGTCATCGGCGCCGTCATCGGCCTGTGGCGAGCGCGCATCGTGCAGATGACCGGCATGCCCGAGCTGATCGCGGCGCTGCACTCCTTCGTGGGTCTGGCCGCGGTGCTAGTCGGCTGGGCGTCGTACGTCGAGGTCGAGCGCAAAGGCCTCGGCGGCTTCACCGGCTCTCTGTTGCACATCCACCATGCCGAGGTCTTCATCGGCATCTTCATCGGCGCGGTCACCTTCACCGGCTCGATCGTCGCCAACCTGAAGCTGAGCGCGAAGATCAAGTCCGCGCCGCTGGTGCTGCCGGGCAAGAACATCCTCAACCTCGCAGCCCTCCTCGCCTTCGCGGTCCTGACGCTCCTGTTCGTGATCCACCCGGCCCTGTGGGCGATCATCCTGGTGACCGCGATCGCCCTGCTCTTCGGCTGGCACCTGGTCGCCTCCATCGGCGGCGGCGACATGCCGGTCGTGGTCTCGATGCTCAACAGCTACTCCGGCTGGGCGGCGGCCGCCAGCGGCTTCCTGCTCAACAACGACCTGCTCATCGTCACCGGCGCACTCGTCGGATCCTCGGGTGCCTACCTGTCCTACATCATGTGCAAGGCGATGAACCGCTCCTTCATCTCCGTCATCGCCGGCGGCTTCGGCATCGAGGCACCCAAGGGGATTGAGGAGGATTACGGCACGCACCGGGAGATCTCGGCCGAGGAGACCGCCGAAATGCTCGCCAACGCCTCCAGTGTGGTGATCACACCGGGATACGGCATGGCGGTGGCCCAGGCGCAGTACCCGGTGGCCGAGCTGACCCGGGTCCTGCGGGGCAGGGGCATCAACGTGCGGTTTGGTATCCACCCGGTCGCCGGCCGCCTTCCGGGGCACATGAACGTGCTGCTCGCCGAGGCGAAGGTGCCCTACGACATCGTGCTGGAGATGGACGAGATCAACGACGACCTCGCCGACACCGATGTCGTCCTCGTGATCGGCGCGAACGACACCGTCAACCCGTCCGCCGCCGAGGACCCGGGCAGCCCGATCGCCGGCATGCCGGTGCTGCGGGTGTGGGAGGCCAAGAACGTCGTGGTCTTCAAGCGCTCGATGGCCAGTGGCTACGCCGGGGTGCAGAACCCGCTCTTCTTCCGCGAGAACGCCGCCATGCTCTTCGGTGACGCCAAGGTCAAGGTCGACGAGATCGTCGGCGCCCTGGCCGCAGTGCCCGCCGTCCCCGCCCTCGTGTAGCGGTCGGCGGGGAATCCGACACGGAACGCGGCGGCCGCCGCATGCCTGTGTGCGCGACGGCCGCCGTTGTCGGCAGGTCCGGAAGGCTCGGAGCTTATTGATTGTTCAACCGGTCGTGAACGAGGAAATGCAGACGACCGACGTCGTGGTGATCGGCGCCGGGCAGGCGGGCCTGTCGAGCGCCTATTTCCTGAGCCGCGCCGGGTTCGACCCCGACGACGGCTATGTGGTCCTCGACGGCGACCGGGCGCCGGGCGGGGCGTGGCAGCACCGGTGGCCGACGCTGCGCATGGAGACCGTCAACGGCATCTTCGACCTGCCGGGCATGGCCTTCGAGCCGCCGTCACCGCAGGAGCAGGCCTCGATCGCGGTCCCCCGGTACTTCGCCGAGTTCGAGGAGCGGTTTGAGCTCGCCGTGCGGCGGCCGGTCGCGGTACGCGCGGTGCGTAATGGGCCGGATGACCGGCTGCTGGTCGAGAGCGATGCGGGGACGTGGGCCGCGCGGGCAGTGATCAACGCGACCGGCACGTGGACCCGGCCCTTCTGGCCCTACTATTCCGGCCGCGAGACCTTCCTCGGGCGCCAGTTGCACGCCGTCGATTACCCCGGTCCGCAGTCGTTCGCGGGAAAGCGGGTGATCGTGGTCGGCGGCGGGATCACCGCGATACAGCTGCTCACCGAGCTCTCCCAGGCCGGGGCCTCGACGACCTGGGTCACGCGTAGGCCGCCGGTATTCCGCGAACAGCCGTTCACCCGCGAGTACGGGCGTGAGGTGGTGGCGATGGTGGAGCGCAGGGTGCGCGCGGGACTGGTGCCGCAGAGCGTCGTCAGCGTCACCGGCCTGCCGGTCACCGGGGCGGTGCTCGAGGCGCGGCGGCACGGAGTGCTCGACCGGCTTCCGATGTTCGACCGGATCACGCCGGACGGGGTTGCCTGGGACGGCGGCGACGCGGACGGGCCCGGGTCCGTCGAGGCGGACGTCATCCTCTGGTGCACCGGCTGGCGTGCCGCGCTCGACCATCTCGCGCCGCTGCACCTGCGCGCTCCCGGCGGCGGCATCGCCATGGACGGCACGCGCGTCGTCCTCGAGCCACGCCTGCACCTGGTCGGATACGGCCCGTCGGCCAGTACTGTCGGCGCCAACCGAGCCGGACGCGAGGCGGTCCGGGACATTCGCCGGCTCTTGTCTCGGCGCATCCCCGAATCGCTCGCGGCCTAGTTGCGGTGTAGCTGCGGCCTGGTTGCGGGCTAGGTGCGGCCCAGCCCTCTCCCCATGCCGGGTGCGCTCAGCCGAGCGCCTTGTCGAGGTTGAACGCGGCGCTGATGAGGGCGAGGTGGGTGAAGGCCTGCGGGAAGTTGCCCTGCTGCTCGCCGGCCAGGCTGATCTCCTCGGCGTACAGCCCGACGTGGTTGGCGTAGGTGAGCATCTTCTCGAAGGCCAATCGCGCCTCGTCCAGGCGGCCGGCGCGGGTGAGGGCTTCGACGTACCAGAAGGAGCAGATGGAGAAGGTGCCCTCCGCGCCCTCGAGCCCGTCGGGACTGGCCGCAGGGTCGTAGCGGTAGACGAGCGAGTCGGCGACGAGGTCGGCGGTGAGCGCGTCGAGAGTAGAGAGCCATTTCGGGTCGGTCGGCGCGATGAACTTGGCAAGCGGCATCATCAGCACAGCCGCGTCGAGCACCTCGTCACCCTCGTGCTGGACGAACGCCTGTCGGGCCGACGACCAGCCTTTGTCCATGATCCGGTAGTAGATGGCATCGCGGACGCTTCCCCAGCGGGGCAGGTCGGCGGGAAGGCCGCGGCGCCGCGCGATCCGGATGGCGCGCTCGATCGCGACCCAGCACATCAGGCGCGAGTAGAGGAATTTCTTGCGGCCGCCGCGCGTCTCCCACACGCCTTCATCGGGCTGGTCCCAGTGCTCGCAGACCCAGCCGACGAGGGCGCAGACCGCGTCCCAGTGATCGCTGGAGATCGGCTTGCCCCACTTGTCGTACAGGTAGATCGAATCGACCAGGGCGCCGTAGATGTCCAGCTGCAGCTGGCCGGCCGCGGCGTTGCCGACCCGGACCGGAGCCGAACCCTGATACCCGCTCAGATGCGTAAGCTCGCGCTCGGGCACGTCGGTGCGGCCGTCGATGCCGTAGACGATCTGCAGCGGGCCGGAGGTACCGGCCGCGGCGTGGTCGATCCGCGCGGTCAGAAAGCCCATGAAGGCCTCGGCCTCGCTGGTGAACCCGAGGCGCAGCAAGGAGTACACGCAGAACGCCGCGTCCCGCACCCACAGGTAGCGGTAGTCCCAGTTGCGCGCGCCGCCGAGTTGCTCGGGCAGGCTCGTCGTCGGGGCGGCCACCATCGCCCCGGTCGGCTCATAAGTCAGAAGTTTGAGGGTCAGCGCGGAGCGGTGGACCATTTCCCGCCACCGCCCGCGGTAGCGGGACTGGCTGAGCCAGCCACGCCAGAACGCCACGGTCGCATTGGCCTCATGCTCCGCCTCGTGCGCCGGGCACGCTCGCGGCGGAATGTCGTCGGCGATCCGATCGAGCGCGAAGACCGCGGACTCGCCCTGGGCCAGCTTGAACCGCGCCGTCGCGTCGTCTCCGTCCACGTCGAGCGGCACCGAGGCGGTCAAGGCCAGCGACAGCTCGGCGGAGTCGAACCGCACACCCTCCGCGGTCCGGCTCAGAGTATGCGGCTGTGCGCCATAACCGAAGCGCGGCGCGATCCTGGCTCGGAAGGGCATCGTCCCGCGGACGCACACCACGCGCCGGATCAGGCTGTGCCGCTCCGGTCTGGCCGGGCCGTGCGGATGGCCGCCGACCGGCATGAAGTCCTGGACCTCGGCCATGCCGTCGTCGGTAAGGAAGCGGGTGATCAGCACGTTCGTGTCGGGGAAGTAGAACTGCCTGGTCTTGGCCAGGCAGTCGGCCGCCAGCTCGAACGCTCCGCCGCGTTCGGCGTCCAGGATCGCGCCGAAGACACTCGGGGAGTCGAAATCAGGGCAGCAGTACCAGTCGATCGTGCCGTTGGTGCCCACCAGCGCCACCGTGCGCAGATCACCGATCAGACCGTGTTCGGCGATCGGCAGGTATCCGAGAGCCATGCACCCATCATCACGCAAGATGGCCGGGTGCGCCCTGTCGGAGCGACCGGCTACCCTGCGGGCCATGGGGACTTCCGAATCATTGCGACCACAGGATGCCGAAGCCGCCGCCAGGGCCCGGATCCTGGTCGCCGGGGGCTATCTGGACCCCGCAGAAATCGCTGAGGCACTCGTCGACGAGTTCTCTGAGCCGGAGTCGGAGTCAGACCAGGAGCCGGAGTCGGACGAGGGAGCGGAGTTCGAGTATCCGCGAGCTGTCAGGATCACCGAAACGATCTGGCGCGAGCGATTCGCCGAGCAGGCCGACTGGCCCGAGATCACCGAGTCCGACGCGATCGAGGAGGCGTTCGAGGAACTCGAGGATCGGCACATCGTCGCGCGGGCCGACTTCACCTGTTGCGCGAACTGCGGCCACGGCGAGATCCAGGATGAGCTGGACGAGGACTCGATCGGATACGTCTTCTTCCATAATCAATCCACCGACCGCGCCGTCGCCGACGGGCAGCTGTATCTGTACTACGGGGCCTGCGAGCAGCAACGCGCCGCGGAGGTGGGAGGGCTCATCGTCGCCGAGCTCATTGCCGCAGGCCTGCCAGTGAAGTGGTCCGGTGATCCGGGCAAGGCCATCGTCGTCGGGCCGATCGAGTGGCGCAGACGGATCGACGCCTGGGAATTGGTATACGTGGCCGAATGAGAGGCCGGCGGTGCAGGTCCGCCGACCCCTCGGTTCACGGCAGCAACGTTGCCGTCAGCTGCTGAAGACCTGGAGCTCGGAGAGCTGTCCGGCGGGCCAAGCGGTGTTGGCGGTGAAGGTCAGCTTCACATAGCGGATCGTGGCAGCGGTGAACGTGGCGGTGGCCGTGTTGCCGGTGGACGGGTTGAAGATGTACCCGGCGGAGGCCGCCAAGGTGCTGTAGGTGCTGCCGTCGTTGCTTCCCTGAATGGTGATGGTCTGGGTACGGGTGCCCCAGGCAGTGGCCGGCGGAAGGTCCATCACGATCCTGCTGATACTGATCGACGAGCCCAGGTCGACCTGGATCCACTGCGGGAAGGCGTTGTCCGTCGACTCCCAGTAGGTGCTGGTGTTTCCGTCTACGGCGTTGGACGCGACGTATGTCTGGGTGGATCCGCTCGCGGTCACGGGCCGGTTGAGCGCAAGGTTCGTATTCGCCGGGGCCGCCGAGGTCGTGACGGACACGGTGTTCGACGCGGCGGAAACGTTGCCCGCCGCGTCATGGGCGGTGACCGCGTATTCGTACGTCGTCGACGCCGACAGGCCGGTGACGGTGAACGTGGTCGAACTCGTCGTGCCGACAGAGGTCGTAGTCGATCCGCTGATCTGCTCGACCGTGTAGCCGGCAACGCCGACGCTGCTGGTCGACGCGGTCCACGCGAGAGCGACGCTGTTGTACGTCACGGACGTGCTGTGCAGGCTGGACGGCGCGGTAGGCGGCTGAGTCGTCGAGCCCGAACCCGCCGCGTAGACCTGGAACTCGGAGATCTGTCCGGCCGGCCATCCCGTGTTCGCGGTGATGTTGAGCCGCACGTACCGGCTCGCGGTGTTGGGCAACGTGATGGCGACGCTGTTGCCGGTGGACGGATTGAAGGTGTATCCGGTGGCTGCGACGATCTGGGTGAAGGTCGAGCCGTCGGTGCTGCCGAGGATCTGGATCGTCTGTGTCCTGGTGGACCACGAGGACGAGGGCGGCAGAGTGAGCGTGATACTGCCGAGCGTGTAGGTGCTCCCCAGGTCGACTTGAAGCCACTGGGGAAATGCGTTGTTCGTCGACTCCCAGTAGGTGCTGGTGTTGCCGTCGACGGCGTTCGCGGGAGCGTAGCCCTGGGTGGAGCCGCTGGCGCTGGCCGGCCTGTTGAGCGCGAGGTTCGTCCCGGTCCCAGGGCCCGAGCCGCCCGAGGTCACCGGCTGCGTCGGGCGGACGTTCGTCAGCGCGATCTGGCCCTTGAGCATCTTGCCGCCGTCGCCCGTCAGCCGCAGGTAGTAGTCCGCTGAACAGGCCGTACCGTCCTCGTCGAGCGAGAGCAGTCCGGAGTTGCTCGGCACGTAGGCCTGCGTGGGCGCGGTGTTGACGATCTGGTTGCCCTCACCGAACTCATCGAACATCGAGATGTAAATCCCCTGCGCCCCGACGCGCACCATGTTGTAGAACTGTTCCCACATGAAGTCGCCGTGCACGCGCTGGCGCGCCGAGAGATCGCCCGGGAGCACGCAGGGCTGGTAGTCGATGCCGTTGGAGTTGCAGTACGCCTGGTCGCCGACGTTGACGTTCGTGTAGAAGTTGTCGGAGTCGGCCGACGTGCCGATCCGGCCGACCATCCACGGCGAGATCATGTTGAATGCCGAGTACACGCCCAGGTAGCCGGAACGCGAGTCGCTCACGCCGGTGTGCCAGTACGTTGGCACACCACCCATCACGTAACAGCCCTGGCTCTGGAACCACTGCACCACCGAGAGGCAGTCGGCGGCGGACCACGGGTGGTTGGCGTCGTTGAATCCGAAGCCCCAGATGCCCACGACCGGCTTGCCGTTCTGATGGGCGTAGGCGGAGGACGACGCGTATTGCGACATCACGTTCGTCCAGTCCGCCGGCATCTCGGTCTTCATGTTCGTCCAGCCGGTGGCGTCGTACATGATGTAGAACTTCCGCCCGGAGCTCTGCGCTCCCGTGTTCAGCATCGCCGTGACCGCATTGCGCGTCGGCCCCTCCGAGCCGTTCGGATCGAAGCGCTGCAGCGCGATCGTGTCGATCCCGTTGGCCTGCATGAGCGAACAGTGCGTGTTGACGACCTGCTGGTCGTAGGAGGAGAAGAGGTTCGGCGCGCCGCCGTTGTTGAGATTCGCGTAGGCGGTCGTGTATCCCTTCGAGAAGATCGTCATGTCCGGCCACGCCTTGAGGTTCTCGTTGCTCGGCGACGGCGGCTGCGATTCGTTCTGGCTCCAGTGCCACCACGCGTTGATCGGGGCGCCGTCGCCGATGCAGGCGAACCAGCCCTGATAGCCGACGGTGATCTTGCCGACGACGTCCCCGGGCGCGCTCGCCGCGGCGGCGGGCGACGCGGAGATCGCGGCGAACGCCCCCTGCGCAGCGGGCAGCGCAGCGGGCAGCGCAGCGGCCGAGAGCAGCAGTTTTCTGCGGGTGATGGGCATGGGTGAGACCCCTGAGGTGAGATGTGGGCAGGAGCGGAGAGCGGGCGGGCGGGGACTAGCCGGAGACGAGCGGGGACGACGGGCAATATGCCGGGGAGCGTAGAACTTCTGATACATGACCGCAATATTGGCAAGCAAGTTTCGAAAATTCTGCAAGACGAGCTGCAATCCCTTGCATAAGATCAATCGTAAATCGGCTTCCCCGAGTCCCCCGCACCCCTTATCGTCATGATGACGAATAAGGAGTGTCGATGAGCACGTACAAGGGCATCGCCGATGCCAACGAGACGATCGTCGCCAACGGCCGGTACGCCGCGCCGAGCGGCACAGCCGTGCAGATCGGCGACGCGGTGGCCGCTGCGTGCGCCGGAACCGTCTCTTACTCGCCGGACGATCTGGACCGGCTGATGGATGGCGTCGCACCGGGAACGGCGGCGACGCGGATCGAGGTCACCGGCGAATCGAGCATGAGCACCGCGCGGCGCCTGCACGATGAGCCCGTAAGCGCGGGCGCAGGTTCGGGCGCGGGCGCGGGCCACATCGCAGTACTGAACTTCGCCTCAGCGCGCAACGCCGGCGGCGGCTACCTCGGCGGCGCCCGAGCGCAAGAGGAGGATCTCTGCCGCGTCTCGGCGCTCTATACCACCCTACGTCAGGCTCCTGACTACTACGCCGCGCACCGGGCGTCGAAGGATCCGGCCTACAGCCACCGCGTCATCTACTCCCCCGACGTTCCCGTGTACCGAGACGTCAGGTACCGGCTACTCGAGACCCCGTACCAAGTGGCGTTCCTGACCAGCCCAGCTCCGAACGCCGGTGTCATCACCCGCGACAGGCCGGCCGACGCGGCGGCCATTCCCGATCTGCTCGCGGCGCGAGCCGCACGCATCCTGGCGACGGCCGCGCGTCACGGATGCCGCTCGTTGGTCCTCGGAGCGTGGGGTTGCGGCGTGTTCCGCAACGATCCAGCGCACGTAGCTGCCGCATTCCACCGACACCTGGCCGCCGGCGGCACCTTCGAGGGCTCATTCGAACGGATCGTGTTCGCCGTCCTCGACAGGACGCCGGCGCAGCCGAACCTGACGGCGTTCCGCACCGCCTTCGGTGCGGCGGCCGATCCCACGCGGCCTTGACGATCAGCCGACCTACCTGGTAGGTTAACCTGCTATGACGGCGAGAGACGTCGTCTGGGAGGGCCGAGAGCCATGTTTCCGCTGCAAGACCCCGCTCCCGTGACCCGGCGGCGGGTGGCTGACCAGATCGTCGAGGATCTGCGGGCGCGGATCCTGGACGGCACGCTGCCGGACGGCGCGAAGCTGCCCGCGGAGCGCGAGCTTGCCGCGCATTACGACGTGAGCGCGCCGACGGTGCGGGAGGCGGTCAGGGTGCTGACCGCGATGGGCCTGATTCGGATGCGCAACGGCGCGCGGGCCACGGTGACGGCGCAGGGCGGGTCGCTGCTCGCCGTCTCGATCTCCTCGGTCGTGCAATTCGAGAAGATGGGGGCGCGCGATGTGCTCGGGCTGCTCGGCGCGCTCAACGCGTACGCGGCTGAGCTCGCGGTGCGCCAAGCGACCGATGAGGAGCTCGCCGAGTTCAAGAGCGCGGCAGAGCGCACCCTCAAGCCGACCGACGACGTGCGCGAGTCGATCGCGGCTCTGAAGGCGTACTTCTTGAAGCTGGCCGAGATCTCGCACAATCCCCTGCTGGCCGCGCTCTGCGGCTGCATCACCGAAATCCAGCTCGGGCTCGCTGCAGAAGTGGCCGGCGCTGGGCAGGACGGCTGGGGACGCGTCGCGTCGTCTGTCGCCGAGATGCGGATCGAGATCGCGGACGCTCTCGCCGAGCGCGACGGGGTCCGCGCAGTCAGCCTGGTGCGCGACTACCACCGCCGTGTGGTCGACCGTGTTCAGTCACTGCCGCGGGCCAAGGA
>Ga0073928_10008696_pt1 | contig 12641 bp, 10 predicted proteins | sample PaiPotPPA55metaG_FD_76969 | JGI IMG/M metagenome (GOLD analysis project Ga0073928, IMG submission 76969) | Iron sulfur acid spring bacterial and archeal communities from Banff, Canada, to study Microbial Dark Matter (Phase II) - Paint Pots PPA... ...
AGTCGCCCAAAAGAAAGAGGGTCAATGTGCCAAAGGTATCTGCTGCGCGTCCGACACCCAGAACGCCCAAATTGGGTCAGCATTTTCTCATTGATACTTCTGCGGCAGAGCGAATTGCCGGCGCTTTCGGAGATATTTCGCAAAGCACGGTACTCGAGATAGGCGCCGGACGCGGTGCCCTGACTTCCCTACTGGCTCGACGAACACGCCGGCTGATTGCTATCGAACTCGATCGCGTTCTGGCGGCCCAATTACGCATGAAGTTTTCTTTGACTCCGAATGTGGAAATAATCGAAGGAGACGTTCTCGCCATTGATTTCGACACGCTCTTCGGGCCCAAGCCGGGCAGCACCCGCCCAGGTATGAATCACCAGCCTGAGCCGGTAAAGGTCGTGGGCAATCTTCCTTATTTCATCACCTCTGACATTCTGCTGCGCCTCTTCGCTTATCGAAAGTACTTTGAAACGATCGTGCTGATGGTGCAGCGTGAAGTCGGTGATCGTCTCGCGGCGAAGCCGGGGACCAGCGACTATGGCTTGCTCTCGGCGACGGCTCAGCTTTACAGCCACGTTGAAAAACTGTTCACTTTGCCGCCGGACGCGTTTTCTCCGCCGCCTAAGGTTCACTCCATTGTGGTCCGACTGTCGATCGCGTCTCGCATCGAAAACTTAGGCGTGCCCGAACAGGCTTTTATAGATTTCCTGAGAAAATCGTTCGGCCAGAAGCGTAAGACGCTCTGGAACAATTTGAAGTCAGAGTACGAACCCAAGGCTCTACGCGCAGCCCTTGAAGAATCAGGAGTAAAGCCAACTGTGCGAGCGGAAGCGTTGTCGCTGGAAAAGAGCGCATTATTATTTCGCGCCTTGCTCGACGGCAGCAAGACAGATTAAGGCTCACGGCAGCGGATTTTAGCCGGTACCTAGCGGACAAAAACGCACCTATGGCCGGAATCATTCGTCATCCCGCTGTGGCTGGACGCTTCTATCCAGGCGACCCAAAAATCCTGCTTAACCATGTGCGCTCCTACCTTTCGCCGCAAACGGCAGCTGCGCCAGCGCTGGGCTGCGTAACTCCACACGCCGGTTACGTCTACTCGGGAGCAGTAGCCGGAGCTGTATACGCCCAACTAGAAATTCCTCAAACCATCATCATCCTCTGTCCCAACCACACCGGCAAGGGACGTCCGCTATCCATCATGAGCAATGGCGCCTGGGAAACGCCATTGGGCCGGGTACCAATCGACACTGCTTTTGCCGATGCCCTGAAAAAAGAATTCCTGCTTCTGAGCGAAGACTTCGAGGCTCATCGCACCGAGCACGCTATCGAAGTTGAACTGCCATTCCTTCAAGCCTGCCGCCCTGATTTCACGTTCGTTCCCATCGCCTTGGGCACACCCCAATTCGAAATTCTCGAAAAGCTGGGCGAGGCCCTAGCGAAGGTAATTCAGGCGCAAGCAGAAAAAATACTGATCATCGCCTCAAGCGACATGAATCATTACGAGAACGACACTGTCACTCGGATAAAAGACCACAAGGCCATCGAGCGCATGCTGGCCCTAGATCCCCGCGGCCTATTCGACGTGGTGATGCGCGAAGAAATAAGCATGTGCGGATTCGGCCCAACCGTCGCCATGCTGACCGCCACTAAGCGCCTGGGCGCAACTTCGGCCGAACTCGTGAAGTACGCTACATCCGGCGACGTCTCCGGCGACCGCGAAATGGTGGTCGGCTACGCCGGGGTAGTGGTGCGATGAAATCGTTCCGCTCGTGTGGGGACACTTCGCTCGTGTGGGGAAGGGTGTTTGACCCGTCCGGTCGAGCGAAGCTCAACTTTGAGTCTCACCCCGGCCCCGCGCCACACGGTTGGAATTAAACTTCTGCGAGCCTTACCCGCGTGTCCGGCAATGAGGCCAGCCCCTGCCAAGGCGAATGGATCGTCGCTCCATAGTGATCGTGTTTGAAACTTTAAAAGCTATGCCAAGCTTCCGGGAAAACAGCAAGGCATGCGTTTCTTGGCAAAAAGTGAGATTTTCCCTGGCCACCCGGACGAGGGCGTCCGGGTCTACGTGTGCATCGCGAAAGAGTTAGAAATCTAATCTTCGGCGTTCAAATTGGAAATTGTCACCTCTTCGGGCTCTTCGTAATCTCCTGCTAAGCTGAAATCGTTCTGTCCGAAGTCGTCGTTCTCGCCCGGGACACCCGATTGTTTCTCTAACTTTCGTTGCTGCTTCTTCTCTAATTTTTCGCGCTGCTTGTCTTGCCGTGAGCGCTCTTTCTGGCGTTTGTTAAAGCTTGAGCGACTTCGTCCAGCCATACCCACCTCCCGGGATGATTTTGCAGGTGCGATCCGTCGAACACCATCGGCGATACCGGCTATGGGCTACGCCGGCTCGGTATGGACCGCAGACTTCGCCTTCTTTGGTGCGCCCGCTATCTTGGTTTTAGCAGCCTCGGTTTGGAGCAGCGCTTGAGACCGTAACCGGCGCTGAATGTTCTGCTTCCGTTGCCGATGAGCTCGGGATTTATCTCCGTTGGTTAATGACATAGATATCTCCTCCCGCACCCGGCTTTTGAGTCTTCTCAATCGCGAAGGCGCAGGGCTGGTTGCGATAATCTTCGTGGTTAAGGGCTAAAGTCAGTATACGCGATTTATCGTGATCGAGAGAACATTACGTCGGGGAGCACCTTGCACATATATTGGCAGAATCGGCGCTTCTTCAACATCGCATATCCACAACTACGCGCAGTGCTAACCGTGGGTTGAATAGCACGTCTATAATGCCGCAGCCGTCGGAGACAACCATGCGCGCTTGGATTTTGCTATGCCTGGCTTTACTGTTCCCTGCGCAATACGATTCAAAATCTGCGCCAGCCCAGAAGAATGAAAACACTTCATCCACTCAGACCCCAACCTATACGGCTGATGGCAGCCTCTTATTCCCGGCCAACTATCGCGAGTGGGTTTATCTGACTTCCGGCATCGACATGAGCTACAGCCCCAAGGCCATGGCAATGGACCACTCGATGTTCGACAACGTTTTTGTTAATCCTGACTCCTACAAACCGTTTCTTCAGACGGGAACCTGGCCCGACAAAACCGTGCTGGTGCTCGAAGTTCGCGTGGCGGGAAGCAAGTCTTCGATCAACAAAAGTGGACACTATCAGACTACGGAACTAATGGGCCGCGAAGTGCACGTTAAAGACGAATCGCGGTTTCCGGGTAAGTGGGCGTTCTTCGGCTTCGACGGGGACGGGCCAGGAAAACAAGTTCCGAAGGAAGCTACATGCTACTCCTGCCACGAACAACACGCCGCAGTGGATACGACGTTTGTGCAGTTTTATCCGACGTTAATCGAAATTGCCAAACAGAAAAATACTCTGAGCGCGAACTACCTGAAAGACGAAGCCGCGGACGCAAAGAAATAAAAAGATAATCGAGAACGGGCGTCTCGCCCGTTAGGCCGGGCGGGACGCCCGGCCTCCATAGTCTTTTCTCACCACACCCGGCACGCGTTCTCCCGCACCATGGCTTGGCCCTTGTGACATCCGAACGCTTTGGCGAACTCCGACATGTTCGACACCACATTGTTTACCCGGTATTTGTCCAGCGGATGCGGATTCATGAGCAGAATCGTCCGCATCATTTCCGGACGCAAGTTGCCGCACCAGATGTTGGCATAGGACAGGAAGAAGCGTTGCAACGCGGTCACACCGTCGTCTCCCTTGGTATCGAGGCTCTCGCCTTTCGCTTTCAGGTCCGCATCCAGCGCGGATAACGCCAGATGGATTCCGCCGTTGTCGGCGGTGTTCTCGCCCTGAGTCAAGCGGCCATTCTGCTGCACGCCGGCTTCGGGAACGAACTCGGTGTACTCGTCGGCGATGCAGTCGCCGCGTTTGTCGTAGGCCTTGGCATCGTCGGCGGTCCACCAATCGCGAAGATTTCCGTCGGCGTCGAATTTTCGCCCCTGGTCGTCATACCCGTGAATGGTCTCGTGCCCAATCACAGCGCCAGCAGCGGCATAGTTGACCGAGTCATCCTTGGTGGCATCGAAAAACGGGGGCTGCAGAATTCCGGCCGGGAAGTTGATGGTGTTGGTCTGGGCATCCTCGTAGGCATTTACCGTTGGCGGCGTCATTTGCCATTCCGTTCGATCGAGTGGCTTGCCAATCTTCTGCAGTTGGCGGTTAAACTCAAACGCCGCGGCTCGCTCCACGTTCAGCAGATGATTGTCCGGACGAATTTCCAGCGCGGAATAGTCGCGCCAGTGGTCGGGATAGCCGATCTTGTCAATCTGCGCAGCCAGCTTCACGTGCGCCTGCTTTTTGGTCTCCGGGCTCATCCAGTCCATGGAATCCATTTCCTGGCCCAGTGCAGCTTTGAGCCCAACCACCATTTCCTGGACGCGCCGCTTGCTCTCTGGTGGAAACGCGCGCGCTACGTAGGCCTGCCCTAGCGCTTGTCCAATATCGCGATCTTCCGCCTGGATGCACCTGCGCCACAAAGGCATAATCTGCTTGGCGCCAAACAGAGTCTGAGCTCCAAAAGCAAAATCTTCGTTTATGAAATCGTCGCTCATTGCGCCAGCCAGACCATTCAGCAACTGCCATCTGAAATATGCCTTCCAATGGTCGAGCGGCTCGCTTTGAATTAACTGCTCAGTGCCACGAAAGAAATCAGGGGAGGTTACGATGAAAGTACCGGTCGCCGGAGCGTGGACCAATTGCAGATAGCGGCTGAAGTCAAACGACGGAGTCAGCTTCTGAACCGCATCCAAGCTCATTTCGTTATCGAGGTTCTTCGGATCGCGCCGCTTGACAATTTCCATCGCAGACTTCGCCATCGCCGTTTCCATTCGCAGCACGACATCAGCGTCCGTCTTTGACTGAGCGGCCGGCACGCCAGAAAGTTCCAGCATGCGCGTAATGTGGGCGACATACTTGGTTCGGATCTCGACCGACTTGGCATCATCGTTCAGGTAGAACTCGCGTCCGGGAAGCGGCATGCCGCCTTGATCAAACTGCCCAATGACGTGCCCGGTATCGTGGTAGTCGGGCTGCGCGCCAAAGCCAAACAAAGCAGCATACGTCTCGGGATCGCCGGGATTCCACGCACCAGGAATCGAACGATGGAGATCGGCCACAACATCAGCGAACTGACTCTTGCTGGACATGGCTTCAATCCGCTTCAACTGCGACTGCAAGGTGGAGAGAGCAGCCGCATTTCTCTGTTTCTCATCGGTGCACGCGGACCAGTAATCGCCGACCTTCCGCTCGACCGGCGTGCGATCTGCGGGCGGCTTGGCCGCGACCTCTAGCACCGTCTGATGGAGAAAAGACTCGTTCCACAGCTGCAGTTTTCCAAAGGAGTCCCAGAAAATTTCATCGGGAGGAACGGGATTATCCGCGATCCAACGATTGCACGAGTACTGGTAGAAATCCGTGCAGGGATCGACCGAAGTGTCGACCTTCTTGGCATCGAAATGATCAAGTTGAGGAGCGGGCTTTCCAGATTCTTGCGCAGACGTGGTTTGCGCGAATCCTATGAGTGACGAACAACTCAACAGAAAAATCGGTAACAGAAGTGATCGCATTGGTAACTCGCTTTCAGACTCTTGTTTGCTAGAACGGAAAGAAAGCTTACCACGCACTTTTCAATTCTGGTACGTGTTCAGCGCACCAATGCAGACGATTTCCTGACAAAACATCAGCAGACAGTTTTGATACAGCAGGGTCGCTCTTTGTGGTAATTTTCGGGAACTACTTGAATGTAACGAGGCGCTTCACCGGATCCTGTGAAGAAATTCGGCTGACATATCCAATCGCACCCGGAGTGGCGGCTACGTATTCGATGAGTGCCGCTTCGGAATCGAAGGCTCTGGGCATGGCGCCCTGCCCGGTGAATACCGCCTTGCGCCATTGCGCCTGGAAGTCAGCCGGACTTTCGCCGATATGGTTTCGCAAAAATACTTCGTGGGCTGGTCCACCCTTGAGAATGACCGGTACAGCGCGGGAACCGTCAGAGAACCTGGTTTTGCTTCCCATGAAGATAGCGCGCAGATCGGCATCTTTGATCTCCGACATCCGCACGCTCTTGTTAGCCACTAAAACGACGTCCTGAGCGCTGGCTGCGGACTTGTAAGCGATCAAGGTCAGCAGCAGCATTAACCATCGAGCTTTTTTCATGACTCTCATATCACAGCTAGAAGCTGAAACCGATCTGGGCTGCCAGCATGTTCGAATTTGGCCGTAAACCATTGGGGTTGGTACCTTGGTAGTAACCAAGCCCGGTTCCCTGCAAGAAATGAGCTTCGAGCTTGCCGTAAAAGTAAGAGTTAAAATCATAGCGTCCGGACAACACCCAGTCTTTCGAGTAATTTGCAGGCAGGGTTGTGTCCAGCGCCTTATTGACGTAGTGGCTGTAATAACTTCCCACCTGAAACTTTTGTGAGAGCCGATAACTCCCCATCGCAAACCAGGCGCGCTGATCTATGGGAAGTGGGATCACGGCTGGTCCAACCGTTAGAATGCCATCGAACGGCGATCTCCTGTATTCCCCCGCGAAGTAGAATTTTCCTTTGGTGAACTGGGCATACTGCGCGCTTATGAGAAAGGGAGCAGCGTGGAGGCTACCCCCAGGCGCCGTCCCGTCAAGGGCGAACACATCTGCACTGGAGCCGATGGTCAATCCTCTCAAAGGAGCGTCCCAGCGCAGATCACCGCCGTAAGTCTTGCCTCCCGGAGCAGCCGTGAACACGAGTCCATCATCAGCGGACTGTTGGACGTATCCGCCATTCAAGTCCAGATTGGCCTGTCCTGCGTGCCCTCGATACTGCAGGTTTCCGGCGCGGCTCCCAAGGGAGAGAGCGCCGTACACTTCACCCCCGAGGTGAGCCAAGTAAAAGCTCTTGTTGTCGATCGGGTAATTGGATTGCGGCAGGAGTATCCAAAGGAAGACGGCGTCCACATCCTGGGAATCGTTGAACAACCCCAAAACTGTTTTGACTTTACCGGCTCGAAATCCAAGATGATCGTTGACTTTGTAGTCCCCCGATGCCCAATCCACTTGCACATTGGGACCGCCTAGTTGTCCCAGTTGATACATGTGGAGCTGAATTCCGACACGCAGGCTATCGGACAGAGAATCCGTGACGCTTACAGCGCCGTCCGTCCACTGCAAACTGCCGGTACTCGACTGCATGGTCAAATAATTGTTATTGGAGCTGAAGAGGAAGCCCTGAGTGACAAACCCGTGGAACTGAATACCCGAGAAATCCTGGGCGTACAGGCTAGCTGTGTAGACGCAAGCTAGAAGGAATAGCGACAATCGCTTGGGCATAAAATACCCTCACGACTCTCATCGGCACTTCTGTTCTGGCGCTTTAATCAGCCGAAATCGAATGACGGACAGCATGGCGCCTGCACAAAAAACAACGGGCGACCGTAAGGCCACCCGCTATATCTGACAGCCGCTACTTCTCGGTTAGCTTCTAGCGGTGACCGCCGCTGGAGTGTCCCGATGAAGAATGACCCGCCGAGGAAGCGATGCTACTCACACTACCTCGCGATCCCACCGTTGAATATCCTCCACCGGTCCAATAACCTCCGCCTGCAGACGCGGTGTGAACTTTTGCAGTAGCAAACCCTTTTTGCTGAACCGTGCTGGCAAGTTCGCCCAGGTTTTTGATGCCGCCACGCGGAATTCCAAGTCCTGCAGAATTCTTAGAGATCTCCATACGATTGAAAGATCGTCCCAGTTGAACCGGCACTGGCCCGCGGTTCACCACCACGGTTTGTTGACCGGTTGTCGGAGGCTGCGGCGCCACAAAGCTGCCCGGTGCGCCGATAAACCTCGGAGCGTTCCATGGCGACCACGATCCGCCGGGTTGCCACGCCCATCCATACGCCGGCAGGTAGGCCCAAGTACCGTAATGATACGGTGTCCATCCCCATGGGTATCCAGAGACCCAGCCATAACCCAAGCCGGGCGAGAACGCCCAAGCACCGTTCATGAAAGGATCCCAACCCGCGCCGGCAAAGAAAGGTTGCCACATCATCCCGTAGCCAGGAACGCTAAAGAAGCTGCCGTAATAGTTGAGATCGCTGGTGCCGTAGGCGTATGGGGAGTAGTTGCTATAGGAGTTGCTGGCGTACTGCTGATGATATTGATCCTGCTGCTTATCCCAGGCGTCAAAGGGATCGGTTTCCAGATCCTTCGCGATGGTTGAATGATCATCATCGGTTAAATCAAACGTGGCTGTGCGGTTTTTGCTGACAGCTACCGTCCCTGAATCGCCCCCAACCTGCACTTCGCCTTTGAAAACCGCCACAGTCGCAGTGACGTCAGCCATTTCAATGCGAAGATGCGCGGCATGCGCGAGCGGTAGTTTTTCATGGGCAAAGGTCAGTGTGAGTTCACTATCCTTGGCTCCGGCGGAGTTTACGTAGACAGTGCCTTCTTGCAGATGCACCGTTGAAACTTTGTTGCCGGAATCACGCAGCGAGAGCTGGGGAAATGCGATTATCGTATCGGGAGTGATACGCAACGTGCTGCCGTCTTCGAACTCCACTTCGGCCCGGCCATCACCCTTGGTTTGCAGCTTCACGCCCTGGGTAATCGGTAAATTGAGGAATGCCTTTTCGTAGCCTTGTCCCAGATTGCGATCAATCTTCACATCGCCTTGTACCTCGCTAAGCCGGACCACGCGAACTTGCGAATCAGCCAACGCGGAACTGCTCAAAAGCGAAACGACAAGAAAAAACGCGGCTATCGCCGCGCTCATTACAAACCTCACGCTTCCTTTGGACGACATAGAACACCCCCCGGGATCGGCCCCTCTGGACTTATTAGAACATTATTTGGGCTGCTGAGTTGTCAAATCTGAAGACAATTTCCTACTTGCCTGCGCTACCCGCGGCCTGCAGCAAGCGTTGCGCCCGGCCTCGTACTACGTTCATTACAGCCGGATCATCAACGATCTTCTGCAACACTGAAGCCACTGCTGAAATTTCTTCCAGGCCGCCGCTGTGCGACATTTCTTCCATTTTCTTCAGTTCGTCGTCTAACGCAAGCTTCTGGTAGCGAAGGTCGTATCCGATACGATGGCCGAACTCGAGCGTCGTGGACAGGCCTTGGAAGAAAGTCGTCAGTTCTTGAACTGAAGGCACAGGTGAATAATTGTAGGTGGCACGCGTGCTTTTCTGCGTGTCTTTGAAGGTCAACACTTTGGTGCCTGTGGATGCCAGTTTTTTGTTTTTGGAATCGATGTCCCCTTGGAAATAGTGCGAGCGTTTGGCGAGATCAAAAACACGTGTACGCGCCGCCTGCGAGATGGTGAAATCTGAATGGAAAGAATCTTCGGCATCAGACTCGGAACTGATTTTGCTGTTGGAGTCGTAAGTGGCGGCGCCGTTGTCAGCGACTGAAATGACATAGTGATCCGGCTCGGAACCCGGAAAATCGCAGGTGAACGTGACCGTGGGAACAACCGCTTGCTGGGCCTGCGCAGACATCAGCGCGAACACAATCACGCACACGAAGATGAGAGCGCACGGCTGGTTAAGAGCACGCGTAGTTAGTAATCGGCTAGAAAGCACGCACAAAGAATTATGCCAAAATGCGGGTGGCGAGTAACCTGTCATGCTCGCTGGCGCTCCAGCGTGGCTGCGGTGTGCAAGTGGCAGATTGCAATCGCAAGGGCGTCGGCTGCGTCAGGCGGTTCAGGAATTTCAGAAAGATTCAATAGCCGCGTAACCATGTGCTGCACTTGCTGCTTCTCTGCTCTACCGTAGCCGACGACCGCGGACTTAATCGACAGCGGCGAGTACTCGGCGACCTCCAGACCCGCCGATGACGCAGCCAGCATCGCGACTCCGCGGACCTGTCCCAGCTTGAGCGCCGACTTTACGTTCACCGCATAAAAAACGTCTTCGATGGCAACCCGGTCAGGCCGATGTTCCACAATAATCGCACCCAGACGATTGAAGATCGTCCACAAGCGCGCCGCCATTGATTGGCGAGGCGAAAGCTTCACCGCGCCGAAGGCGAGACAAATCAATTTTCCGTCGCTACATAGGTCGACGACACCATAGCCTGTATACTCGGTGCCACAATCAATCCCCAGGACGCGCATCAAGCAGAGTCTAGCATCAGAAAGTTGAGAGGTTGTTTACTCCTAACGCCAGTGTTGAATTGTCATCCCGAAGCGAAGCGAGGGATCTAGGTTTTTGCCTGCGCAGCAATAATTCATCTCTGGCAAACACCCAGATTCCTCGCTTCGCTCGGAATGACAATTCATTTTTCCAGGTAATTTTTGATCTATCTTTGAATGACCTTGCCAGCCTCCAACGAACTTAAACAAACATTGTGCCGCTTTGGCCCGCACAAAAAGACCTCATAGAGCGGCAGATCGCGCGGCTTGACCACGTATCTGCCTTCCTCCACGGCTTCTACGTCGGGGTAGTTGTCGAGGACGACCTGGCTCCCAGCTTGCGCACGAATCCGGAATTGCCGGGACGACGGCTCATAGTTTGCATAGCTGAAACAGTGACCAACGCAAGCGCGATCAAGGGCATGCTGCAATGGAACTACGCGAGTAGACCAGCCGGGAAAAGAACCAATCACACGCTGTCCCGTCGGCAACTGCCTTACCGCTGCGTCGATACCATCTTCCAGACGGTTTAGTCCTCGCGTGTCTACAAAAAGAAAACTAAAAAATACAATTGCCAGTGCAGCCAGCGCTATCTTTTCGTGCATCCTCATCGGTACCCATCCGAGTACCGCGCAGCCCATGAGCGCGACGGCCAGCGAAACGCGATCGGTTATGTAAGTGAAAGGCAATCCGTAGTTAGGAAAATTAACCACGCTCGGAATCAGCAGCACGGCTGCGGCATTGAGTAACCAAAGTTGACCAGGCACACTGAGAATGAGTTCCGTCAAGCCGCGCTCTTTAACCTGTTTTCGTAGCAGTACAAACCAGATGAACAAGAGTCCCGCCAAAATGAAGGCATATTTCGCACCGTAAACTACCACCTGGTTTGCGCCGGTGATGAAGAATACCTGCTTCCATGACCACCTGCACTGGTAACGGTGGATGAGAATATAATTCGTCGCCACCAGAGTGAGCATTCCTAATCCCAACAGCGGCAGTCGCTGCCGTGGCCGGAGCCTCTGAGCAATCGCTATATATGCGGCCGTACCCGCGGCCCATACAATCGGAAACGGGTGAGCCAGCCAGGCAAGCGCCAGCAGCGGGGTGATCCCGAGTCGCCGTCTCCAGCCCCCAGCCCAGAAAATCGCCAGGTACCACAGACAAATTCCCATCGAGAGGTAGAAATTAAAAAATCCAATTTCATAGACGAAGCCGTAAGCCAGCATGGCGACGCATGGTGTCGCGAACCACCAATTTCTTCCTGCCGCTGCAAAAATAAATGCGATAGCACCCCAGACGAAGATCAGGACCGCGACAGAGACCGCAATGCGTTGTGCCGCGCCCAAGCCAACATGCCGCGCCAGCCATTCCAATTCGAGGTCGAAAAGTACGTTGGTTGATTGCGGCGCGATCCAGAGGGCGTTGATTTTTCCCTGCGAGATCATTGATGCGAGCCAAACATTGTAGACGTGGCTAGAGAGATCGCCCGCCTGAATGCGTGATTGCCAGAAACAAGGAACCAGAAAAAGGATGGAAAGCAGGACAACGGGAAGCAGGTTATCTTGTGGGCTGGACTTTTGTCCGCCGCGCCTCGCGCTCTTATCGGCACTTAAAGCGGCGTCCGGCATCTACAATCCTTTGGGGGCAATGTTCAATCTTCGACCTTGCAGCAATCGCGATTCTGACATTTAACCCATTCCTTAGAGCAACAGATTTTACAAAATATCATTCCTCGCAAAGCGAGGAATCTGAGTTCTTGCTGTCGAGCAAGAAAGACCGAGATCCCTCGCCTCGCTCGGGATGACAAATCGTTCGGGTGTTCCGCCCGAGGCCCAATCAGATGGTTGGTCGCCATGGTACGACTCGCTAAACTCCGCTGCAAACGCACGGCGCTTGATTCCGCCACACTGGCGATTGCATAGGCAGCCAGAATAATAATCACTGGCTCAATGGGGTGACGATAAGTGGGAAAAGTGTGGGTAATGTAATAAACCGGGGGAAAAACGATCAGAGGCACGGCATAAACCGCTGCATCAAGGCCCTTGCGCCAAAGCGCTAAGCACAATCCCAACCAGGCGGCCAAGCTAATGAATGGCCATGGCGTTCCCGCGGGATGACTCCAAAATTTGCCGCAACGAATGATCACCATACGCGCATACTCCCGCGGATGCTGACGAATGAAATTAAACGCCATCTGACGTTTGGTCTCCATAAAAGCAATTTCGCCCCGCTGGTTGTACTCAGTTGGATCTCGCAGGGGAAAATCCTTGATAAAAATCGGGGCATTCCAGCTGTCGTCCTCCAACTCCAGGCCAACCCACAATTCCAGGCCAAAATTATCGCGCAGCGGCATGATGCGATGGAAAGCCGCGTAATTGCGAATCGTCCATGGGATCAAGATAAGAACACAAACTGCACTCGATGCCAGCAACTGTTTGTAACACGACCATCCGCGCCTTCGATACTTTAGCCAGAGCAACAGCCAGAAAAATGG
>Ga0073928_10008697_pt1 | contig 12641 bp, 12 predicted proteins | sample PaiPotPPA55metaG_FD_76969 | JGI IMG/M metagenome (GOLD analysis project Ga0073928, IMG submission 76969) | Iron sulfur acid spring bacterial and archeal communities from Banff, Canada, to study Microbial Dark Matter (Phase II) - Paint Pots PPA... ...
ACTCGGCGTCGAAGGCAGGCATGAACGCGTTCGCGCTGGCCTTGGCGCAGGAGGTGGATCGCGACGGCATCAACGTCCACATCGTGACGCCGGGACCGGTCGAGACCGACATGCTGACCGACGTCCCGTTCGAGATGTATGCGATCCGCGCCTCCGACGTGGCCGAAGCCGTGGCGTGGCTGGACACGGTCGACCCGTCCGTCGATCTGCCGGAGATCCGGCTGAACGCCATCACCCGCGGCCCCTCGGCGCGCGAACCGGTGGTGCCCATCGAAGTCCAGCGCCGAGCCGCGAAGTCCTAAAGCGCCCCGTCGTTCTCGGTCACATACACTCCGGACTCCATGTGGTGGAAGATCCGGTATCGCTCGCCTCGGCGAATCAGCAGCCACGTGACCCAACTCGCGCCCATGTGCACCCCCGTCTGCCCGATGTCGGACTCTCTGCCCGTCAGCCGCCACCTGCTGAGCAGCACCGCGCGCGCGACGGCCCCGTCGACCACATCGAACGCGTGCAGCGCCGACGACATCGATGCCGCCCTCACCCTGCTCGCGACGCGCGCCCAGTGCCGATCGAGGTCGTCGTTGCCGACCAGCGGCACCGCGTACTCGTCACCGACATAGATCGGCTGTGGACCGTCGCGCTCCCAAAGGTCGGCCAGTCCAACAAAATCCAGGCTCGACCACAGCGTGTCGTATTCCCGGATCAGGTCCGACACGTCAGCCGGTGGCCGGCTGCTCACCAGGCAGCGCCTTGACCGTCGACGGCAACCCGTACAGCGCGGTGGCGTTGCCGCGCATGATCTGCTCGCGCTGGTCGGCGGGGAACCGCCTGATCGCCCAGTCCGGTGCGTCGTAACTCCAGTGTGGGTAGTCAGTCGAGAACATGATGGCCTCGCCGAGATCCATCATCTCGATGTACTCCCGGTACATCGCGACGTTGACGTCTTCGAGCGGCTGGGTGGTGAACCGCACGTGCTCGCGGACGTAGTCCGACGGCTTGCGCCGCACCTGCGGCAGATCGGCCTTGCGCTGCTCCCAGATCCGGTCCATCCGTGACATCACCGGCATCGCCCAGGTGAAGCCTCCCTCGACGAAGACCACCCGCAGCTCTGGATGCCGGTCGAAGGCGCCGTCGAACACCAGACTCATCAGATGCGACACGTACAGCAGCGGCCACGACGCGAAGAAGTCGTGCCAATGCGCGGGGTTGCCGACCGGATAGATCGGAATCAGCTCGAACGGCGTCTGCCCCATCAGGTGGGTGGCGACCGGGAGGCTGTTGCGCGCAGCGGCCTCGTACAGCGGATCGAAATGCGGGCTGCCGAACGGGATTCCGCGGGTCTGGGGCGTCATCAGTACCTCGGCCATGTATCGATGTCCGGCCCAGCGCTCGATCTCTCGGGCGGCCGCGGGCGGATCCTGCGCGCTGACACTGATCGCTCCACGCCAGCGCCCGTGCCAGTTGTTGCCACCAAGCCACACGTCGGCCAGCCAGTCGTTGTGGGTGGCCTTGAGGACGTGTTCGGCCTGCGGCAACTGCGCGTCGCACATCGGCTCCAGCAAGGCGATGCTCACCCCGGCGTCGACCAGAAGTTGCTTGGCGGCGAAATCGGGATCGCTGCCCGCGACACCACCGCGTGGCGGACTCGCGTCGACCCGCAGCGACATCGTCTTGTACGAGTCGGGTGTGTCGTAGAAATGCGGTACGACAGAGACGGCATTACCCGTCGGCCAGAGCTTGTCCTTCCACTCCGCCGGCGCATAGGACTTGAGCACCTCGGCTGACACCGGCAGCGGGTGCACATCGGTATCGACGATCGTCACCGCGATGTCCTGCGCTACCCCCTCTTCCTGGCCTTCCCGCCCTTCCTTCACGCTTTCGACGGTCGTCATGACAGACTTCCTTCCACTCCTGCCGCGATCCCGTAAAGGTCGCAAGCATTGCGCCACAGCACTTTTTCCCGCTGCGTGCTGCCCAGGCCCGCGACAGCGTCGTCCGGGCTGGAGGTCGACCAATGTGGGTAGCTCGATCCGTACATGAGCAGATCCGCCTTGTCGGTGAAGTCCAGCCACCGCTCGGCCTGGCTCTCGTCGGTCGGCCCGTCGAGTGCGGATGTGCAGTACCGCACGTGGTCTGGAAGATACTCGCTCGGGTAACGGTCGACCCAGGGAGTTTGGTCGCGCATCGACATCCAGAAGGTGTCCAGCCGCCACATCAACGGGGTGAGGATGTCGTAGCCGCCGTCGGCGAACACGAACCGCAGACCCGGATGCCTGCCGAACATGCCGTCGATGATCAGCGTCGCCAGATGGACGAACGAGTTCAGCGGCATGAACGCGGCGTACCCGGGATACGTATACGCGTGGCCGGCGAAGGTGGGCGCGTGATCGACACCGTTGCCGCCGTTGATGTGTACCGCCACCGGCAGCCCGTGCGCGGCGGCCGCTTCCCAGATCGGCTCGAACATCGGCTTGCCGTAGGGCTCCCGCGACTGCATCGGAACCCCGACCTGCACCATCTTCGGATGGCCTGCCAGCCGCTCGATCTCCGCCACCGCGCCCCTCACGTCCTCCGGATTGACGCGGATCGTGCCGAGGAAGCGGTCGGTGGTGTCGGGCTCGAGCCAGCGATCCAGCAGCCAGTCGTTGACCGCCGCACAGATCCGGCTGTTGAGCAGGTAGTCCGCGATGTTTCCGCGCGTCAGCGGGTTGAGCACCGCGTAATCGACCTCCCCGTCGGTGAACAGGTGCCGGGCCACGGTCTGCGGATCCGATCCCGGGTACCCGTCGCCGTAGAGGTCCTCGCGGTAGTCGCCGCCTGGCGCCTGATACCACTGCTGCTCGACGTCGGGGATGGAGCGCAGCTTGTGCGTGGCCGACAGGTAGCGCCGGATCTCGCTGTTGTAGCGGAAATGCGGCTGGACGTTGGCGTCGATGATCGGCGTGTTCATGCGATGAGGTACACCTGCCCGTCGGCGACGTCGACCTCGTAGGTACGGACCCGCTTGTTGGGGTCGGCGACGTTCACCCCGGTGGTGATGTCGAACTCCCACTGATGCCACGGGCATCGCGCGATGCGGCCTTCGCGCACATGGCGCAGCCCTCCGGGCTCCTCCGGCGCGAATTCGTTGGTGCCTCCGACATATCCCGCGCACAGCGGGGCGCCCTCGTGCGCGCAGTAGTTCGCGATCGCATACAGCGCGCCGTCGATGTTGTAGACACCAACGCCGAACTTTCCCGCCGCCACCAGTTTCATGCTCCCGGGAGGCAGGTCTTCGATCGCACACACCGGTCGGCGCTGCATCACGTCCCCTCTGTTTCCTTGACCTAGAATACCTAAAATAGTAAAGATAGGCGCACAGAGCCGCTAGCTGCTGCTGCCCAGGAGGCACCCGTGACGATCAGCACCGATCCGCCCGATCAGTCGAACGCCCCGGACCTGGCGACCGATCCGTACGCCTACTTCGCGCACATGCGCAGGACCGCGCCGGTGTGGCGCGGCACTCTCATGGAGAGCGACTTCATGCCAGAGGAGCTCAAAAACTCGGAGAACTGGACGTTGTTCGACTTCGAGAGCGTCTTCACGGCGTTCCGCGAGGACGAGGTGTTCGGTTCGGAGATGTACAACGCCACGATCGGCCTCGTCTTCGGTCCGACCATCCTTGGCATGCACGGCAAACAGCATCACGACCATCGCAGCCTGGTGGCCAAGGCCTTCCGGCAGAGCGCGCTCACACAGTGGGAACCCGAGGTGATCGATCCGATCTGCGACCAGCTCGTCGACGAGTTCAAGAACGACGGCGAAGTCGACCTAGTCAAGGCGGTCACGTTCGAATTCCCCACCCGGGTCACCGCCGCCCTGCTCGGCTTGCCGCAGGCGGACTTGGAGATGTTCCGGCGGCTGTCGCTGCAACTGATCTCGATCACCGACGACATCGAAGCCGGTCTGACGGCCTCCGTGGAACTGGGCACCTACTTTCAAGCGCAGGTGGACCAGCGCCGCAGCAAGTCGACCGACGACGTCATCGGCGATCTCGTGGCAGCCGAGATCGACGGCGAGAAGCTCACCGACGAAGCGATCATCTCGTTTCTGCGGTTGCTTCTGCCCGCCGGGCTGGAGACCACGTATCGGTCGTCGGGCAACCTGTTGGCGCTGCTCCTCACCCATCCCGACCAACTCGCGGCGGTTCAGGCCGATCGCGACCTCATTCCGGCCGCGATCGAGGAAGGGATTCGGTACGAGACCCCATTGGTCCTGGTGGCGCGCAATACCACCCGCGACGTCGAGATGCACGGGAAGACGATCCCCGAGGGCGCGCAGGTCAACCTGTGTATGGGTGCTGCCAATCGCGACGAATCGCGGTGGACCGACCCTGAGGTGTTCGATATTCACCGGCCGCGGCGGGCCCACATCTCCTTCGCGGGCGGCATCCACAGTTGCCTTGGCATGCACCTGGCCCGGGTGGAGACCAGCGCGATGCTGAACAGCCTGTTCGACCGCGTCACCGACCTGCAGCTGGTGCCCGACGACGACACCAAGATCACCGGTATGCCGTTCCGCTCGCCCAAGCACCTGCCCGTGACCTTCAAGGCCTCATGAGAAGCCGCGCCGCGATCCTGCACGATGTCGGCGGGCCGTGGTCGGTCGAGGATTTCGAACTGGATCCGCCACGCGCAGGCGAGGTCCTGCTGGAGATGGCGGCAGCGGGCATGTGTCACTCCGACGAACACATCCTCAACGGCGACATGTCGGCACCGAACGAGGTGATGAAGGCCGCCGGCCTGCCCGCGATGTTCCCGATGATCGGCGGCCACGAAGGCTCGGCGGTGGTGGTCGACGTCGGCGACGGGGTGACACAGTTCGCACCGGGAGACCACGTGGTGACGTCGTTCGTGGCGGTCTGCGGCCAGTGCCGGTGGTGCAACTCGGGCATGGAATACCTCTGCGATATGGGCGCGCAGGTGATGATTCCCGGGATGCCCACCGACGGGACGTTTCGGCACCACACCGCCGACGGCCGCGCGCTCGGTCACCTGTCCAAGGTCGGCGCGTTCGCGAAACACACTGTGGTTTCCACGGATTCGATCGTCAAGATCGATCCTCACCTGCCACTGGTCCCGATGGCCCTGCTGTCGTGCGCGATACCGACCGGCTACGGCTCCGCGGAGAACCGTGCTCAGGTCCGAAGCGGTGACACGGTCGTCGTCATCGGCGCCGGTGGCATCGGCACAGGGGCGATCCAGGGCGCACGCATCAACGGCGCCGCGCAGATCGTCGCGGTTGACCCGGTCGAGCTGAAACAGAAGTCCGCGATGCGATTCGGCGCGACGCATACCGCGGCAACCGCCGCCGAAGCGCTGGACGTCGTTCGCGACCTGACCCGCGGGGTGATGGCCGACAGCGTGGTGGTCTCGCCCTCGCTGATCTGCAGCGCTGATGTGCAGGCCGCGCTGAGCCTGACGCGCAAGGGCGGGACGTGCGTGCTCACCGGGATGACCAGGCAGACAACGCAATCCATCACGGTCAGCCTGCAGGACTTCATCCTGTGGAACAAGAGCATTCTCGGCACGGTGTACGGATCATGCAATCCCAGAACCGACGTCCCCCGGTTCGCGAAGTTGTATGAAGCCGGCTTGTTGTTGCTTGATGAGATGATCACCAAACGGTACCGGCTCGACGACATCAATGACGGTTACCGCGATCTGCTGAACGGAGAAATCATCCGCGGCGTCGTCGATTTCGGGCTCGGTTGAGGCTCTTCGCGCAGGCGCTCATCGCTAGCTGAGGCTCTTCGCGCAGGCGCTCATCGCTAGTTGAGCCCGTAGAAGCGCTTGGCGTTTTCTCCGCCGATCTTCTCGCGGGTTTCCTCGCTGATGTCCGGCCGGTTACGCAGATGCTTTGTGCTTTCCGGCCATTCGCCATCCCAGTGCGGGTAGTCGCTGGCGAACATGATGAACTCGTCGCCGAGCACGTCGATGACACCGGGCAGGATCGGCTCCTCCGGCTCGCAGGTCGTCCAGATGTTGCCGGCCGCCAGGTATTCCTGCGGATCACGTCGCCAGCCGTTCTCGATCCAGTCGCCGCGCTTCTCGAAGTGCTCATGCAGGCGGTCGATGAAGAACGGCACCCAGCCAACGCCTGCTTCCAGGAACGCCACGCGCAGGCCGGGATGCCGGTCGAAGACACCGCCCGAGATCAGCGCCGTCATCGCCGTCATCTGGTCGAACGGGAAGCTGATGCAGTGCACCTGGATGTAATTGGTGAAGCGGTCGACGCCGACCTTCGGAAGATGCATGCCTGGTGCGCCGTGAATGCCGAGCGGCATGTCGAGGTCGACCGCGGCGGCATAGAACGGGTCGAGGTCGGGATGGTCGAGGTTGCGTGTCTTCAACGCCGGCGGGATGTGGGTGGCGACCAGGCCGAGATCCTTGGCCTCGGCCATCACGTCGATGGCGGTGTCGACCTGTTCGATGGGGGCCACCGCGATGCCGCGCAGCCGGCCGCGCGTCGGGCCGCAGTAGTCGGCGATCCACTGGTTGTACAGCCGGGCGAACCCGGCGGCGAACTCGGGGTCTTCGAGGGTGGGCGCACACAGCCCCAGGCTCGGATACAGCACCATGGTGTCGATGTGATCGCGGTCGGCGTCGCCGAGCACGCCCGCCGCCGACGAGTAGTTGATGCCGGCGGCGGTGCTGAGCCCGTGCTCGCGCGGGCAGCCGGCGCCGGGGCCGTCGGCCTCGGGATAGTTACGGCCCTCGATGACCAGGGCACGCCCGTCGGCGCGGGCGGCGATGTGCTGCGGCCACCGCTGCATCGCTTCGGCCGCCAGCGACGCTCCCTCGGCAACGTGTCCGTCGGCATCAATGATCCGCATGCATCACCTCACAGTGTGTTTGCTAAAAATAGCAGGATGCCGAGCGAGACCATCCAGCAATTGCTTCGAGAACGCGCAGCGTCCGACGCCGTTGCGGTGAAGTACGGCGACCGGCGGTGGACGTGGCGCGAGCACCTCCGCGACGCGTCTGCCCGCGCCGCCGCGCTGCTGACGCTCGTCGACCACGACCGGCCGGTGCACGTCGGCGTGCTGCTGGGCAATACGCCTGAGTTCCTCACTCAGATGGCGGCAGCGGGCCTCGGCGGGTATGTGCTCTGCGGGCTCAACACCACCCGGCGCGGTGCCGCGCTGGCCGCGGACGTGCGCAAGGCCGACTGCCAGGTGGTGGTGACCGATGCCGAGCATCGGCCGCTGCTCGACGACGTCGACCTGGCGGGCGTGCGGGTGCTCGACACGTCCGGCGAGGACTGGGCGCGCCTGCTCGAATCCGCTGGTGAGTTGTCGCCGTACCGCGAGGCCGAGCCGTTGGACCCGTACATGCTGATCTTCACCTCCGGCACCAGCGGTGACCCGAAGGCGGTGAAGGTGTCGCATTTCATGGTGTTGATGTCGGGGGCGAACCTGGTGCAGAAGTTCGATGTCACCGCCGACGACACCTGCTACCTGTCCATGCCGCTGTTCCATTCCAATGCGCTGGTGGCGGGTTGGGGGGTCGCCATCGCGACCGGTGCGGCGATGGCACCCGCCAAGTTCTCGGCATCGAGGTTCCTCGACGACATCCGGGGCTACGGCGCCACCTACATGAACTACGTCGGCAAGCCTCTGGCCTACATCCTGGCCACCCCCGAACGAGACGACGACGCCGACAATCCGCTGCGCGTCGCGTTCGGAAACGAGGCGAGCGACCGTGACATCGACGAGTTCAGCCGCCGGTTCGACACGTTGGTGTGGGATGGTTTCGGCTCAAGCGAGAACGCCGTCATCATCACCCGCGAACCCGGCACCCCGAAAGGATCTCTCGGCAAAGGCTTTCCGGGCGTGGCGATCTACCACCCGGACACCCTCGAAGAGTGTCCGGTGGCGCGCTTCGATGCGGACGGCGCACTGATCAACGCCGACGAAGCGGTCGGCGAGTTGGTCAACACGACGGGAACCGGTTTCTTCACCGGCTACTACAACGCCGAGGATGCGACCGCCGACCGCATGCGCAACGGCATGTACTGGTCGGGAGATCTGGCGTATCGCGACGCCGACGGCTGGATCTATCTGGCCGGCCGCACCGCCGACTGGATGCGTGTCGACGGCGAGAATCTGGCGGCGGCCCCGATCGAACGCATCTTGGTCCGGCTGCCCGACATCAACCGGGTCGCCGTCTATGCGGTGCCCGACGAGTACGTCGGCGATCAGATCATGGCCGCCGTTGTTTTAATTAACGGCTCCACGCTCACCCCGGCCGGCCTCGAGTCGTTTCTCACCGCACAGCCCGATCTGTCGCCGAAGGCGTGGCCGAGGTATGTCCGCGTCACCGCCGACCTGCCGACCACCGCGACCCACAAGGTGCTCAAACGCGAACTCGCCGCACAGGGGCCGACTCCCGGCGACGGCCAACTCTGGATCCGTGAGCCGCGCGGCACCCGTTACACGATCCGCGACGACCGGCCCTGCCAGTAGCGTTCGCGAATCCGCCTCTTGTAGAGCTTGCCGTTGGGGTCCCGTGGCAGTTCGGAATCGAACTCGACCGTGCGCGGGCATTTATAGCCGGCCAGGTGTGTCCGGCAGTGCGCGATGAGCTCGGCTTCCAGTTCGGGGCCGGCCGCGACGCCGTCAGCCGGTTGCACGACGGCCTTGACCTCCTCGCCGAATTCCTCGTTGGGCACCCCGAATACCGCCGCATCGACGAGTTTGGGGTGCATCACCAGCAGGTTCTCCGCCTCCTGCGGATAGATGTTCACCCCGCCCGAGACGATCATGAAGGTGGACCGGTCGGTGAGGTACAGGTAGCCGTCGTCGTCGACGTGGCCCATGTCGCCAAGCGACCGCCAACCGTGCTCGTTGGATACCGCCGCGGTTTTCGCGGGATCCTTGAAGTACTCGAAGGCCGGTCCGCCCTCGAAGTACAGCTCTCCGGACTCACCGACGGCGACCTCGGCGCCGTCGTCGCCGACCACGTGCACCGCGGCGAACGGCTTGCCGACCGATCCGGGGTGCGCCAGCCACTCCTGCGGGCCGATCGTGGTGCCGGCGAATCCCTCTGTCCCGCCGTAATACTCGTGGATGATCGGGCCGAACCACGTCATCATTCGGTGCTTGACAGCCACCGGGCACGGAGCGGCGGCGTGGATCACACATTCAAGACTCGAGACGTCGTAGGAGTCGCGCACGGCGTCGGCAAGCTTGAGCATTCGCACGAACATGGTCGGCACGAACTGCGCATGGGTGACGCGGTGGGTTTCGATCAGCCGCAGCACGGCCTCGGCGTCGAACCGTGCCATCACAATCGGGGCGGCGCCGACGCGCTGAACCGCCATCGTGTAGTTGACCCCGGCGGCGTGGTAGAGCGGCGCAGGCGACAGGTACACGCTCGACTCGGTCATGCCGTAACGCGCGGTGAGGGCGTACTCGAGCACCTTCTGTGCCCATGAGCCTTCGCCGTCCTGCGGAAGGGGCCGGCGAACCGCTTTGGGCCTGCCGGTGGTGCCGGACGAGTAGAGCATCTCGGAGCCGTCGGAGGCCGGCGGTGCCTCCCCGGCATTCGACACCGCCTCGTCGTAGCTGCGCCAGCCGGGCAGGCTGCCCCCGACGCTGATGTGGACGCCGACGCCGGGGTTGACCTCGAGGATTCGCGACCCGCACTCGGCCATCGACGCGTCGATGAACACCGCGCTGGCCTCGGAGTCGTCGATGACATAGGCCACCTCGTCGGGGGTGAAGTGGGTGTTCACCGCGCTGTAGTAGAGCCCGCAAAGCTGGCAGCCCCAGGTGATTTCGAGGAATTGCGGACGGTTCGGGAGCACCAGCGCGACCCCGTCGCCGCGCCGCAGTCCCGCCTCGTAAAGAAGCGCGGCGACCCGCTGGCTCCTGGCGTACAGCTCACCGTAGGAGATGGTGCCGCCATCCGCGACGATCAGGGCAGGGGACTGCGCGGCTCTGATCGCGTGGTCGGCGATGTTCACGGCGGACCTAGGTGGCCGCCGAGCCGTCCGTGGAGGCGGCCGCCTGCCGCTGCGCCATTTCGGACGGCAGAAGTTTGTCCTTGAACACCCGCTGAATCAGCTCTTGGACGTCTTTACTGAGCGATGCGAGCGCTACCAGGTCGTTGGAGCTCTGCCAGTGCACCCGCATGCCCATCAGCTCCCAGGCCCGCTTGAGGTTGGCTTTGGTAAGCATCAGCGTCGTCAACGGCGCCTGGGCGATGTGGCGCGCGATCGCGTCGACGCGGTCGTCGAGTTCCTCGCGCTTGACCACCTCGTTGACCAGGCCGACCTCCAAGGCCCTCTTGGCGTCGATCACCTCGGCGGTGAACAGGTAGTAGGCGGCCCGGCGCCAGTTCATGAACACCCAAGGCTCGATGGAGCATTCACCCGAGGGCATGCCGAATCCCTGCAGCGGCGGGTAGGAGAAGTAGGCATCCTCGGAGGCGATCACGATGTCGGTGGTCAGGCCCATGTGGGTGCCCCCTCCGACGCAGTAGCCGTGGACCTGGGCGATCGTCGGCTTGGAGAACTCCCACAGGTTCAGGGTCGGCTTGACGAAGAGGTCGGACTGCGGCTTCCACGGGTGGCCCATCTTCATGGCCCCTTCGACGAAGGCCGGATAGTCGACGGCGTTGTTGCCGATGGCGTGCCCCGAGCAGAACCCCTTGCCGTTGGCCTTGAGCACCAGCACCTTGATGTCGTAGTCCCGGTCGGCGTCCAGCAGTGCCGCATCGACTTCCTCGGCCAGCTTCTGATCCTGGGCGTTGGCCTTCTCCGGCCAGTTGAGCGTGATTTTCGCGATGGGGCCTTGCTTTTCGTAGATGATCCGTTCGCGTGTCTCTGCGAGATCCATTACCTCTCCTATGACGTGATGACGCCGATCTCGACGCCGATGTCGTACACGGTGCCGACTTCGCCGGTCCATTGGACGGTGCCCGACGCACCGGCCTCGATCTCCTGTTCCACCTTTTCCGTTGCGATCACGTAGATCGGCATGCCCTCGTCGACGTGCTGGCCGTCCTCCACAAGCAACTCGATGAGCTCGGCTTCGGATACCGCCACCGAGACTCGCGGGATGCGAATGAGGAAGTCACCCATGGGCGCCCGCCGCTGACTCGTGCAGCGTTCGTTGCGCGGCCGCGACGACGCGCGCCGACGACGGGTAGATCGCGGCTTCGAGCGCGGCGGCGGCCGGGGTCGGGACGAACCGGGCTCCGACGCGCTCGATGGGCGCGACGAGCTCGCTGAAACACTCCGACTGCAGCGTGGCGACGATCTCGGCTCCCGGGCCGGCGAATTGGACCGCGTCGTGCACCACCACGGCCCGGCGGGTGCGCCGCACCGATTCGACGATGGTCTCGATGTCCAGCGGTACGAGGGTGCGCAGATCGACGACCTCGGCGCTGACCCCCTGTTCGGCCAGCGCGCCAGCGGCGGCCAGCGATTCGTGCACGCTGCGCCCGTAGCTGATCAGGGTGACGTCGGTGCCCGGCCGTTTGATGTCGGCCAGACCGAGCGGGATGGAAAAGCCGGGATCGGTTGGCACAAGACCCTTGCGGCCCTGCAGCCGGATCGTCTCGACGAACAGGCACGGGTCCTCGTCGAATATCGCCGACGTCAGCAGGCCTTTCCCGTCGCGCGGGGTGGACGGCACGATGACCTTCATCCCGGGAATGTGCATGAACCAGGCTTCCAGCGTCTGCGAATGCGTTGCGCCGGTTGCCAGCCCGCCGTACACCTGGGTGCGGACGGTGATCGGCGCCGTCGTCCGGCCTGCCGTCATGAAGCGCAGCTTGGCCGCGTTGTTGATCAACTGGTCGGCCGCGATGCCGATGAAGTCCATGATCATGATCTCGGCCACCGGCAGCAGTCCGTCGATCGCCGCGCCGATGGCGGCGCCGACGATTGCGGCCTCCGAGATCGGGGTGTCAAGGACGCGGTCGTGGCCGTACTTCGTCGACAGCCCGGCGGTCGGGCCGGACGCGCCGGGGTCGGCGATGTCCTCACCGAGCAGGAACACCCGGTCATCGGCTGCCATCGCCTGATCAAGCGCGAGGTTCAGCGCCTCGCGCATCGACATCTCTTTCTCGGCCATGATTTTCCTCCGACGGCCTTCCTCAGACGGGGTAGCGGATCGGGGTCGCGTACACGTCTTTCTCGAGCTCTTCGAGCGAGGGGGCCTCGGCGGCCATCACCGCCTTCAGCGATGCCTCAACCGAGATGAGTGCACCTTCGTCGATCCTGTTCAACTCGTCGTCGGTGCAGACGCCGGCGTCGATGAGCTGGCGTCGGAACCGCGGCACGGGGTCGGCCGCCATCGCTTCTGCCAGTTGTTCTTTGGGGATGTAGGGCATCCGGTCGCCGAAGTAGTGGCCGCGGAACCGGAACGTCACGCACTCGATGAAGGTGGGGCCGTCGCCGCGGCGGGCTCGGGTCAGCGCCTCGGCCAGCGCCGTCGCGACGGCCAGCGGATCGTTGCCGTCGACGCAGACGCCGGGCATGCCGTAGCCGGCCGCCCGGTCGGCGACGTGCTCGAGCTTCATCGTGTCCGTCGTGGGCGTCATCTCGGCGTAGCGGTTGTTCTGGCAGACCAAGACCATCGGCAGATCCCA
>Ga0073928_10008698_pt1 | contig 12641 bp, 12 predicted proteins | sample PaiPotPPA55metaG_FD_76969 | JGI IMG/M metagenome (GOLD analysis project Ga0073928, IMG submission 76969) | Iron sulfur acid spring bacterial and archeal communities from Banff, Canada, to study Microbial Dark Matter (Phase II) - Paint Pots PPA... ...
AACGCGTGGGCTGATACGCGTGACGCGGCGAAGGATCTGATTCAAAGCGCGATCGCGGCCCTTACCGGCGCGCCCATCAGGGCAACCAACATTGGTGCACCGGTCAGCACGTACGAACCGGACACGAAGCTTTATGGATCACGCGAGGACTTCTCGATCTGGTTCTATCCGTAACACCGTCTCAACCCACTTCTTTTTACTTTCACCACCCCCGCCCTGAGCGGGTTTTTCATTTGTGAGGTCTGAAAATGCCTAATACCGCGATTTCCGCTCAGGGATCGACGCTTTCTATCTCTGGCGCAGCTGGCGTGGCCAAGAATATCACCGGTCTCGCGCTCGGTAATCCGACCATCGTCACGTCGGCAGCTCACGGTTTCAGCAACGGCGATGTTGTTGCGTTCGCTGCACTGGCCGGCAATACCACACTCAACGGCCTGACGCTCGTCGTCAAAAACGTGACGCTCAACACCTACGCTGTCGACGTTGACACGACCGGGGGCGCCGCTTACACGAATGGTGGAACGGCTACCCCGTCGTTGTGGACGCAGATCAGCAACCTGCTGACTTTCAAGGGCTTCGACGGCCAGGCCAATGAAATTGACACGACGAATATGTCGAGCGTTGCGAAAGAATTCCTGCTCGGCATTCAGGATTTCGGCCACTTCACGTTCGACGTGAACAAGGACTTCACGGACGCTGGGCAGCAATCCTGCGACGCTGCAAAGCGCGCGGGAACGCAAAAGACGTTCAAGTTGGTGTTGCCGAACGCCAAGACCGCGACCTTCTCGGGCTACGTGAAGAACAGCCCGCTCGATGGTGCCGTCGACCAGGTGTTGAAGGTCACCGGCGTGTCGATCCGTATCACCGGAGATGTGGTCTACGCGTAATCCGCGGCTCCGTTTAACCCCTCAACACACCAACAGGAATTCACGTGCCCATTCTCACGAAAGATACGAAAGCAGCAATCCTCAGCGCAGTTCATCTGAAGACCGAATCCGTCGATGTTCCCGAATGGGGCGACGGCGTGACCGTGCTCGTCTCGGAAATGTCGGGCCTATCGCGCGACGTCTTTTACGCCAAGAAAGAAGCTGTGGCCAAGCCGCCGATCAGCGAATCTCAGGCTTCGTTGCTGCTCGCTACGGTAGTGGACGAAACCGGCGCGCTGGTGTTGGATGAATCGGACGTTGCGAGCCTCCGGGCGCAAAGCAGCGTGGCGATGGATCGCATTGTCGCGGTTGCCGTGAAGCTGAATGGCATGGCCCCGGCCGCGGTGGAGGACGCAGTAAAAAACTCCGCGGCCGCCCCGAGCGGCGATTCTGGCTCCAGCTCAGTATCGACTTCGGTATCCCAGTAAGGGAGCTCCAGCAGCGAATCACCAGCTCGGAATTCGTCGAATACATGGCCTCGTACCAGTTGGACCGGCGCGGCAGCCATTACGACGATCTTCGCGCCGGCACGGTCGCATCGATGCTTGCGAATATCAATCGCGATACCAAGGTGCGATCGGAGCCATTCGGGCCGCTGGACTTCATCACCTGGAATGAGCTGCACCAGATGGAGACCGAAGACGTGAAACCGGTGCTGCTGGATGACCCGGACGCGCAAGCAAATCTCGTTCTGTCGATGATGTTCCCGAATAAGGAAGGGTAATGGCGCGCAGCACATTTGTTGTCGAGAACTCCCAGGCATTGACGGATAGCCTGCGCGCGCTCGACAACATCGCGAGCGAGTCGGTGTTACGTCAGGCTGCCGTGGCCGGCGCCCGGGTGATCTTTGATGAAGTGAAGCTGCGCGCGCCGGTCGGCGATGCGGTCTACGAACGCAAAGGGTCCACGCATGCGCCTGGAACGCTCAAAAACTCGATCATCGTTGCTTACGACAAAGAGCGATCCGTCGATGGAAAGCTCGCCTCGTATCTCGTGACGTGGAGCAAGGATGCTTTCTACGGTCGATTCCTCGAGTACGGCACATCGAAGATGAGCGCCAGGCCATTCTTGCGCCCTGCGTATGAGGCAAAAAAACAGGCGGCAGCCGATGCGGTTAATGAAGTGATCCAAACCAAGGCAGCGGAATTTAGCAATGGCCAATGAAACCGTTGTTCGCGTATCTGCCGATGCAACCGGCTACACGTCCGAGTTGGATAAGGCCAAGCGCAGCGCCGAGGCGTTCATGGCGTCGCAGGACGCGGCTGCTCGCCGCACCCAGGCGGCACAGGCTGCCATCGAGGAGGCCGTTGCAAATGGCAGCGACGCGAGCACGCGTAAGATCAACACGTTCATGCAGTCGCTCACGAAGCTTGCTGATACTGCTGGCTTGCCGCGTTCGTCGTTGCTTGAGTTGCAGGCCGCCCAGCTAGGCGTCTCTGCGACGGCTCAACCCCTTATCGACAAGATCAGGGAGGCGCAGACTGCCATGCAGGGTGCTGGCGCTTCTGCCTTGGCAATGGGAGAGAGCGAGGCGCAAGCCACGGCCCGTATCGCGGCGATGGTCGACGCTTCGGTTGCCGCCTCGACCGCGATAAACGATCAGACGATTGTGACCGATCGCTATGCGGCAAGCGTCGAGGCAATGGCCGCCGCGGCGGCTGTAACCGAGAGGGCAAATTCGGGTATTGCGGCGTCGGCGGAAGCAGCCGCAGTGGCGCAAGCAGCCGTAACAGCCCAATTTGAGGCCGCATCCACGGCGATAAGCACAAGTGCCGCAAAGGTCACGGAAGCGCTCGGGCGACAGCTCACGGCGCTTACCGCGACCGAAGCTGAAATGGCCGTGTACGACGCGCAGATGGCCGGCATGACGGAGGCCGAGGTTGCGCAGATCTCGGCCATCTCCAAGGAAATTGAGCTGCGCAAGCAGCAGATTGCACTTGGCGAGAAAATGGCGGCGACGTATGCCACAGGCGCCGCGGCTGCGCATGGCGCTGCTGGCGCAACCTCCGGCGCTACGGCCGAACTCATGGTGTTGGGCCGGGAGGCATCGAACGGAAACTATACGAAGCTTGCCGGTTCATTCACGCGGTTCCTATCGCTCGCTGGCGCACTCGACCTACTGCTCAATCCGCTTTCCCTGTCGGTAGCGGCGGTCGGAGCCTCCATGTTTTTGGTGGCGGAGCAGAATTCGAAGATGAACGAAGCGCTCGCCTTGACCGGTGGCTACGCCGGGGTGACGTCGGAGCAGCTTCGCAACATGGCAAGCGCCGCGACCGCCGGCGGAGCTACGTTCAACACGGCAGCGACTGCCGTCACGGAACTTGCTGCAACCGGTCGGCTTACCGGCGAAGAGATTGCGAACCTTGGTAGGACGGCGGCCGATGCTGCGACCTACACCAGCGTGTCGGTCAAGCAAATGGTGGATGATTTCACCAAGCTCGCAGAAGATCCGGTCAAGGCATCCGTAAAGCTTAATGACCAGTATCACTACCTGACCGCTGCCACCTATGACCAGATCACCGCGCTAGAGAAGCAGGGCGATGCGACAGGCGCAGCGAAGGTCGCCGTCGATGCGTTTTCGCAGGCGATGGATGATCGCACCAAGGAAATTGCCAAGAACGAGGGCATCATTCTCGCCGGCTGGCGCGACATCAAGAGCATGATCAACGGCGCGATCGAAGCCGTAGGCTCGTTCGGTGCCGCAGCCGGCCCGGGCGAAATCGTTGCACGCATGGAGGCAAACAAGGCTGCGCGTAGTCCGCGCGGGCAGTGGGATACGCAAGACGAATCGGACCTGCAAAAGGCGATCGCTACGCGTGACGCCGCGATCAAAGCTGCTCAGGACAAAGCGCGGCAGGAACGGCAGCAGCAGGAATTGATCGATGCGAAGCACTCGTACGACACTTGGAACACGCAGTTTGCGACCCCTGCGGACAAGCGCGCGAAGGAGATTCAAAGCTATATCGACAAAATTGCGACTCCGCTAGGCCTCAGTACCGACCAGCAGCTGGCGGATGAGGAAAAGATAAATGCGAAGTACAAGGACCCGAAGGGTTCGAAAGCAAAAACGAGTGACAACGGCATCAATGCCAGTATCGCGGATCTGACTAATCAGCAAAAGATGATCGAGGATGCGACCCGGTCGTCACTCGCGCACATCAAGGCGCTTCGGTCAGAGGGCGTTATCAGTGAGCAGGAAGCTCTTGCTCAAAGTTACGTGGCTGAGCAGACCGCACTGCAAAAGCGCATAGACATCGACAAGCAGCAGGAAGATCTCGCCAAGGGCAAGAAAAACACGGAGGCATACCGAAAGTACGCCGACGACATCCAGCGCCTGCAGCAGCAGATGACCGCGAACTATCAAAAATTTGGCGATGACATCGCAAAGATGTCGAAAAAGGAATTGGACGCGGTTCAGGTGTATACGGACGGCCTCACGGAACAGTTGAAGACGCAGCAGACGGCCGCCGACACGAAGCTTGCTGGGCTTAGCATGGGCACCAATGATCGAGCGGATTTCGATACGCAGATCAAGCTCATGGAGGACTACGATAAGAAGAGCGCTGCTCTAAAGAAGTCGCTGAGCGAGAACCGAATCGGTCAGGATCAATACAACGCTGAGCTGAAGGCGACGCAGGACTATTACAAGTCGTCGGTGTCGATCGCTCAGAAGTCTTCGGCGGATATTCTTGCTGCGAATAAAGACTGGACGACGGGCGCTTCCCGGGCGGTGGCTGACTATGCCGATAGCGCGGCGAATGTCGCTTCATCGACTGCAACGGCCTTCCAGAACGGTTTCAAGGGCATGGAAGACGCGCTTGTTACTTTCGCGACGACGGGAAAGCTTAGCTTCAAGGGCCTGGCCGATAGCATCATTGCCGACATCATTCGCATGCAGGCGCGTGCCGCGATTTCAGGCTTGTTCAGTACTGCAATCGGCGCCATCGGTGGCTATTTTGGCAATGGCTTTGCGACGACCACCGCAAATATTCAGAGCGGCAACTCGCTCGACAATCTGATTTCGAATACGGGCGGATGGGGCACGGTTCCAGCTCGCGCGAGCGGCGGCCCGGTGAGTGCCGGCACGACTTATCTCGTGGGCGAGAAAGGTCCGGAGTTGTTCAACCCTGGCGCATCGGGAACCATCACGCCGAACCATGCGATTACCTCCAGCAGCTCCGGAGGCGACATTAACGTCAATGCGCCCGTGACTGTCGATGGCGGCACAAGCGCGTCGGCCAACCAGAGCAACGGCGCCGAACTGCAAAACAAGATTCAGGCAACCCTACAGGCCCTTCTTCAGAATGAGCGCAAGCAAGGCGGTGTGCTCTGGAAAATGAAGAACGGGATCGCGTAATGGCAGACATCTTTATTTGGACGCCTACTGTCGCGTCGTCGTCAGGCACTGCGAAGCTGATCACTCGAAAGGCGCAGTTCGGCGACGGATATGCGCAGCGGGTAGTCGACGGGATCAATAACCGTTCGTCGTCGTTCAACCTGCAATTCATTGACAGCGCGGCAACCATCACCGCGATTCTCGCTTTTCTCGACGCACACGCCGGTGCAACGGCGTTTTACTGGACGCCGCTGCTGCGCACGCAATTGCTGTTCACCTGTGAGACGTACTCCGAGCCGACAAAAGACGGCGCGGCCTACACCGTCACTGCAACGTTCGTTCAAACCTTCGCACCCTAAAAATGACCGTACTTCAAAAAATCGTCCTCGGCACGCCACCGGCCGCCGTCGATGGGGATCCCGTGCGCACCGCCAGCACGAAGATGAACGCGAACGTTGATGTCCTGAACACGCAAGCGATTCTGTCGAGCTTTGCGACGACGCTCACGGCGGCGCAGGCACTCACCGCGGCGAATCACCTGGGCAAGCGCGTCAATATCAATCTGGCAGCGTCCGGCACTATTAATTTGCCCACTGCATCAACGTGCGTTGCCGACGGCGTTATTCACTTGCGCAACGTCGGCGCGACGCTCGTCACGCTTGCAATTACGGCCGGCTCGGGCGACACAATCGCGTTGACGACGCTGGCCGCTGGCGAGTCGGCATTGATGGATACGGACGGCGTGCATGCTTGGACGTGCGCGATGCGTGGTCGCACGAACAGCGCCAACGAAGTGGTGCAGGGTAACTGCTCGGTGCTCGGAAACGAAACGGTCGGCGGCACATTAGCAGTAACCGGGGTTGCTACGTTAGCTAACACCGTACTCACGAATGCACCTACTTACCCAAGTACAGCCGTTGCGCGGGCGGCGTTTAAGAATGATGCGGCAGGCAAGGCAATGGTTATTATTAACAATGCCCGTATTGACTACGGCGCGAACACACAGACCATCTACGCACCCGGGGCAGCAGGTTACGACGCTGTAGGTTCATGGAATGGTAGCAACACCTTTTCAACGCCATCCGCAGGCGTGTTCAAAGTAACTGCGCGGTGGGCATGGGCATCTGGCTATAGCTCTACCGACTACATCGACGTATTCCTAAATACTGGATCCGGGACTGTTCTAGGACACCAACGCACTTTCGCACCGGCACAGGCTCAGGCGTACTGGAACTTCGGTATCGACCGCTACGTGTCGATGGGAGCGGGAACTACCTTATACATATCAATTACCGCAACGCTAGGTTTCTACATGTCCCCGGATGGCGGCTTTAACATGCTCGCGATTGAGCAGGTCTCGTAATGCCGATCACAGCAGATATTCAATCGCTCGAGCCGGGCGCGCTGATCGAGCTATTCGAGGTTGACTGCACGGCGATCGGCGGCGACATGCTGCGCTTTCACGGACACATGCAATCGGCGTCTATTTTTTGGCAGGGCAACGAATATAAGCCGTGGTCGATTCAGGGCAACGGTTTCGAGCACACGTCTGCTGCACAGCAGCCGACGCCGACGCTGTCCGTCGCGAACACCAGCGGCACCATCTCGGCGCTGTGCGTGTTTCTCTCGGATATGGTCGGCGCGCGTGTCACGCGTCACCGCACGCTTTCGAAGTACCTCGACGCGGTCAACTTCCCCGGCGGCAATCCGACTGCTGACCCGGGCGAAGAAATGGCGCCGGAGCTTTGGTACATCGAGCAGAAGACGAGCGAAACGAACGTGCAGGTCGATTTCTCACTGGCGTCGGCGTTGGATTTTGGAGGCCAGCAGTTACCGGCACGCCAGATTGCCAGCACCTGCCAGTTTAAGTATCGCGATGCGAATTGCGGATACACAGGCACGGCTTACTTCACGATCAAAGATGTATCGACCACCGATCCGGCGCTTGATCGCTGCAGCATGAAAACCAGCGGATGCGAGTGCCGTTTCGGTGTCAATCAGCCGCTGCCGTTCGGCGGGTTCTTGAGCGACACCCTGTCGTAAAAAAATGAACGAAACGACAAAGAACGCGATCGCGGAACACGCGCTCGCGGAATACCCGCGCGAGTGCTGCGGACTGATCGTGCTTCACGATGGCTGCGAGGCCTATGTGCCGTGCCGGAACACCGCGGAAAAGCCGGCGGAACATTTCGCGATGTCGCCGCAGGACTATGCCGCCGCCGAAGACCTTGGGCCGGTGGCCGCCGTCGTGCATTCGCATCCCGGCGCTGCAGCTCGCCCGAGCATGACCGACAGGGCCATGTGCGAAATCAGCGGTGTCGAAAAATGGATCATCGTCGCGCTCGGCGTTCAGGCCGGCGGCGAGATCGCTATCGACGACTGGTGTGAGTTTTCGCCCAGCGGTTATGTGCCGCCGTTGCTCGGCCGCGAGTTTTCGCACGGCGTGCTCGATTGCTACACGCTCGTGCGCGACTGGTATCGCCTCGAGCGCGATGTGACGCTGCCGGATTTTGAACGGAAGGATAGCTGGTGGGAGGACGGCGTATCGAGCCTTTACGTCGACAACTACCAGGCGGCCGGATTCAAAAATCTAGGCCCCGACGCCGAGCTGGAAATCGGCGACGTCCTGCTGATGCAAATCCGGAGCAAAAACGGCGTGCCGAATCACGCGGGCGTCTACCTAGGCGACGGAGTTTTCATCCACCACATGCACGGGCAGTTGTCAGGCCGCACGGTGTGGGGCGGCATGTGGCTGCACTGCCTGCGCGGCGTGCTTCGATACGTAGGAGAAAAGACGTGAGTGAAAAGCTTCGCACGATTCGCCTCTATGGGGTCGCTGGCACGAAATTCGGCCGCGTGCATCGGTTGGCAGTCTTGTCGGCCGCCGAGGCGCTGCGCGCGCTGCGGGTGATCGTGCCGGGATTCGAAAAATTCATGATGAACGCGCGCGACAACGGATTGACGTTTGCGGTGTTCATCGGCAAGCGCAACGTGAACGAAAAAGAGTTGGTGCATCCGGTCGGCGATGAAGAGATCCGCATTGCGCCGGTGATCCTCGGCAGCAAAAACGCCGGATTGTTTCAGACGATATTGGGCACCGCGCTGGCGGTTGTCGGCGTCGTGACTAGCGAGTTCGGGGGCGGCTTCCTGATCGGCATCGGCGCGTCGATGGCGTTGGGCGGCGTCGTGCAGATGTTGAGCCCGCAGCAAAGCGGCCTTGCGTCCAACAGCGGCCCGAACAACGGCACCTCGTATTACTTCAACGGCGCCGTGAACAGCAGCGCGCAAGGCGATTGCGTGCCGATCGGCTACGGCCGCATGCGGGTCGGCTCAAAGGTGGGCAGTTCGGCGATCGTTGCCGAGGATCAAGCCTAATGCGCGGAATTTCTGGATCGAAGGGAGGCGGTACCGCTAGCGGCCCCACGCAATCCCCTGACAGCTTGCACTCCCGTGCGACCGCCCGAATTCTTGACATTGTTTCCGAGGGGCCGATTCAGGGGCTTGTGAACGGACTGCAATCGGTCTATCTGAACGATACCCCGATCCAGAACTCGGACGGCTCGACGAACTTCACGAACTACACCGTCGATTACCGGCTCGGCACGCAAGACCAGACGTTCATGCCCGGTTTCCCTGCCGTGGAGAACGAGACGGCCATCAGCGTGGCGCTGACATCCGATGCGCCTTGGGTCCACCAGATACAGAATACGCAGCTCACCGCCGTTCGCATCCGGATCGGATTGCCTGCGCTGCAAAGCTCGAACGCAACAACTGGTGACATTACCGGCTATCGCATCGAATACGCGATCGACCTGGCGACGGATGGCGGGTCGTATTCTCAGGTGCTGGCTGGTGCGTTCGATGGCAAGACGACGTCTCTGTATGAGCGCACCATCCGGATCGAGTTGCCGACGGCAGCCACGGGTTGGCTCGTGCGCGTGCGGAGATTGACCGCTAATGCTCACAGCGCGCTGATCGCCGATACGACGACGATCGAGGCTGTCACCGAGGTTATCGACCGGAAGCTGCGCTATCCGATGACCGCGCTCTTTGGGCTGTCGTTCGACGCGCAATCGTTCAGTTCGGTACCGACCCGGGCTTTCGACCTGTACCTGCGCATCATCAGTGTGCCGACGAACTATGATCCGATCGCCCGTACCTATTCGGGCACTTGGGACGGCACCTTTAAGCAGGCGTGGACCGATAATCCGGCGTGGGTTTTCTACGATCTTGTGCTCAATCGACTGTACGGCTTGGGGAAGCGCGTCGATGCATCAATGGTCGATAAGTGGGGGCTGTACGATATTGGCCGCTACTGTGACGTGATGGTGTCTGACGGGAAGGGCGGACAAGAACCGCGCTTCACGTGCAATGCATATATCCAGTCGCAAGCTGACGCGTACAAGGTGCTGCAGGATCTCGCGACGGTTTTTCGCGGCATTTCATATTGGGGACCTGGCTCGGTTGTAGCACGCGCGGATATGCCGGCCGATCCGGTCTACGTGTACACCGCGGCGAACGTCGTTGGTGGAGTTTTCACTTACGTCGGCTCTGCGCTGAAGACCCGCTATACGGTTTCGCTGATTAGTTGGAACGACCCGGCGAACGGCTACAAGCAGGCGGTCGAGTATGTTTCCGACGACGACGGTATCTCGCGCTACGGTGTGACGAAAGCGCAAATCACGGCGTTCGGCACGACGTCGCAAGGACAGGCGCACCGACTCGGCCTCTGGACGTTGCTCACTAGCCGGTACGAGACGAATACAGTTTCGTTCGCGGTGGGGCTTGACGGCACTTTGTGCGCGCCTGGCCAGATCATTGCCGTGGCAGACCCGGCAAAGGCGGGCCGCCGGATCGGTGGCCGCGTGCGCACGACTGCGGGCGCAACGGTGACGCTCGACAAAGCGCCCGCCGCCGCGGCCGGCGACGTTCTGACCGCCATCTTGCCGTCCGGTGTCGCGCAAGCGCGTACTGTGCAATCGGTCGCCGGCGACACGATCACACTGACCGCAGCCTATGACTCTGCTCCGGTGCCTGGTGCGGTCTGGATGCTGGAAAGTGCGGACCTCGCGTCGCAGTTGTTTCGCGTGGTCAGTGTTCAAGAGGGCAGCAGCAACGGGCAAATCACCTACACAGTGAATGCCACGCAGTACGAGCCCGGTAAATACGCGGCGATCGACAACGGCGCGGCCATTCAGGTGCGACCGATAACCGTTATTCCGCCGTCCGTGCAGCCCCCGCCGACGAACGTTCTGTTGTCGACGTTCTCGGCGATCGATCAGGGTATCTCAAAGACCACGATGGTGATCGCGTGGTCCGCAGCCGACAAAGCGGTGTCGTATTTGCCCGAGTGGCAGAAGGACAACGGCGAGTGGATTCCCATGAATGCCGTGGGCGGCCTGCAGGCGGAGGTTCACGGTATCTATCAAGGCGGTTACGTCGCCCGCGTGCGCGCCGTGAATGCAATGGGTGTCACGTCGATCCCCGCATACGGCGTGTTGACGCAGCTAACTGGCAAGACCAGTCCGCCACCGTCCGTTACGTCGCTCACGACGGTGTCGCAGATTTTCGGGATCGATGTCAATTGGACCTTCCCGGCCGATGGTTCTGCCGGCGACACACAGCGCACCGAGCTTTGGTACAGCCGCACGACAGCGCGTGCCGACGCAGTAAAGCAGTCTGACTATGCTTATCCACAGGCCAAAGCCAGCCTCATGGGATTGGCGGCCGGCCAGCAGTTCTATTTTTGGGTCCGCCTGGTCGATACGTCTGGGAATATCGGGCCGTGGTATCCGGCCGGCGATCCCGGCGTAATGGGCGCAAGCAGTACAGATGCTGCCGCGTACGACGCCTACTTTGCCGGGTTGATCACGAAGTCAGCGCTTGGCCAGGACTTGCTTGCGCCGATCGATGCGATTCCCGGACTCGCGGCCGGCGTGGCAGCAAATCAGCAGGCGATCACGAACGAAGTCCAGGCGCGCAACGATGGCGACGCTGCGCTTACGACACGCATCGATGGAATCTCGGCGCAGATCACTATCCCGAACATGGCTGGTGCCACGGGTGACTACGCCGGCTCGACCACGGTTTATGCAGGTGTGTGGTCAGAGAGTTCTGCACGGGCCGATGCGGATCTGGCTCTCGCTGTCAAAACTGATACGACCGCCGCGTTGTTCCAGTCGGCTACGAGCACACTCACTGCGGCGGTCCAGACTGAAACGACGGCTCGTGTGGATGGCGATTCGGCGAATGCGACGAGCATCACCAATGTCCAAGCCAACTTAAATACCGTCAACACCACGCTTAGTGCGGCGGTTCAGACGAACGCCAATTCGTATGCCGATTTAAACGGGCGCGTCGCGGCTTCCTATACGATCAAGACGCAGATCACGACGAATGGTCGAACCTACATTGCTGGGATCGGCGTGGGCGTCGACAACAGTAGCGGCATCATCGAGTCGCAGGTGCTTCTCTCCGCGAGTCGCGTTGCAATTCTTGACCCGAACGGTACCGCCGTCACCGCGCCATTCGTCGTGCAGGGTGGTCAGGTGTTCATTAGCCAGGCGCTGATCGGCACGGCATGGATCACTAACGGGAACATCGCCGACATCATTCAGGCTACTGCAGTCGGCGCGAACGGTCAGCCGCGCTGGAAGCTGGACAAGAACGGCACGCTGACAATGAACGGCGCGAACGCCGGTTCCGGCTACCTGACCATCAGCGACAGCACGGTTCAGGTCTACGACGGCGCCGGCACGCTGCGCGTCCGCTTGGGGCTCTGGTAATGGCGGCCGGCCTGCAGTGCTTCGACGCCTCCGGCAATCTGGTCGTGGACATCACGTCGCGCTTGCCGCGGTTTGTAGGGTCGGCGGCCCTCGATGGCAGCGGTAACGGCAACGTGACGAACGCCAATTTGAGCGCGGGCACGCCGTGGTATGTGTTCCAGCCATTGCAAATATGGGGTTTCATCAACATGGATGTAAGCCGTCCAATATTTTCGGTTTCTGGCAACACAATCAGTTGGACGTACTCGCCGGGCGCCGGGTCCCACAATCTCAAAATCGCCGGCACGCTCTTTTTCGGAGTCTACTGATGCCGGCCGGATTTCAATGCTTCGCGCAGGACGGCTCAAGCATTGCGCAGATCGATAGCGACCTTGGCCTGGGCAACATGCAGCTGCGCCAGAAAATAACGCAGACGATGGCGTGGGCCGGGTTTCTCGTTTACACGATCTCGGACGGCAGCCGATACAGCTCTCAGGGCAACCAGACGACATTTACATTCGCCGCGACAAATCCGTTGGTGGTGTTCGAATGCCCTGGCGGTTATTGCGTTCCGATGACATGGACCAAGTCAGGCGGCAACTGGACCGTGGTCGT
>Ga0073928_10008699_pt1 | contig 12640 bp, 8 predicted proteins | sample PaiPotPPA55metaG_FD_76969 | JGI IMG/M metagenome (GOLD analysis project Ga0073928, IMG submission 76969) | Iron sulfur acid spring bacterial and archeal communities from Banff, Canada, to study Microbial Dark Matter (Phase II) - Paint Pots PPA... ...
GAGACATCGATAAGATCGACGCCGGCCGTCTTGAACGCGCGCGCAATTTCGACCGCGTCGTCCGGTGTAATTCCCTCGGGGTGCCAATCCGTCGCGGAGATGCGCACCGACATCGGCTTATCTTGCGGCCAGATCGCGCGCATGGCGTAAAACACCTCGAGCGGATAACGCAGACGGTTCTCGAGCGAGCCGCCGTATTCGTCGGTGCGTTTGTTCTGCAGCGGCGTGATGAAGCTCGAAATCAGATAGCCGTGCGCGCAGTGCAGCTCGAGCATGTCGAAGCCCGCTTCGATACCGAGCTGCGTCGCACGGGCGAACTCATTTTTCACCCGATCCAGATCGGCGCGGGACATTTCAGCCGGTGTTTGATTTTGCGGGCCGTACGGCACGGGCGATGGGCCCATAACCGGCCAGTTGCCTTGGGCGAGCGGTTCGTCCATGCCCTCCCACATCAGTTTGGTCGAACCTTTTGGACCACTATGGCCGACTTGCAAGCAGATTTTCGCGTGCGTCCATTCGTGGACGAAATCGACGACGCGTTTCCAGCCTGCGGCGTGCTCCGACTTGTACATACCTGTGCAGCCCGGGGTGATACGTCCCTCCGGGCTAACACAAGTCATCTCGGTGTAGATTAGCCCCGCGCCGCCCAGCGCGCGGCTGCCAAGATGAACGAGGTGAAACTCATTCGGCATACCGTCGACCGCGCTGTACATGTCCATGGGCGAGACGACAACGCGGTTGCGCAATTCGAGACCGCGCAAACAAAACGGCGTAAACATCGGCGGGACCGCTTGGGCTCCCCGCGAAAGCCAACGCTCGATTCGCTCGACATACGTCTTATCGCGCAGCCGCAGGTTCTCGTGACTGATGCGCTGGCTGCGCGTCAGCAGGCTGTACGCGAACTGCTCGGGCGGAAGTTCGGAATACCGCGCCACGTTTTCGAACCACTCCGTGCTGTTGCGCGCAGCGTTCTGCAGGCGCAAGACTTCGATGCGGCGTTCGCTCTCATAGCGAGCGAGCGCTCCCCGCGTCGAGGGTTCTTCGCATAGCCCCCGCTGGAGCGCAATCGCGTCTTCCATCGCAAGCTTCGTCCCGGATCCGACCGAGAAATGCGCCGAGTGCGCTGCATCGCCCAGCAGTACGATATTGCCGTAGGTCCAGTTTGCGTTGCTTACGCGCGTAAAGTTGATCCAGTCGCGTCCCTGTAGGTGCGCCGAATTGGACATCAGTTTGTGACCGCGCAGGTACGGCCTGAAAAGGTTCTCACAAAAGTCCAGTGTCGTTTGCATACCCGCTTTGTCCAGGCCGTGTGCGAGCCACGTCTCCTCGCGGCACTCGACAATCCATGTACTCGTATCCTGGTCGAAGCGGTATGCGTGTACCGTGAACCACCCGTGCTCGGTTTTTTCAAAGATAAACGTGAACGCATCCAGCGGAAGCGTTGTGCCCAGCCAAACGAAGCGGCATTTGCGCGTATCGAGGTCCGGCTGAAAGTGTGCGGCATACGCGGTGCGGATGCGGCTGTTCACGCCATCCGAGGCGACGATTAAATCCGCGTCCCGGTATGCTTCGACGTCGCCGGCCTCACGCTCGAACTCCAGCTCGACGCCGACCTCTTCGGCGCGCCGCTGCAAAATGTTCAGCAGACGCTTGCGCGCGATGCCGGAAAAACCATGGCCTCCCGAGCGCATGGCGTGCCCTTTGAAGTGAATCTCGATGTCGTCCCAGTGCGCGAAACTGTCGACGATTTCGTCATGTGTGCGCGCATCTGCTTCGTGCAGATTCTCGAGTGTTGCATCCGAGAAGACCACGCCCCAGCCGAATGTGTCGTAGGGACGGTTGCGCTCGATGACGCGAATGCGGTCGCCGGGATTAGCCTTCTTCATCAAAAGGCCGAAATAGAGTCCGGCGGGGCCGCCCCCGATGCACACGATGTTCATCAAGTTCTGTATTGGCCGCCGGCTATAGTTCGTACTCCAAAATAACCGGAGCATGGTCCGAAAAGCGCGAATCGCGATAAATCGACGCGGAGCGCACGGCCTCCCGCAAATCCGGCGTGACGAGGTTATAGTCGATGCGCCAGCCGTTGTTCCGCTCAAAGGCGTTTTGGAAGTTCGACCACCAGCTAAACTGCTTTGGCTGCTGATTGACCACTCGAAATGCGTCGACCCACCCAACCTCTGAAAGCACGCCTTCCATCCACACGCGCTCGTGGGGAAAGAATCCGGAGATATGGCTGCAGCGCACCGGATTGTAGACGTCGATTTCTTTGTGCGCGATGTTGAAGTCGCCCGCAATGATATACGAGCGTCCGTCGGCGTGCAGCCTGGCTAGATACGGCCGGAAGAGATCGAGGAATGTTTCCTTGACGGCTTGCCGCGCGGGTCCGCTCGATCCCGACGGAACGTAGAGCGAAACGATGCTCAGATTGCCATAGTCGAATTGGAGCCAGCGCGCCTCGCGATCGTACTCGGGCCACCCGAAGCCGCGAACGACACGATCGGGCTCGCGTTTGGCGTAGATCGCGACGCCGCTGTAGCCTTTCTTCTCCGCATCAAGGAAGACGCCGGTATAGTGCGAGACGCCCGCCGCGTCGAGCGGAAGCTGGTGCTCCTGCGCTTTCGTCTCCTGGAGACAGACAAAATCTGCATCCTGCGCTTCCATCCAGGCGTAAAAGCCTTTTCGCGCGGCCGACCGGATACCGTTGCAGTTGAGGGTGATTACTTTCACGACGGAAATGACTTGATGACCTCGATCTGCCCGATCAAGCTAGCGTTAAAGCGATCCATGTCTTCGGCAGGAATCCAATATTCCAGATGAGTTCGGCTTCCGGCCTTTTGAACTTTATATGCGTCTAAAAACGACTTTTGCACGCGAAAGCGCGTGACGAAGCCGCGTGTGCTGTCGCGGACATTCCATTTCGCAGCGATCTCCTCCGCGTATTCTAGGGTTAGCACGGGATAAAAGATCGGTTGCTCTGGCAGCCTTTGCGGAAACTCCCGAAATCCCGACTGCTGAATAAGTGTGAGTTCTTCGGGGCCGACGGGCCGGTAAAGGAGCACGGAATCTTCAGATCCTTCGTTCATTGCCGGTCCGTAGTTGCCGCCACACCCTTCGATGCCTCAGGGTCCTTCGATACCTCAGGATGACTCCTACTATCGTTTGCGGACGACCATCAGGCCGTCGCCGATGGGTAACAGGCTGGCATCCACGCGGTCGTCGAGGCCGATCTTTGCGTTGAGTTTGCGCAAAGCGATTGTGTCTTCGTCGTCCGCGTCCGCTCTCACGACTTCGCCGCCCCAGAGCACGTTGTCGATGGCGATCACGCCATTGGAACGCACCAGCGTCAGACACCGCTCGTAGTATGCATCGTAGCTCGACTTATCGGCATCGATGTAGGCAAAATCGAAAGTCCCGGCACCGTCAGTGCCGATGAGCCGGTCCAGTGTTTGCGTCGCCGGAGCGAGCTGCAGATCGATCTTGTTTGCGACTCCGGCACGCTCCCAATACGGACGGGCGATCGACGTGTATTCTTCGCTGACGTCGCAAGCGACGACCTTACCGTCGGCAGGCAAGGCAAGCGCGACGCCGAGCGCACTGTATCCGGTGAACACGCCGACCTCGATGCAGCGCTTGGCTCCGATGAGACGGACGAGCAGCTGCAAGAATTGCACCTGATCTGCGCCGGTCTGCATGAGAGCCTGCGGCAGCTTTGCCGTTTCTTCGCGCAATTCGCGAAGCACGGGCTGATCGCGCAGCGTCGTCTCGATGATGTAGTGTTGGACTCCGTCGGGGAGGAAGAACGATCGGGTGTTCATTACGTACTCCGTAAAATTTCGCGGGCGGCGTTCCAGCCTGGGGCGCCCATTACGCCACCGCCGGGATGCGCTGCCGCGCCGCAAAGATAAAGACCTTTAATGGGCATTTTATAACCCGCATATCCCGGAACAGGCCGGAACATGAAGAGTTTGTCCAAGTTCATCGCACCCTGGAAAATATTTCCACCGGTAAGGTTGAACGTTTCCTCCAGATCTCGCGGCGTGAGAATCTGGCGGTCGATCACCGAGTCTTGGAAGCCCGGCGCATACTCTTCCACGATCTCGAAGCAGCGATCGGCGAATGCATCCTTCGTTGCGCTGTCCCACTGGCCGTCTTTGAGGCTGTACGGCGCGTATTGCACGAACATCGACATGATATGCTTGCCGGGAGGCGCAACGCTCGGGTCGAGCGACGACGGCATCGTGCACTCAACGACCGGGTCGCGCGACCAGCGCCCGTATTTCGCATCGTCGTATGCGTGCTCGATAAAGTCTTGGTCCGGAGCGATATGCGTCGTACCGTGGTGCTGCAGGCCGGGTTCGTGCCCGGGCAACGACGTAAAGCTCGGCAGCCGTTCGAGCGCGACGTTGATCTTTGCCGATGCGCTCTCGTAGCTGATGCGATCGATCGCATCCATGAAACCGGGCGGAAGCGTTCCGCGTGCCCCGTCGAGCAGTTTGTTGAACGTCACGTTACAGTCAGCGTTGCTGGCCACGGTCTTGGCGTAAAACTCATCGCCATTCTTTAAGGCCACGCCCGTTACGGCGCCGTCCTTTGTTAGAATCTTCGCGACTTCAGCTTCGGTTCGTATGTCGACGCCCAGGTCTTTCGCCGCTTTCGCAAGCGCTTGCGTCAGGCCGCCCATGCCGCCCTTGACGTACGCCCAAACGCCCTGTTTCCCGTTGGTCTCGCCCATCACGTGATGGAACAACACGTATGCAGTGCCCGGCATGGACGGCGCGGCGAATGCTCCAATGATCGCGTCGGTTCCGATCGTTGCCTTCAGTTCTTCGGATTCGAACCAACGATCCAAAATCGGCCGCGCGGCGCCGGTCAATACTTCGACGGCTTCGCTCATTGCGGGACCGAGCTTCCTCATATCGAGACCGAGCATGCCGATTTGCAGTAAGTCCGTGAGCGAGGGCTGCAGCAGGTTCGGCGGACGTTTGGCAAGTGTCGGTTCGATCACGGATGCGACCCGCATCAGCATCTCTTCGTATTTGGGATAGTTCTGTGCGTCTTTTTTGCTGAATTTCGCGATCTCCGCAACATCTTGGTCGAGCGATCGCCCAAGCATGAGATAGCGGCCGTCCAAGAAGGGCGAGAACGACGCCGGATTGCGCTCGATGAGTTCGAAGCCGTAATCGTGTAAATGAAGGTCGCGCGTAATTTCGGGACGGAACAAGCTGTTGACGTACGCGGCGGTCGAGACTTTCCAGCCCGGAAAGGTGCGATCTTCGGTGACGCAGGCGCCGCCCACGATGTACCGCCGTTCGAGCACCAGCACTTTCCAATTCGCGCGCGCCAAATAGCACGCCGTTACAAGGCCGTTGTGCCCGCCGCCGATAATGATGGCGTCATACGTGGACTGCATTTTTCTCCTGTTGCTTACGAGATCCGAAGTAATAAACGACGACTCCGCTGCCGAGCATTAACGCCGTCAGACCCAAAACCTTCACGACCGCGAGAGTTTTGTTCGGTTCGTCTTGCGCCGGCACGGCAGCCAAGACGATCGCACCGATCGTCGTAAAGAGGCCGATGGATGCAGCCACGATCACCGGAAACGTCCCGCGCAGCTTAATCGCCGAGGCGAATAGAAGCAGAAAAGGCAGCATCGTAATCAGCACGGTTGCGCTGACCATCACTTCATACGCGCCTTTAACGGTCGTTCCGCCTTGGCCGGCTACAACAAAGACGGCGGATATGCCGGCTTGGGTAAGCAACGCGACGACGGGCGAGCCCCAGCGGGGATGCATGCGGCCGAACGCCTCGGGCAAATAGCGATCGATTCCGGCGACGAACGGTATGCGCGCGACGGCCCCGAGCCAAAGACCAACGCTGCCCAGACAACTGATCGTTACAAAAATGGCGGCAATGGGCGTTAGGGCAACCCATCCCAGTCGACTGGAGACGCTCCCGATCGCTTGCATCACGCCATAAAGGCCGCTGATATGTGCGGGCGAGAGGGCGATAAGCACGCTGGCGGTGCCCAAAATATAAACCGCCGCAATCGCGGGAGCAGCGATGGCCAGGCCGCGCGGGATCGTCGTACGCGGTTTTTTGATTTCACCTGCCATGAACGGTATGGCTTCAGGGCCCGTCCACGCAAACGCGATTACCGACCAGAAAATCAAATCTTTGAGCTGCAAGCCCGGGCGCATGCTCGAGACGTTAAGCGGCGTGGCTGCACCAAACTTCACCCATGCCAGAATCCCGACCGCAAACAAAATCAATGTTACGAGCCAGCGGCTCGCCGCACCGAAGTTGTTGAGCCATTTGCCTACGTCTAATCCTAAAATGTTGACCAGCGTAGCGAGCGCAAATGCAACCAGCGAGACGCCGATAAAGTATGCCGGTGAAGCGGACAACGCACCCGAATTGCCGCCGGCTATAAAAAGAGCGTTGCCTGCGGTGAAATACAACAGCGCCGGAAAATACGGCAGATTGCTGCACCAGTACGTCCATCCCGTCATAAAACCGCCGAACGGGCCGAAAGCGCGTTTGCTCCACACGTACATACCGCCCTCTTCGGGGTACTGCTTCGAGAGGTACATGACGGCAACGGAAACCGGAACGAACATGGCAAGACAGCCGATAAGCCACACCGGCAACGAGCTGGGGCCCGCAGCGGCGGCGGTGGCGACCCACTGCAAATTCGTGCACGCGATGAGAAAGAACAGTGCAACGTCGAGCAGCCCCAGGCTGCGGCGCAGTTGCACCGCTACACCATGTACGTCTTGGGCGGCGATTCCATCTGTAATATCGGGCGATCGATCGCAAAGGCATCGATGCTGCTGCGAGTGCGGCCGTCGAAAGCGAGATCGCTCAGGATGCGTCCGATCACCGAGGCAAATTTAAACGCGTGGCCGGCACCGACGGCGACATGCACGTTCGGGTAATCGGGCAACGTGTCGATGATGAAATCGCGATCGGGCGTAAGCGTATACAGGCAAGTTTTAATCGAATGTTCGGGGCCGAGCGCCGCAGGGAGATGCGTTTGCAAGAAGCTGCGCACGCGCGCGGTAATGTCTTCGTCCGGTTCAAAACCACGCGTATCGGGGTCGACCGGCTTTCCACCAGCGTCCTGCGCGACTTTAACGGCGACCTCGCCGAAAACCGGAAAGCCGTAGAACGACGGATCGTCCATCCAAATCCACACCGGAAAGCGCCCCAGCGCGAACGGAGCCAAATCGGGCGGACGGAAATACATCGCCTGCTCTTTGGTGATTTCGAGCGGCAGACGCATGCCGAATCGATCGAGCACCGGGTTCGTCCAGGGTCCGGCAGCAACAACGAGGTCATTCGCCGTATAATGTCCTTGCCCGGTTTCCACTTCGATCTCGCCGCCGCGACTTCGCAAGGAATGCACGCGCACGCTCGCGAGCAGCGTTGCGCCCAGCTCGCGCGCCACACGCTGATGTGCCTGCGTCGCGTGCTCGGCAGCGACAAGGCCGCCGTCCTCTTGGAACAACCCGTGCACGTCATCGTCGATGTTAAAAGCCGGATAGCGGCGCCGGATTTCACGGGCGTCGAGACGTTCGTACTCTACGCCGCACGTGCGCATGGCGTTCGCGTAGGTTTCCAGCGAGATCGCTCCATCGTGTGGACCTAAATCGAGTCCGCCCGTTTTGAAGACCAGCTGCGCGCCCGCATCTTCTTCCACTGCCTTCCATGCCTGATACGCTTCTTTCGCAAGGCGCACGTATTCCGGGGCATGATATGAAAGCCGTATGATGCGCGAATGGTCGGCAGATTCACCGCGCGCGTGCCCGAGTTCGAATTGCTCGAGGCCGAGAACGTTCATTCCGCGTTTGGCCAGCCAATACGCGGCACCGCTGCCGATACCGCCCAAGCCGAGCACGATGACATCGAACGTTCGCGTCATATCTCGCCCAGCCGCGCGGCAATGTATCTCCGGATATCGAGGCTGGCATCTTCCATCGGCGCGTAATACCCGTGCTCGAACACGCGGCTGGTCATTCCGCTTTGCACGCGCTCGCAAATCGCCCAGTCTTGCCGGTTCACCAAATCCCAGAATTCAACGGCATCGGACGGATCGAAATCCGGCTTGCTCATCTCTTCAGGATGAAAAAGGAAGTCGCAGACGATTTTCGTGCGGTCCGGACCTTGCGGAAAAAGATAAAACGCAGCAACGTGCTCGGCCGAAAGGCTGAGCATGAAATTCGGATAGATCAGCTCGCCGTTGTGCCGCATGCGTTCGTCCTCACTCAGCCCCGGAAACGGCATTCGCGAACTCGTACCGGAAAACGTGAACGTGAACGCGCCTTCGCGGTGCGGGATTCCGCGCTCCCAGTCCAGATCGGCGCCGCCGTTGCGCTTGAACGCCGGAACGACGCGGCAAAGCTCGGGATGAACGCCCGCGCAGTGGTAGCACTCGTTATAATTCTCGAGCAGCACTTTCCAATTCGCATTCACGTCATACTCGATCGTCATCGCAATCTGCAACTCCGAAAGCGGGTAGCGAATCAGACGCTCCGGAACGCGCCCGAGCTGATCCGTCAACGATCCGCCGGCCACAAGCGCGTGCTCCGGCGTCAAATGCACGAAAATGAAGCCGGCCCACTGCGCGAGCGCAACCGGATGCAAACGCTTCGCGTTCTCGGGAATCGCTTCAAACGGCACGAACGGCGCGGCAACGAGCGTACCGTCCGGATCGTAGGACCAGCCGTGATACGGACAGCGAATCGCGCCGCGCTGCACGCCATCGCCGCACAACAGACGGCTTCCGCGATGCCTGCATAGATTGACGTGCCCATGAAGTACGCCGTCTCCATCGCGCAGGATGATGATGCTCTCACCTGCGATGTCGAAGACGCGAAACGCACCCGCTTCCGTCCATGCGCCGGCTCGCGCGACGCACACCCACTGGTCCCAGAAAATGGCGCGCTGCTCGCGGGAATAGAATTCGGTCGCGGTATACGCGGCCTTTGAGAGCGAGCGCTCCAAGCTGGTTGTGGAGGCCTTCGTGCTCATCCGTCGCTCCTTCGCTGGAGGCCGCGAAAAATCGAACGTCATTCGGCGATTCTGCCGAAAAAAGCGATGAACCGTCGATCAGCGGAGTTGTAATCCGAATAAACCGTGGTTTGCCGGGAGGTTCGTGGGTTGCGCAAGCGAATCCTCGCAAATCTGCGACAAAAGTAGGAGTGCGCATGAAGACGTTCGCCAAACCGCGCGTGCGCGAAAATGCGATGACCCTAGACTCCGCGTGGTATACATCGGCAGAAGTCTTTGCACGGGAGCAAGAGCGCGTTTTCGCTTCGCAATGGATCTGCGTTGGGCGTCTGGAGCAATTGCAGAACGCGGGAGATTATTTTCTTGCGAGCGTTGCCGGCGAGAGTTTGATCGTCACCAAGGATAAGACGGACGGTTTGCACGCATTTCACAACGTGTGCCGCCACCGTGGAACTCGCATCTGCAGCGAACACGAAGGGCATTTCACCGGATCCATACAGTGCCCGTACCATGCGTGGACCTACGGCTTGGACGGGAAGCTCGTGGCGGCGCGCAACATGAACGAGGTTCCCGGCTTCGATCGATCGCAGTTTCCACTTCACGAGGCGAACGTTGCCACATTCGAAGGCTTTGTCTTCATTAATCTGAGCAAGCCGACGCAACCGTTCGAATCGTTCTTCGCACCGCTTACCGGGCGGTTCGCCGACTGGAACATCGCGGCGCTGCGCACGGCGCGCAGCATCACCTACGACCTGGCGTGTAACTGGAAACTGGCATTTCTGAACTATTCCGAATGCTACCATTGCCCGCTGGTGCATCCTCAGCTCGAAAAACTCTCACCGTCCGACAGCGGCCGCAACGATCTCGTGCAAGGGCCGTTCCTGGGCGGTTATTCCGAACTGCGCGAGCCCGGGGTAAGCTTGACCACAACCGGCAAGACCAGCCGGCCGCCGATCGGAACCGTCGCCGGAGCCAACCTGGATCGCGTGTATTACTACACGCTCTTTCCATCGATGCTGCTCAGTTTGCACCCGGACTACGTCATGGTGCATTACGTTCGTCCGCTCGCGGTTGACAGGACTCAAATCATCTGCACCTGGCTGTTCGATACGGTTACGATGAGCGAGCCGCAATTCGATCCGAGCGACGCCGTCGATTTTTGGGATGTAACGAACCGGCAGGATTGGCACGTCAACGAACTCACGCAGCTGGGCATGCAATCTCGAGCGTATACGCCGGGTCCCTATTCGAATGCAGAAGGCCTGCTCAGCGCGTTCGATGCGCATTACTCGAGTGTGATGACCGAGACGTAATGCTGCATCTCGTCGCGCTCGTAAGCGCGCTGGCTTCGGCAATGACGTGGCGCCAAATCGGCCCTGCTGCTGCGGGTGGGCGCGTCGCGGCGGTGGCGGGAAGCGATGACGATCCGCTTCTCTATTATTTCGGCGCCGCGGGCGGCGGTTTGTTCCAGACGACCAACGGAGGCCTCACGTGGAAAGACGTGTGGCCTTCTTCGTCCGTCGGGGCGATCGGCGCAGTAGCAGTGGCGCCGCATCATCCAGGAGTCGTGTGGGTCGGAACCGGCGAGTCCGCACCGCGAAACGACGCGTCGTACGGCGACGGGGTTTGGCGGAGCACGGACGGCGCTCGGCATTGGCACTGGGCCGGCTTGCCGGATTCGTACGCAATTTCGAAAATCATCGTTGACCCACACAGCCCCGAGGTTGCGTTGGTCGGCGTTCTGGGCAATCCGTTTCGCGATAGCGCGCAGCGCGGAGTCTACCGGACAAGCGACGGGGGAGACACGTGGCAGCATACGCTCTACGCCGGGCCGCAGAGCGGCATCTCCGACATGTCCGCCGATCCGAGCAACGGTCGAGTCGTCTATGCGGGTGTCTGGCAATTCCGGCGGGTGCCGTGGAGCTTCTCGAGCGGCGGTCCGGCGGATGCTCTCTACAAATCGAGCGACGGCGGCCGTACCTGGCACCGGCTTCATGCCGGAGGCTTGCCTACCGGTTTGATGGGACGCATTGGTATTGCCGTCGCTCCAAACGACGTCAACCGTGTTTATGCGCTCATTCAATCGAAAGCCGGATTGCTGTGGCGATCCGACGACGCAGGCGCGCACTGGCGCATGTTCTCTCGTGATACGCTGATCGATCAGCGGCCATTTTACATGAGCCGCCTCATCGTCGATCCGGTCAATCGCGACCACGTTTTCTTCGCCTCGGAAAATCTCATCGAAACGCGTGACGGCGGAGTGACGTTTCGCGATGTGCACGAAGCGGTTCATCAGGACCATCACGACTTTTGGATCTCGCGCAACGGGCGCCGGATCATCGAAGCGGACGACGGCGGTGCGCCTATATCGGTGGATCGCGGGCGCACCTGGGATTGGCGTTTTAACGTCGTGCTGGCGCAGACGTACCACATCGGCTACGACGACCAAAATCCCTATACCGTATGCGGGGCATTTCAGGATAACGACACGTTCTGCGGTCCGTCGAATTCACTAAGTCCGCTGGGCATCGTGCAAAGCGATTGGCGCGACGTTGCAAACGACTCGGACGGCGTATGGGTATGGCCGCAGCCCGGCGATCCCAATTCCGTATGGAACGTCGGCGTCAACGAACTCAACGGGCAACTGGGAATCTTCGATCTGCGCTCGCGTCAGAACTATGACATCACGCCCAGTGTCGCCGATACCAACGGGCGCGCGCTGGCAGGGCTGCCGTACCGCTTCAATTGGGAAGCGCCGCTCGCGTTTTCTCGCTCAGGCGATGCGGCGTACTTCGGAGCAAACGTCGTCTTCGAAACACTCGATCGCGGACGAACGTGGGCGCGCATAAGTCCCGATCTCACGCGCAACGATGCGTCAAAGCAGCAGGTTGCCGGCGGACCGATCAACACCGACATTTCCGGCGCCGAGTTTTACGACACGCTTCTCGACATCGCGCCATCGCCGCTCGCCGCAAACGAGATTTGGGTTGGAACCGACGATGGACTCATTCAGCGTACGGTTGACGGCGGTGCGCGTTGGGCAAATGTTACCCCGCGCGTAGCGGAGTGGGGACGAGTTGAGTGCGTTGAACCCTCCCGGGTGTCGATCGATCGTGCGTATGCGGTCGTGAACCGGCATTTGCTCGGGGATCGGGCGCCGTACATTTTCGCAACGGACGATGGCGGCCGGCACTGGCGCCGGATCGATGCCGGATTACCGCGCGAGCAATACGCGCATGTCGTGCGCGAAGATCCCGTCGATCCTCGGATTCTTTACGCCGGATTGGAGCAAGGCGTTTGGATAAGCTTCGACCGCGGCGCGCACTGGGAGACGTTGCGTTTGGGCATGCCCGCCGTCTCAATCCACGATCTGCGAGTGCAGCCGCGCGAACACGACCTTATCGCCGGCACGCATGGGCGCGGGCTTTGGGTTCTGGACGATCTCACGGCCATCGAGCGCCTTTCGCCGGCCGCGCGCGACAACCGGCCAGCGCTCTTTCCGATACGACCGGCGTACTCGTGGTTTATGTGGTGGACGAGCGGTTACGGCACGCACGATGATGAGTGCTGCACGCCCCTTGGCGATTTCAGCGCATCGAACCCCTCCTACGGTTCGGCGATCTCGTAC
>Ga0073928_10008700_pt1 | contig 12639 bp, 10 predicted proteins | sample PaiPotPPA55metaG_FD_76969 | JGI IMG/M metagenome (GOLD analysis project Ga0073928, IMG submission 76969) | Iron sulfur acid spring bacterial and archeal communities from Banff, Canada, to study Microbial Dark Matter (Phase II) - Paint Pots PPA... ...
ACCAAGCTCGATGTGCTCGATGAACTGGATACGATACGTGTCTGCGTCGGCTACCGGATCAACGGCGGCCTTAGCTCGACGCCGCCCTTGTTGTCCGAGAATTTCGGCGATGCCCAAGCCGTGTACGAAAACCTGCCGGGGTGGAAGGAGAGCACGGTCGGGATCACGCGCTTCGAGGATCTGCCCGCCAACGCCCGCAGCTATCTCGACCGCCTGCAGTCCTTGGTCGGCGTGCCCATCACCATGATCTCCACGGGACCGGATCGCGATCAAACCATCATTCGCCAGAATCCATTCGGCTGATTCCGGGGGACGTGCCGGAGTCGATGTTGTAGGCTAGTAGTGGATGACAGCGATGTCAAACGTCTAATCATTGAGCTGGTACGCGTTCGAACTTTTAGAACTAAAACTGGGGGCATTGGCTACATGGCATTCGAGACAGCAGTAATTTCTTCACCGGCGCCCGCGACTGCCGACGGCAGCGAGGCCAACGCCACCTACCCATCCAATCTTCAGGCGTTCGTGTATGCATTGTTCTTTGCCTTCGGCGGGATCACGAGCCTCAACGACGTGCTCATCCCGAAGCTCAAGGCGCTGTTCACGCTCAAGTACGGCGAAGTGATGCTGGTGCAGTTCGCGTTCTTCGTGGCGTATTTCATCATTTCGATACCGGCCGCCGCGCTGGTCAGGCGCATCGGCTACATGCGCTCGGCGGTCGCAGGGCTCTTGACCATGACGGTGGGATGTCTCCTGTTCATACCGGCTTCCTCGTTCGGTTTGTTCGGCTTGTTTCTGTTGGCCCTGTTCGTGCTGGCATCCGGAATCACCACCGTCCAAGTGGTCGCGAACCCCTTGATCTCCATGCTGGGGCCGGCGCGTACTGCGAGCAGCCGATTGACCTTTGCGCAGGCGTTCAATTCGCTGGGCACGACCCTCTTTCCCTACGTCGGATCGATTCTGATCCTGGGCTCGCTGGCGACGGTGGATCCTTCCACGCTGTCGGGTGCAGCACTCGACGCCTTTCGCGGCGTCGAGACCCAGGTCGTGGTCCACACCTACATCGGTCTCGCCATCGCACTCACTCTGCTGGCCGCGGTCGTCTGGCTGCGACGCAAGAGCTTGGTCGAGGCGCCGGCGCCGCCGACGCCGATATTGCGCGCGTTCAATCTGCTCACTCGGCCGCGCTTTGCATTCGGCACGCTGTGCATCTTTCTCTATGTGGGCGGTGAAGTGGCGATCGGCTCGTTGATCGTGAGCTATCTCATGCAGCCGAGCGTGATGGGCATGGCGCCGGATCTGGCCGGGAAGCACGTATCCTTCTATTGGGGCGGTGCCATGGTGGGGCGGTTCATCGGTGCCTGGCTGCTGCGGCTTTTCTCGCCCGGTAAAGTACTGGCCTGCGCGGCGGGAATCGTCATCATCTTGTTGACGGTGTCGGCGAATACCGTCGGCAATGTCTCCGGTTGGTCGCTGCTTGCCATCGGGCTGTTCAATTCCATCATGTTTCCGACCATATTCACTCTGGCCAGCGAGGGCTTGGGCAAGCGCGCCGCGGAAGGCTCCGGCGTCATCTGCGTGGCCATCGTCGGCGGCGCCATCGTACCGCTGGTGACGGGCAACGCCGCGGATGTGTGGGGGTTGAAGCTCGCCCTCATCGTGCCGGCGGTTTGCTACCTCACCATCCTCGCCTTCGGCTGGTTTGCGCGCCGGCCGTTGAACGCCGGCATGTCGAGCTAGGCGAAGACGTCGATCAGCGGAGCCGTGGGCATCTCGTCCAGGCCTCGCTGTGTGCGAGCGTACAGTTGGATGGGGTCTCGATGGAAAGAGGTCGAGGCAAACGGCGGGGCGTCGTCGCGCGAGAAATAGTCGGGTTGCACGACGACGGCGGAATCCGGACGCGCCGCAAGCACGGCAACGCGTTTCAGCGCGGTGCCGCGCGCGACCAGCCGGCCGGCCCGGCCGAAAGGAGGCTCGCCCGCGAGGATCAGCGACTGATTGGAGGTTGTTACATTCACCGAGAGTCCAGCTATAAAGATTGTGACGGCCAAACGCAACTAATTTCGTCGATTGCGAATCTCCCTCACTCCGCATTGGCCCGCCGGGAACCCCCACGACTCGCTGCGGTCCGTTCAAATGCTGGGTCACATTTAGCCCGGGCTGCAGCGTAGCCCAGGGTTGCCGCGCCATCATCGGGAATCATCCATGACCAACATACCTCTCAAGGGCAGTGAACGCGCCGCGATGCCCGGTGCCCGTGTGCTTGCACCCGCCGATCCGGCCGAGCGCCTGGAGGTGACCCTACTCGTGCGGCGGCGTGCCCGGCAGGATTTTGCGGCCAGAGTGGCCGCCTGCGCATCGGGCCGTGCCCCGGGTCCCTTCTTGAGCCGCGATGAGTTTGCCAAACGACATGGCGCCGACGCTCCGGACCTGGCCGCGGTGCGCGCCTTCGCGGCCGCGCATGGCCTTGCCGTGGAGCAGGAGGACGCTCCTCGCCGCACCGTGGTGCTGTCGGGAACGGTGGCGCAATTCAGCGCCGCCTTCAACGTTCAATTGCACCAAATGTCCCACGCCGGACACAGCTACCGCGGGCGCACGGGCGCCATTCTCCTGCCCGCCGATTTGGACGGCATCGTCGAGGCCGTCTTAGGATTGGACAGCCGCCCGCAAGCATCGCCGCATTGTCGGATTCGGCGCCCCGCCGCGAGCGGCGCGGTGTCCTATACGCCGATCCAGGTGGCCAATGCCTATGGATTCCCGAGCGGCACGGGCCAAGGTCAGTGCGTCGCCATCATTGAACTGGGCGGCGGATTTCAGCTGGCGGATCTGGACACCTATTTCAAGGGCTTAGGGTTCTCGACGCCCTCGGTGGTGGCCGTGTCCGTGGACCACGCAACGAACAGTCCGACGAACGATGCGAGCGGACCGGACGGCGAAGTCATGCTCGATGTCGAGGTGGTAGGGGCCATTGCGCCCCAGGCGAACATCGTGGTGTATTTCGCCCCCAACACCGACGCGGGCTTTTTGGACGCGATCAGCACGGCGATCCACGACACCACGCACAAGCCCTCGGTGATCTCCATCAGCTGGGGCGGTCCTGAAGTCTCGTGGACGGCGCAGGCAATGACGGCCATGGACGACGCATTTCAGGCGGCGGCCACGATGGGCATCACGGTGTGCGCGGCCTCGGGCGACAACGGGTCGAGCGACGGCGTGAACGACGGCAGCGATCATGTGGACTTCCCGGCCTCGAGTCCTTTCGCGCTCGCCTGCGGCGGTACCAGTCTTCAGGCGAGCGGCGGCAGCATCCGCAGTGAAGTCGTCTGGAATGACGGCGCCAACAACGGAGCCAGCGGCGGCGGCGTGAGCAGCTTCTTTCCCTTGCCCGGCTGGCAGACGGGCCTGAAGGCCGTGAACAATCAAGGTCAATCATCCGCGCTGTCGAAGCGAGGCGTGCCCGATGTGGCGGGAAATGCCGATCCGCAAACGGGCTATGATGTGCGGATCGACGGTACGAACACCGTGATCGGCGGCACCAGCGCCGTCGCGCCTCTGTGGGCGGCGCTGATCGCCCGCATCAACCAGGTGTCGGGCAAACCCGGCGGTTATCTTAATCCCGGTCTGTATCAGAACCGGCAGGCGCTGCGCGACATCACCAGCGGCAACAATGGCGACTACGACGCGACCGAGGGCTGGGATGCGTGCACCGGGCTCGGCAGTCCGAACGGCGCCGCGTTGGCCGGCGTCATATAGAAGCGTCGGGCGCGATATAGGAGCGGTGTCGGGGCTTTACCTTAGGTGAAACGCGCTACCGCCGAACAGGCCGAGCAGTCCGGTGATGATCAGATAGATGGCAACGATGTAGTTGAGCAGCCGCGGCATGACCAGAATGAAGATGCCGGCAAGCAGCGCAACGATCGGCGCGAGACTGAGATTTATGTGCATGGCGAACTCCTGTCGCGTGGTGGCGCGAGTTTCGGTCTACTGAAACAACTTCAGGGCGTTTTCAAGCGTTTTCATCACGCCCCACAATAGAGGAATTCCGACGGCGACCCACAGGAGAACGAGGCGCACTTTCATGACTGAGTGCTCCCGCGGTAGTGATACTTCTCGTCGACCGCACGCATCGCGTAATTGCACAAGAATCCGATCAGCAGCAGGCCGCACATGATGTACATGGTGACCGAGTACGCCTGCGCCTTGGGTACGCCATTGTCGATCTGGTACTGCCGGATGTAATTCACCAGCACGGGACCCAACACCCCCGCGACCGACCAGGCAGTCAGCAGCCGGCCGTGAATGGCGCCGACTTGATAAGTGCCGAATATATCGCGCAAGTAGGCCGGGATGGTGGCGAAACCGCCGCCGTACATGGACAGAATGATGCAGAAGGCCGCGACGAAGAGTGGGATGGACCCAAGATGCCCGAGGGTCGGCACCGTCGAGTAGAGCAGGATTCCGAGCAAAAAGAACACCATGTAGGTGTTGCGTCGTCCGATATAGTCGGAGGTGGTGGCCCAGATGATTCGGCCGCCCATGTTGAACAGGCTGAGCAGTCCGACGAAGCCGGCGGCGGCGGCCGGCGTCACTCGGCCGCTGAAGATCTCTTGGATCATCGGCGAGGCTTGACCGAGCACGCCGATGCCGGCGGTTACGTTCATGCACAGCACGACCCAGAGCAGCCAGAATTGCGGCGTGCGCCAGGCCATGTCGACGGACACATTGGCGGTAGTCACCAGCTGTTTCGGGTGCGACGGGGCGCTCCAGCCCGCGGGTTTCCAATCGGGGGCCGGTACGCGAACCGCGTAAACACCGATCATCATGAACATGAAGTAGATGACGCCCATGGTGACCAAGGTTTCGAGCACACCATTCGATACCGCCGTCTTGAAATGCGCCATCAGCATGACGGAGAGGGGCGCGGCGATGAGGGCGCCGCCGCCGAAGCCCATGATGGCCATGCCCGTCGCCATGCCGGGGCGATCCGGGAACCATTTGATCAGCGTCGAGACCGGCGAGATGTAGCCGATGCCGAGCCCGCAGCCTCCCAATACGCCATAACCCAGGTAGAGCAGCCAAAGCTGGCGCAGGTGAATCCCGAATGCCGACACGATGAAACCGCCGCTGAAGCACAGAGCGGCGGTGAACATCGATCTGCGCGGGCCCACCCTTTCCACCCAGCGTCCGAACACGGCGGCCGACGAGCCCAGAAAGACAATGGCAATGGAGAAGATCCAACCCACCTGTTTCAGATCCCAATCGGCAGGTGCGGAATGACTGTGTCCGATCAGCTTGGTGAGCGGTAGGTTGAAAGTCGAAAAGGCGTAGGCCTGGCCAATCGACAAATGCACTGCCAGGGCCGCTGGGGGAACCAGAAATCGATTGAATCCCGGGGGCGCAACGGTGTTCTCACGATCCAAGAACGAGGATGCCATGGATGTCCCTATCGGTTATTCATTCGTATGGGGCAACTATGATCAATATGCCCCGGGGGTTCGAGCTTGTCACTAGGCCATCGGCGATGGGTTGACCATAAGGCGGCTGTCCCGCCTGCGAATCCGGTCACACTCCGGGACGGCGATTCGCTCGCCGCGGGCAGCGTGGGCGGCGCGCTTTCAGGGGGAAGTGAGAAACCGTGACATTTAGTGTCGAACGGCCGCCGAGAACCGCGTATTTTCGCGTCGCCATGTGCAAATCCACCTATCCGGGCCGACGCGCTTCCAGCAGGGCGGGCTGGTGGCTGTGCTGCATGCTCGCGTCGGCGTGGACGATGGGCGCGGCGCCGTCTTTCGCAACCTGTCTAGTCAGCAAAGATCCGGCCGTCCGCGAACTGCAGACATTGGTCGACAAGGACGCCGCACGAGCACTCAAACAAGTGGCGGCCCGGCTGCAGCCCCTGGAGCAGGCGCCGCGGCCCGATGCGCAGCTCCTGGCGTCTCTCTATGCCGTGCAGGCGCAGGCCTACAGCATGCTCGAACTCGATGACGACGCGAGGAGGGCGGCCTCGAAGGGACTTCAATTCGCGACCCGGATCGGCGATCCGGTACGCCTCGATCTGCTGTCGGCGCAAGCCGAGAACGTCTACGACGCGGCGGGGATGGATGCCGCGCTCAAAACCATCGAAGAGGCGCGGGCTTCGCAGGCCGCAGGATCTCTTGCCGACACTTGTTTGCTCATCACCCGTGGCGTGCTGCAACGCCGGCAGGATCGGACTGATCTCGCAATCGGCAGCCTGACGCAGGCGTATCACGCCAGCACGGCGCCCGAATTTGCGAGGGCGCGGATCAATTCCGCGGCGGAGTTATCCACGGTGATGCGCAGCATGGGCGACTTCACGCAGGCGTTGGCGCTGAATCAGGAAGTGCTCGACTGGGATACCGAGCACGGCGCGACGCTCAGTCTTTCCGTCGACCGATTCCTGCGGGGAAAGATTTTTAACTTGATGGGGAAGTACGCGTCCGCGATCGAGGAATTCGCGGAAGCGCGCAAGCTGAGCGTGCAGTTGAACGATACCCAGGGCGTGGCGTTTGCCGATCTGCACGATTGCACTGCCCGGATAGAACTGGATCAACTGCAGCGTGCCGCATTGGAGTGCAATCGTGCGCTGCGCGGGTTTACCGCGGCCCATTCCGCCGACGAGGTGAAGGATGCCCTGGCGCTGCTGGCCCGCATCGATTTGGCCAATGGCCACCCCGACAAGGCTCTCGCCACCCTGAACAAAGTGCTCGATCAGGGCGGAGCGGATTTGCTGCCGAGCCGAGTGGCCTCGCTGTACCAATGGCGCGCGCGCGCCAACGCCGCTTTGGGCAATTACGCCGCCGCCTACATCGATCTCACGGAGTACGTGCGGCGCTACGAGGCGGCCAACGATGTGGAGCGATCCAAGGCAGCGGCGGCGCTGCGCGCCCGGTTCGAGACGGATCGGGAAATTGAGCGCAATGCCGAATTGAAACGCGAGCTGGGAGTTTCGCACGAGCGGTCGCAGCGTCAGGCGCAGGAACTGCGCTGGAACGCGATCGTGCTCAGTTCGGGTGTTCTGGTGATCGCGCTGCTCATTTATTTTCTCATCGCCAATCGCCGCTATCGGCAGCAGCTCGTGAAATTGGCGAGTCAGGATGGCTTGACCGGGCTGCCCAATCGACGGCGCACCGCGGAGCTCGCAACGGCGGCGCTGGCCACCGCAACCGCCACGGAAAGTCCGCTGACGATCGCGATCATCGACATGGATCATTTCAAGATCATCAACGATCGCTGCGGCCATGCGACCGGAGACTTTGTGCTGAGGGAATTCGCGCGCGTCGGGCGCGAGGCCTTGCGGCATTCGGATGTCCTCGGGCGATGGGGCGGTGAGGAGTTCTTGCTGGTCATGCCCGGCGCGAATTTGGAGGTCGCGCAGGCGAGTCTCGAACGGATGCGGACCCTGGTGTTCGGGATTCAATTGCCCGCCTCGGGTGCCGGGCTGCGCGTGAGCTTGAGTGCAGGCCTTGCGACCAGCTTGAGGCATGGTCGGTCGCTGGATGAAATGATCGCTCGGGCCGACGCGGCCTTGTACATCGCCAAGAACGAGGGGAGGGATCTCGTGCGCGTGGCGGATGAGAGCTTTCTCAGCACGACGGGGATTCGGCGGGCGCTCCGTCAGTAATATATTACATCAAGAAACGCGCGTATCGTATTGATTTTAATGGTGCCCAGGAGAGGACTCGAACCTCCACGAATTGCTCCACTGGTACCTGAAACCAGCGCGTCTACCAGTTCCGCCACCTGGGCAAGATGGGTGCCGTACGCGAGGCGCAGAAATGTACGCACTGCTCCGGTGCTTGTCAACGAACGCCGGCGCGGAACGCTGGCCCCGTTGCTTGAGCGCCGAACTCTTTGGTTAATCCGGCTAATGAGCGATCATCAATGTTTGCCGAGGAGTGCCAGTCACGCATGAGCGGTAAGGGAGGTAAATCGCAGCCGGCGCCGGCGGAACGGGCGCTGCGCCAGCAATTCCTGCATGGGATGAGTCACGCCGCCTGCACGGTCAGTGTCGTTACGACGGACGGCGCTGCGGGGCGCCATGGAGTGACGGTGTCCGCCATGGTGTCCGTATCGGCCGATACACCGCAACCCACGCTGCTCGTGTGTATTCACCATTTGAGCCCGGTGGTCTCCGCGCTGCTCAAGAACGGGGTGTTTTGCGTCAACGTGCTGCGCGACGATCAGGCGCATATTTCCGACAACTTCGCCGGGCGAAGCCACGCGCGCGGCGCCGCCAAGTTCGATTGTGCCACTTGGACGACGCAACTGACCGGCGCGCCGCGCGTAGTTGACTCGCTGGTCGCGTTCGACTGTCGCGTCACGGCCAGCGAACGCGTGGGATCGCACTTCGTGGTATTCGGCTCGGTACAGGACATCTTCGTTGCCGGCACCGGCGCCCCGTTGATCTATGCGAATCGCGCCTATGGGGTGCCGCGCCGGTTTCATCAGCGTCGGTCGCCGCGGGGCGGCGCGGCCGCGGGTGCCCTTGCCATCGGCTGCTATGAAGTGTTCGCTCCCTACATCGTCCCGGCGCTGGTGGCGCGCCTCACGAAATTGCACCCCGCGATCGACCTGACGGTGGTGGAGTCCGACCAGGACCATCTGATCGCGAGCCTGCGGCGCAGCGACACCGAGATTGCGCTGCTCTACGATTTCGGTCTGAGCGCGGACTTGCGCGTGGAACGCCTCGCAGAACTGATTCCCTATGTGTTGCTGGCCGAGGGGCACCCGCTGGCTGCGGCGCCCAGCATCGCGCTGGAAGATTTGATGCAGGAGTCTCTGGTCCTGCTCGATGTGGAGCCCAGCCGGGACTATTTTTTGTCGCTGTTTCGAGATCGCGGCTTGGAGCCGCAGATTGGATATCGATTGAGGTCGCTGGAAATGGTGCGTGGGTTCGTGGGACACGGGCTCGGCTACAGCCTGCTGGCCACGAAGCCGGCCAACAACATGACCTACGACGGCCGCGCGCTGGTGGCGCGCCCGTTGACCGGCGCGGTCAAGAACAGCCGCCTCGTTCTCGCCACCCTGAACGGTCGTTCCATGAGCGCCATGGCGTTGGAATTTACGGAGCATTGCCGTGCGCTTTTTGGTATCAACCATGCGCACCCGGATGGCCATGGCAAGGCTCCGCCGGCCCAATATGCGCCCGGCGGCGTACAAAACTGATAACCTGCCGGCCTAAGCAATCGGCCTTCCCCTCTTAAGGACGCCGAGATTTGCGCACCCACCGAAGGATCGCGACAACACTCTATGACACGACGTGGACCCACGGGCTCGCGACGGCCAAAGGCAAACCGGGCGGCGAAGTCCGGTCCGGATTGGCGCGGCGAGGACCCCAATTTAGAACTCGAGAAATCGCGATATGCCGACCCCATCGCAAGCCGTGAACTGCTGCTGAAGCATCTGGGGGAGGCGCCGGAGCCGTTGACCGCGGCGCGCCTCGCCAAGCGTCTCGGCCTGCATACCAGCGCACAGCGCGAAGCGCTGGCCAAACGTCTGGCCGCGATGGTGCGGGATGGCCAGGCGATCGAGGGACCGAACGGCTTTGCGACGGCGGGCGAGGGCGAACGCGTGGCCGGCAGAGTGCGCGGCCGCGCCAACGGCGACGTGCTGGTGTTGCCGGACGACGGCTCCGCGCCCTTGATGCTGGCGCGGGCCGACACCGCAACCCTGATGCACGGCGACCGGGTCGAGGTTCTGGCCGTCGGCATGAACGAACGCGGACGCCGCGTCGCGCGCTTGATCCGCCGCGTCGGCGATTCGCCGTCGCGGATCGGCGGCATCTGGCGCGCCGGCCATGGCGGCGACAAGTCTGCCGGCCGAGTGGAACTGGAAGACCCCGGTCATTGGTACTCGGTCGAAGTAGCGGCGCGGGATCGGCACGGTGCCGAAGACGGCGACCCCGTCATCGTCGAGGTGACCAAGCGCCCGCAAGGCGAAGCCGCCGCGCATGGGCGCATCGTCGAAGTGCTCGAGAACCTGCGTCCGTCCGACTTGGCGGCGCGCTTCGCGATTCTGAGACACGACCTGCCGCAGGAGTTTCCGCCGGAGGTCGTTCGCGCCGCGAATCGCTTTCCTCCGGACGTGCTGGCCGCGGACCGCGAAGGCCGCGAGGATCTGCGCGATGTGCCCTTGGTGACCATCGACGGCGAAGATGCCAAGGACTTCGACGATGCCGTGTTCGCGGAAAGCCTGCGCGGCGGAGGCTGGCGGCTCATCGTGGCCATCGCCGACGTCAGCAATTACGTGCGTTACGCCAGTGAGTTGGATACCGAAGCGCGGTCACGCGCTACGTCGGTCTATTTTCCGGATCGAGTCATCCCGATGCTGCCGGAGCATCTGTCCAATCACTTGTGCTCGCTCATGCCGAACGTCGAGCGCCTGGCATTCGTCTGCGACATGCGCGTCAGCAAGTCCGGCAAGTTGAGCAAGAGCCGATTCTATGAGGCGGTGATTCGCTCGCATGCACGGCTCACGTACGACCAAGCCTGGACCTATTTACAGAACCCGCTTTCGAAGGCAGCCGAGGAGTTGACCCCGGGAGTGCGCGAGTCGCTGCAGACGCTGTATGCGGTCTATGGCGCGCTCAAAGAGGCGCGCGATGCCCGCGGCGCTCTGGACTTTCGCGGCGGCGAGGTCAAGGCGCGCATCGGCGACGACGGCAAAATCGAGGGATTCTATGCGGTGACGCGCAACGACGCGCACCGGCTGATCGAGGAATGCATGATCGCCGCCAATGTGGAAGCGGCGGTGGCCCTGCGTCTCGCCAAGGCCGGCAGCCTGTACCGCGTCCACGGTCAGCCCGAGGACAAGCGAGTCACCGAACTGCAAAAGGTGCTGAATGCATTGCAGGTGGGCGCCGTGTTCTCGGAAAAGCCCACCCCCCGAGAATTTCGTCAACTGGTCGAGCGGCTGAGCGCTCGCCCGGATGGTCTGCTGCTCGAGAGCCTGGTGATTCGCTCGCTGGCGCAGGCCGTGTATCAGCAAACCAACATCGGTCACTTCGGCCTCGCGCTCGAAGAGTACGCGCACTTTACTTCACCGATCCGCCGCTATCCCGACCTGCTCGTGCATCGCGCGATCAAGGCCGCGGTGCTGCCGAATTCGACGTCCGGGCATCGCTACACGACGGCGGAACTGCAGACGCTCGGCGCGGAGAGCTCGCAGCGCGAGCGGCGCGCCGATGACGCATCGCGCGATGTGATGGGGTATCTCAAGTGCCTGTATCTGCAGCCGCGCGTCGGCGAGACCTTCGATGCCACGATTACCAGTGCGCTCGAATTCGGTCTATTCGTGCAGCTGAAGGAAATGCCCATCGATGGCTTGGTGCACATTTCCGCCGTCCCGGGGGATTACTGGGAGCTGGAGGAGGGCGGCATGGGCCTGGTGGGCCAGCGCACCGGCCGACGCTGGCAGCTGGGGGATACGGTGCGGGTGCGTTTGACCCGCGTCGATCTCACGCAGCGCCAAATCGATTTCGAATTACTGGACGCGGAGGGGGCCGCCAGCCGGGGGACGGTGCGGGCGCCGCGGCGCGGGGCGGGGGCACAGCGCGGAGGACACAGCGGAGGCGCGAAACGCAGCGGGCGCGGTGGGCGCGGCGGCCGTGATGGGCGCGGCGGGCGTGGCTGATTCAAAACGCAACTTCGTCTACGGTCTCCATGCCATCAACGCGGTGCTTGAACGGGCGCCCGAGCGTCTTCTCGAACTCTGGGTGGCGCAGCCGCGTGACGATGCGCGCACTCGCGATTTGCGCGATCGCGCGGAGCGGGCGGGCGTGCGCGTTCAGTCCGTGGGCGGCGAGGCCCTGGTCAAGCTGGTCGGGGAAGTGGCCCACCAGGGAGCGGTGGCGGCCGTGCGGCCGCTCAAGGCCTGGGACGAACGCGATCTGCTGGACGCATTAAGTCAAGTGGCGGGGGATCCCCTGCTGCTGATTCTCGACGGCGTCACCGACCCGCATAACCTCGGAGCCTGCCTGCGCACCGCGGATGCCGCGGGGGCGCACGCGGTGCTGATACCGAAGGATCGGGCGGCCGCGGTGGACGGGGTGGTGCGCAAGGTCGCGGCGGGAGCCGCCGAATTCGTCCCGGTGGCGAGCGTGACCAACCTGGCGCGGACCCTCGACATGCTCAAGGAACGCGGCATCTGGGTGGTGGGTACCGACGGGGAGGCGCTGCAAACCCTGTACGGGGCGGACCTGAAACGACCGCTTGCGCTGGTGCTGGGCGCCGAGGGAAGCGGCATGCGGCGCCTCACCCGGGAGCGCTGTGATTTTCTGGTACGCATTCCCATGGCCGGCCAGGTGGAGTCCCTCAATGTGTCGGTGGCCGCGGGGGTTGCGCTGTTCGAGGCACGCCGGCAGCGGATGAGTTGACCTTGACTACCCCGAGCGAGTATCCTTCGCGCTCTTTTTTCGCCGGCTGACCGGCTTCACTCCTTGCCTCACCGCTCGCAACGGGAGGCTTAACCCATAGGGAGCCCACAATGCGGCATTATGAAATCGTGCTTCTGGTCCACCCGGATCAGAGCGAGCAAGTTCCTGCGATGGTCGATCGCTACAAGGGCATGATCAGTGCCGGCGGCGGCGCGGTGCATCGTTTCGAGGATTGGGGCCGGCGCCAG
>Ga0073928_10008701_pt1 | contig 12639 bp, 12 predicted proteins | sample PaiPotPPA55metaG_FD_76969 | JGI IMG/M metagenome (GOLD analysis project Ga0073928, IMG submission 76969) | Iron sulfur acid spring bacterial and archeal communities from Banff, Canada, to study Microbial Dark Matter (Phase II) - Paint Pots PPA... ...
TCGGCACGGAAAAGCGCAAGAATCCATACGTCCCCATTTTCAAGAGCACACCAGCCAGGATGACGGAACCCGCCGTGGGAGCTTCCGTGTGCGCGTCAGGCAGCCACGTGTGGAACGGAAACATCGGAACCTTGATCGCGAACGCGAAAAAGAAGCCCCAGAACAGCCACTTCTGAAGTTGCACTGCGAACATGGGCGTAGGCGATTCGAGAATGGTCTTAATACTGAACGTGTTCGCGTTGTAGTAGATCGCCAGAATCGCCAGCAACATCACCACGGACCCTGCCAGGGTGTATAGGAAGAACTTGATCGCCGCGTACAGCCGCCGCTCGCTGCCCCAAACGCCAATCAGGAAATACATCGGCACGAGCATCACTTCCCAGAAAACGTAGAAAAGGACGAAATCGAGCGACATGAATACGCCCAGCATGCCGGTCTGAAGCAGCAGGAACAGGATGTAGTATTCCTTCTCGCGTTTCTTGATCGCGGACCATGAGGACCCGATCGAAATCATGCCGAGCACCGTGGTGAGCAGCACCATCAGGAAGCTCAGGCCATCGATCCCAATCGTGTAGCGCGCGCCAATCGACGGAATCCAGCTCAAGTCCTGGACGAATTGAAACCGCGGCGCGTTTGCGTCAAGGCTGAACCGCCAGATCAGCGGCAGCGATACGAGCAGCCCCAAGAAGGCGAAGATGTTGCCCATCCAGCGGTGCAGGTCGGCGCGTTCACGCGGAATGAACAGCATGATGATCGCGCCCACCAGCGGCGTGAAAAGGATCGTGCTCAAAATGTGGTTGTCGGAAAAAAGCATCCGTCCCCTCGCCTTCTTCTTTCGCTAGCCCTAATGCGCGGCGGCGCGCACGAGATGAAAGTAGTACGCGATGAAGCCGATCAAGCCAATCACGATCAGCAGCATGTAATCCTGCATTTCGCCGTCCTGAATCATGCGGACTGGAAAACTGAGCAGCCAGATGATGCGCGCGCCCAGCCGCACGGAGCCGTCGACGATCCATGTGTCCCACCACATCGAGAGGCGCGAGATGAACCGCGTCATCCAGCCGACGCCGTTCACTCCGAGACCGTCGATGATGTTGCGATCGAATGCGCCCAGTGCCAGTCCGAGATCCTTCGCGCGATTCACGAACATGGCGTCGTAAATTTCATCCACGTAATACTTGTGGTAGACCAGCTCGTAGAACCCATTCAGTTTCTTTTCGATTTTCGCGGGGAGGTCGGTGTGCTTCAGGTAGAGGTACCACGCGAAAAAGACTCCCAAGACAACGAGCATTTCCGACAGCAGCATCAAACGGATCTCGCTCATTCGCGAGCCCAGGCCCTTGGTAGCTTCCTCGCGAGCCAAATGCGGAACGGCCACCACCGGCTCGAGGAAATGTATGAACCGGCTGTTCCCGCCGAAGATTTCGGGCCAGCTCAGCCAGCCTCCCACGATCGACAGCACGGCAAGAATCACCAGCGGAATCAGCATCGACCGCGGCGATTCGTGGATGTGGTGTTCCACTTCGGGTTCCACGCGCGACTTGCCGTTGAACGTAAGGAAGATCAGCCGGAACATGTAGAACGAAGTCATGCCCGCCGTGAAATATCCGATCGCCCACAGCATGACGTCTTTTTCGTACGTCTTGCCGAGAATCAGGTCTTTGCTCAAGAATCCGGCGAAAGGGAAAATCCCCGCGATTGCCAGTGTGGCGATCAGCATCGTCCAGTAGGTGACCGGAATTTTTTTCGAAAGCCCGCCCATCTTGCGCATGTCCTGCTCGCCCGACAGCGCGTGAATCACGCTGCCTGCCGCGAGGAAGAGCAAGCCTTTGAAGAACGCATGCGTCATCAGGTGGAAGATTCCAGCTGTGAACGCGCCCACGCCGCAGGCCAGAAACATGTAGCCGAGCTGGGAGATGGTGGAATACGCGAGAACTTTCTTGATGTCGTTCTGCACGACGCCGATCGAAGCGGCGAAAATCGCGGTGACGGCGCCGATCACCGCCACGACCTCCATCGCCGTCGGCGCGAGCTGGTACACGTAGTTCATCCGCGTGACCATGTAAACGCCCGCCGTCACCATAGTCGCAGCGTGAATCAGGGCGCTGACGGGCGTCGGGCCTTCCATCGCGTCGGGCAGCCAGACGTACAGCGGAATCTGAGCCGATTTCCCCGCCGCGCCAACAAAAAGCAGCAAGGCAATCCCCGTGATTCGCGGATCGCCAATGGCGAAATGCCCCGCCGCGAGCGCCTTGCCAATGTCGTTGAAATTGATGGTCCCCAGCAGCGCCGACGTCAGGAAAATTCCCAGCAGAAAGCCGGCGTCGCCAATCCGGTTGACGATGAATGCCTTCTTCCCCGCATCCGACGCCGACTTCTTGTGAAAATAGAACCCGATCAGCAGGTAGCTGCACGTCCCCACGCCTTCCCATCCGACGAACATCACCAGCATGTTGTTCGCCAGCACCAGCATCAGCATGGAGAACATGAACAGGTTCAAATAGCCGAAAAACCGGTAGTAGCCGCCTTCGTGCGCCATGTAGCCCGTGGAATAAATGTGAATCAGCAGGCCGACGCCGGTGACGATCAGGATCATCACCACGGAAAGCGGATCGAGCTGAAATCCCCACTGCGCGGAAAATAGTTTCAGCGAGCCGTCCACCGCGTGATAAGCGATCGGCGGAATCCAGTCGAACAGGACTTTCGACGCCACGCGCTCATCCACCGGCAGCGAAACCAGCTGAAAGAACGCGCCCACCGCATAGATAAAGGACAAAAAGACGCTGCCGACGCACAGGCCGCTGACCACATCGTTCTTCAGCCTGCGGCCAAAGAAAAGCATGGTCGCCGCCGTCACCAGCGGAAACAGCGGAATCAGCCAGATATGATCCAGAAAATATGGCAGTGGCGCGTTCATCAGGCGCTCGTCACCATTTCAGCATGTCCATTTCGTCGGCCAGCACCGTTTCCCGGTTGCGGAAAAACGCAAGGATGATCCCCAGGGCCACGGCGGCTTCGGCTGCGGCATCGGTGATGATGAAAATCGCAAAGATTTGACCGTCCACGGAACCCCAGTAGCGCGAAAACGCCACCAGGTTGATGTTCACGGCGTTCAAAATCAGCTCGATCGACATCAGCATCACGATTACGTTCCGCCGCGTGAGCACGCCGACAACGCCAATCGAAAAAAGCGCAAGGCTCAGCAACAAGTAGTTGTCGATCGGCATCGGCAATACGCTGGCACCCGGCATCACACCCTCCGCTTCGCCATTACAACCGCGCCAATCATCGCCACCAGCAATAGGATCGAAGCGATTTCGAACGGCAGCATATACCGCTGGAAAAGCGCCTGCCCAACGGCTTCGGTATTCTTCGGGTCCATCGCGCGCGCCTCGCCCAAATTCAACGAGCCCCGGCCGACCCAAAACGCCACAAGCAGTTGCGCCGTCAGCACGAAGGCCAGCACGCCCGCCACGTATTTCTGCCGGTTGAACTGGATCAAGTGCAGCGACACGTCCAGGTTCACCAGCATGATCACGAACACGAACAGGACCATGATTCCGCCGACGTACAAAATAATCTGCACGACGAAAAGAAACTCCGCCTCGAGCTGCAAAAAAATGCCCGCCGTCGCCAGCAGCGTCGTGATCAGGAATACGGCGCTGTGAATGATGTTCCGGCGGGTCACCATCAGAATCGCCGAAGCCACGGCCAGCAGCGCAAAGAGGTAGAAGAGGACGGTCGTCACGGCTCCGGCACCTCCACTGCGGCCTGGTGCTGCTTGTCTTCGCGGCCCAGGAAAGCCGCCACGCCAAGCATGATCGCCGTTGTCACCAGGGCCGACAGCATCGGGTGCCGCCATTCCCAGTTCTGTTGCAGGACGATGGTGGTGCCCACTACGACCACGTTCACCAGCGCCAGCGGAATCAGAAAGTGCCAGCCGAGCCGCATCAATTGGTCAAAGCGATAGCGCGGGAACGTAAATCGAATCCACAGAAACGCGTAAATGTACGCGAAGACCTTCGCCAGGAACCAAAAGGCGCCGTGAACTCCCATCCGCACGGCGTCCGGCGCGAACAACGCGCCCGCCATTCCGAGCGCGAGAATCAGGCAAAGCCCTCCCACCAACGCCATCACAATCTTTTGAATCTGCACGGGCTGCTTCGGAGCGAGCCAGAAGCAATAGACCGCGGTCCCGAGGAACAGAATTGTCGGCACGATGTCGAGCAACTCGACGGACGTGCCGAACAGGTGATCTTGATACCGCGCGAAGGGACGCAGCCAGCCGCCCAGGAATAGCGTGGTGGCGATGCTGGCGACCACCACCATGTTCGCGTATTCGCCCAGGAAATAGAGAGCCCAGCGGAAACCGCTATACTCGGTCATGTAGCCTGCGACGAGTTCGGATTCGGCTTCGGGAAGGTCGAACGGCGCGCGATTCGTCTCCGCAATCGACCCAACGAGATAGATGAAGAATCCCACCGGCACGACGAAGATGAACCACACACCCTGGTCGTACTGCGCCTGAACGATATCCTTCATGGAAAGCGAGCCCGCCAGCATCAGCGCAGACACCAGCGCCAAACCGGCCGCCGTTTCGTAGCTTACGAGTTGCGCCGCGCTGCGCAGCGCGCCCAGCAGCGAGTAGTGACTGTTCGAGGCCCAGCCGCCGAGAACGATGCCATAAATTCCGAGCGAGCTGATCGCGAGGATGAAAAGTAGGCCAACGTTCAGGTCCGCGATTTGAAACGCCGGCCCGAATGGGATGGCCGCATACGCCAGCAGCGCCGTCGTCACGCTGAGAACCGGAGCGAACCAGAACAGGAAGACGTCCGCTTTCACCGGGATGATGTCTTCCTTGATCAGCAGTTTCAGCGCGTCGGCAATCGGTTGCAGCAATCCGTGCGGGCCAACGCGCATCGGACCCAGCCGCGCCTGCATGTCTGCCATCACTTTTCGCTCGAGCAGAACGATATATCCGGCCAGCAAAGGCAACACGGCGACAATCACCACACCAAACAACACGGGCAGAACGTAAGGTTGGATCGATGGTGGAATCAGGTGACTCATCAACGGTCCACTTCTCCCAGCACAATGTCGATCGTTCCGATGATGGCGACGACATCCGCCACGAGCGAGCCTTGCGCCATTTTGTCGAAGGCCTGCAGGTTGATGAAAGACGGTGGCCGCACGCGCACGCGATACGGCTGCGTCGTTCCGTCGCTCACAACGTAGTAGCCCAACTCGCCCTTGGGCGCTTCAATGGCGTGATACACCTCGCCCGGCGGCGGCTTCAGCACCTTCCCAATGCGCGCCATGATGGGTCCGGCAGGGATGTTCTCGATGGCTTGCAGGCAAATGCGCCGCGACTGCCGCATCTCTTCCATGCGGACCACATACCGATCGTAGGTATCGCCGGTCGGGCGGGTGGGAATGTCGAATTCGTATTGGTCGTAGGCGGCGTAAGGCGCGGCTTTCCGGATGTCCCATTTGATTCCGCTGGCGCGCAGCACGGGGCCTGTGACGGCAAGCGCGATCGCGTCCTCAGCCGAAAGGATCCCCACTCCTTTTGTGCGGCCCACCCAGATGCGATTCTCCGTGAGCAGCGTTTCGTATTCGTCCACTTTCTTGTCGAAGTCTTCGCAGAAGCGCTTCACGTCCTGCTCGAAGCCATCGTACGTCTCATACTGCAGGCCGCCGATTCGAAACGCGTGGGTAGTCAGGCGCGCGCCGCAATACTTTTCGAAGATTTTCAGAATTTCTTCGCGCTCGCGGAAACAATAAAAAACAGGAGTCAGCGCGCCGATATCGAGGGCGTGCGTGCCGAGCCAGAGCAGGTGGCTGGCGATTCTTTGCAGCTCCGTCAGGATGGTGCGCACCACGCGGGCGCGCGGCGGCGCTTCCGCCCCGAGCAATTTCTCGATCGCTTCGCAGTAGCCGAGGCCGTTCGACACGGCCGCGACGTAATCCATGCGATCGACGTACGGCGCGAACTGCTGGTAGCTCCGATGCTCCGCAATTTTTTCCACGCCGCGATGCAGGTAGCCGATGATGCATTCCGACCCCACCACGCGCTCGCCATCGAGCTTCAGCTTGACGCGCAGCACGCCGTGAGTGGACGGATGCTGCGGCCCCATATTGAGGATAATCTCGTCGGCGCCGAGCACCGTGGTGTTGATGCTTGATCCTTCGTTAGTGCGCGTGTTGCTCATCGTTCGCGTTCCGGCGCCTTACCGCGGCCTACTGACCGCTCTCAATCCCCAGGTTTTCCCGCACCCAGTCCGTGTCTTGCTTCAAAATGTCATAGTCCTTGCGCAGCGGATAGCCTTGCCACTCATCCGGCAGCAGGATACGCTTCAAGCCCGGATGCCCCTCGAAGACGATCCCGAACATGTCGTAGCATTCGCGCTCGAGCCAGTTCGCCGCAGGCCAGACTTCGCAGACGCTCGGCACGGGTTCGTTTTCGCCGGCATGAGCTTTCAGCCGCAGGCGTTCATTCTTGGGAAACGAGTAGAGATTCAGGACTACATCGAACCGCTTTTCGCGCTTGGGCCAATCGACGGCGGTCAGGTCCGCCAGCATGTCGAATTTTTCGTCATCGCGGCAGTAGTGCGCGATATCACGCAGTTGCGCGGCTGCGACGAGCACAATCGCCTGCTTGCGGTCGAGTGTGGCCTCGCGAATCGCATCGCCGAAACGCGCTTTCAGACGCTGGACGAGTTCGTTGTCGAGCGGAACCGGCTTCGGTGGCGCTTCTTTGGGGGGAGCAGCCGGAGGCTTTGGCGGAGCCGCGGCTGCCGGGGGTGCCGGTTTGGCGGCAGGCGTCGTCGGTTGAGCAGGAGCCGCAGCCTGAGGAGTCACCGGCTGAGCAGGAACCGCGGGCTTCGGCGGAGTTGCGGCGCCTCCCGCCGGCGCTTCCGGCGGCTTCGCGTTGGGATCTTTTTCCGAGGGGTCGTTAGCCATCGTTCCTGGTCGACTCAGTTTCCTTAATCCGTCGCGGCAAAACTCAACGCGTCCATGTCCCACTATCGGAATGCCAAACCGGACACACGGAAGCCTGACTCGCTACACCCAATCCAGAGCACCCTTCCTGTAAAGCCACACGTACCCAATCAGCAAAATCCCCAGGAAAACGATCATCGTTACGAGACCATACACGCCCAACTGGCTATACTTCACCGCCCAAGGAAACAGGAAAATCGTCTCGACGTCGAAAATCACGAAGAGGATGGCGACGATGTAAAACCGCACGGAATAGCGCCCGCGCGACGTGCCTTCGGGCGGAACACCGCATTCGTAGGGATCGAGTTTCGCTCCCGTAGCCTTCATGTCGGGGCGAATGTATTTGAAAACCACCAGCGTGACGACGGGGAAAGACGCCGCAAGAATCGCGTAAATGAGTATCGGAATGTATTGGTTCGGCATCGCCGGATCAAAACCGATTACGGGCCGTCATGCTAGCACACAGGTCAAGGCCCAGGCCACCGTTTTGCCGTCGCTAGTAGTGAGCCAGGTTCCGATAAATGCTGCCCGCTCAACGGCCGATGCATCAGGGTTTTGCCTGCATCAATGCCCCTGACCGAATTAACCTTCGTAGACCCCTGCGCGTGGACTTTGAGCTAGTGTTGCGCCGACCCATTGAGACCGCCGCGCTGATCGGGCACTTGCGAGCGTGTTGGACGCCAATTTGGGTGACTTCCGGATTGCCGACGTCTCAGGACTTGGGCGGGGCTGAACGCACATCGATATGGTCCTGCTACAATGTGCTTGCTATGAAGGTGATTCGATACGGTCTTCACTTCGCCACTTTGGCCGTAGCGGCGGTCATCTTTTGGTTAGCGAAGGACCTTTATCTACCTTATTGGATCTCCAACTTTGATTTTTTTCATTACGCGCTGATGGGTGCTCTTCACGCAACGTGTATCGTTGTTTCGCTGCGAGATCACAGAGCAACCCATTCGATCATCGCATTTCCGATCTATGCGTTGTGCTTCATCATGCTAATTACCATCCTGAGCGCTGCGACACCTATTTTGGGGTTGTGGGGGTCAATCGTGTGGGCGCCCTTAGGCGACATTTTGCGTGAGAAACACTTGGGAGGCTACTCAATTCTTCTCACCGGCTCGGCAATCGGCGCCTCGGGATATTGGCTATTGGCGCGCCTGTTCTGGTTGAAATCACTTCGGCGGGTGGACTGGCTTAGAACACTATCGCTTTGTGTCACCGCGACATTGTTGGCCGAACTTGCTCTCGGCATGTTCGACGGATATGTTCGTGGCGCACCGAAACTGAACGCGGACATCATTTCTCCGGTACTCACGGTAGCGTGGTGGTTTGCTTTCTCTATTTCACTGTACTGGAGCGAGGTCAGCGAGCAAGCCGATAAGTAGACGCAGGCGTTGCAGACTGTGACCTAGAACGGCGGGATTCGCCATTGTGGCGTTCCAAGTCCTGAGAAACGGTCCACTCGGAAGTAATCCGTGCAGTGACCCAACCAATTGGACGCGCAGCCGCGTAATCGGGAACTGACCCACCACCCCTCGTTCGAGCGGCTGCGACTGCGGCTAGTTATAGTTCCAAGACACGAGCGAACACGAAGCAGGAAGGCATGCGGCTCATTCTGCTACGATAGCCGGATTATGCGAGCCCCTTGGGTGATCGCGCATCGTGGCGCGTCAGGGCACGCTCCCGAAAACACTCTCGCTGCATTTGAACGCGCCGTGCAATTGGGCGCTGGATTCATCGAGACGGACTTGCACCTGACGCGGGATGCGCGCTTTGTGGCGATTCACGATAGCACGCTCGAACGCACCACCAACGGCGCGGGCGCCGTCCACGATTTCACGCTGGCGGAGTTGCGCGAGCTTGACGCCGGCAAGTGGTTCGACCGCGAATTCATGGACGAGAGGATTCCCACGCTCGAGGAAGTGCTGAAGTTCTCGCAAGAGCACGACGTCGTGTTCTATCTCGAGGTGAAATACGACGCCGCGTGGGGGATGCACCACGCCCTGGTGGCGGCGCTGCAGAAAACTCAGAGCGCGGCTCGCACGGTGGTTATTTCGTTCGACCCCTCCACATTGATGGCCGTGCACAAACTCGACGCCTCGCTGATGCTGGGGCTCCTCGTCGAAAAGGCTTCGCCGGATTCCGTAAAGACCGCGGTCAGCGTGGGCGCGCGGCAGCTCTGCCCGTCTGTCTCGCTGGCCACGCCCGAATTCGTGAAGGAGACTCACGAGTCCGATCTGCTGGTTGCAGCCTGGACCGCCAACAGCTCCGAGGACATGCGCGCCGTGATGTCCGCTGGCGCGGACGGCATCATGACCGATTTCCCCGACCGCCTTCGCGCCACAATCGAAGACACCGTCGCCTCCGCCTAGCACATTCTGGCATCGGAAAAAGGCGCTTCACCCCCGCCGTAAGCCATTAGGGGGTTTTAAACCTTTGGAGCTATGTCAGCTCCTGGAACAGCCCCGCAAATTGCGCCAATGACAACTGCTCCGCCCTCGCATCGGCGCGCAAACCTCCTGCGCCGAGCGCCTCATGAATGCGCTCGTCGGACACGACGGCGCGCAAATTGTTGCGCAGCGTCTTGCGCTTCTGGCCGAAGCAAAGCTGCACGAATTCGAGGAAGCGTTGCTCGTCGGTGATTCCGAGCCCTGCGCGCTCGCCCGGCAGCGTCATGCGCACGAGCGCCGATGTAACGCGCGGCGGCGGCCGAAACGCTCCCGGCGGAATCCGCATCACGATTTCGGGCTTCGCATAAAACTGGCAAGCTGCCGACAAGTATCCATACTCGCGACGCCCCGGCCGCGCCGCGATCCGCGCCGCCACCTCGAGTTGAATCACGATGTGAATGGAGGCAATCTGGTCAGCCCAGCGGAAGAGGTGATGCAGAATGGGCGAGGTGATGTAGTACGGCAAATTGCCATAAACGCGAAATTTGCCGGCTGTCAGTTTGGCCCCAGCCAGCTTGTCGAGATCGGCGTGCAAGACATCGGCCGAAACCACCTCAACGCCGGGCCAGTCGGCAGGCTCCCCGCTCACGCGCTCGCGAAGCCGCTTCGCCAACTGCGCATCCGTCTCAATCGCGATCACGCGTCGCCCGTCGCCGGCGAGCAACTCCGTCATCTCGCCGTGGCCGGCCCCGATCTCAACCCAGGTTTCGCCCGCATGACGCGGCAGCGTCTCCAGAATTCTCCGCCGCCAGCCCGCACCGCCGAGAAAGTGTTGCCCCAATCGCTGTCGCGCCATAACTCACCCAATCGGGAAACTCGCGCACGGCGCGGTCGCTCTGCGTTCGCGGAGACATCCAGCCCTAGCGGACGTCGCAGTTATAGCAGCGGCGAGCAACGCCATGGCGGATAAGCGAATCATCGAGGAACTCAAGGTTCTCATCCTCATTTCTTCGTTGTGAGCCCCAGCTTCTCTCGCCGCGCGAGCGCTGCTTTCAGAAGGGCCTTCAAACCAGCCCTTTCCAGGTCGGCCTTGCTCTTGAACTTCACGTGCCGATGTAGTTTGCCCGTGCCTTCGAGAAGCTTCTTCGGGTCGGGTAACTGCATGGCATAAGCGATGCCCAGATTCACGCCCGCCTTGGTCGGCATGAGCATGCACACCATGTCCACGTATCGCGGGCCGTAGCTGTATCCGATCATCCTGGCCTTGACGTCCACCCCCTCGGTGACGTTCGGAATCATCTCCAACACCAAGCTGCGCGCCGCCAGAGCCAAATCCCGCACCTCCGGGGCGTAAGGGGCCAGAAGGCCGTCAACGTCTTTGCTCCGAACGGTTCCGTTCATTTTGTTGAGCCCTCCTTTACTCCTCCACCTCAGCTGTCTCCTATGCCTCCATTGTAACGCGCAGGCATCGGATTGCCTTGACGCAGGCGTGTGCTTCCGTTACCGTTTTTCTTTCCTCATTCTCCGTCTCTGGGGGCACATGAAGATACTGTTTGTATCATCGGAAGGACTGCCATACTCGAAAACGGGCGGCCTGGCGGACGTGGTCGAAGCTCTGCCAAAAGCGCTAGTGGAAACGGGACACGAAGTCGCTGTGCTGCTCCCTCGATATAAGGGGAACAAGACCACGGTCACCGTGATTTCAAGCGTTACGGTTCCGCTCGGCGACCGGCTTCGTTTTCCGGCCATCGCGGAAGCTCCGGCAGTGGCGGGCGTCAGATATTTCCTGGTGGACGATCCCGAGTTCTTCGACCGCGACCAACTCTACGGCGACAAGTCCGGCGACTTTCCCGACAACGCCGAGCGCTTCGCCGAGTTCTCTCGCGTCGCCATCGAATTCGCCAAGCGCGTCTGGCTGCCCGACGTGATTCACTGCCACGACTGGCAATCGGCCCTCGTTCCCGTTTTACTCCGGAAGCAGCACAAGCAGGACCAGGTGGTGCGGTCGTTGCCGGTGGTTTTCACGATCCATAATCTTGGCTACCAGGGCCTTTTTCCCCATTCCGATTTGCAGGAGATCGGCCTTCCAGACACTCTGTTCACCATGGACAAGCTCGAGTACTACGGCAAGGTCAACTTCCTCAAGGGCGGCCTCATCTTCTCCGACTACTTGACGACGGTGAGCCGCCGCTACGCCAAGGAAATTCAGACTCCCGAGTATGGCTGCGGTCTCGAAGGCGTGATCCGCGATCGGGCCGACAGGCTCGTGGGAATCTTGAACGGAGTTGATTACGCGGTGTGGAGTCCGGAGGCGGACACGTTCATCGCCCAGAATTACTCGGCACACAATCTGGACGGCAAGACTGTCTGCAAAAAGAATCTGCTCGAAACTTTTCGCCTTCCGGCTGATACTCTCGACCGCCCGCTGATCGGGATCATTTCACGGTTTGCGGATCAAAAGGGATTCGACCTGATTGCCGAAATCGGCGCCGACCTGATGCAGGAGAATGTCGCTCTCGTCGCGCTGGGAACCGGCCAGCCGGAATATGAAAAGCTTTTCAAGGAACTCGCGGAGAAGTATCCGGCGCGCGTCGGCGTTAAGATTGGTTACGACAATGCGTTGGCGCACCGCATCGAAGCTGGATCGGATATGTTCCTGATGCCTTCGCGATACGAGCCTTGCGGCTTGAACCAGATTTACAGTTTGCGCTACGGCACGGTGCCAGTGGTCCGTGCTACCGGCGGACTGGACGACACGATCCAGAATTTCGACCCGAAAACGAAGCAAGGGACAGGCTTCAAATTCGAGGAGTACTCCGGAGAGGCGCTTCTCGAATGCATCCAGGCCGCGCTGAAAACCTACCGCGATCCAAAGCTGTGGAAGACGGTAATGGCCAACGGCATGGCCAAAGACTTCTCCTGGAAAGCCTCAGCCGCCGCGTATGTAACTGTGTATGAAGCAGCTAAACGGTCTAGAATCCCAAAGGTAGCTCGAACATCTAAGAAATAGCGCAAATCGGCCTGGTTGCCGTCCGCGCACAAGGAAAAACATGGCAGACAACGTTCAAGCAGTCAGTGACGCAAACTTTCAAAACGATGTAATCGAGGCGAGCAAGACTCAGCCCGTCATCGTGGATTTCTGGGCGAGCTGGTGCCGCCCGTGCCTTATGCTGTCGCCCACCGTTGAAGAACTCGCGAAGGAGCATGCGGGCAAGGTAAAAGTGGTCAAGCTCAACGTCGACGA
>Ga0073928_10008703_pt1 | contig 12638 bp, 13 predicted proteins | sample PaiPotPPA55metaG_FD_76969 | JGI IMG/M metagenome (GOLD analysis project Ga0073928, IMG submission 76969) | Iron sulfur acid spring bacterial and archeal communities from Banff, Canada, to study Microbial Dark Matter (Phase II) - Paint Pots PPA... ...
CGCCACCCAAAGACCCTGCTGCTTCTCCCTATCCTTTTTGCGTCCCATGCCCATACAGCAATGACGTATCAAACAGATTCGAGGTCACATGTTTTTGGCGGTGTTTTTACCACGGCCTGCTAGTAGCCGGGTTCTTTCTATGACCACGCCATTAATTGATCTGGTATGTTTCCGGAGCTCACTCGGCTCGGCGTACGCAAAGGGAATTGCAAACCCTCGTACCGGGCAGGAATTGAAGCTGACGATCGTTCTCCACAGGTCCAGATCCGGGGTTTTCCGCTTGCTTTTCCAGTTGTCTCCGCTCGCGCACTGTATCAAAATAACAGGGAGAGAAGCGTGCTTGTCATCGAATGAGTAATAGGCAAGCAAATCAAGTCCAAGCTCGTTCGCGTGCTCGTCAATGTGAAGATCTAGCTCACTGCCTTCGACTTCGTTCAAGTCCGAGATGATCGACTCTATTGTGTCGCGCAGCTTTTTCGGGTTTTCAGGCGACCATCCCATACGCCGAACGGTCCACCCGCGCAACGCGCTTTTGAATGATTCTTGAGCAAGTTGCTCAAACAACTCACCGCGAACAGATGCCGGACCCCAGCCCTTTGCCCACGTGGGGTAGAAGGGTGCGCAGGCAAGAGCCAAACAAAATCCGTATGCAGGAAAACTCTCCCACTCCTCGGAGCGAATAATCCTGTTCTTCACCATTTTTATACCTAGCGGCGAATTTAGGTACTTCATACGAAGAGATATTACTGACCACACTACGTCGACGATCTGTGCTGCGAAGTCCTGCTTTTCGTATACCTGATCTTGAATCAAGCGATCGACAACGTCAGATTTCGAGACCTGCTCATCCTCAAAGACGACGCTCGCCTCAACCCAGTCACAGAGGACATTCAGGTCGCTGTTGTGCTGCTTAATTGACCTCGAAAGTCCAGATTCAGGCAGCCCCAGCATCTTCCTGCATCTCCTTCAGAATTTCCGCTCTTATCGCTGGGAAAATGTTTAACAGTCCCGCAGTATCCAAGCCAAGCCGATGAACAACTTTTTGCAGAGGCTCTGATTTGCGAAATACATGAGCTTCGGTCAGGGCCAGTTGAATATTGTCGGACGCTCCCGATATTAGTTCCACTACCTCCTGTTCTCCAACGCCCGCCTTGCGTACAGCAAATTCCCACCGAGGATTCTCCGTGCGCTCCAGATATTCAATGCCGGCTTCGCTTTCGAGTACCTTGCCAAACGTATCGACGTTTCGAGAATCCGTAAAAAGGGGCTCATGCTTTTCGTCGCCAAACAGCCACCTTGAAAAATTTACGAGATTGTCGACGTGTTCTTTCGGAACAGGCGTCTTGGCCTTGTCGGGCGGCGCCTGAATGTCGATGTGGAGGTACTTCTGAGCCCCTTGGGTCCTTAGCGAGAGATATAGCACGCTGAACTTTTGCTCGACTGCCTCGATCGCCACATCCTCCTCTTTCTCCAATTGGAGCAGTAGTCGGTAGGAGATGTAATGCTGTCGCACCGTCGGCGACTTGCTGCCGATCTTCTTACTAACCTCCTCATACGAGAGGTTGTTCTCCTCCACCAGTTTGGCGATGAATTCTGCTTTCTCTGCCGGGTTCCATTCCTTGATGCCGGTAACATGGCGGAACCCTAGATATGCTGCGACATCCGGTCTGCCTGCAACCTTGATATAGGGAATTTCCTTGAACAGGCCCTTGTCGATCGTCTTATTAGCAGCGAGTTCGGCCCAATACTTGGAGGTCGCCTTGCCTTCAGCCGCCAGCTTGAGATATTTGAGGGCGGCCAGCCGTCTATTGCCTTCGACGACTACAAGATGGCTTGCTCCGTACAGCTGCTCCTCTACCACGATCACGGCTTCCTGAGGCCAAAAGCCACTTTGCAGGAAAGACTCGGCTAGCTCGTCGAGTGTCGACCCGCTCATGATATCCATCACCTTCTCTTGCGATAGCTTCGGCGAAGCGACGTGCCGGCCAAGCCGGGGGTTCGTAGGGTCAAGTAGGAGGTTGTCCACAGATTCGTATTCGATTTTTGGGGCTGTAGGCATGTTGTTATCCCGATACGTAGTGATTGCTGCGAACAATGTGCATCTTCTTTGAGAGTCTGTCTAGCGACCGCAGATTATTGTAATGCGCCATTGAGGAGGTTCGTGCGCTAGGCGGTACCGGATTCTCAGTAGCCTCATTCCCGCCGAGGTTGCATCGAAGTTTCCAACTCATATGCGCTCCCCAGGCAATAGGCTCTCGAAGGCCCCGTCCTGTTCTATCAGCGATTGAACGCTTAAGGCCGGAAGGCCCGAAATGTCAGAGCGAAAATGTACATCGCTGACGCCAACCGGCAACGCTCCGCGTATTGCTGGAATCTCGCGCAGGCTGTAAAACGATAGCGACGAAGCCGTCAGGTTAGGATCAAACATCATCGCCAGAGCCTCCGTTAAGCTGGCACCGAGAGTAGTCGTGAGGACCTCGTGCAGCTTCAGAATAAGATCAGGGTGTGCGGCGATCATCGTCTCAATGTCCCGAATCAGATTCCGCAGAGAAATCCCATCTGGTGATCTTTCGGTAAACAGCGAGGCAACTATGGCGATCGTGCCCGGAGGAGGATTGCACTGCTCATATGAGAACGTATGGGCACGAAGACGTCCAGCCGTTGCTTTCACATCGATGCGGATATTCCCCTCAGCAAAGTCAAAACGGGCGGTATCATCCACCCGCCAAGCCGCAACGGCCCTGGACGGATTGCAACTACGTGAGATGAGGTAAAGCTCACCGAACAAGCCATTGACTGGTCGTGCAGGCGGCTTCTGCATCTTCTGAAAGATCGCGGCAAGCCGGTGTACGGCTGAGACGAGCTCGCGTTGCTTGGGCTTGTCACCGACCATCCCCATAATGGTGTCGCAGACAGAGAGAAAATACCGGACGGTTTCCTTATCGAGAGACCGACACCGGACAACGGTGAAGGTGCCAACGCGCTCGACTTCCTTGTTTCGCTTGAGATGGCAGCGAAGCTCGAACTGAACATCGAGATTTTCAAGCCGGATTGGCGATTGAAGCCGGCCAGACTGTTCACTTGTTGCAACCAGAAGGCAGGCATGGCCCTCGCGATCCTTGCCAATGAAGTAGCTTTCATAACCATGCAAAGGCATGACTGCGTATACCGGCTTGTCCGGTTTGTCTCCCGGTGGCGGAGCGATGGCCTCAAATATCCCCTCAAGTCGCGCCGCCATTTAACCGGCCTGGCCCGGCTGGTTCTGATTGAGCCAGCCACGGGCGAGCCGCGCCGGAACCCAGACCGCGATGACGGGCACGTTCTCCATGATGACCGTGGTGGTGCCCCGCCCCTCGCTCTTAGGCGTCAGATCAAGCGCGTGAATCTGTATCGTTACTTCACCATCCTCGCGGATTAGTTGATCTCCAGGATACACTTCCCCTCGCCTTTCACGCGGTTCCACGGGTGCGGCGCCTTGGAAGAGATTAGTAACCTCGCCGTCATCATCGATGCCGCGTCGCCTTCTGTCGGAAGGGCTCATGCGGTATACAGTACAGACCTCGTCCGGGTCATCCTCCAGGGCTTTGCCCAACTGAAGAAGCAGCCCCGTGTGGAATTGAGAATCCGTCGTACCAGTGATCCGCATTTGGATGAGAAGTCGTTCCAGAACATCACGCAGCGGAACGTCAGCACAGACCTGATGTCTTTGCGCATCTGTGCGATCCCGGTGTCCTTCGTCATCGACAAACTCAAGGCTCTGAATGAAGTTCGCCACTGTGTCCCGGTTGGCCTGAACGACGCTGTCTGAGGAGAGAACCACGCGCGGAGCGAGCCACTCGTCGGAAAACCGGCCACGCGTGAAACCGAACTCCAGGACATTATCCCGGCAAGGCTGCAGCGCGGTATCGAGGACAAAGGCTCTTTTCCATTCATTCAATGGGCGGCCGTTGTCCTGAAATACGCTCAGTTGCCCGCGAATATCCTCCTCATGCTCAACGTACCTTTGAAAAGCTGTCAGCGTCCCCTGCTCCAGATACACGCGACAGAAGCCAAGATACCGTCGCTTGTAGCCAAAAAAGCGGGCGCGTTGCTGTATGGTATCCGCATTCCCAACCCCGATCCCGCGGGGCATGTAGGTAACAGTCAGACCTTCGACTGTGAAACCACGATCCATCGCCTGTCCGCCAACGAGTATCCAGCCATAGGTGCTCGACCAGTCCACCGGGGGAGTGCGGCCTCCGACAGCGTTCACCTCCAAAAGACGGGTGCTGTTGAATGCAAATCGGAAAGATGGAACGATCTCGTCAAAAGCAGGAAGACCGTTACCCACCGTCCCGGCCAGGTCATTATAGGCATCGCGGAAATCCTCGATGAGTTCCTGCCTGTCCGGTTCGGCGTCTGGCAGGTTCAGGATGCGTTTCCACTCCTCGAAGATATCCCGTACCCAGTTGTAGTATTCCCGATGCTGGGCCGTCAGGTGTGAGGGATGGACCAGCATTGAGCGGTTGCCGGTGTTCCGCCCTTCACGGATTCCCACAGTCACGCCGACCATGAAAACTCTCAGAGCGTCCTGAAGCGACTCTGGCGGCTCATTCAGGGGATTGGCATTTGTTGGCACGTCCTGCGGAGGAATAACGCTTGCCAGTGCGCCATTGCCCCCAAAGAACTCTTGCCCGCCGGCATAGTCCTCGCCGGGTTCTAGCACTTGTACGAAGTTCGGGGAAAGGGAATCGATGATGCTGATGAGCAGCGGCGCTTGCGGCGTAGCCGTGTACTGAAGGTAGGTATGATTTGGCAGTTCCTGCCGCAAATCCATGAGGCGCCGGTATGTCGTGCTCTCCTGGCCTTGAGCCACTTCGGTGTTCAGGCTCGCCTGATCGGCCTCATCGTCGATGATCAGTACTGGCGTGCCGCCCATTCCGACAGCGCGAACGAGATCGCTAAGATTCCGCAAGCGCCGATGGTTCTTAAGAACCGTAATAAGGACCGTCTGCTTGAATTCTTCGGGTGTCCCCTCGTCTCGCCAGCCGTCCAAGACATTCCGGATGGCTTGCAAAGTCGCATCGTTATTGCCGGGATTCGGAAAGTGAGCCCAACGCCTCTCGCGGCCCGGCTCCTCTAGCCGCAAGTCCCGACGCAGCCGCCCGGTTGATTGCTCAAACAAGGGATTGGATGTGCCCGCGATGACAATCACCATCTGGAAGGCATTGTCGCGAGCTAAAGCGGCGACAGTCTCAAACGACATCGTCTTGCCGCTTTGAACGTAGCCAACCACCAGTCCGGTCTCCTGACCCTGGCCCGCTGTGGGCGGGGTGCCTTTCGCCAGAATCGAGACGGCAGCTTCGCGGACGCTGTCACGGCTGCTCTCGGGCACCACCGACTGCAGGAAATCAGTCCCCTCCGGCCCTACAGTCGGGACCCAGTTGCCTTCGGGAGCGTCCTCGGGGGCCGGTTCTACAATCATTGGATCTGGATCGGCCATAATGTTGTCTTCCTATTTTACGGCTCCGAAAGCGCGTCCCGGAGTATATCGTTGACATTCCGGCGCACCGTTCCGGCCTTGCGTACGCCGGAATCGCGCGCCAACACTTCTGCTAGCCCAATCGCGGCGGCGACGCGAAGCAGAGCCTCCACATCCTCGATGTCGGTCTGCGCAAAACGCACCATGAATGGATGCGCCATCGAGACCCGGATATCGAGCCGGCGTGGCTGGTTACGCGTCTCTGGTGTATCGCTGACAGCAACCCACTGGCTTTCGCCGGGATCATCCGTCAATTCAACATTGATGGACCACGTCTTCCCGCGGAAGCTTATCTCAAAGCGCCGATTCGCCAAAGTGGATTCATGGGGTGCTTCTTCAGTCGGTGTTTCGATGGGCGACGCGTTTGCGACCCCCGGAAGCACATCAGGAAGCTTTGTCTGCATGGCTTGCGCTGTGTTTGAGACTGCTTGTTTGGCCGTATGCGCAAGCTGAGCTCGCGCGGCGCGCACCCTGTAGTTTTCCGCCTGCTTCAATAGCGGCAATTCGTCACTGTCGAGATGCTCGCGCAACAACTCAAGGAACGGCTGCTCATTCTCGTCCCACCGAAATCCGTCTTTGGTATGGCTTACCTCAAATCCTTCGAGATGAAGTTCTCCGAAAAGCCGCTGGTATCGGTAGCTGTTCGGATTGCCGAAAACGTAAGCCGGACGATACCCCTCATCTCCGCTACCCTGAATAACCCGTCCCCTGCGGAACAAGGAAAATCCTGCTTTCGCAACGCTTGCTGTCTCCCGCAACGCGGCAAAGCCATGCACGGAAAGGCCATCGCCGAAATCAAATTCAATCGTCTTCCGCCACACCCGATCAGGTCCGCCCTTATCCTTGTAATAGGGTGCCTTGAAGATCTTCGGCTCCTTGTAGACCAACTCTTCACCGTTGAATCGCAGTTCCAGCAAGCCGTCCCTGATGAACCCGCGGTAAATGTCCGTAAGGTGCTCCTTCAGCTTGGCCACGGTGCGCCCCACGGGGACATGAAAAATGTCCTCAAGGATGACTTCGGTGTAATGACTGTTGGGCTTCTCCGCTTTCTCTCGGATCGTCAACTCGTGAATATCATCGTTGATGATGTTGTCGATGTCAAAATGGATCGTTCGCGAGACTGTCTCTCCAAGGGCGGAAGTGCGCACGCTCCATTGCGGCGCGAACCAGCACGCCGCGCTTTTCATCCCCATGCCGAACTCTGCGAGGCCTGAACGGTCAGGTGGAAGGGCAGCAGGGCGAAACGCACGCGCATATTCCGACTCGAAGATGCCGGCGGCATTGTCCCGTATCGAGAGACGCGCCGGCGGCGTTGTGTTTATATCGATGTCAACACGCAGCTTCAGGCCTTTACCATCGATTTTCTCTAGGGCGCTGCGGTGCTTGATAAAGCTCCCCACCGCGTTATCGACGAACTCGCCCAAGGCGAACCAAGGCCTGTAATTGAGGTGCCGCAGAACCGCGAGCACGCTGACGCCGGGTCGTATGTCTACTTTCTTGACTGACAATTGTCGCCGCCCGCTATCTTCAACTTCAAGTCATCTCACGCGGCCTGCACTGCAGAGCGCGGCTTATCCGAATTTGCTGTACCACGCTCTCGACTGCGGTAAACGCTTGATTCAGGCGCATCCACATCGGACGCGAGAAGATGCCGGGCGAGTTCTCTCACCACATCCGCATTTACGGCATTGCCGAGCGCCTTGAAAGCAGCTGTCTGTGTCTCAGGCAGGTAACGGAGTTTCCCCATGCTCTGAAGACGGCTGCACTCGCGGATGGTCATGTAGCGCTGCTCCCACGCAATCACCGGGACCTGGCTCGTGGTCATCGCAACAAGCGAGGGCGCGGTCGTCGGGCGCTTCACGCGGATGCCGGATGCCCGGAACTGCAGAACGTACTTCCAGACGTCCCTGTCCTCGCCCTTGCAGTTCCATTCGAACTTCTGAAAGCTCGGCGCAAAATCCCAGATCGAGGGCAGCCAATTGTCAATCCATTTCTTCTGGCGCTTATAGAGTTCGCGGTTCTGACGAATGAAATCTATCTTCCATTTTGGAAACGCTTTGGTGCGAGCGCGCGCGTACGGAGGCAACGTCGCTATGACCTCCTCCTTGGACAGGCCGCGAAGAGATAAGCCTAAGCTTCCCTTATATGACCCCAGACGCGTCAGTCCGGCGCCTGTGGGCGACTCATCTTCGTACGGGTAAGTCGCGCCGAACTCCATCGCCCAAATGGGAAACGAGGGTAATTCTTCATCTTTGGGGAACCGGTCAAGGAACTCCTGCCAAGCGTTAAGGTACGTCAGGAATTGTTGCGGCAGCGGCTTTGCCTTGGCTGGCTCCTTGTCGAGCACGGAGCGAATAGAGAGCTTAATCCCTTCGGATGGTTCCGGCCACTTGAAACCGTCAAGCCCGCCACGACACCCTACGATGAACGCCCGTTCCCGGATTTGCGGTACGCCAAATTGATGCGGGGAAAGCATGCCATCGCTGACGCTGTAGCCCGCCAGACGTAGCCGATGCTCGATGGTCCTCCACGTCTTTCCCTGCCGGTGCCGGACGAGGTTGGGAACATTCTCGATGATGAAATACCTGGGTTCGTGCGTCCGCAATATCTGTATCACGTAATCGATCAGATCACCCCATTGAGGGCATTCCAGGCCTTCCTGTCCGCCGGCCTTTGAAAACGGTTGGCAAGGGAAACCTGCACACAGAACGTCGTGATCGGGCACAGAGGGAATATCGAGTGTCCGGATGTCACCATGCGGGCGTAGCCCGAAATTCTTCTCGTATAGAGTTGCCAGATCCTCATTGATCTCGCATGCAAACACACACTCGTGCCCGAGCGCTTTCATTGCCACATGAAAGCCTCCAAGGCCTGCGAATAAATCGATAAAACGAAGCGGCTTTGCCACTAATCCCGACCCCATGCCAACTCGATCACTTTGCCCACCGATCTTACCCTCTACTCCTGCTTCCCGAATAGCGGCCATTTTTCCGCGAGGTACTTTTCCACAGCCTCTCGCACGACCCAAGCTAATGAAACCTTCTTCTGTTTGGCGATCTCGTCAAGGCTGTTGTAGGCTTCCGCCGGAAAGCTGATTGACGCACGAACCGACGATCCGGCTGGCGGCCTTTTCGCTCGTCGTTTTCTTCCCTTCATCTCGTATTCACCACGTTACACCATCGCGGTGAAAAAACATATCCCCACACTGATGTCTCGCCGCCCGGCTCTTGTTCCAACATCAGCGCTCGTCCAGAAATGTCTTCAGTCGCTGCTCCAGCTTCTCACCGGATCGGATCTCGCATTCCCATATCACGAGGTGCTGCCAGTCTTCTGCGGCCAGGACTTTCAGGTTCTTCTCATCGCGGACTCGGTTTCGGTTGAGCTTCGGCACCCAATAGCCGAGGTTCGAAGTTGGAAGCCGCGTCAATTTGCAGCCATGCGAATGCCAGAAACAGCCATGAATGAAGATCACTTTCCGTCGTGAAGGGAAGACGAGGTCAGGAGTTCCTGGAAGGTCTTTCCGGTGCAGCCGGAACCGATAGCCCATCTTATGCGCGAGACGGCGGACCGCCAACTCCGGGCCGGTATCGCGCCCTTTGATGGCTCGCATCATCCGGCCACGTTCTTCCGGGCTTTTTTTCATTGGCCCCTTGCCGGGAGTGGGCTGGCCTATTCGGGCTTTTTGTCGGCAGCGTCCTTGTGATGACTGCGCTTCGACGCGTGCTCGCCATCGTAGCCCAGCTTCTCCAGCTTGTCATCGAAGGCCTTGATGGCGGCTTCCTTCTGGCGCAGGACTTCCTTTATCAGCTCGTGGCGATGGGCTTCGAGCGTCTTCTGCTCGGCGAGGAATTTATCGACCGGATCGTCGGCCATGTTGATTATGATCCCATAGCCGGGCTACCGGCGGGGGCATGGGACAGCGGCGCGGGGTGCGAGGCTGAGCCGCGCTATTTCCGTCTTTCGCGGGCCGGTATTTGGTGTTGAAGTCTTTCAGGCTCATCGCCTGCGCCGTCATCAGGACGAAAAAAGCGAGGAAAAGCTTCATAACCGAGTATAACCAGAATCGAATGAATCGGTTGCAGTGATCTTCAAAGTTTCTGTCAGCCACGATCATAAGCGTTTGCCGCCCAAAGAGGCGGCATCCCTCCCCTCCCCCAAAGCGTTTCAACCTCCATTTTCCTCTTGATAGGAAAGAGGGGTGCTGACAGGCCGCTCCGAAGCAAAGTCAAGGGCGCAGGTTTCGCGCTCGTGCAACCCTTGACTGCGCAGGGCGGCCTGTAATTTCAGTTCGGAGGAAAATGGATCGGGTTGAAAAACGCTTTTGAACGCTGGATCTGACCCGAGGATCGACGCTTCGCCAGAATTGAGGCTAGAAGCGGGCCTCAACCCATCCTCAGATTGACGCCCGCCTCCCTGAGCAACGCCTCTGCGACAATGTGCTGCTCGCGATAGACTGAATTCGAATAGTCCCGCATTCTGTCTTGCGAAACCACCACTTCCTCGATGCCCGATTGAATGATGCCTCGCGCGCAGTTGGTGCACGGCATCAGGTCCACATACATCGTGCATCCTCTGAGGGCGATACCGGTCCTCGCCGCATCGTAGAGTATATTTCGCTCCGCGTGTTCGATCCAGTCGTACTTGTCGGGCCGTGAGAGCCGCGAGAGCGGAATTGCTTGGACGCCGCGAGGAAGAGAATTGTGGTTCTTCAGGAGGAGTTCGCGTTTGCGATTAACCACGATGCACCCAACCTTGGTGTCTTGATCTACGCTCTTGGCGGCCTCAGCTTGGCACTTTGCAAAGCATTCGAGGTCGAATTCGTTTGATGCAGGTGCGCTCGTCCTCTTGAGCTCCAGGTAATGAGACCATGTGATTTCCGCGCCACCGGGCCGCGGTATTCGCTCCGGGAGCCTCCTCATCCGCAGGTCCTCTTCCGTGATGTCGTAAATACGAATCTTTGGGTGCACGGGATTCTTCGCTTCGGAGGTTCCGATTGGTCGGAAGATCGCAACCCTCTTCCCATAACTGCCCACCATCTCCGCGGCTGGGAGAAAGTCGCTGTCACCGCTGATTAGAAGGACCTCGTCGCAGGACGAAAACGGGTCGCGGCCAGTGTACGACCCGTGGCGAGAGTCACGAGGTGACATGATTGCGTCCCTAACCATGCTGATTGCCAGATTTGTATCGGTTTGTTTTTCGACCCTCGGTTTACCGTCATGCTGATCGTAGTAGCCCTTGATAACGAGAACGCGGTCCTTGGTCCCAAACTTCAGGGCGTCGAGCCAGAGTTGTTGCCGTTGAGCCTCGCCGGGGTTTATTTCGCGGTTGAGAACTGGGGCCGTGAAGTATTTGACCGCTCCGACCTTTGACCCAGGGAATGCTTTCTTGACAAGCCAGTCGGATAACGCCCAGAAGTCACACCAGCCAAGTTCCAGGAGTTTTGGTTGATTTCGTTTACTGATCGAATAGTAGAAATTGTAGCCGTCGATATAGACGTTGCAGGCAGTGGCTACGGCGTCGCGTTGTGTCGGCCCTGCGGGCATGGTGCGCGCCCCCTTACCTCGATAATGGTCTATTTGCGCGGCGACTGTCCATCCTCCTGCTAGCGCCTGCCCAGTTCACCTCCGCGTGGATCGCTTCAAATAGAGTTGGCTGCTGTTACGAGCGCGAGAAGGCCCTTGCGGTATTCATCACCGCGGCCGTATCGCTGGGCACTCGGCTGGAGGATTGTTCTCTCCCACACCAGACGTGAATCCGGCAACGCATTCTTGACGTTATGGCCGATACACCAAATATTTGGACAGTCGCCCAGATTCTGGCCAACATACTCCCAAGAAATCCGAAGCATCGACCGGTACACGACCAGTCGATTAGCCAGATTGTAGGGCCGATGGCGCAGCCGCGGATTGCAACAGGCGTGAATCGACGCATCAAGTAGCCAAATCCCCTTTTCCTGAAGCTTTTGGAGAGTCCGAAGCTTCCATCGGAGGTCCCCAGTGGACCCCGTCCATGTCTCTGCGCAGCGGGAGAGGATTTCCCAGTAGTCATCGGTACCAGGGTTCGAGACCGCAGGTATTCTGTCTGCCACGAACACATCGTTGTCACCATAGCCGAGACAGTACACCAGCCGGACAAACTCAGTCGGACAATTGGGTAAGGAGTTCGGCAGCTTCGAAGGATCGATCCGGCACGCGAGATCATCAGTGTCTGTATACAGGTGCGATTCAGCGAGCAGTATCAGTTTAACGACGTTTGGTTTCCAGTAGTCCCGATAGCGCTCACCCACGAGCGCGGCTTCGTACGGCTCGGCGGTCCTCCACGGTTCCCACTCGGATGCCTTGCTGAGTGAAGCATGGTTACGTAAGAGAGCGGTAATTCTATCGTGCGCCTTTTTCAGACTATCGGTGTTCAGCATACGCCTTAAGGCCAGATCCTGACGGGTTCAAAAACGGCGGAGAAAAACGAAGGGCCGGGGTTTGTGCCCCGGCCCTGTCTAACTGCTTTATTTTTGGTGCGGCCAAGAGGACTTGAACCTCCACTCCGTTTCCAGAACCAGCACCTCAAGCTGGCGCGTCTGCCAATTCCGCCATGGCCGCAATGGTTACAAAAAGGGTTACATTGGCGTCCCGATTTGCCTGCAACTAAATGATTTCAAAGAACATGACTTGATATGTTCATTAGCACCTCAAGCTAGTGCGTCTGCCAATTCCGCCACGACCGCATTGTCAAAAATCGCTATTTCTTCGGAGCCGATTGGGGTTGAGCCGGTGGCGGCGCCGGGACCACGGGAGCAGGTGATCCAACTGGTGCTGGCGCCTTCCCGGGCTGCGCCGGAGCCGCCTTAGTGGGCGCCTTCTGCCGCTCCAGAACACTGCCTGAGGAAGCAGCGCCGCGCGTCGCCAGAATCCCTAGCGAGAGCGATGTCACCATAAAGAGCGCCGCGGCAATCGTGGTGGCTTTGGAGAGAACCGTCGCCGACCCACGCGGACCGAACGCGGTCTGCGAACCCATCCCGCCAAAAGCGCCGGCCAGATCCGCCGCCTTGCCGCTCTGCAGCAGCACAACCACTACCAGGAAGAAACAAACGATGACGTGAATAATGGTCAGTATGATAGTC
>Ga0073928_10008705_pt1 | contig 12636 bp, 18 predicted proteins | sample PaiPotPPA55metaG_FD_76969 | JGI IMG/M metagenome (GOLD analysis project Ga0073928, IMG submission 76969) | Iron sulfur acid spring bacterial and archeal communities from Banff, Canada, to study Microbial Dark Matter (Phase II) - Paint Pots PPA... ...
AGTCTTCGCAAGACTTGTCTCAGCTGATCGGCAAAATTTCCCATGTCCTGGACCTCCCTACTGCGAAATGCGTTCGGAGTCGGCGACCCACAGTTCGAGCACTCACGGTGCAGCGCTGTTATGTGTTACGTCCGCAAACTCGGAAAAGTTCAGAGGGCCGGCGATTACTTAAGTAAATCGCGAGTGTTCGTATTCCGGCCACCATTCGGTGTCCGCGTTCGGATCACTCATCCCACTTTTGGGACTTGCGGGCGTTCTAACGTGAATTAGCGGACCGCTACCGAACAGCCATCCGCGCGCGCAACGAGCCTGGATCGAAAACCTTGACACAGAATTTGCAAAGCGCGTGCAACAAAATCGGAGATAAATATTTTATTGAGGGATGCCCTTTGTCGCGAATCCGCGAACATGGAGCCAGTTGATGATGGCTTCGGGATATCCTTTGATAGTCTGCTCAGGTACGGACGGTTCATCTTCGTAACCTGTCATTGATTTTTCCAGCGTGTGACCCGCTCCTGGGATAATCAATACCGTCAAGCCCTCAAAGCCAGATCGATCAAATGCCTTGCGAAGCCGTGCCGGACTATCCTCGGGATCCACATTTTTATCGAGCGCCCCGAAAACTGCGAACGTCGGTGTGCGAACGAGTTGCAGTGTCGCGGTAGGGTCGTAGATCAATGCAGCGCGCAAAGCCGTGAGGATCGGGGGCGGCGGTGGTGTGGTCATTCCCGGTGGGATTCGCATCGCAGGAAACCATGATTGCTTCTTCGCGGCCTCCAGCGCTTCGCCCGCGGCGCTCCAGTTCGAGTCCGTCTCCAAAGCGAGAAGCATAGTTCGTTCGAAGGCCAGCGCAGCGGCAATCTGTTCCGGCGTGAACTGATTATGCTCGCGTAGGTCCTGCCCAATCTCGTACAGTACGTTTTCCGCGATGGATTCGCTCGGCGCGCTTTTCAAAATCATGAACGCAACGGAAGAGCGTGTCGCAACGATCGGTGCAACCCAGCCCCCGTTGCTAAATCCCCACACACCGATTCGTTCGGGGTCCACTGCGGGATCATTCCTAATCAGCTGGATTATCGCGATGACATCATCCGCTTTGGATTCGGGCCCGGTAAATTGCCAATTCCCCGTGGATTCGCCTGTGCCACGCTGATCGTAGGTGACCACGTTGAATCCAAACGAAACGAAGTAGGGAATGAGAAATCCCATTTCACGCGTCTCGTCATCGGCGCCGTGAATAAGGACTATTGTCGGATGTTTCCCCGCTCCGGGCGCGAGCCATAGCGATGCTCCCAGATGATCGGCGCCGTTCGAAATAACGAATGGCTTCTCCACAACGGGAGAAATCGGGGAATCGAATAGAAATGTCTTCGTCGGGGAATCTTTGGTTCGGTACTTGTGGCCCGAGATGTGTTCGAGACTGCCCGTGCGTCGCGTCTTCTCGTCGTAGAACTGTACCGCTGGACGGTCAGGCGGTTCGGCTTCGATGCCTACATAGACAGTTCCGCCGTTTATTTTATAGACGCCCAGTCTTACCGACGGGCGCCCTGGAGGGTCTTCGGTCCACGCAGCAAAATTAATCCAACCGTTAGGAAAGCGTGGCGATACAAGTGAAGTAGCTCCTGCGGAGTCAACCACGCCAGCCAACATTACGAAACTGGACACCAGAGAAAAGACCGCCAGGTGGAGCAGGCCTTTCATCATATGACAGGAATACTATCCTCTCCTCCTGCAGACCCTAATGGAACTATTCCTGCCAGTCTCTCAGACTACCGGCCCGAGGAATACCCTGACCATCTTTATACAAAGTACATTTTCCAAGTAGTGTCCGATTTTCGCTCGGGCAGGACAACGGAAAACATAATGATGAATTTCCGAGACTGTGGAGAGCTATTTGAGCTGGACGAATTGAACGTAGACATTACAAACGCGACGGAGGTGTATGCCTTGTGTGTCCACGTTAGTCCTAGTTCTAAACCGGACGCGAATGTTTGCTCCAATTGGTTAGTCAACCGAGACACAGTTTGCTATGTTGCCCCACTGATCGACCCGGCTGGGTGAACCGAGGCACGCATTGCCAGATAACTTTAATACCAGCTCAAACCATCGCGAAATCCAGTAGCCCGCTTTCCACGAATCGGGCTCCTTCGGTACCCATACCTCGTACATGATGATGCCGTGGTCTGCGAAAACGCGGCTAATAAAGCCGTCTTCTTTAGTCTTGCGGTTGTACAGCAATTGTCCAGCGTGGAACTTCGCAACCCTATAGTGACCGGTTGCCTTTGAGGCCATCCCTTTCACTACGCTGGGCAGTGTCGCGTCTTGCCGTTCCTTCCGTCCCTTCTTATCAACCATAAATTGACCATACGACTAAGCCTAACGCAATACTGTGCAATATCGCGCACCCAAGGAGAAGCCGGCGTCATGTGACGTATTTGATACCGGTCGCTCTACCGGTGGTTCTCGCGGGCACTGAGGAATTGATGTATTTTTCGACTATGGCTACTGAAGTAAGGCCACCCGAGTTAGAAAAGCCGATTCTTCCCCAGCCTTTAGTGATGTACAAAAGAAACCCATTTGAGAACGACTTTGGAGAGTGGCACCAAGTCTGGTGTACCGCTACTCCTGATGGTGAGTTCGCGCTGTGCGCCACTCACGGATGGTGGGACGAAGAGCAAAAAACACGGCGCTGTGACGGCCCGGTACTCGATGCGCTTTACCATTCAGTGGAAAGTGTCATCGCTGCTTTTTACAAACGGATTATTTACCTAGAGAAAGATGGTTTCAGGTACAAACTGCAAAATGTTTTTGATCCCGCTACCGGTGTGTACGCTCCGCGCATAGTCCCGTAAGTGGTTGCTAGGTTGCCTAGTGGGACGATATGAAACGAGCCTCCGAAACCCTTTGACGGACAACGGGAACCCACCTCTTTGTAAGACGCGCCCTTAACATCGAAATCGCGGTTGACATCCAGCATGACAAGCAATAGCTTTTTCTTTCCTGGCACCAGTGCAGTCATCACGATTGGCGCGAGCTCTGAACTCGAAGCCGAAGAGAGATGCCGTGGCACTAGTGAACGATCCGAAATCGTCGTGGCAAGAACTGTATCTGGCGGCGCTCCTTGAGCCTGACCAGAACAAACTAACCGAGCTGGTTTTGGTGGTTGAATATGCGATGTTTCATCGAGCTCAAGAACTGGCCAATAGCGAGGCTGATAATCAGGAGCGTGCTGCGATGAACCGAGCCGCCGAAAAACTTCTGCTCATCAAGACTGAAACGTTAGGTTGGCCCGGTATTAAATCCAAGAACTCAGACAGGGATTAACGACCGAACGTGGCTCATCATATTGGCGGAATCGGTCTTCGATACCACCAGGTCAACAGGTGAGCCTAAACCCAGAACGCGACTCTTCACTGCATCGGCGTACAGCGTGAACAAAATTATGCGAGCGCCAGGTAAAATCCGTTTTATTTCCCAAGCGGCATCGTATCCGTTCATGACCGGCATGGATAAATCAAGAATCACCAGGTCGGGCCGGTGTTTCTTGGCCAGCGCAATCGCTTCTTGCCCGTTGGCTGCTTCGGCGCAAATGTCGTAGTCCTCTTCGATTTCAAACATCTCGCAAAGCGCCTTGCGGATTGCCGGATCGTCATCGGCAACCAGAATGATCTTGGGCGTCTCTCGGCGCCCCGCATGGGCCGCACCTGATGAAGAACCTGACATGTCGTCCTCGACAGAAATGGAAGTCTTACAGAGGAAAAGAAAGCGCGGCCGAGGAAACCCGCCCCTTCTAATTGCTTCTGCTCGGTATCGAAGCGTTAGATTGTCACGACCGATAGAAAGTTACATCCGTACCATCTTGAATTCATGCTATTCATATCGAGTTCTGATTTAGCACCCTAATCTTTGATACCACGTATGCTCGCCCGTTTTACATACTTCATAGCGTGGCGCGGTCGGGCGACAGCTTATAACAGGTGGCGAATGATCATGGACTGGGGGATTTTATAACGAACTCACTGTCGACTCGGAATAGCGGTGGCAGGAGCAACGTTGAGTTTTGCCAGCTCACCGGCAAAAAGCGGGTTTTCCGGAAATTCCGCGACGAGGTCCTTAAGTTGGGACCTGGCTACATCTATCTTCTTCTCGCGCAGGGCGGCCAGCGCTAGTAAAATCTTCGCAAACGGCCGGAGATAGTGGCTATGATCGGCGGCGAGCTCAAGCTGTTTGATACCACCTTCCTTGTCGCCGTGGATTCCAGCGAAGCTGAGGAAAAACTTCTTTGGCCCCGGCAAACTACCGATGAAGTAATTCGCCATGCCCAGTCCGAGATAGGCATCAGCGACGTCTGGAGCGACCGCTAACAGTTTCTTGGCATAAACGTCGGCTTCGCGAACTTTTTTTAAGCTGTCGAGCTGGCGCTTGTCGATGAGGCTCGCATAGTTGGCCTGCATGCCCAGGCTCAAAGACATCGCAAACAGGGCATTGGGATCGTCCGGGCTTGTCTTCAATCGCACTTGTGCCAAGTCTTGCGCCTGTTTGTCCTCGGTGAAGAATGCTGCGCGCAGTTTTGGGTCCGGTTTGAGAGGGATCTTGCCTAGAAAGCGTTTATCGTCCAAGAAAAACTCGGAAGTTAGAACACCCTGCCGGTAGCACTCCTCGAACAGATAGCTTGCAGCGTCCGAGGCGCTCCCAAGAGGATCTTCCGGGTGGGACTGCTGCCAGGCCTTGAACTGATCGCGGGCTTCCGCAAACTTGAGTTCGTAGAGAAGATGAAAACCTGCGTCGAGTTCCGGAACCGGCAAGGTATTAGAATTCTGTTCGAAGTACCTCGGCTCGGCGCGAACATTCAGAAACGCTGCCATCAGCGCGCTGCACAAAAGCAAACAAGTCACTTGCGATCTCCGCGCTTGCGAGGACGATATTCCTTTCTCTCTCACAAATTTTCTTGCGAGGTTACTTCTTTGAAAGTTCAACTTTGAAATGTCTCTCAACATCTTCGCGGTTCAGCGGGTTTCTTGCTTTGGTTAATAAGACCGAATAGACCACCTCATTTCCAGCGATCTGAGCGGTGATAAATGCACCGTCTTCCGGCAGTTCTTGGTAGACAAATTTCACTTTTCTCCCATCCGGAAGCGCTTTGATCCACTCTTCATCCGGCATTTTTTAATCTCTCTTAAGCGAGCTCCAGAATATGTCGCGAGTATAACGCTGCCCGACAGCTTGTCGGCGAACCAATCAAAAGGCACGGTTTTTTCCCGGCCTGTGCAGGCGACACTCGATGACTTACATTCTCGTCGTTACTTGTGCCGGTTGTCATTTTTGGTTGTGACGGTTACTTCAACGTGAGCGCCCTTTTTCATCTTTACATCATCGCCATGCTCATCAGTTAACGTATTCTCAATTCGGAGATCGCGGTGCCGACGCTCGGCGCCGTCAACAGCGATCTGCGCTTTTTCCGGCTGGCTGGGAGATCGGGCCGTGATAATTCTGTCCACGGTTCCCGGCATGGTGGTGCTTGGCTGTTCTGGAATTCGCGCCCGGTCTAGTTTCAGTTCCGCTATTCTTGCGGATCTGGCCATACGTGGCTTCGCCATTTCCTTCTTGACGCTCGCGCGTGTCGCATTACCGGGTTTGTCACTTTTATTGTTCGGCATAAAGCGATCATGACATCGAGATTGATGCCACGCTGTCCCATTTCGCACAGTTTTTCTGTTGTTTTCCGAGACGACGAGCCGGACGAGCTCATTCTCCGTTTATCGCCTTAATAGCCTCTAACTTGCGGTCAACGTGTGGTCCTGAGCGCGGAGCACCTGAAAGCAGCACACAACGCTTTCCGGCGACAGCACCACATGTAGGACAGGGGATGGAGGACGATTGCTCGGGAGTGAGTTCTTTCTTTTTCATCCGCACAGAATACCTAACACCCAGCCGCAAGACCGTCCAATGTTGAACACTTTTGCACTAGCCGCTGCCCGCTCGGGGAGGCGCTATGCGCGAAGTCAACTTAATCGTGCAGGACGACACTGAGGAGGGAAGAATCTACCTGGAGCCCGCCGTTGTATTTGATGAAGCCCAGCTTCCTGAATTTGTTCATGAAAAAATTAACGCGTGAGCGCGTTGTACCGACCATTTCCGCGAGCATCTCCTGAGATACCTTGGGAACCATCTTTTGGGGCTTATCTTCCTTGCCATAACGTGCCAGCAGCAACAACGTCCGCGCCAGCCGCTTCTCGCTAGAATTGAAAAGCTGATCGACCAAGTCCTCCTCGATTCGGATGTTCCTTGAAAGCATATAAGAAATGAAACGGTCGGAAAAAGCGTGTTCCGAGTGGAGAACGCGAATCATTTCCTTCTTTTCGATCACGAGTACAGTCGTTGCCGCAATGGCGGTCGCCGTACCAATCCGAATCGGCTGACCCGCGAGGCAACCCTCGCCAAAAAAGTCGCCCGGTTCCAAGATCGCCACCACCGCCTCTTTGCCGGTTTCATTCACTACCGAAAGCCGTACCCCACCCTTCTGAATGTATAGAACACTCGTAGCCGGATCGCCCTGCGAGAAGACCGCTTGTTTTTTCTTAAACTCCGTAACTTTCCGCGCCACACCCGCCGAATCGAGAAAATCTTGGGCATCGAAAGCGTGCTTTCCCTTGAGTTTTGTCTTGGGTTTGATACTTGATCTCGCGATTGCTTTCATAAAATCACCGCTTGATCATAATAGTAGCAGGAGTTCCGATTCCCCGGGGCGCTATTTTATTTTCCAGTCGGCGCACAATAACCAATCCAGAGGACTCAAATCAAGATGGCGATTGGCGGTCCGTGGTTCTATTCCACACGGAAAGGGAGACTTAGAAGATTGGCACCGTAACAGGCAACTTAGTGCCGAGGAGCCATCATGTTCGCCGGTTTCTTACGGCCCCTTTCGACCTCGCGGATTAAGGGCGTTGTTCGAATCATACGCGAAACAGCTGCGGCGAGTACCGATTTTTCAACGAGCACGCGTTTTTTCATTTTTCCAACATCTCCTGTAGACCGACTGTGAGTTTCTTGATTCTTGCCACCGAACATTTTGTTTCTCATTGTGAGTTAGATTTTCTGGTAATTCGTCTTCCGGCGGATGCGGACAACCGAGGCCTGGCCGTTTCCTTAACGACACTGGCGAGAGTCGCGTCCTTTTAATGTCTCTTGCCGTTCTTATCGACTATGCCGTAACAATGGATCTAAGCTCGAAACAATTCCGTTCAATACCGCACAGCCCCAAGCCGGAGGACATGCTTGAGTTTGTAATGGAGAAGGCGGAAATTCACAGATCATCAGTAGAGAACCTGTCTTTCCGTAAACCACAGCTTTAGCGCACGTTTAAGGAAGGCTTCAATGGAAGCTGGCGGCAAGGGCAGCTTCCAAGCAGCCAAACTGCAAAGGTCCGCTCGGACTACCGTGTGCAGTCACTCCACAAGGGACATGGCCGCCAGACGTTCCATCGAATTGAAGGACGATAATAACGATATTCCAAGACGAGTGTCTGTCCAGTTGTGAACAGTTATAAATTAGGGGCTAAACGAACGTCCGGACATCATGTTCGCTCCGAGCAGTGCGCTGAAGGCCCACCTTCCTAGAGAGACTTAGAAACCGTCAGATTCGTTGAAAAAAGTCATTTTGACATGCCCTAGTGAAAAGCGTCTCGAATGGTACAGAATTTCCAGACCTAGGTCGGTATCGTTGTGCCGCTAATCACGCCCCCCACACGAATAAAATGGTTTGCCGAATGCCGTGTGCTATATACACGGAAGGAGAATCGAGATGCGCGACGCTCTTTCTCAGCGACTACCCACATCAGAAATTCACGTGCTCAAAATGCTCTCCCAGGGTGCACCGATGAAGGAAGTTTTAAATGAACTCTGCAACTTTATCGATGCTAAATCATCCAGAGTAATCCCGACAATTCTCTTGGTGGATCGCAATGGGGTACATCTTCGGCTAGTGGCCGGTCCAAAACTTTCGAAATTTTGGGACGCGGCGTTCAAGGATTTGAGAGTTCCCTCCTACATCCGCTTCCACGGCAAGGCCGCACCTCAGGGAAAGACTGTTCCTGTTGCAGACTTGAGAAATGATCCCTCATTTGCAAGTTGCTCGGACTTCGCTTTTAGCCAGGGAATTAAAGCGGCATGGGCTTCGCCTATCTTGTCGAAAGACAGAAAACTCCTGGGAGCTCTGATCTTATTTAGTTCAACACCTCAACCGCCATGCAAAAGAGACCTGGAACTAATGGAACAGGCTATACATATGGCAGCAATTGCGATTGAGTGTCACCACAATGAAGAAGAGCAACGTGAGTTTTCCAGACGGCTTTATCAGTCTCAAGATGAGGAGCGCCGCCGGATCGCTCGCGAGTTGCACGACAGCACCGGGCAGAAGCTTGCCGTCTTAGGCATGAGCTTGTCGATGGCAAGAGGCTCGATTGCAACGAAGCCGCGTGAATTCGACGAGATTCTCTCGCAGTGCGCATCTCTCACTAGGAGTATTTCTGATGAACTCCGAACGCTTTCCTACCTGCTGCACCCGCCCATGCTTGATGAGTGTGGTTTGAACAAGGCAATCCAGTGGTATGTGAGCGGAATTAACCAGCGCAGGGGTCTGCATGTTGAAGTGGAAATTACTCAAGAATTGCAGCGGATGTCAGAAGAAGCGGAACTGGCGATTTTCCGCATCGTGCAGGCCAGTCTCACCAACGTTCACCTCCATTCCAGAGCTAGTAAGGCCAAGGTAAAGATTGGTCAAAATCTCGATGGGCTCACCGTAACAGTCAGTGATGACGGTGAAGGGATACCGGATGGAGTGCTGGATCATTCATCGCGCACTAAGACTATCGGCATCGGCATCACAGGAATGCGAGAAAGAGTAAAGCAACTCGGAGGCCGCATGGAGATTGAAACGAGTCGCAACGGCACAAGAATCAAAGCCACAGTACCCAACCGACATTTTCGAACCATTACGGCGGCCGCAGCAGCGGCATAAATGGCACGATAGTGTGCTGACAATCAAAATGCAAAAGTGTTCATAATGGGACAGACTGTCCCCCTTCTCCGTGGCTACCTTGTTCTCAGGGCAATGTACTTAGACGCTCACAGAGGCATCAGTGCGGTGCGGAAAACGAGATCGCAGATGTACCTCGTGGTTGGAAGCAAGGAGATGAAAACATGCTTGGAATAATCGCAGCTGTTCTGATTGTTCTTTGGTTGCTTGGATTTTTCGCGTTTCACGTAACCACCGCTTTGATTCACGTGCTCCTCGTTTTGGGACTGGTATTACTTGTGGTGCATTTCATGAGAGGCAGCCCAGCAAGAGTGTAGGGCCCTTTTTGAGTCGTAAATTGCTGTTAATCGTCTGAGGTTTGTATGAAAGGTTTGGTCTAAAGCTGAGGCGGCAAGAGGTGCGCCGTGGCAACGTGGCTCTTATACTCCGCTACGGCTGCGTCGTGGGCTCTTTTCAGTTCACGCTCAGGATCATTCGGAGTCGTTGCCGTTTGCCCTTCTCGGGGGTAGCTGCCGATGTGCTCCAAATATGATCGGTGCGTTCTGGCCTGTAAATCGCGGAGTCGTTCGCAGTCTTCACAGCTCATAGGTATTCCGTTCTTACGCTCTTCGCAGTATCCAAACAACTAAACAGATAACTAATAAGGTTCCGACTAGTCCGTATCCAAGCATAGTAGCCTCCAGTGAATAGATCCACGGATTCAGGATCGATTCACAAGTTTGGACCGCGCACCTGGCCATATCTGTTCACTTTGGTACACAATCCTGAGAATTCGGGAAGTGGGCTGCCGAGACAACCTCCGGCGATTGTGTCATGAGAACGAGGGGAAACTAAGCCTTACTGCTTATAACGATTAGATTGTTAGCGCGGAAGCAGGCAGCAACTGCGTTTGCGCCAGCGAGAAACATGGGGTGAGCGGAGTGAAACAGCGTCCGATACTAGTACCTGTTCGAAAAACGGTTTTCGGCGTTCTCTAGAATATCGCTGCTTCCTCGAAAGACGTCCCCACTCCTGGGGGATTCAAGATTGAATACGGACATGCAAAGGCTAAATCCAATCGCAATAGACAAGTCTGAGGAAGCCCGCCAAGCGTCCTTGGGAATCGCAACGGAAACAATAAATCCGAGCGCGGCCGTCCCCGAGTCCCTCAAGATGCGGAACGATACTGAAGATCCAGGTTCCGTTAATACTCAAACATTCCCCAATCACGCGGAATAGTCCAACCATCCCCACACATAAAGATTTCCGAAAACAAGAATGTACTGACAGTCCGAGGCGTCGGCAGTAATAAGCCGATTCTAGTTCATATTCCTGCCGCTTTTTTTCGTGGAGGATAATTGCCACAAGCGTGATTGCCAAAGGCTTGTTCGACATTCCTCAGATCGCCAGCCTTTTCGTTGGAGATTCTCCATCTGCAGTTGGAACAGGAAAATCCCTCAAAGGTCGGATCCGGAGCCCATATCAAATGGCGCGTGCTAGCCGGCTCGGTCGCCTCTCCTGACTCCAAGTCGCAATCCTGCCCCTCAAGCCGCACCCAGGTCCTTCCTGCCAGTGTAGCCTCGATAGCGGGCACAAGGTCGGTCCCAATGTGTGTTATCGAAACGAACGCCCGGACGCCAGCCTTTCTGATCTCCGCCAAAAGCGGACGAGCATCATACAAGCTGTTCGCGATCACGATGGATTGTGGGCATGTATGGAGAATCTGCTTGGAAGCCTCCAGGCCGTCCAACCGTGGCATCTTGAGAGCTAAGATAGCCAGATCGGGGCAGGAAGCTTTCGCTTTCTCAACCGCTTCGATACCGTCTGAAGCTTCCGCGCAAACATGCCAGTCCGATCTTTGGTTTATTATCTCTCGTATTAGCTTTCTTATTTCTTGGTGGCTGTCTGCGAGCAAAATCCGAGTCGCCATGAGCACACACTCCTATTTCTGCCGGGTGCCCAGGCACTCCGAATTTAATGGAAGATTAATCTATCGACGTAAATTGACGCAACTTCTAAGTCAGAGAACGTTGGTGATGGCGTGCCATTTTCTGCGCAAGATGCAGAAGGAGTCTCTGATTGCTTAAAACGCTTCTTCACCTTGAGCATCGTAGAGTTCTCCCCAAAATTCAGGGGACGAATCTCGAAATTCGACGCCGAGTTTATACCATCCCGTCGAATCGTGATTTCCACACCACACTACGCGCCCTAGAGTTTGCAATTCCGTGTCGGGATTCTTGATTCTAAGTTCGCTGCCTGTCGGCCAGTTCAATGGAGAAAGAATCAAAGCTCCGTTAAGATTTATCACTGCCGTCATTGCTGGTTGCGGCTGTCCTTCCCATTCAAGCTCTAAAGGTATGCTTGCCAAGATACGGCGGCTTCGTCGCTGCTCTCTCATACACTAAGTTTAGCCAATCGAGCAGAACCGCAGGTCAATACTCGATAATGAGGACCATCCCGGTCACCACTTTGAAGGCCCGCTTTACAACGCACTAGCTTTCGCCGCCAGCGTCGAAGTCGACATCCCCGCCTTCGACGCAATCATTGCAAACCGCCTGCCCGTTTCTAGTTTCTGAGCACTCTTCACACACGGCAGTCCCGCACTGGCTGCAGACTGAAACTGCCGGCGCGTAGCAAAATTCGCACGCTTCGTCTTTTTCAAGCTTTCGTGTCATCGGCCATAAATGCAATGTCGCCAACGTCCCAGAATTCGCGTGGGAGGATGACTTGCAGGATTTCCTCTTTGGGCGGATTCTAGCACTTTGTCATCCCGGGGGAGACAGGTAGTCGGTGAATTCGCGCCGGGCCGTGAGCCGCAAGGCCGTCACCAAGAGCCGTCCACTAAGGAGTTATACTGGGGCCAAGAGAATGGACATTCCCTTATGAATATTCGCGCGAAGTGTTCGAACTCAGAATGCGCGGCTTATGGCCTTGAGAAGTCCGTAACGGTTGGGACGGTGATGGGATACGGCGCGCCTAACGATCGCGTTAAATGCGCGACGTGCGGTGGGCTTATGACCACCATCAAATCCATCAACACTTCGGCTAAGGGCCGAGGCAAATCAAGCTCGCACAGGGTTTCTCACAAAAAACGAAGTCCTAAGCGGTAGTGTAACGTATAAGAGGAAGCTTCCAGGAAAGAGGGGATCGTTTTCAATTCTTCCATTCGGCGTGAGTCATGGGAAAAAGCATGTGATATCGTTGGCATGGGTAAGATCGTGCCGCTTAAAGGAAAGAATATTATCTGTATTCTGGTCCATCGATTCACGATCTAAGGCGCAGCGGCGCCCGGAACCGGAGAAAAGCCTGCATTCCCGAAAGCGTAGTTATGAAGATTACCGGACAAAAAAATCGCGGCGTTTTCGATCGTTATGATATTGTCGATGCCGAGGATGTGCAGCAAGCTATGAAACGTGGTGAACAAGCCGCATTGCCAACCGTAAACACGACGCGTCGTCTATGAAAGGGTGCTAGTGTCCCATGGTGGGAGTTCGGTGGGAATTTAAACATAATGTCTTGTAAGTCATAGAAGCGGGAGTAGTTCAGTGGTAGAACGATAGCTTCCCAAGCTATAGGTGAGGGTTCGATTCCCTTCTCCCGCTCCAGAAACTTCGCGCCAACTCA
>Ga0073928_10008706_pt1 | contig 12635 bp, 12 predicted proteins | sample PaiPotPPA55metaG_FD_76969 | JGI IMG/M metagenome (GOLD analysis project Ga0073928, IMG submission 76969) | Iron sulfur acid spring bacterial and archeal communities from Banff, Canada, to study Microbial Dark Matter (Phase II) - Paint Pots PPA... ...
CGCTGCTGGCCGGCGTGGCGGCCTGGCGCACCCGGACCCAATGCTAAGCACCGCCCCCCGATGTCGGGGTCCGGACGCCCCGATTCATAGCGGCCTTGTGGCGGAGATCACGCGACCCACAACTACAACTCGCAGCGGACCGGCGGCACGGAAGCCCGACGCCACGGCAGCCCCTGCGCCCTTCACACCACCGCGCAGGCGGGCGGGGGACTCGCTTGTTTAAGGTCTAGACTCCCAGCCGCGCCAGCTCGTGTCGCCCGGCACCCGTCTTAAAATATCGCTCACGTTGTACGGCGAGGGATCGAACCGGGTGCCGCTCTGTGCCAGGCAGCGACAGGCTGAGGTCGATGGCTTACCATGAGCGGTTCTGGGATGAACACCTAGGACCGACTTGAGAAACATCTAAAAAAAGGGACGAATGCTGACTGAGAGCATGGCGAAGCCGAAGGCCAAGCGCGCCTCGTGCAAGCGGGACGCGCAAGCCCACGGCCAAGGCCAAGAAGACCGCGAACGCTGGCACGAAGGCCGCGGGTACGTCGCGCGCAAGCAAGGCACGCAAGTCAGCCACCAAGTACAAGTCCTCGCCGAAGACAGGCGCGAAGGCGAAGCCACGTGCGAGTGAGGCCAAGCCGATCAAGGTGCGAAAAGGCGAGCAGGTCGTCCTACTCTCGGGCGGCAACCCGCAGATCGCGAAGGCGGACGGCGACGCCCCGGTGCAGGCGTATCCCGGCGCGCCGGGACCGGGCTGGAAGCGCGACCTCGGACGCCGGCTCGACGCCCTCATCGTACGGAACGTGCCCAACGTGCGCAAGGCCGTGAAGTGGAACACGCCATTTTACGGCATCGAGGGCCAGGGCTGGTTCCTCGGCTTCCATTGCATGACGAAGTACGTCAAGGTGGCCTTCTTCCGCGGCACATCGCTGCGACCGGTCCCGCCCGGCGCCAGCAAGGGCCAGGACACGCGCTACATTGACATCCATGAAGACGACGAGCTCGACGAGGCGCAGATGGCGACGTGGGTGAAGCAGGCCGCCGCGTTGCCCGGCTGGGTTCCTTAGCCGACCGTCTTGAGGATCATCGATACGCAGGTGATCTACCGGCTCGAACCCGACGGTGACGGGACGCGAGTCTTCTTCGAGCACTCCGGCGTTGACCTCTCCCAGCCGTGGGTCGATCAGGCAATCCAGGAGGCGGAGTTTGGCTGGGCGGAGATGCTCAAGATGCTTCCCGCCGTGGTCGTCATGCCCATGCGGCTCGACCCTATTACATAGATGTGCTATGTATAAGCCAATGGATTTCCCGAAGGAGCTCGTTGGAGCATCGGCAACATCACTCATCCTCTCCATCCTCGCCGACGGCGAGAGTTACGGATACGCCATCATACGGCGAGATCACCAGCCACGGCGCCAAGACCGTGCTGTACCTGACCTGGGCACGTCTGGACGCATTCCAGCGACAAGATGAACTGAGCGACGCCTACCTGAGCATCGGCGGCGAGCTGGGGGCGATCGTCGTGCCGGTCGGCGTCGCGTGGCAGCGCGTCTTGAAAACGCATCCGGAGGTCACGCTGCGCGACCGGGACCAGAGCCACCCGAATCCGGCCGGCTCATACTTGGCCGCGTGTGTGTTCTTCGCCACTCTATTCGATCGCGGTCCGCTCGGCTTGCCGACCGATGCGATTGGCAGCAAGCCGATCGATTCTGAGCGCTGCAAACTTCTTCAGGAAGCCGCTTGGCATATGGTGCAGGCCTTCAATGGACGTTGAGCGTCATTGTGCACCCATGTTTCCCTTCGGAATTCGGTCGTCGCGAGCCGGACTTTCAGCGATACCCGCCGCGCGGTAAGATGCCCGGCGCAAAAACGTGTCAGCCATCACGTCAAATCTTTATGGAGGCGGCACATGAACGGACGCAAATCAAACGCGTTTTCGCTGGCCAAGCTGATGCGGGCCATCGGCATCATCCCCTCGCCGACCGCGCGGGCGGCGTTGCGGTCACCGCTGTTGATCGGCGTGTTGGTGACCTTAACGCTCCGGGCGCCTGGTCTGCTGGGCGCGGACGCCGCGCGGATCGACCTTCGCCAATGGCAGGTGATGTGCTGGGAGGATCAGCGGTGGAACTTGCATCCCCCGACAAAGATGTCGCTGGCACAGAAGGCAGATGCCATTCACGTCGAATACACCACCGGGGACAACTGGCTCGCCACGTTCGTCCATACGGGTCAAAAACTCGAAGCGGACTTCGATGCCGCCGTTGAAGTGCGCGGCGGCCGGTTTATCACTTTCATTGCGGATGACGGCGCCGATCGCACGGTCTACTGCGATTGCCCGCGAGATTCCCAATGGCACGTCGTCAGCATTCAAAGGCGGGGAAAGCAAATGAGTTTCAATATCGACGACGTCGCGGCTCGGGCGCATCTGAATAACACACCCGATGGGGCATACGCCGGCTTTCTCAGCGTTCAGATCGAAAAGGGAAAGGCGGCGGACCTGCGGCGCTTCGCGGCACGAGTCGTTGCCGCGGAGAAGGGCGCTCCGCTGGCCGCCTCACCCGCGACGCGGCCGAGCGTAAAGGATGGCGGCGCGGATATCCATGCCGCCGCCCTGGCCGGTGATCTGGAGCGTGTCCGCAGATTGATCCAAGAAAAGCCGAGTCTGGTCAATGCAAAAGACCGCGGCGGGCAAACAGCACTATGCTGGGCCGTGTACCGGGGTCATAAGGACGTCGCGGCCCTGCTCATCAACAAGGGGGCTGACGTGAATGCGCCAGGTCATTTCGGCATGACTCCGCTGCACCAGGCGGCGCTTCAGGACCAGAATGACTGTGCCGAGCTTCTGCTCTCAAACGGCGCCGCCGTCGACGCCCGCGACCAGCGCGGGCGGACACCGCTGCACGTTGCGGCACTGGCTCGCTGCCAGGACGTAGCCGAGCTTCTCCTGAACGGCGGGGCCGACGTGGACGCCCGGCAGGGCGACGGGTCGACCCCGTTACACGTGCTCCTGGCGCCTAGCGAGACGGATGTGCCGAAAGTGCTAAAACGCCGCGACGCGATGGTGAAGCTCCTGCTGAGCAAAGGGGCGGATGCAAATCTGAAGGACAAGAAAGGCAACACGCCGCAGCAGGCGGCGGCGGCGGCGCGCCGCGACCGGGACGAGCAGATCTGGCGCAAACGCTTCGGTAACGATCCGAATGGGACCGACCAGAATGGAATGACCCCGCTCGAGTCGGCCGCTGCCGCCAACGACACGAGCCTGGCGGAGTTGGCCCTGGCCAAGGGCGCCGATCCGAATCTCAGAGGCCCGGGCGGATACACGCCGCTGCACGTTGCCGTCGAGCGGACATACGCGGATGTGGCGGCAGTGCTGGTGGCTCACGGCGCAGACGTGAATGCCAAAGACAACACCGGACATACCCCGCTGGATCTTGCACCTAACCACGGAGATGCGGCAATGCAGGAGCTGTTGCGGAAATCCGGCGGAACCAAGCCGACGACCACGGCCCCGGGCGCGCCATTGATCGCCAACCCCGCCCTGGTCGCCACTCTGGTCGGCAGCCCCTCGCCTGCGATTTGCCTGGCCATCTCGCCGGACGGACGGTTCATCGCCGCGGGCAGTTCGGCAAGCTCGGAATCGGGTCGAGACCATGACGGGGCGGTCGATCTCTGGGAGATCGCCAGCGGCAAACACATCGCCAGGTTCGTCCAGAGTGGGCGGACATCGTACGGCGGAGTGTTCAACATCGTCCGGTCCGTGGCCATTGCGCCCGATAGTGTCAAGTTGGCAACGGGCGATCAGGTCGGCGTGACGCCGTGGGACGTTCGCGATCGCCAGAAGAAGTGGACGATCAAAATGGACACGAGTTGGAGCATGACCTCGAGTCTCGCCTTTTCGCCCGATGGCAAGATGTTGGCGGCACAGTTGAAATTGTTGGATGCTCAGAGCGGCCGTGAGCTCACAACGCTGGGCACCGGCCCCAACATGGGCGGCGGTGTGGCGTTTTCACCCGACGGACGTTGGCTGGCAGAGGGCGGTTATGACAACCGAGTGCGGATCTGGGACGTGCCAAAACGCACGCGGGTAATCGAGGAGCACGCGCAGATGGGAATCTTGCGTGCGGCGGCATTCAGCCCCGATGGCACAAGACTGGCCGTGGCCGGCGAAGGCCCCATGAAGATCTGGCCGGTGAGCGTCCAAGGCACGCGCATCACCTTGGGCAGGCCAGCCATGGCACCGGTCGGCGGTGGCATCCCTTTCACCGTGGGTGGCGCGTTCGCTTTCAGCCCTGATGGGAGCCTGCTGGCCCTTGCCGGCCAGTCGGTGCAGTTGCTCTCAACCACGACATTGAAGCCCGTCGCCACGTTGCCGATGGGAGGCATTCCCGCGTTCAGCCCCGACGGCAAACTGCTCGCGACCACTGTCGCCCGCGCCGACGCGGCACGCGCTTCGGTCATGTTGTGGGATCTGGCAAAGCTGCTCGACCCGGTGGCCCAAGCTGCGCAGAGCCGTACCGCCGCGACGGTGATGGTTCAAATGCTTCGCACAGGCGGCGACCCTGATCGCATAGGGCCTTTCATCAGCCAGTTGGGGCCTCAATCGTGGGCCGGAGTGCCGATCCTGCTCCAGGCACTGAAGGACCCGCGGGTGCAGACGCGGTTCCGCATCACCGTGGCCCTGCGCCAGATCGGGCCGGCCGCACAAAGCGCCGTGGGGCCACTAACCGAGGCCCTCAACGACGACGCTCCGGAGGTCAGGATGGGCGCGGCGCAAGCCTTGCAGCAGATCGACCCCGGGGCCTTGCAACATGCCCTCGCCTCGGCAAAGCCGCCGCATCAACCCACCTGGCACAAGGGCCCGCAAGGGTGGATCTATGAAGGGCGGACACTGACAGAGTGGATCGAGTTGTTGGGCAAGCACTACGTGCCCAACGAGATCTTCGGTCGATCGGATGATCGCCGCTCTCGCGAGGCGATCCGCCAGTTTGGGCCCAAGGCCGTCCCGGAGTTGCTGAAGGCGCTGGCCGAAAAGGATTGGGCAGTGCGTGCCGGCGCCGCCGACGCTCTGGGCCTGTTCGATTCAGAAGCCCAGACTTCGATTCCGGCGTTGACGTCGGCGCTGGACGATGACGTGAGCACCGTCCGCGATTGCGCCGCGGCGTCGCTCGTCAAGTTGGGTCAATCCCCGGAAAAACTGCGCGAGGCCGCGCGGGCAAACAAGGCAGGGCGGAACGTACGGGAAGGGCCGATCGGCGGCGGAGGCGGAAGCGCATTCGAGGATCTCACCGAATCATCGGGGCTCCTGAAGGGCGTCGTCATCACAACAGCCGACATCGGTCGCGGAAACATCGTCATCACCTCAATTCGGCCAGTCTTCCTGACAGCCGGCGCGCGGGCCGTTGGGACAACGCACGGCTCGGAACGGGGCGGCGCTTCGACCATTATGGCCAAAGACGGATACGCGGTTGGCGGCCTGACGCTCAAGGCCGGTGAGTCCGTCGAGGGACTCCAGATCACGTTCATGCGCGTCAAACCATCGGGAGAATCACTGAACCCATACGATTCGTATCAGAGCGCATGGTTTGGCGGGACCGGCGGTGCGGGGAAGCGGACATTGGGCGGTAATGGAAGACGAATCGTCGGACTATTCGGACGCAGCGATAACGTCGTAGACGCCGTCGGCATCGTTTCGGCTGAGTGAGTGAGGGTCTGGAACGGGACGTCCGGAACGAGCTTCGACCCTCCCGCCTTGAACGCCTCGTATTGCCGTGCGATCTCCGTAAGCTCGGCCGCGTTGTACGGCCGGCCGATCAGGTAGCTGAAGAGCGCCTCGCGGCTCTTGGTAGCCGGCTTCGGGTGGACCATCTTGATGATGTCCGCCAAGCTGGGATCGTTGCCAACCGACGCGCGGAACAGGGCCGCGTCGTCGCGCTTCTCGATCCACTTGAGGATCAACCGCTTGGGGAGCGTGCCCAGGCTCTTGCGACCCGTCACGCCCGAGCGGACGATCTGTCCGATTGAGCTACGGCCACAGAGAGGACGACTGGAGTTGAACCAGTGTGAGCGGGCTTTGCAGACCCGCGCCTTGCCACTCGGCCACGTCCTCGGTTATGTCAGGCACGCCGGGCAGGGATCGAACCTGCCGCCTCCCGGTTTGGAGCCGGGCGTTCCTCCACTGGAACTTCCGGCGCGTCTTTTTCAAATGCGTAGGGAGGGACTCGAACCCCCGCAGGCTCGTGGAGCCGGCGGGTTTACGGCCCGCCGCAATTGCCGCTCTGCCACCTACGCCATGCTCCCGGAGGGAATCGAACCCGTCATTCTCCGGATGAAGGCCGGGTATCCTGGCCGTTAGACGACGGGAGCCAATGCTTATGAGGCCTCCGCTCTGCCTTTGAGCTACGCACCCGAAGGGCCGCGGGCCGGGATCGAACCGGCGACCTGCCGCTTACGAGGCGGCCGCTCTGCCTGCTGAGTTACCACTGCGATGTGGACTCCTGGGATCGAACCAGGGACGCGAGGCTCTTCAGGCCTCCGCTCTACCGCTGAGCTAAGTCCACCCTTACTGAGTCCACCCGTGCGACCGCGGATCGTGCCGCGTGACGCCAGCGCCGCCAATGGGAGTTGAACCCATGACCTTCCGGTTGACGGCCGGATACCTGCACTAACCTGATTCTGAATCAGGCGCCTCTGCCGATTGGGCTACTGAACCGCTTGTCCTTTCACGCCGTGCCGCCTCCACTGCACCGGGCAGGACTCGAACCCGCATCCCTCCGCTTAAAAGGCGGCGGCTCTGCCGTTGAGCTACCAGTGCGATTGCGCCGTGGAGTTCTCGACGCTCCGACCTCCCGGTTATCGGCCGGGTGCTCTACCGCTGAGCTAACAGCGCGACTGGGCCATCAGCCCAATTTCTTCCCGGTTGGATGTAATGCTTACTTTCGACCGGGAAGAACTCCCGGCAGGACAAGGCAGGGAGCTATAGCGGCGGCAACACGCCGAGATCGCTCTCGAATCGTGTTGATTCGCAATTGATGTTCGCTGGTTTATACCAATGCTGCCGCATAACTATCTCCATCGACGCAACATCGGGTTCAATTATTCCAAATCGCCCCTGGAAAGCAAGAGGAAAATCCGAAACAGCTAAAAATCATAAGCCATAAGCAGCAACACCTGATTCCCGCGACATGTTATCTTTGCCGATATGTTCGGCTCTCACCTCTCGATCGCCGGCGGGCTTCACAACGCACTGCTCGAGGCTGAAAAGCTCGGGATGGAGACGGTGCAGATCTTCACGAAGAACCAGCAGCAGTGGAAATGCTCGCCGCTGGCGGAGCCGGCTGTCGCCGGCTGGCGGTCGCACTGCGACCGGCTGAGGTTTAAGCGCCCTGTCAGCCACGACAGTTACCTCATCAACCTTGCCTCGCCCGACCCGGCGCTGCGGCGCAAAAGCATCGAATTATTCACCGAGGAACTGTCGCGGTGCGTGGCACTTCGGATTCCCTACTTGGTGACGCACCCCGGCGCGCACATGGGGGAAGGGGAGGAGGCCGGCCTGAGGCGGGTAGCCGAGGCGCTGGACGAGGCGCACGCGGCCGTGCCCGCCGATGGCGTCGTCACGTGCCTGGAGATCACCGCCGGCCAGGGCAGCTCGCTGGGCTATCAGCTCGAGCATCTGAGCCAGATCATCGAGATGGTGGACGAGCCGAAACGAATTGGAGTCTGCCTCGATACGGCCCACCTCTTCGCTGCCGGGTACGACTTCCGCGGCCGCAAGTACGCGGCGTTCCGGAAGCAATTGCAGAAGACCATCGGCCTTAAACGGGTGAAGGTGCTGCACCTGAACGACTCGAAGAAGGCGCTGGGGAGCCGGGTCGATCGCCACGAGCACATCGGCAGGGGAATGATCGGCCTCGAGGGCTTCCGCCCGTTCCTCCGCGACGAGGCGTTCGTCAACGTCCCCAAGATTCTCGAGACGGAGAAAGGTACCGACGAGCAGGGCAGGTCGTGGGACGCCGTCAACCTTGAGGTCTTGCGGTCGCTGATGTGAGTTTGACCACGGGAAAGAGCGCCTGCGTTCCCTCGCTGGCGCGTCCTTCGCGAATTGCTTCATCGAACAAGCGATGTACGAGATTGAGGGCGGCCAAGTCGAGGCCGGCCTCGCGCGCCGCGTCCAGCGCCAAGCGCAGGTCCTTCTGCTGGAGTCGGATCATGAACCCGGGCCGGAAGTCGCCGGCGATCATCTTCGGGCCGAGATTGGACAGTTGCCACGAGCCGGCGGCGCCACCGGAGACGGCAGCCAGGGTCCGTTGGGGGTCCAGCCCGCTGGCCTGCGCGAACGCCAGCGCCTCGCAGACGGCGAGGTTGGTCACGCTCACCAGCACCTGGTTGACAAGCTTCGTGAGCTGGCCCGAACCGCTGGACCCGCAATAAGTGATCGTTTTGCCCGTGTGAGCCAGCAGCGGGCGGACACGATCGAAGGCCGCTTGGTCGCCGCCGACCATGATGGAGAGCGTGGCGTTTTTGGCCCCGGTGTCGCCACCGCTGACCGGCGCATCGATCAATCGTGCCCCCTTGGCCGACAGTTCCTGGTCCATCCGCCGCGTGGCCTTTGGGGAGATCGTGGAATGGTCGACCACCACTAGCCCGGGCCGGGCAGCGGCGATGACGCCGTCATTTCCAACGACGACCTTCTCTACGTCTGGCGTATCGGGAAGACACGTGAAGACCACCTGCGCTTCCCGCGCCGCTTCAGACGGGCTGGCCGCCCATCGCGCGCCGCGCCGCAGCAGTTCCTCGGCCCGCGCCTTGGTGCGGGTATGAACGACAAGCGAATGGCCCGACGCCAGAAGGTGGCCGGCCATGGGGCCGCCCATGATTCCCAATCCGATAAACGCCAGTTGCTCGGACATATCGCGGGAGAATCACTTGCGGCTGAGAGCTATTTCCCGCCGGCAAACCGCAGGACCAACAGAATCGCGTTAAGCAGAATCGAAAGCCCCGCGACAACGACAATCGCCAGCACGACGGGCTGCTGCAACAGCTCCAGCATCCGCGACCCACCCGGCGCCGTGAGGTCGACGGTCTTTCCGGTCTCCTCGATCTTGGACAGGTCGTCCAGGCTCACGATCCGGCGAGCGTGCAGCGCGGGCTGGCCGGCGCGGACGGCTTTCAGGTCCTCGAGCATGTCCTGAGTGCTGGAATAGCGCTCGTCGCGGTCCTTAGCCATCGCCACTTCGATGATCTCGCTAATGCCGGCGCTCAGGGCGGTGTTGATGTGGTCGGGCGGCCGCAGCGGCTCCTTGAGGTGCTTGTGCATTACCGCGCTGGGCGTGTCCGCCTCGAACGGCGCACGGCCGGTCAAAAGGTGGTACATCGTCGCGCCCAGCGAGTAGATGTCGGTCCGGAAGTCGATGTCCACGTCGCCGCGGATCTGCTCGGGGCTGATGTAGTAAGGGGTGCCGTAGGCCTTTCCCGCCTCCAACTCCGCGGTCGCTTTATCGTTGACTTCACGGGCCAGGCCCAGGTCGGTCAGCTTCGCCACGCTGTGCGGGGTCAGCATGATGTTCTTCGGTTTAACGTCGCGGTGAATCAACCCCTTCTGGTGAGCGTGATTGAGCGCCTCGGCGACTTGAATGGTGATATCGAGCGCCTCGGCTTCGGAGAAGGTGCGGCCCTCGCCGCTGGGCCGCGGCAGCATCAGGTCGTACAGCGTCTTGCCCTCGATGTACTCCATCACGAAGTAATGGAACCCATCGGCGGTGCATCCGACGTCGATGGCCTGAACGATGTTGCTGTGCGCCAGCCGGGCCGCGGCCCGGCCTTCCTGGTAGAAACGGTTGACGAATTCCTGGTTCTCACTGAGCCGTTTGGGCAGCACCTTCATCGCGACGACACGGTCGAGAGAAATCTGACGGGCCTTGTAAACCTTGGCCATCGCTCCCTTGCCCACCATCTGGATCAGCTCGTAGCCGGGGATCTGCTGCCGTTTTCGTTCTTCGAGCTGGTTTTTGATCCGGCGGGCCTGTGTCGGGGTGATGAAGTTATTCTCGACCAGCAGATCGGCCAGGCTGCGCTGGTTGGGATCGGAGGACTGCTTCTGTTGCTCGCGACAGAAGTCGATTTCGCCGGAAGTGGCCAGACCGACTTCGACGGCCACTTTGCCGACCTCGGTATCGAGGTTCGTGGACATGCCGGTACCTTGGCGGTCGGTCTGGGCCATGGGCGGCGCCTCTCCCGCCGCGCCGCGATTGCAGTTCAAGTGAAGCAGCCAGCGGCGGTTGCAGACGAAAAGTTGTCGAACGGTACGGTCCGCCCCTCCATGAGTCAAGCGGACACAAGTCACCCACGAGAGTATAATACCACAAGTCGCCCCCTGGTCCTACTCGAATCCGGCAGTGGCTCCGGCGGCGTTGACCAGCGACGTTGACACTTGTTGGGCGCGAGGTAGAACTTGTGCCTCTTACGGTGGTCGTAGCTCAGTTGGTAGAGCGCCAGGTTGTGGTCCTGGATGTCGCGGGTTCGAGTCCCGTCGATCACCCTTGCTCACCAAGCGCATCATTCCCTGCCTGGATGTGGACCGGGGTCGGGTGGTCAAAGGAGTGAAGTTCTTCGATCACGTCGACGCCGGCGATCCGGTCGAGCAGGCGAAACGATATCAGGCGGAGGGGGCCGACGAACTCGTTTTTTATGACATCACCGCCAGTCACGAGGGCCGACAGATCATGGCCGACCTGGTGGCGAAGGTCATGGAACATATCTTTATGCCCCTGACAGTCGGCGGGGGCATCCGTACGCTCGATGACGCGACGCGGCTCATTCAGGCCGGTGCTGAAAAAGTCAGCGTCAACTCCGCGGCGGTGAGGGATCCGAAACTGATCGGCGAAATCGCCCGCAAATTCGGCAGGTGTGCGACCGTGCTTGGGCTGGATGCCAATCGGACAACGAAAGACGGAGTCGAGACCTGGGAGGTCTTCATCAACGGCGGTCGCACACCCACGGGCCTGACGGTCCTTGACTGGTCCAGGCAGGCCGAGTCACTTGGGGCCGGAGAGATCGTGTTGAACGTCATGAATGCCGACGGCACAAAGGAGGGGTATGACCTGGAGATGACCGCTGCAGTGAGCGAGGCGGTGAAGATTCCGGTCGTCGCCAGCGGCGGGGCGGGCTCCCCGCAGCACATGTTGGACGTGTTGACAAAGGGCCGCGCCGACGCCGCCTTGGCGGCGAGCGTCTTTCACTTCGGCAAATACAGCGTCCCCCAAGTCAAACACTTCCTCGCCGAGCACGGGGTACCGGTGCGGGTGGTTTGACAAGTCCAGAAAGTTGGCTGCTGACAACGTTCACTGAGATCGGAAGCGCAATGACATTCGGCGAACTCGTTCGCCTCCTCGAGCAGCACGGCTTCCGCTTGATCAAGGAGAAGGGGTCGATTCGCTATTATGCCAAGGCAGGACATCCGAGACTGATCCGTGTAGATTTTCACGGATCAAAGGAGGTGCCGACCGGCACCTGCCATGCTGCGCTGAAGGCAGCAGGCATCCGGCGGAGGTAGCTATGATCGAATTACCTTATAGTCTCGTCATTGAGGCGACCCAGGACCCAGACTTCTTCGCGTTTTACAGCCCCGATTTGGAGGGCTTCACCGGCGTCGGCCACTCAGTGGAGGACTGTCTCTACAGGGCCCGGTGGGGGATGCACGATCATGTCCAGACCCTCCGTGACAACCACTTGCCGACACCACCAGCGAGCCGCGACCCGAAGGTCACGATTCAAAACGAGCGAAAGCGAAAGAGCGCCTAGATGAAAATCCACGAATACCAGGCCCGCCAGATTCTCGCCGACAACGGCATACCCGTCCCCCCGGCCGAGGTAGTCCGCTCCGCGGACGAAGCCGCGGCCGCGTTCAAGACGCTGAGCAGCCCCATGTGCGTCGTGAAGGCGCAGGTGTATGCGGGGGGCCGGGGCAAGGCGGGGTTCGTAAAGCTCGTCCGATCCGCCGACGAGGCGCGCCACTCGGCCCAGTTCATGCTCACGCATCGAATGGTCAGCTACCAGACCGGCCCCGAAGGCGTGCCGGTCCATGTGCTGATCGTTGCGCCGGGCGTGGACATCGCCAAGGAGTACTACCTCGGCATCACCGTCGATCGCGGCCGCGGGACGGCCACCATGATCGCGTCCGCTGAGGGCGGAGTGGAAATCGAAGAGGTCGCGAAGAAGTCACCGGAAAAGGTGCTGAAGGAGCCGCTCCACCCGCTTCTGGGCCTTCAGCCATTTCAGGCCCGCGAGTTGGCGTACAAGCTGGGCTTCAAGGACAAGCTGGCGAGCGAGGCCGCGAAACTGATGACGAACCTCGCCAAGGTGTTTCTCAAATACGACGCCTCGCTCGCGGAGATCAATCCGCTGGTCGTCACCAAAGAGGGCAAGCTGCTGGCGATCGACGCCAAGATCAACTTCGACGACAACGCCGTGTTCCGCCACAAGGAGATCGAGGCGATGGCGGACGAGTCACAGGAACGGCCGCTGGACGTGCGCGCGAAGAAGGCGAATCTGAACTACATCGCCCTCGACGGGACCATCGGCTGCCTTGTGAACGGCGCCGGCCTGGCGATGGCCACGATGGACATCATCAAGCTCCACGGCGCCGAGCC
>Ga0073928_10008708_pt1 | contig 12634 bp, 8 predicted proteins | sample PaiPotPPA55metaG_FD_76969 | JGI IMG/M metagenome (GOLD analysis project Ga0073928, IMG submission 76969) | Iron sulfur acid spring bacterial and archeal communities from Banff, Canada, to study Microbial Dark Matter (Phase II) - Paint Pots PPA... ...
GAACCAACGGCGGCGGCCAGGGAAGGACGGCGTCCTGCGGGGAGTGCGGCGCGACGGCTCCGAGGGGGATCGCGACGGTGACGCGGGCGCCGTTCTCGTCCGGCTCCTGCTTTGTGACGCTCCAGCCGGAAGGCAGCACGAGCAACGGCTTCGCGGTGTCGCTGGCGATGCCGGGGCGCTCGATGGATTCGAGATGGACGGAAAAGCTTTCGCCGGCGACCAATTCGCTGCGGTCGGCGTGGGCTTCGATGCGCAGGTCCAGCACCTGAGCGAGGGCGGCGTCAATCTTCTCGCGCGCGCAGACGAGATCGTAGAGCACGTCTTCCTCGGCGGCGTTCGAGGGATGCGCGAGCGTTTCCTGCGCGGATTCGATGTCGCGTCCCGCCTTCGCGAGCGCCTTGGCGGCGGCCGGCCAATCCAACTGAAGCGCGGCCCCGCGCGCGGCGAGCAGGGAGAGGTCCGCGTCCACTACATCGTCATGAATGGCGGGGGCGCGCTCGGCGAGATCCGCGAGGTGCAAGGATTCCACATTGGGGTCGACTTTTTCCCCGCCGGCGGATTTGAGATAAGTGGGGCGGCGGAAAAAAGGCGATCCCGAAGCGCCAGGCGTTCCCTGGGAGCGGTGCTGCGCGCGCCCTTCGATGCCGATCTCGATGTAGCTCTTGCCCCAGAGCGGCGAGATCTCGTCGGTGGGGATGCGCAGACCCTCCGCAGCGTCGCTGAAGACGGGCCCGAGGACGAGCGGGGTCTTCCATGGCGCGAGACCTTGCGCAATCTGCTGTGGGAAAGCATGCGGATCGGCGGCCTGCGCGATCGCCTGCGGCGTGAGGATGCCGCTGGCCTGATGCTGGCCGTGTCCGCCATGCACGCCGGCCCAGCCGTTGATGACGATGTCCGGGCGAAACATGCGGATGACGCGGACCATGTCTTCGACGGGAACGGCGCCCCAGATTTTCAGGGTCTGGTCGGCACTTTTTGAATAGCCGAAGTCCGGGGCGCGGGTGAAGAACTGGTGCTGCACGCCATAGATTTTGTCGGCGGCGAGCAATTCGTTGGTGCGGAGCATGCCCATTTCGTCGCCTTGCTCGGGGCCGATGGCGTTCTGGCCGCCCTGGCCGCGGGTGATGGTCAAGAGAGCGACGTCGGCAGCACGGCCGCGGGAGAGATAAGCGAGCAGGCCGGGCCATTCGTCGTCGGGATGGGCGGTGATGAAGAGGATGCGCGTGGTGACGCGGGCATGGTCAATGGCTTCGAGCGTGTCTGGGAGAGACTGGGCAAGCGCCGGGCGAGCGGCGACGAGCACCGCCAAAAACGCGAAACCGAGAGAAAATGCGATGCATTGCTTCATCCGGCAGCCTCCTCGAAGGGCCATTGGCCGAGCCAGCGCGCGCGGCCGAGATAAACCAGAATACCCGCAACCATCGCCGCAAGCGACGCGAGCATCGGCCGGGGTCCGGTGGAAACAAAAATGGCGGCCCAGCCCAGAATGGCCAGGATCACCGGCACCGGGTAGAGCCACATTTTAAACGGGAGACGGTCCGCGGCCCAGCGGCGATGCAAGATTACCAGACCCACGGCCTGGGCGATGAATTGGATGAGGCAGCGCATGGCGAGGATCCCGCGAATGACGACGAAGAGGCTGAAGAACATGCAAAAGACGATGGTGGTTGCGCCGAGGGCGAGAAGCGAAACGTGCGGGAAGCGCTTCGTGGGATGAACGCGGGCGAAGACGGAGAAGAAATTGCCGTCGAGCGCGGCGGCATAAGGGACGCGGGAATATCCGAGGGTGGCCGAAAAGATCGAGCCGAAGGCGATGACGAGAATCAGGGCGGTGGCGAGAGTGGCCCCGGCGGAGCCGAAGGTGCGCTCGACAAAGAGGCTGGCGACGAAGGGCGAGTTCTGCGCCTCCTGCCAGGGCACCACGCTCAAGATGCTGGTCTGCATGGCGAAATAGAGGAGGGCGATGCCGAAGATGGAAATGAAAATCGCGCGGGGGATGTTGCGCTCGGGGTTTTTCATCTCGCCGCCGAGATGGCAGACATTGTAGTAGCCGAGATAGGAGTAGACGGTCTGAACGCTGGCATGGCCGAGGCCAGCGAAAAAGATCCAGGAGAAGCTCCACGCGCCGGGAGGATAGGTGAAGACGCGCGCGGCGTTGAAGTGGGTGGCGCCGCCGACGATGAGCCAGAGAATCGTGCCGACGACGATGACCCAGAGGGCGGTGGAGATTTTGCCGATGGCGGTGATGCGACGGTACAGGAGGAGCATGACGAGGGCAATGACGAGCAGCGCGACAATGCGATTGTAATTTGCCTGAGCCGCGTGCGCCTGAAGCCAGGGCTGGAGTCCCGGAACCTTGACGGTGAGATAGGCGGAGTAATCGGCAAAGCCGAGCGCGCCGGAGGAGATGCTGAGCGGGGCCTGAAACAGCGTCTGCCAGATAAAGAGGAAGGACATCAGGCGGCCCCAGCGATTGGCGCCGTAGGCTTCGCGGAGGAATACGTAGCTGCCGCCGGCCTGGGGCATGGCCGCGCCAAGCTCCGCCCAGATGCATCCATCGAGAAGGGCGAGAAGCGCGCCGGCAACCCAGGCGAAGAGGCATTGCGGCCCGCCCATCGCGCGAATGATGAACGGAATGACGATGAAGGGCCCGATGCCCACCATGAAGGTCATGTTGAGCGACGTGGCTTCGAGCAGCCCCAGGCCACGCTCGAGTTTTTCCGGCTCGCTCACCCGACCTCCGCGTTCCGGCAAGGAATTGGAGAGCATAGCAGAGAACGCCACGCCGCCGGCTCAATTCCCGGCGCGCCAAACGGCGGTGAAATGCGCTACCTTATCGCGTCATGGTGAAGTTGGGAGTGGCCATCACCGCCGCCACGGTGACGGTTCTGGTGGCGGAATTCCTGCGGCATCGCCGGCGGCCGCTGCCGGCATACGGCTGGCTGGGCCTGGTGGCGCTCGGGGGCGCCGAATGGCTGATGTTCCGCCATGTCGAGCCGGTGTCGACTTTTTTCACGCCGATCGTCTGGACCGCTTATCTGCTGGTGGTGGACGCGGCGGCTTTTGCGGTGCGGGGCCGCTCGTGGATGCGCAGGGCGCCGCGCGAACTGGCGCGCGCGACGCTGCTTTCGATTCCGCTGTGGCTGCTCTTTGAAGCGTATAACCTGCGGCTGACGAACTGGAGCTACGACGGCCTACCGATGAGCCGGCTACTGGCGACGCTGGGCTACGGCTGGTCGTTTGCGACGATTACGCCGGCCATCTTTGAGACGGCGGACCTGGTGGAGTCGTTCGGGTGGTGGGCGCGGGGGCGAGCAATCCGGATTTCCGCGCGGGCCGAGCAGGCGATGATGGTCTGCGGGTTGCTGTGCCTGACGGCACCGCTGATCGTGCCGCGGCACATCGGCGCCTATCTCTTCGGCCTGGTATGGGTGGGATTTTTGCTGCTGCTCGATCCGCTGAACCGGAGACTGCGGCTGCCTTCGCTCGTGGGCGATCTGGCACTGGGCCGGCGCAGCCTGCTTTACTCGCTGCTTGTTTCCGGCTGGGTGTGCGGCTGGCTGTGGGAGTTCTGGAATTACTGGGCGGCGGGGAAATGGCACTACGTCTTCCCGATATTTCAGGGGGCGAAAATCTTCGAGATGCCGGTGCCGGGCTACCTTGGCTTTCTGCCGTTTGCTCTGGAATGCTATGTGATGTACGTTACCGCGTCATGGCTGGTCGGATGGATGAAGCAGGAAACAGAATGAGGCGTGGAGCGCGATGGCTGCTGGCGCTGGCCGTGGCTTCGCTCGCCATGCCGTTACCGGCAATGGCGGAGAAGATTCCGCTGCCGGCAGCGGCGAAGGAAGGGATCGCGCGGATGTATGGCGGCGACCCGGACGGCGCGATCGTACTGTTTCGCACGCTGGAGGAATCGCAGCCCGAGGATCCGCTCGGATATCTGCTCGAGGGCGAGGCGCGCTGGTGGAAGATTTACTGCGCCGCGTACGAAGTGAAATGGGGGATGGTTGACGCGTGGAAAAAACCGAAGGAGGCCAGAGACAACGAGTACCTGGCGCTCGCGGAAAAGGCGATTCGCCTGGCGGAGAAGCAGCTTGCGGCAAAGGAAACGGCGAAGATGCATCTCTACGCGGGGATCGGGCTGGCGCTCGAGGCGCGGCTGCACGGCCTGCGCGACGAACATCGCGCCACGGCGCACGCCGGGGTGAAAGCGCGCGAGCATTTTCTGCGCGCCCTGGAGCTCGACCCCGACATGGCAGACGCCGACGCGGGGCTCGGCCTTTACAATTATTACGTGGATACGCTCTCGGGGTTCGTCAAGGTGCTGCGCGTCTTCATGGGGATTCCGGGGGGCAGCAAGAAAGAAGGAATCCGGCAGCTCGAGCGGGCGATGAAGGAAGGCGAGCTGGCGGCGGTGGAGGCGCGATTCTACCTGGCGAAGAACCTGCGCACATACGACCATCAATACGAGCAGGCGATCACGATCCTCGAGCCGCTCGTGGAGAGTTATCCGCACAACCCGATATTTCTGCTGCTGCTCGGCAACGTGAACGCGGAGAACGGCCGCGCGGCGAAGGCCGCCGAGTATCTCCGCGCGGCGCAGAGCGCCACTCACGCGGAAGGCGACTGCGGTACCGGCGCGGGATCTTCCGCGTGCGAGCCGTGCGCGGCGCGCGTGAAGGCGGTGGCGCAGGCCATGCTCGCCACCCTTCCGTGATCACCGCGCCGGTTCGGCGGCCGTAGGAGCGGAGTGCGGCTTTGAGCCGATGCGGCTCATGAGGGCGGTCGAGATGCAGCCGGACGCAAAGGCAATTTCCCACAGCGTGCGGCCTCCCCATCGCTGTAGGATTTGCGCGCCGAGCCAGGGCCCGGTGGCAAAGGCAATGCTGAAGGACATCGTGTAAAGCCCCATATACTCGCCGCGCCTGCCGGGCGGCGCGATTTCCGCTGCGTAGGCGGAGCTGCCGGGCATCAGGATCATTTCACCGAAGGTCCAAACTACAACCGCTGAGAGCACGCCCGCGGGGCGGGCCACGAAAGCGTACGCACCGAAGCCCACCGCATAGAGGATGGCGCCCAACATCAGGGTGCGCCGGTGCGACCAATGTGACGTAGCGCCGTTGAGGGGAACCTCCAGCGCAACGATCATGAGGGTATTGAGCGTGAAGATGGTTCCGTAAAAAGATTCGGGCAAGCTGAGGCCGCCGACGAGAAAGAGCGGCAAAGTGGAAGTGAGCTGGAAGAAAACGAGCTGCACCGGGATCATCGCCAGCAGGAAATAAAGCATGCGGGGATTGCGGAAGGCGCGCAGGTCCGCCAGGGGATGCGCAGCCGGAAGAAGCGTGGTGGGGCCTTCGGCTTCGATCTCGCGTCCGAGGTCGGCGGGCTCCTCCCACTGCGGCTCGCTCGACCGGAGCCGCCGCGGCTCCGGCCACGCAAGGATCAGCACCATCGCCGCGAGAATGGAGGTGATGCCGTCCGCGAAGAACAACCAGCGAAAAGAGAAGATGGCCAGGATTCCGCCGACGGCGGGGCCGATGCTCATGCCGAGATTTACCGCGAGCCGGCTAAGCGCAAAGGCGGATTTGCGTTGGGCGGGAGTCACCAGGTCGGAAACGAGCGCGAGACTGGGCGGGCGCACGGATTCGTTGAGAACGGCGAAGAGAAACGTCATGCCGAGAATGGCGCCGAAGCGGTGCGCCAGCGGAAACAACAGGAGTGCGACACCGGAAAGAAAGAGCGAGGACTTCATGACGATCAAGGCGCCGACGCGGTCGGCGAGCCAGCCAACCACAGGCATGGTGAGGAGCGCGGCGACGCCATACACCGTGAGAGCGAGGGCGGCGTGCGCGGGAGAAATGCGCAGCGTGCGCGTGAGATAAAGGACCAGGAAGGGCAATACCATCGTCCCGGCGCGATTCACAAACGTCACGGAAGCAAGAATCCACATTTCGCGGGGAAGGTTTTTCAGACCGCGCCAGGGATTCATGGGTTATTTACGCGGCGGAGGGAAAGCACTTCGGCAAGGTCAGGCGCGGGCGGATTCTTCCTGCTCGAAGGCATGGTAAGAGGAGCGGACGAGCGGCCCGGCTTCGACGTGCTTGAAACCCATGGGCTCGCCCAAGCGCTTGTACTCGGCAAATTCGTCGGGGTGGACGAAGCGCTCGACCGGCAGATGCTCCGGAGTGGGCTGGAGGTATTGTCCGAGGGTGAGGATGTGCGCGCCCTGGGCGGCGATTTGCTCCATGGCGGAGAGAACTTCGTCGTGCGTCTCGCCGAGCCCCAGCATCATGCCGGTCTTGGTGGGCATGTCCGGTGCGAGAGAGCGGGCGCGGCGGAGCAGCTCGAGCGAGCGCTCGTAAACGGCTCCCTTGCGGACGCGGCGATAGAGGCGCGGCACAGTTTCCATGTTGTGGTTGAGCACGTCGGGCCGCGCGGCGATCACCGTTTCAAGAGCGGTCCACACGCCGCGGAAATCGGGGATGAGCACTTCGACCTTGCAGCCGGGAACGCGGCGGCGGATCTCCTGAATGGTGCGGGCGAAAATGGCGGCGCCGCCGTCGGGCTCGTCGTCGCGATTCACCGACGTCACGACGGCGTAGCGCAGCCCCATCTTCTCGACGGCTTCGGCGACGCGCAGCGGCTCATCTTCTTCGGGCGGGCCGAGCGGCCGGCCCGACGGCACGGCGCAGAAGCCGCAAGAGCGCGTGCAGACGTTGCCGAGGATCATGAAAGTCGCGGTGCGATGCTCCCAGCATTCCCCCATGTTGGGGCAGCGCGCGCTTTCGCAGACCGTATGCAGGTCGAGCGTGCGCATGATGCGCTTCAGTTCCTGATAGTTTGGACCGCCGAAGAAACGCACCTTCAGCCACGCCGGGCGCGGGTGCGCCGCGGGCGGCGGCGCGTCCGGCGCGGGAAATCTCGAGACGATGTGAAATGGCGAGGCCATTGGTTGACGCCGCAAAGGAATATTCTACGCGCGGAGCAAGACTGAAACAACCGGGCGCTCCGGACGAGCAGGATCCGTTTCAACGTTGCACAGCTGCGAGTATTGCAAGCAGGCCAAGGAAGACCGGAAAGTGTTGTATTAAAGCCACAGTACCGGAACCTCTAAGCTCTCTTGCCGGTGAAGTATCTAGATGAAAATAAAACGCTTAATTGCATCCCAGGCGCAGGTACTGAACGTGCTGGTATAGTGTTGATGGGCGACAGCATGGCTTATCAGACCACCATTGTAAACCCGGTCGAGACAGAAGGCTTCGGCCTGCACACGGCGGTGGCGTCGCACCTGAGGCTTGTGCCGGCACCGGCAGATACCGGGATTGTCTTCCGGCGGGTGGACCTCGAGAACTTCGAAATCGAGGCGCACGTGCGCAACGTGGCGCGGGTGAGCTACGCGACGAGCCTGATGAAAAAGGGCGTGCTGCTTTCGACGGTGGAGCACCTGCTGGCCGCGCTCTACTCCTGCGGAGTGGATAACGTGTACGTGGAAATTGACGCGCTGGAGCTGCCCATCCTCGATGGCTCGGCACAGCCGTTCATCGAGATGCTGGAGCGAGCGGGGACGCGGCGTCTGCGGCGGCGGCGGAAATATCTGCAGGTGCAAAAGGCGCTGGAGTTCTCGGACGGCGACCGGCGCATCGGGATTTATCCGGCAGAAGAATTCCGTGTGCGGTGCCTGATCGATTTCGCGCATCCGATGATCGGCGTGCAGGAATCGGAGATTCTTGTGGGCCGCGAGACGTTCAGCCGGGAGCTGGCGGCGGCGCGGACGTTCGGGTTTGTTGAGGAAGTGGAGAAGCTGCAGGAGATGGGATTGATCCGCGGCGGCTCGATGGAGAACGCCATCGTGCTGACGCGCGACTCGGTGCTGAACAAAGGCGGGCTGCGGTTTCCCGACGAGTTTGTCCGGCACAAGGCGCTGGACCTGATTGGCGACCTGGCGCTGGTGGGCCGGCCGCTGAAGGCGCTGGTGGTGGCGCACAAAGCGGGCCACGCGCTGCACACACAGCTTGTGACGCGCCTCCTCGCCGACCATTCGTTGTGGAAGGAAGTTACCGACCCGCCGATGGAAACGCGCGCCGATGCGACACCGGCAGCTGCACCCTCGCCGGCGCACGCCGCCGATTAGCCGAACGCCCCGCCTGATGCGCGATTGCCAAACGTTTGCGGGAAAGGGACAATAGCCGACGGATGGCTCACCACGACACGGTTATCGTGATTCTGGCGGCGGGGAAGGGGACGCGGCTGAAGTCCGACCTCGCGAAGGTGCTGCACCGCGCGGGCGGGCGGACGCTGATCGAGCACGTGGTGCGCGCGTGCGGGCCGCTGGATGCGGCGGAGGTGCTCGTCGTAGTCGGGCATCAGGCCGCAGACGTGCGTGCCGCGGTCGCGCCGCTGGGCGCGAAGACGGTGCTGCAGGAGCCGCAGCAGGGGACGGGACACGCCATGCTGGCGGCGCGCGAGGCCATCGGCCCGCGCGCAAAATACGCGATCGTGCTGCCGGGCGACGCGCCGCTGATCCGCACGGAGACGCTGGCGGCGCTGGCCGCGGCGCATCGCGAGAGCCGGGCGGCGGCGACCATTCTGACGGCGATCCTCGGCGATCCCACGGGCTACGGCCGCATCGTGCGGCACAAGGACGCGCGGCAGCGCGAAGGCAGCGTGGGAGCGATTGTCGAGGAAAAGGCCGCGAACGACGAGCAGCGCGCGATTCACGAAATCAATTCGAGCATCTACTGCTTCACGCTGGACAAACTCTGGCCGTGCCTGGCGAAGATCCGCCCGGACAACGCGCATCACGAACTCTACCTGACCGATGCGATCGCGCTGCTGAACCGGGCCGGCGAAGTGGTGCGCGCGCAGGTGGCCGGGGACGCGCAGGAGGTTCTGGGCTGCAACACGCGCGCGGAGCTGGCGGACGTGGACCGCATTTTCCGGCGGCGGAAGACGGCGGAGCTGATGGCGGCGGGCGCGACCATTTATTTGCCGGAGACGGTGCTGGTGGACGCGGAGGTCGAGGCCGGGCACGACAGCGTGATCGAACCGGCGGTGCAGCTGCTAGGCGGGACGCGCATCGGCGCGCGCTGCATCGTCCGCACGGGGAGCATCCTTATTGATGCGGAACTCGCGGACGACGTCGAGGTGCGCCCGCATTGCCTGATCGCGTCGAGCCGGCTGGGGGCGGGCGTAGTCGTGGGGCCGTTCGCGCATCTGCGCGACGGCGCGGAGCTGCGCGCGGGCGCGCGCGTGGGCAACTACGTGGAAGTGAAAAAGAGCTTGCTGGGCGAGGGCGTCAAGGCGATGCACCTCAGTTATATCGGCGACGCCACGATCGGGCGCGACACGAACGTCGGCGCCGGCACGATCACCTGCAACTACGACGGCGTGAGGAAAAACCCCACGACGATCGGCGAGCGCGTGTTTATCGGCAGCGATACGGCGCTGGTGGCGCCGGTGAAGATTGGCGATGGGGCGTACATCGCGGCGGGGTCGACCATCACGGAAGATGTTCCCGCGGATTCGCTCGGCATCGCGCGGGGCCGGCAGGTGACAAAGCCGGGCTGGGCCACGGAGCGGCGGGCGAAGATGGCGGCAGCGAAAGCCGCGGCAGGCGCTGCGTCATCTGTAACGGGCACATCGGGCGCGTCCGGCAGGTCCGGCACCAACCCCGGCCACAACCCCAGCCCCCAGGACAAATCGAAACCCACCAAGAAAAAGAAGAAGCCCGGAAAGCGCTAGCCAGCAGTTCTTCCACCGCACAGGAGAAGCAGATTCCCCACCGCCTTACGCCTTGGGCAGAGCGAGGATGAAGGCGGAGCGGCCGGGCGACGTGTGTTAAAATATCTGCGGGAGATTCCCCCGATGAAATTTGGAGTCGTCGTATTTCCCGGCTCGAATTGCGACCACGACGCGTACCACGCCATCGGAAGCGTGCTGGGGCAACCGGTGGAGTTTCTGTGGCACCAGTCCGAGCAGATTCAAAACTTCGACGCGATCATTCTTCCCGGCGGCTTCGCCTATGGCGACTACCTGCGCACCGGGGCGATCGCGCGGTTTTCACCGGTGATGCATGCGGTGGAGCGGTTCGCGAGGCGCGGCGGGCTGGTGCTGGGCATCTGCAACGGCTTCCAGATCCTGCTCGAAGCAGGGCTCCTCCCGGGAGCGATGCTGCGCAACAGCGGGCTGCGATTCATCTGCCGGCACGTGCATGTCCGCGTGGAAAACACGGAGACGCCGTATACGTGCGCGGCGCGGCGGGGGCAAATCCTGAAAATGCCGATCGCGCACAGCGAAGGAAACTACTTCTGCGACGCGGCGACGCTCGCGGAGCTCGAGCGCAACAACCAGATTATCTTCCGCTACACGTCCGCCGACGGCCTGAACGACGAGGCGGGCAATCCGAACGGCTCGCTCGACAATATCGCGGGAATCTGCAACCGCGAGCGCAACGTCCTGGGATTGATGCCGCATCCGGAGCGCGCCGTCGAAGGGCCGCTCGGCTCGACGGACGGCCTGGTGGTGTTCCGATCGATGATGGAAAGCCTTGTTCGCCATGCGGCGAGCGCAGCCGCGCCGCAGCCGGCGGCGCATGCCTAGCCCGGTGGCAGTCCTCTCACAAGAAATAAGGGTGACCCCTGAAATTGCGGCGGAGCACGGCCTGACGGCGGAGGAATACGCGCGGGTGCGGGCGATTCTGGGGCGCGACCCAAACATCACCGAGCTGGGCATCTTCAGCGTGATGTGGAGCGAGCACTGCTCGTACAAATCGAGCAAGGTGCACCTGAAGCAGCTGCCGACGCGCGGCCCGCAGGTGGTGCAGGGGCCGGGCGAAAACGCGGGAGTGGTGGACATCGGCGAGGGGCTGGTGGCGGTCTTCAAGATCGAGTCGCACAACCATCCGAGCTTTGTCGAGCCGTTTCAGGGCGCGGCCACCGGCGTGGGAGGGATTCTGCGCGACATCTTCACGATGGGCGCGCGGCCGATCGCGGTGCTCGATTCGCTGCGCTTCGGAGAGATTGCTACGCGCGCGCCTTCCGGCGCGGCCCCGGCGGCGACGTCCGAGGAGCTGCTGCGGAACCGCCGCATCCTTGACGGCGTGGTGAGCGGCATCGCATTCTACGGGAACTGCTTCGGCGTGCCGACGGTGGGCGGCGAGGTGCTGTTTGAACCGTGCTACGCGGGGAACCCGCTGGTGAACGTCCTGGCGCTGGGGATCGCGCGCAAGGAAGATTTGTTTTTTGCGAAAGCGCGCGGGACGGGCAACCCGGTGATCTATGTGGGCGCAAAGACGGGGCGGGATGGGATTCACGGCGCGTCGCTGCTGGCCTCGGCCGAGTTCAGCGAGGAATCGAAGCAGAAGCGGCCGAACGTGCAGGTGGGCGACCCGTTCATGGAAAAGCTGCTGCTGGAAGCGTGTCTCGAAGCGATGAAGACGGGGGCGGTGGTCGCGATCCAGGACATGGGCGCGGCGGGGCTGACCTGCTCAACGTGCGAGATGGCGTCGCGGGGCGAGACGGGAATCGAGATCGATCTGGCGCTGGTGCCGCAGCGCGAGACGGGCATGACGCCTTACGAAATCATGCTGAGCGAATCGCAGGAGCGCATGCTGCTGGTGGCGGAGCGCGGGCGCGAGGAGGAAGTCTTCGCGGTGTTCCGCAAGTGGGGCCTGGATGCGGTGGAGATCGGGCGCGTCACCGGCGACGGCAAGGTGCGCGTGCTCGACCACGGACGCATCGCCGCGGAGATTCCGGCGCATCCGCTGGCCGAGGAAGGGCCGGTGTACGAGCGGCCGATGGCGGCGCCCGCCGCGCGGAAAGATGAGCGACTGGTGGAGTTTTTGAGCGGCGCTCCCGACTTGACGGCGACGTTTCTGCGGCTGCTGGCGGCGCCGGCGATCGCATCGAAGCGCTGGATCATCGACCAGTACGACCACATGGTGCGCACAAATACGTGCGTGGTGCCGGGGGCGGGAGACGCGGCGGTGATGCGCGTGAAGGGCACGAGGAAGGCGCTGGCGCTCGCAACCGACGGCAACGGGCGATGGTGCTGGCTGGACCCGCGCCGGGGCGCGATGCACGCGGTGGCGGAAGCGGCACGAAACGTGGCCTGCTGCGGGGCGCGGCCGGTGGCGGCGACAAACTGCCTCAACTTCGGAAACCCGGAAAAGCCCGAGGTGATGTGGCAGTTCCACGAGGCGGTGGAGGGAATCGCGGAGGCGTGCCGCGCGCTGGGCACGCCGATCACGGGCGGCAACGTGAGCTTCTACAACGAAACGCTGGGCCGCGCGATTTATCCGACGCCGACGCTGGGCATTCTCGGAATCCTAGACGACGCCTCGCGCGCCCTGGGGATGGGCTTCCGGCACGAAGGCGACGCCATCTTTTTGCTCGACGGCGGCGCGGCAGCGGCCGTTTCCGAAGAGGAACTGCGGCGCGAGTTCTCTTCCTCCGAATACGCGCGGACGATTCACGGAATTGTGGCGGGCGCGCCGCCGGCAGTGGACCTGGCGGCGGAAAAGCGGCTGGTCGAATGCCTGGTGGCGCTGGCCGGCGAAGGCGTGCTCGGATCGGCGCACGATTTGAGCGACGGCGGGCTCGGCGTGGCGCTGGCGGAGAGCTGTTTCGCAAGC
>Ga0073928_10008709_pt1 | contig 12632 bp, 10 predicted proteins | sample PaiPotPPA55metaG_FD_76969 | JGI IMG/M metagenome (GOLD analysis project Ga0073928, IMG submission 76969) | Iron sulfur acid spring bacterial and archeal communities from Banff, Canada, to study Microbial Dark Matter (Phase II) - Paint Pots PPA... ...
CATGATCTCGGCGGCGTCCTGGTCGGTCAGGTAGTCGCCGCCCTTGACCGTGTCGAAGGTGTGCCACTCCCAGTTGTCCTCCTCGACGTTCGCCAGCGCGGCGCACATGCCGCCCTGGGCCGCACCGGTGTGCGACCGGGTCGGGTAGAGCTTGGTGAGCACGGCGGTGCGCGAACGGGTGCCGGCCTCCAGGGCCGCGCGCATGCCGGCGCCGCCCGCGCCCACGATCACCGTGTCGTAGGTGTGCACCTGGTACGGGCCGCGGGTGGAGGGCGCCGTGACCATGTCGGTGTAGGTGTAGTGGAACTCGTCGCCGTCCGCGGCGGTGTCGGCCGCAGCGTTGGTGGTGTCAGTCATGGAGTGCGCCTCAGGCCTTGATTCCGGGGGTGAACGTGAAGATGACGAGGCTGCCCAGGCACACCATCACGATCGACGCCGTGTACAGCAGCGTCTTGAGGGTGAACCTGGTGGCGTCCCGCTCCGCGTAGTCGTTGATGACCGTGCGCAGGCCGTTGGTGCCGTGCAGGGTGGCCAGCCAGAGCATGATCAGGTCCCAGATCTGCCAGAACGGCGAGGCCCAGCGTCCCGCCACGAAGGCGAAGTTGATCTTCTCCACGCCGCCGTCGAGCACCAGCATGATCAGCAGGTGGCCGAGGACGAGGATGGTCAGCAGCAGGCCGGAGAAGCGCATGAAGAGCCAGCTGTAGAGCTCGAAGTTCGTTCGCCCGGAGCGCGCGGTGCGCCGGCTGCGCAACTTGTGCGGCGACTTCGGGGAACGCGGGGCGTCGATCGCCGGAGTGGTGGTGGTCGCCATGTCGGTGTGTCCCGCCCTTTCTAGTAGCCGAAGATCCGGTGCAGGGAGTGCGCGAGGATCGGGTAGAACATCCCGGCCATCAGCACCAGCCAGGAGCCGACCACGATCCACAGCATCCGCTTCTGCAGCCGCGGACCCTTGGCCCAGAAGTCCACCGCGATGATCCGCAGGCCGTTGAAGGCGTGGAAGACGATCGCGGCCGTCAGTCCGTACTCGAGGAAGTTGACGAGCGGGTTCTTGTAGCTGTTGATCACCGAGTTGTAGTCGCCCTGCGAGACGCGCAGCAGCGAGGCGTCGAGCACGTGGGCGAACAGGAAGAAGAAGATCAGGACGCCGGTGATGCGGTGTGCCACCCAGCTCCACATGCCCTCGCGGCCGCGGTAGAGCGTGCCCTTTTTCGGAGACCGGGAACTCGTTCCCGCGCCAGACGTTGTATTGGCCATGGGCTGCCCTCTGCCCCTTCCGTAGTCGCGTCCTCGTCGGCGTCAGGGTAACCACCCCCGGGGGTGATCCAATGACCATCGGAGCCGGTATGTGAGCGATCTCGCATCGGACAATCCGGACATTCCTCCTCACTAGTGGATCTCATGGGCGTGTGATCCGCGCGACAGTAGGGGTGTTTCGGGTCCCAAGTGCGGCCTAACGTGTGAGCGGGACTCTGGCCGCGGGAGCCGCTGATCGCTAGGCTCCGGCGGTGAGGGAGGCGACGCGCGCCTACCCCCTTTTGCGACAAGCCTTGGATGGGGTTACTCCGATGACGTCTGCGAGGAACGAGTCAGGGCTGCCGGTGGAACCGGTGTACGGACCCGATGCGCTGGAGGGCTGGGATCCGTCCTCGCGACTCGGCGAACCGGGCAAGTACCCGTTCACCCGCGGTGTGTATCCGAGCATGTACACCGGTCGGCCGTGGACCATGCGGCAGTACGCGGGCTTCGGCACCGCCACCGAGTCCAACGCCCGGTACAAGCAGCTGATCGCGAACGGCTCGACCGGCCTGTCCGTGGCCTTCGACCTGCCCACCCAGATGGGCTACGACTCGGACGAGCCGATCGCGCAGGGCGAGGTGGGCAAGGTCGGCGTGGCGATCGACTCGATCGAGGACATGCGGACGCTGTTCGGCGGGATCCCGCTGGACCGGGTCTCCACCTCGATGACGATCAACGCCCCGGCCTCGATACTGCTGCTGCTCTACCAGCTCGTCGGCGAGGAGCAGGGGGCGTCGGCGAAGCAGCTGACCGGCACCATCCAGAACGACATCCTCAAGGAGTACATCGCCCGCGGCACCTACATCTTCCCGCCGGCGCCCTCGCTCCGGCTGGTCTCCGACGTGTTCGCCTACTGCCAGCGCGAGATCCCGAAGTGGAACACGATCTCGATCTCCGGCTACCACATGGCCGAGGCCGGGGCCACGCCCGCGCAGGAGGTGGCCTTCACCCTCGCCGACGGCATCGCCTACGTGCGCGCCGCCGTCGAGTCGGGCCTGGACGTCGACGAGTTCGCCCCGCGCCTTTCCTTCTTCTTCGTCGCCCGCACGACGCTGCTCGAGGAGGTCGCGAAGTTCCGCGCGGCCCGGCGGATCTGGGCCCGCATCATGCGTGACGAGTTCGGCGCCAAGGACCCGAAGTCGCAGATGCTGCGCTTCCACACGCAGACGGCCGGGGTGCAGCTGACGGCGCAACAGCCGGAGGTCAACCTGATCCGGGTCGCGCTGCAGGGCCTCGGCGCGGTGCTCGGCGGCACGCAGTCGCTGCACACGAACTCCTTCGACGAGGCGATCGCGCTGCCCACCGAGAAGGCGGCCCGGCTGGCCCTGCGCACGCAGCAGGTCATCGCCTACGAGACGGACGTGACCAAGACCGTCGACCCGTTCGCCGGCTCGTACGTCGTCGAGTCCATGACCGACGCGCTCGAAGGCGAGATCGACACGCTGCTCACCCGGATCGAGGACCTCGGCGGCGCGGTCTCCGCGATCGAGCAGGGCTTCCAGAAGGCCGAGATCGAGCGCTCCGCCTACCAGTTCGCGCAGGAGATCGACGGCGGCGAACGGGTGGTCGTCGGCGTCAACCGGTTCACCCTCGACGAGGAGGAGCCCTACGAGCCGCTGCGGGTGGACCCGACGATCGGCGAGCAGCAGGCCGAACGGCTGTCCAAGCTGCGCGCCGAGCGCTCCGCCGACGACGTCACGCGGGCGCTCGACACGGTCAAGCGTGCGGCCGCCGGCGATGAGAACGTGCTGTACCCGATGAAGGACGCGCTCAGGGCGTGCGCCACCGTCGGCGAGGTCTCACACGCCCTGCGGGAGGTGTGGGGGACGTACGTGCCCCGGGACGCGTTCTAGACGCGGGCTGCACGCCGTCGCGGCGACGCGCGACGCGGCGGCGTGGCCGAGCAGCTCAGAGCGCGCTGACGGAGGCGGGCGCGCGCTCGGCCCGGCTCAGTGCGCGCAGCACGTCGACGGCGCCGTGCCGTCGCAGCGCGATTCGGCTCAGGATGTCCACGACGGTCTCCACCGCCGGCGCCGGGAACTCCGGCGTCGGCAGGCCGACGCTGTACGCCAAGTCGTCGCAGTGGACGATGATTTCGAACATCCTGCTGGTCACGAAGTCGTCGAATGCGATGGAGTAAGGGCCCCAGGTCGGCCTGCGCACAGTGCGTGACTCAACATCCGGCAGCGTATTCCTGAGTTCGTCGACGCACTTCCGCACACGCTCTGCGAGCGCGGCGGGACCGTCTGCCGCCTCTTTCTCGCCTGAGCTCCTGATGCCTTTATTGAACGGCGTGTCCAGGTCGGATCCGACCCAACTCGATAGCGCGTAATACTCGTGCAGCGAGATGGCGGGTTCTTCCGGAATGGGTTCGGCCAGCACACCGGGGATGAAGAAGATCTGACCTGCCAGGTGCGCGGCCAGCCCGCCCACACTGAGCCCGGTGAGCGCGGACGCCTCGGTCCAATGCGCCGCCACCTCAGGTGCCGCGATGAGTCGCGCCGCCGCGTTCGCCGCCTCGAGATACAGCTCTCTGATCTGGGTCACCCGCTGCTCCGTTTCCTGCGTAAGAGGACTCTCGCTGGGGCAACGCGGCTGGTCGCGAGTCGATTCCCGGTCGGTGGTCCGCCGTCGGCGACCGGTTCCGTGATCAGTACTGTGAGGCCTGTTGGTAGAGCTGCTGAATGGCCGGCGTGAGCGCGGACGCGTAGCTGATGTACGGGTGCGCGCCGCCTAGTTGATAGCCGCCGAGCACGCCGACGACGGTGCCGATTCCGTTGTCCGGATCCAGGTTCGTCAGGATCGGGCCGCCGCTGGTGCCACCGGGGAAGTTCGCGCAGGTCATCCGGAGCTGGGTGGGCGACTGGAAGTGGATCGCGGTGCGGCAGGCGACCGGATCGGCGGAGCCGTAGGGGTAGCCGATCTGCACGCCGAGTGCGCCGTCGGCCGGAATCGCGCCGAAGTGCTCGGCGCCGGTGATCGACGCGAGCGGCCGGTCGTCACCCGGCCTGGACACCGTGAGGAAGGCGACGTCGAAGTCGGGGTTGCGCACGCCGTTCATCCATTGCTGCGCCCGGATGATCCGGGTCGGATACCAGACCCCGTACGGCGTACCGCCCTTGTCCTCGCCGGGCAGGTAAGCGACCGTCATCGGGCCGCCGATACGGGATTTGACGCCGCCGACACAGTGCGCCGCGGTCATGATCAGATCCCCGCCGGCGCTGTCCACGGCCACCGCGGAGCACAGTTTGGCCCCGGGGCTGCCATCCGGGTTCTGCCATGCCAGTTCGCCGAACTGGGGCATGCCGGAGAAGGGCTTGCCGGTCTGCGGCGAGGACGGCCACGCGGCGCTGAGCAGCGCCGGGGGAGCGGGTAGATCGGGCGGCAGCGCCATCGCGTTGGCGGCGTGCGCCTGCTGCGGGAGCACGGCGGCGGTGACCGCGCCGGCGGCGAGCACCGTGCCGAGGAACTTGGCGGAGAGTAGCGAGATCATGGACACGCTGGTATGACTGCCCGTCACATTCCGGGCCACTCTCCGCCGAACGTGTGGTGCGAACGGGGTTCAGCGTCCGCGGCCGGGCGCCGACTCGATCCGGATGTCCTGCTTGTGGCCGCCGCAGCCGCACGGATTGCAGCGGCACGGGTTGCAACTGCAACCGCGGTTGGCGCAACCGCAAGCGGCTTCCTGCGGAGCGGGGGATTGCGTCATCGGTGCTCGCCCTTTCGAACAGAGAGAGGTGTTACCGAAAATCCACTTCCCGCGAATTCCGAACACCACGCGTGAGCGAGACGGCGCACTCGGCGCACACTGGCGCACACAAGGGAGCGCCACGGTGGCGCGATATAGTCCGGTCGGATCATTTATCGCCCCCAGGCGGGTCAACTGGGCGCAAAAACGGGGCTCAGAGACGATTCACGGGACTACCGTTGGGGAATGGTCAGGAACCTCGCTGCCCCGTATCACGCCAACGTCGAGCCGCCGCGCGCCGACGCGGGGGTGGAGCTGACCGAGGCACGTGTCGCCGAGCTCATCGAGATCCGTCGCGACCTGCACACCCACCCCGAGCTGGCCCGGCACGAGCAGCGCACCACCGCGCTGGTGGCCGAGCGGCTGCGCGAGGCCGGTCTCCAGCCCCGGGTGCTGCCCGGCGGCAGCGGCCTGATCTGCGACATCGACGGCGAGCAGGCCGGCAAGCCCGGTCGCGGCCATCGCGGGCGGCTCGCCATGCGCGCCGACATGGACGCGCTGCCCATCCAGGAGGTGCCCGGACTGGCCTTCCGCTCGGTCAACGAAGGCGTCTCGCACGCCTGCGGGCACGACATCCACACCACCGTGGTCCTCGGTACCGGGCTCGCCCTGGCCGAGGCCGCGGCCCGAGGCGAGGCAGTTCCGGCCACCCGACTGATCTTCCAGCCCGCCGAGGAGGTCATGCCGGGCGGCGCGCTCGACATGATCGCCGCGGGCGCGCTCGACGGCGTGAGCAGGATCGTCTCGCTGCACTGCGATCCGCGGGTGGACGCGGGCCGGATCGGGCTGCGCGTCGGCGCGCTCACGGCGGCGTGCGACAAGCTGGCGGTGCGGCTGACCGGCCCCGGCGGGCACACCTCGAGGCCGCAGCTGACCGTGGACCTGGTGCACGCTCTCGCGCACCTGGTCACCGAACTGCCCGCGGCGCTCTCCCGCCGGGTGGACCCGCGCCAGGGCCTGTCCCTGGTCTGGGGCGCGATCAACGCGGGCCAGGCGGCCAACGCCATCCCGCAGACCGGGGAGGCGCACGGCACGGTCCGCTGCATGGACGAGCGGGCCTGGGCCGACGCACCGGACCTGGTGCTCGAGCTGGTGGACTCGATCGCCTCCGTCTACGGCGCGAAGACCGAGCTCGACTACGTGCGCGGAGTGCCGCCGGTGGTCAACGACGAGGCCGTGATCGACGCGATGCGCGCGGCCGCGGCCGAGATCTGCGGCCCGGAGAACGTCGTCTCGGTGGAGCAGTCGCTCGGCGGCGAGGACTACAGCTGGTATCTGCGCCAGGTGCCCGGCGCGATGGCCCGGCTCGGCGTGCGCGCCCCGGGCGACCCGGTACAGCGTGACCTGCACCAGCCGAGCTTCCTGGCCGACGAATCGGCGATCGCCGTCGGCGTGCGCTTCTTTACCCGTCTCGCCCTGGGCTGAGCCCGCGCGGAGCCCGTCCCCCAGTCCGCTACGGCCGTCGGCCGTGGGGCCCTCGCAGCTGCCCGTTCGGCGTCCGTCCGGCGCCCCTATGCGGGCGCGACCAGGCTTGGTAACGTTTTCCCAGCCGAGGCCGAACCGTGGGCCGGATGGTACCGTATGTCACCGAATGAACACCAGTTGTGATCATTTGCTCCGGTGTCGCCGGGCGTGCATCACGGATTCATCTCGACTTCCCACCGGGACCATTGCGTTCCGCCTACTTCCGGAGAACTCATATCAAAAGCGCTCACAGATGGATTTATCCTCAGGGCGTCGGTCGATAGGCCGTCGATTTCTCTCGGAGATGTCAGTTCTCAGGTTTCCCAACGCCGTGCGAGCGCCCCGCCGGGCCGGGGCGTTGGGCCGTATCAGGAGGCAACAGGGTGAAGAAGTCGCTCAAGCTCACGGCGGTCCTCGGCGCCGTCGGCCTGGCCGTGGCCGCGTGCGGCTCCAAGCCGGTCACCAGCACCACCGGGACATCGAGCAGCAATGCCAACGCGTTCAAGGCCTGTCTGGTGACCGACACCGGCGGCCTCGACGACCACTCCTTCAACCAGCTCTCCTGGGAAGGCATGCAGGAGGCGCAGAAGGCCGGCAACGGCAGCATCACCGTGCAGAACGCCCAGTCCGCGACCTCGAACGACTTCGCCGGCAACATCTCCGGGTTCGTCTCGGCCGGCTGCAAGATCATCATCGGCGCTGGCTACGACCTGCAGACCGCCCTGGTGAAGTCCTCGCAGACGAACCCGAGCCAGAACTACGCGGTGGTGGACAACACCTCGGTCGGCGACCACGTGCAGGGCCTGCAGTTCGACACCGCGCAGGCGGCCTTCCTCGGCGGCTACTTCGCCGCGGGCTACACCAAGACCGGCAAGGTGGCCACCTTCGGCGGCGCCGACTACCCGACCGTCGCGGTCTACATGGACGGCTTCTGGGAAGGCGTGCAGTACTACAACCAGAAGCACGGCACCTCGGTCCAGGTGCTCGGTTGGAGCGAGAAGACCCAGAAGGGCACCTTCGACCCGACCCAGTCCTTCACCGACCAGGCCGGCGGCCAGCAGATCGCCGAGAACTTCGAGGCGGCCGGCGCGGACATCGTCTTCCCGGTGGCCGGCGGCACCGGCATCGGCGCGCTCGCCGCGGCCGAGGCCTCGGGCGGCAAGCTCAAGGCCATCTGGGTCGACAACGACGGCTTCTACTCGAACGCGCAGTACGCGAACATCATCCTGACCTCCGTGACCAAGGGCATCGACACCGCTGTGGCCACCGAGGTGCAGGACGCCGCCAAGGGCGGCACCTTCAACACGACCTCGTACATCGGTACCCTGGCGAACGGCGGCACCGGCCTCGCGCCGTTCCACAACTTCGCCTCGCAGGTCCCCTCCTCCCTGCAGAGTGAGCTCACCACGGTGAAGGCCGATGTAATCAGCGGCGCCATCAAGATCACCTCGCCGAACCAGCCGAGCACGACGAAGTCCACCGTCGCGCAGGTGCTGAACGGCGGCTGAGCCGGGCGGCCGGGGGTCGGGTGCGCTGACGGCGTACCCGGCCCCCGGCCGTGCACTGGAGAGTTCTCGTAGGTTCGGTAAGTTTCGGCCGGCAAAGAGGCCATGGCTAAAGGGACGGGTGAAGCGGTGCGGCTGGAACTACGCTCCATCACCAAGCGGTTCGGTCCGCTGGTCGCCAACGACCACATCGACCTGACCGTGGAACCCGGGGAGATCCACTGCCTCCTCGGCGAGAACGGCGCGGGCAAGTCGACGCTGATGAACGTCCTCTACGGGCTCTACCAGCCGGAAGAGGGCGAGATCCGGGTCGACGGCGAGGCCAGGCGGATCGGCGGCCCGCGGGACGCGATCGCCGCCGGCATCGGCATGGTGCACCAGCACTTCATGCTGGTGCCCGTCTTCACCGTCATGGAAAACGTTATCCTGGGCGACGAGGGGGAACTCGGCGCCGCCTCCGGGCCGCTCGGCGTGCTCGGCCGCCGCGCCGCGCGCGCCAAGGTGCGCGAGGTCTCCGAGCGCTACGGCCTGCCGCTGAACCCGGACGCCAGGATCGAGGACCTGCCGGTCGGCGTGCAGCAGCGGGTGGAGATCGTCAAGGCCCTGGTTCGCGACGCGCAGACGCTGATCCTCGACGAGCCCACCGCCGTGCTCACCCCGCAGGAGATCGAGGACCTGTTCAAGGTCATGAACTCGCTGCGCGCGGCCGGCAAGAGCATCGTCTTCATCACGCACAAGCTCAAAGAGGTCAAGGCGATCGCCGACCGGATCACCGTCATCCGGCACGGCAAGGTCGTCGGCAGCGCCGACCCGTCCATGAGCGAGTCCGAGCTCGCCGCGATGATGGTCGGCCGCGCCGTCCAGCTCGTGGTGGACAAGGGGCCGGCCACGCCCGGCCAGGTCGGCTTCACCGTCGACGGCCTGACCATCCGCGACGTGCACGGCAACGCGGCCGTCGACGACGTCTCCTTCTCGGTGCGCGAGGGCGAGATCCTCGGCATCGCCGGCGTGCAGGGCAACGGCCAGTCCGAGCTCGCCGAGGCCATCGTCGGCCTGGTGCCGACCGAATCCGGCAGCATCACCCTCGACGGGAAGCGGCTGACCGGCCTGACCCCGCGCCAGGTGCTCGACGCCGGCGTCGGCTTCATCCCGGAGGACCGCGGGCACGACGGCGTGGTCGGCGAGTTCACCGTCGCCGAGAACCTGGTGCTCGACCTCTACAAGTCGGAGCCCTTCGGCCGCCGGCTGTCCCTGGACCTCGCCGCCATCCAGCGCAACGCCGACGACCGGGTCGCCGAGTTCGACATCCGCCCCGCCGACCCGCAGCACCCGGCCGGCAAGCTCTCCGGCGGAAACCAGCAGAAGGTGGTCGTCGCCCGGGAGTTGTCAAGGCCGCTGCGGCTGCTGATCGCCTCGCAGCCGACCCGCGGCGTGGACGTCGGCGCGATGGAGTTCATCCACAAGCGGATCGTGCACGAGCGCGACCAGGGCCGTCCCGTGGTGATCGTCTCCACCGAGCTCGACGAGGTGGTCGCCCTCGCCGACCGGATCGCGGTGATGTACCGCGGCAAGATCGTCGACATCGTGCCCCCGGACACCTCCCGCGAGGACCTCGGCCTGCTGATGGCCGGCATCCTCCCCGGCAGCCCGAACGCGGCCGCGGGCACCGACGCTTCCGCTGCCCCGGCCCCGGCCACTGAAGAACCGTCCGCCCCGGCCGAGCCCGCGACGGGCTCGGACAGCACGGAGGAAACGGCCTGATGACGAAGAAGTCAGCCACCCCCACACCGGCCGAGCCGGCGGCGCCGACCGACGCGCCGCCCGGCGAGCCGACCAGCCGCTACGGCGAGCTGCTGCGCAACATCTACACCACGGAGAACGGCACGCTCGTCACCATCCTGGCGATCGTCTGCGCCCTGGTGGTGGGCGCCGTGATGATCGTGGTCTCCGACACGACTGCAATGGGCCAGCTCGGCTACTTCTTCTCCGCGCCCTCGGACTTCCTGTCCACCGCGTGGCACGACGTGGCCAACGGCTACCGCGACCTGTTCGAGGGTTCGATCTTCAACCCGGCGGACGTCAACGGCACCCCCTCGCAGTTCTTCGGGCCGATCACCTCCACGCTCGAGTACGCGACCCCGCTGATCTTCGGCGGCCTCGGCGTGACCGTGGCCTTCCGGGCCGGCATGTTCAACATCGGCGGCCAGGGCCAGACCATCATCGGCGCGATCTTCACCTCGTACGCGGCCTTCTCCTTCACCGCGCTGCCGGGCGCGGTGCACATGATCGTCGCGATCCTGGCCGGTCTGCTCGGCGGCCTGCTCTACGGCGGCCTGGTCGGCTGGCTCAAGGCCAAGCGCGGCGCGCACGAGGTCATCGTCACGATCATGCTCAACTACGTGGCGAGCTTCTTCCTGGCCTGGGTGCTCTACACCTCCGTCTTCCACGACCCGTCCGCGCGCGAGAACGGCGTGCAGATCTCCAAGCCGGCCGAACCGGACACGGTGCTCCCGCACCTGTTCGGCCCGAGCCTCAACACCGACATCGGCCTGCTGTTCGCCCTCGCCGCGACGGTCGTGGTGGCCTGGTTCTTCCAGCGCTCCAAGCTCGGCTTCGAGATCAAGGCGGTGGGCCTCAACCCGAACGCCGCGCGCACCTCAGGCATGAGCGTCGCCCGGGTGCAGATCTACGCCATGGTCATCTCCGGCGCGCTGATGGGCATGATCGGCGTCACCCAGACGCTCGGCCTGCTCAACCCGAACGCCAACGCGGTCACCACCAGCGTCGACGCCGGCATCGGCTTCAACGCGATCACCGTCGCGCTGCTCGGTCGCACCAGGCCCTGGGGCGTGGTCGGCGCCGCGCTGCTGTTCGGCGCGCTCGAGGCGGGCGGCTCGGTGATGCAGACGCACGACCAGATCTCGAGCGACATCATCACCGTCATCCAGGCCCTGATCGTCATCTTCGTGGCCGCGCCGAAGCTCATCAAGGAGATCTTCCGGCTGCGCGCCGCACGCGTCTCCCCCGTCATCGCTGGAGGCAAGGCATGACCACCGCAGCCACCCTCAACCCGACGGCCATCCAGGTCGCCAAGAAGGACCACGGCAAGCTGGTCGGCGGCATCGCGCAAGCCGTGGTCGGCGGGTTCGGCCTGTGGGCCTTCGGCCTCGGCTCGCGCACCTCCGGCGCCGCGCACACGATCTTCGGCTTCAAGAACTCCAGCGGTTCGGGCCCGGCCCCGCTCTCGGTGCCCTCACAGGGCTTCGCGATCGCGCTGGCCGTGATCGCCATCGGCTGCGGTCTCGTGCGGGCCTTCGCGCCCATCTCGCGGCGGATCCAGACGATCCTGGACATCGTCTTCGTCGTCGCGTTCGTGCTCTCCTTCCTGGTGTGGGGCGCGGCGGGCAACTCCTCCGGGCTGCCGGTGCCGAGCATCATCGCGCTCACCGCCACCAGTTCCGTGCCCTTCGTGCTCGGTTCGCTCAGCGCGCTGCTCTCCGAGCGCTCCGGCGTGGTCAACATCGCGGTCGAGGGCCAGTTCCTCGCCGGTGCCTTCGCCGGTGCGCTGACGGCCTCGACGACCGGCTCGGTCTGGGCCGGCCTGATCGCCGGCTGTGCGGCGGGCGCGCTCATCAGCTCCCTGCTCGCGGTGCTGGCGAACCGGTACCTGATCGAGCAGGTCGTCCTCGGCGTCGTCATCAACCTGCTGTGCTCGGGCCTGACCGGCTTCTTCTACGACCGGCTGATGGCGAACAACGGCGCGGAGTACAACACGCCGCCGACCTTCCCGGCGATCTCCATCCCCGGCCTGTCCTCGATTCCGGTCATCGGCGAGCTGTTCGACCAGAACATCGTGTTCTACGCCTCGTACCTCTTGGTCCCGATCATCTGGTTCCTGCTCTACCGCACCCGCTGGGGCCTGCGTACCCGGGCCGTCGGCGAGCACCCGGTGGCCGCGGACACCGTCGGCGTCAAGGTGCTCGGGCTGCGCTACTGGAACCTGCTGCTCGCCGGACTGCTCTCCGGCCTCGGCGGCGTGTGGCTGACCATCGGCCTGACCGGTCCGTTCGGCAAGGACATGTCCGACGGCAAGGGATACATCGCGATCGCCGCCCTGATCGTCGGCCGCTGGACGCCGGTGGGCTCGATGGGCGCGGCCCTGCTCTTCGGCTTCGCCACCGAGCTCGAGCTGGTGCTCTCCAGCCAGGGCACGCCGATCCCGAGCCAGTTCCTGCAGATGATCCCGTATGTGGTGACGATCTTCCTGGTGGCCACGATCGGCGGCATGGTCCGGCCGCCGGCCGCGTCCAACAAACCGTTCGTCAAGGGCTGAGTCGAGAAGGGCGCGGAAGCATGGGTGACACGGACACGGCTGGAATCGACTGGGCAACCCTGCGCGCGGTCGCCCGCGAGGCGATGGCGCACTCGTACTCGCCGTACTCGAAGTTCCCGGTCGGTGCGGCCGCGCTCGTCGACGACGGCCGCGTCGTCTCGGGCTGCAACGTGGAGAACGCGTCGTACGGGCTGACGTTGTGCGCGGAGTGCTCGCTGGTCTCGCAGCTGCAGATGACGGGCGGCGGCCGGCTCGTCGCGTTCGCGTGCGTGGACGGCGAGGG
>Ga0073928_10008711_pt1 | contig 12629 bp, 8 predicted proteins | sample PaiPotPPA55metaG_FD_76969 | JGI IMG/M metagenome (GOLD analysis project Ga0073928, IMG submission 76969) | Iron sulfur acid spring bacterial and archeal communities from Banff, Canada, to study Microbial Dark Matter (Phase II) - Paint Pots PPA... ...
AGGCGAGGCGCACTCCTTTGCCGCCGGCCCGCCTCCCTTGGAAGCCTCCCGTCCTCGATGCCCAAGATCCCACTGCGCCGCTACCAGAAGCGCATCAGTCGCACCACGTGCGAAGCCATCGACAATGGTGGCAATGCCCAGATACACATGTTCTGCGGGTCGGGCAAGACGCGCGTGGCGGTAGACATCGCCGCCCGCGTCGTGCAGAGCGGCCAGGCCGCCGCGGTGCTCGTGCCCTCGTGCTCCCTGGCCGCTCAGACGATCGCCACTTGGCGCGCCCTGATCCCCGACATCGAGATCCTGGCCGTGTGCGGCCGCAACCGCTACGTGGAGGACCCGAACCTGCCGAAGGAACTGCGCGCCCCGGTCACCACCGACGTCGCACAGATCGCCGCCTGGCTTGCGCGTCCCGCAGACCCGGCCCGGTCACGCCTGCTCGTCGCTACCCTCCGCTCGTCGCAAGTCCTGGCCGCGGCCGTGCGCCGCGTCGGGTTTCCGCTCGGGCTGCTGGTCGGTGACGAGGCCCACCATTTGGCGGGTCCGGTCGACGCCTTCACCCGGCGCATCCTCGACCTCGACTTCCTGCCCGCCGAGCGCAGGGTGTTCATGACCGCGACCCCGCGCCTGAGTCTGCGAAAATCCAAGGCTGTCACGGTCGGAATGGACCAGGAGGCCGTTTTCGGCCCGGTCACCGGGACCTACACCTACGCCGAGGGCAGAGCAGACGGCGTCCTGAACGACTACACGATCCTGGCGGTCCTCGTCACCGACGAGCAGGTGCGCGAGCAGATGGCCGCCCAGGGAGACGAGTACCTCCATCGCCGCGACGGACCGACGGTGCGCATGGCAGCCTCCCAAATCGCACTCGCCCGCGTCCGCGAACGCTACGGCATAACCAAGGTCTTGACCTTCCATCCTCGCGTCAGGGAAGCGCGCAAGTTCGCCGAGTCGCTGCGCGAGACCGTCGGCGACGTGGCGCCCGAACACGGCCGCAGCCTGCGTGTCGGGCACGTCAACGGCAAGATGAGAATGCTCGAGCGCGATCGGCTTCTCGCACCGCTGAGCGAACCGGGAGCCGGCTGGGTGGTGGTCTCCTCCTGCCGCTGCATCGGCGAGGGCTACGACCTGCCCGCAGTCAACGCCGTGATGTTCGGCGCGGTCAAGCAATCGCGCGTCGAGATCGCACAGAATGTCGGGCGCGGCCTGCGGCGCGACACCGATCCGGAACCCGCCTACCAGGGCCCGACCCTGATCATCCTTCCCGTCCTCGTGCGCTCCGAGGCGACGCTTGACGACAACTACGATCTCGACACCGGCGCCTTCGCGAACCTGGTGCACGTGGTGCGCACCATGCGCGAGCACGACGAGACGTTCGCCGCCGAGCTCGACGCGCGTCGCGTGCACGGCGGAGGATTCGGCGGCGCGCTGCCCGAGAAGATCCAGTTTCTGGCCCCTGCGGGCACCGGCGCGCAGTTCCTCGAATCGGTCTCGCTCCGGCTCATCCGGGACTCCACGCTCCCGTGGTGGGAGGGCTACAACGCGGTGCGCACATTCTTCGCCGAGCGCGGCCACGTACTGGTGCCCAAGAGGTACGTCACCGCGGAGAAGTTCCCGCTCGGGCCGTGGGTGGCCAAGCAGCGCCAGCCGCTCAGCCGCGGCTACAACACCCTCGAGCTGCGTGCGCTGCTCGAGGCAATCGGCATGGTCTGGAACTCGCGTATCGGGCGGCACGCCGAGGTCGTCGCCGCGGTCGCGAGCTTCCGCGAGCAACACGGGCACCTGCGGGTACCGAAGGACCATCTCGTCGTCTTGTACGGGCAGAAGGTTCCGCTCGAACCGCGCCTGGCCTGGCTGCGCCGAGCCCGAGCGCAAGGCTCGCTGCCCAAGGCCGTGGTCAAAGCCCTCGACGTCTACGGGTTCCTCTGGTCGCCGCACGACGCGGCGTGGTGGGCACGCTACGCCCGCCTCGAACAGTTCCACGACATCTACGGGCACTGCGATGTTCGACTCGGGTTCGCCTTCGGTGACGACGACGAGGTGAAGCTGGACGTCTGGGTCTCCGAGCAGCGCGGCGCCCACCGCGAGAAGCGCCTGAAACCCGAGCGGTACACGGCTCTCGAGCGGCTCGGATTCTCCTTCTCCCCGTTCAAGGCCCCCCGCGGCGGCGCCACGCTGGCCTCAGTGCGCGTCCAGCAGCCGGCCCCCGATGATGACACCTTCCGCCCCTTCTCCTCACCAGCGCTCGGCGGACAGGAACTAGAGGAAGCGCCCATGCTCGCCTCGGTGGCGCAACTGCGCTTCGCCTCACCGCCCGAGCCCGAGGCCCACCCCGAGGCGTCGCCGACCGGCGCCGCCGGACAGGGCGCGCCGGAGCCGGCAGCGGCGGCGAACGACCCGGAGCGGTTCAAGCCCTTCTCCCTCGTCCCCGACCTGCACCCGCCCGCGCCCTCCTACCCGCACGCCGCGCCGATGAAGTCCGGCGCCAGGTTCCTCGCGCCGCCCGCACCCCCCGAACAGGAGGGGAAAGCCGTGCCGGATCAGGAGGCGGCCTCAACCATCGAGCACGCGCGCGGGAGCGAACTGGCCGGCACCGGAGCCCAAGGAGCGCTGTGGTGAGCACGTACAACGACATGAGCGGCGAGGCCAAGAACGTCATCCAGGCCAGGTCGATCGGCAACGTGACCATGTATCTGCCCTTGCCGGCGCAGCCGCCCGGCCCTGTCCCGCGGCAGTTGCCGCCGGCCAGTGCCGCCTTCGTCAACCAGTCCGCGGCGCTCGCCGACCTGGACGCCGCGCTCACCGGGGGCGCAAGGTTGTTCGCGGTCACCGGCATGGCTGGGGTCGGCAAATCCAGCCTCGCCGTCAGGTGGCTGCACCAGCACGCCGAGCGCTTCCCGGACGGGCACCTCTACGCGCGCCTGCACGGGAGCACGCACGGACCGACAGCACCACCTGGCGAGGTCGCCGCTGCGTTCCTGCGCGCCCTGGGGATCGCACCCGCGCGGGTTCCGCACGCGGCATCCGAGCGCTTTGCCCTGTTGCGCACCGAACTCGCCCTTCGCCGGCTCGCGATCCTCCTCGACAGCGTTCGCGCCGACGCCCAAGTCATACCCCTGCTCCACGCTGCTCCCGACTGCGTCACGGTGGTGACCACGACGGGCGACGCCGCAGAAATGATCATGCGCGGCGCCTGTGTCGTCGCCCTCGGGACCTGGTCGCCCCAGGGCTCTTACGCCCTGCTCGAAAGTTTTCTGGGACCGGACCGGCTCGAAGGCCAGTACGAGGACGCAGCCACCCTCGCCGAGCTGTGCGCCCACCACCCACTCGCCCTCGCCATCGCCGCAACCCGTCTCGCCACGCGCCCGCGCTGGAGCCTCGAACGGCTGATCCGCGACCTGTCGGATGAATCCCGACGCCTATCCAACCTCGCTATCGATGGGAGCCCTGCCGTGTCCGCCGTCCTCGACGACGCCTACTACGCACTGAATCCGGAAGCAGCTGCGGTCTACCGCGCCCTGGGCCGGATGCCAGTCCAAGCCGCCACCCCGGCGCTCACTGCCGCGATGCTCGAAATCCCGCTGCCAGACGCCGAACGGCTGCTCGAGCAACTCGTCTCCGTGCACCTGGCCGAGGAGACCGAAGGCAGGCGCTACCGGCAGCACGACCTCGTGCGCGCCCACGCGCGCTGGCTGCTCGACGAGCCGGCAGCGGCGCGCCGGGAACTGCACGGCCTGGCGACCTACCTGATCACCGGGCTGGAAAGCGCAGAGAAGATCCTTACCCCCAGCCACCACCAGCGCGTGCCCACGCCCGACGCGGGGACACTGCCGGACGAGCTATACGAACAGTTCGCCGAAGAGGCGGCCGCGCTCGCGTGGTGCGACGCGTTCAAGGACGACGTCGTGTCCGCCGTCCATGCCTGCGCGGAACGGCAGATGCACCGGGAAGTATTCGAACTCGTGCACCTCAACTGGCCGATCTTCCTCAGGTTCAACACCGCGCGCCTGGACCTGCAAAACCGGGCGCTGGAGGCAGCACGCGCGCTGGAGGAACCGGCCAACGTCGCGATGATCCAGACGGGCAGGGCCGCGTCGCTGCGCGGACCCGGCCGATACCAAGAGTCGATTGAGGCCGCGAGCGAGGCCCGCGACATATACGAGCGGCTCGGCGAGCTGCGCGGGCAGGCCCAGGCGACCAACACCATCGGCAAGACGCTTCGGGCCATGGGCGACCTCGACGGCGCGTGGCAGATGCACGAGACCGCCAAGTGCTGGCGCGCGATGATCGGATACACCCGCGGAGTCGGGTTGAGCTCGCACGACATGGCGGAGATCGCCTTCGACCGGGCCGAGTACCCCACAGCCCTCGCCCTGTTCGAGGAGGCAGCCCACCTGCTGCTGACGGTGCTGCCCGAAGAGGGCGAGGCCCCCGACCTCTACGACGGGAGCCTCGCGCTGATCGGCGCCGCCCGCGCACACGGACGCCTCGGCAACACCGAAGGGGCGGTCGCGCTGCTCACCCAGGCCGAGCAGTCCATGGCCGAGCGCGGATCGCTCAGGGGCCGAGGATTCGCGGCGGAGACGCTCGGCGGCGTACTCGAAGACGCCGGAGAGCTTGACGGCGCTGCTGAGGCCTACCGCTGTGCACTGAGGTACTTCGCGGACACGGACGAGTTCGGCATACGCCGCGCGGCCGAGCGCCTCGCGGCAGTTTCCGAGGCCCAAACCTGAGCAGCGACACAGCGGGTCGATACGACCCCGTCCGCCGCCGGCGCAATGCCGATTCCTGCCCGAGTAGATCCGTCCTGAAAAGAAGATCGTGTCCTTCGTTTCCCCCACTTCCATCCTGGCCACCGGCCGCATCGGCTCCCACCTCGAGGGGCACCGCGGCATGCTCAAGACCCTTGCGGCAGCGCAACGAAGTCAGTCGCTGGTCGTCGACGCGGGTGGCATGTTTGGCCCCACCGGCTACAACCGGCTCGGCCGCGGCGAGGTCGAGCGGCTCATCCTTGCGCAGCTCTACGACCTGGTCCTTCCTGCAGGGCCTGGATTCAGCCACTATCTCAATGACCCGGCGCTGCTGGAGAAGTGCGTGTGCACGAACCTCACCCGGCCGGACGGGAGCGACCTGGTTCGCCCTTCGGCCACCGCACGCGTCGCCGGCATGCAGACCGTCGTGCTCGGCGTCATCGGGCGCGAGGCGTTCGACGCAATCCCCGCGGCCGACCGCGGCCAGGCGGTCTGGCATCCACCCGCGCAAGTCATCCACAGACACGCCCGACGTGCGCACGGATCACGACGCACCGAGGTCATCGTGCTCAGCTACTGCAAAGCTCAAGAGACCACGGACATTGCCTGGGCCTGCCGCGGCGTGGTCAGTGCCCTTGTCTCAGCCTTAGACCACCCCGGGCCCGGCACCACGAGTAGCCTCGAGGGCGTCACCGTAGTCTCGGCCGGCGCGAACGCCGCAGGCTACAGCCAACTTCGGCCCTTGGGCGCCAGATGGGAAGCGGTCACCCACCCGTTCCCCTCCGATGCGCGCGGTCGGCCGCCGGCACGGCTGGCGGACCTGCACCTGCGGATCGACGTCATGACCGACGCGCTTAAAGCTGAGGACCGCCGACGGTCTGCAGTCCGAGCGCACCCTTGAACGTGACGTGTGCGCGCCCGCGATACGCAAGCGCGCACACGTATACGGCCGGGAGCGCCTGGTGGGCGGCTCCCGGCCGTTGCTCGATCCTGTGTGCGCTGCGTGTGGCAGCGGACCGGGCCCGCCTACGCCACCCGAACTACGGGGTAGGGCGTCGAATTCGCCGTCCTGCCCCGAGTGGGCCAGCGCCCGGACGAGTTCGGCGGCGTTGAGCGTGCCGAGCCCGGTGGCCAGGCTGTAGCCGGAGGTTGCGCGTGTCCATTCGCCCGCCGGGCTCGACCGATCGCTCAGATCGTCATCTAGACCGAAGCGACCGTCGGCGGATGCGCTTCCTCGTCCTCGAGCGGAGGCAGCAGGTCAGGGTCGACGGCGATGACCCACTGCTCCCCGTCCTCGACCTTGTAGCCGCGCTTGATGAACCCGGAGGTGAGCCCGGCCAGATGGGCTACGCCCCACAGCAGCAAGAGATCGGAACCCGGGTCGCTGACGAGGTGGAGGTCCGCAGCGGCGAGGGCGAGGGTTTCGCGGTGGATGGAGAGTTGGCGGTCGATGCCCTGGAAGACAGACTCGCGCGGGCTGCGCCCGGCGGCGACCGCGATCTCAGATTGGAGGATCTGCAGGGTGAACGCCCGGGTGATCAGCGGATGGAGCTCGTCCAGAACGTTCTGCCCTGATGCGAGGGCTTGGGCCAGTTCCCGGATTCCGGTGGGGCCGTAGAACTTGACGGCCTCGATCATGGAAATGTCGTGGTTCTCCCACGACTCGGCTGGCGGCATCTGCTCGCGCTGGAGCACGAGGCCGCAGTCGACGAATCCGGCGAGGGACATCTCGAACTGCTTGCTGATCATCTGCACGCCGACGCGGCCGAGTTCGGGCGTAGCGTTCAGCTCGTCCTGGTCCGGCGGGCGCACGGTCTCGTAGTGCACCATGGCGCCGGCTGCTTCGAGTTCGGCGACCTTCTGCGCGATGGTCGCGTAGAACTCGGGCTGCGCGGCGTGGAGCATCCCGAACAGCGTCACGCTGCTTCCCGTGTCGGGGTTCAAGAGCGTGCGAATCGGTGCTTTGAGCACCGGCAGGAGTGGCGTGGGCAAGGCTCTCCTCGGAGTGGGTTCGTGGTCGGCGGGCGCTATTCGCGGGCACGAAGACCCATGTCGGTTCCCGTGTCCGATTTCCTGGCGCCGCAGGGGTAGAGCGTGGGTCGGTTGGTAACCGCCCCGGCCCGCTAGATCAGGTCGCGGGCCGGGGCGGCGGGATCAACAGGTCGGCAACACGCTGATCAGCGATGCCCGCCGAACCACGCGAGCGCGGGCACGAGCTCGGCGGCGTTGAGCGTGCCGAGCCCGGTGGCCAGGTTGTAGCCGGAGGTGGCGTCGTATCCGATCACTCCGCCCCAGGTGTTGCTGCCCTCGGTGACCTGCTCGAGGCCGGTCGCGCGGGAGTATCCGCCGTGGCGCTGGAGCTCGTAGAGCGCGTCGTCGATGTCGCCCAGGCGGTGTCCGGCGGCCTGGTCGGCGAGCGCGGTGATCGCGGAGACGGTCGGCGCCGCCTCGCTGGTGCCCCCGATGATCGCCCAGCCGGCCGTGGCCGGCGCGAAGGACCAGTAGACCTCTTCGCCGCCGTCGGGATCGGCGCTCGTGGAGATGTCCGGGATCCCGCGGTGCGCCCCGGTCACGGAGCTGACACCGTTCTGATATCCCGGGCGGGCGAAGGCGCTGCTCAACCCGCCGCCGGACGCGCCGTACGAGTCATTCCACACCGTGTCCGGGGACAGGCGGACGCCCGCGTCGTTCAGGCGCAGCGAGGTTCCGCCGACCGCGACCACGTCCGGGTCGGTGGCGGGCCAGCACACCGCCGGACCGGTCGAGAGCGACCCGTCATCCTCCATGGTCGCCGCCCCCCAGTCGCCGGTGGACGCCACGAGGGTGATGCGGCGCACGGCCGCGTCCTGGAAGGCGTAGCGAAGCTGGTCCAGCGCCGCGTACCCGGTCTGCGCGTCGTAGAAGTCTGACTCCGGTGCGCCGAACGAGAAGCTCAGCACGCTGGCCGGGCTCTTGTCGATCACGGCCTTGACTGCCGCGGGCATCGGCGCGAAGCCGTTGGGGTTGGGCAGCACGACGACGATCTTTGCCCCGGGCGCGTACTCGTGGGCGGTCTCGACGTCGAGCGTCGTCTCCTGGGCCCATCCGACCATACCCGGGTCGGTCGGGTCGAAGGCCGGGCTGCCGTCGTAGTGGTCGACCGTGACGGTGGTCGACGGTATCCCCATGGCCTTGCTGTAGACGTCCAGGTCGTGCTGCAGCGTCGGGGAGCCGATGAAGTCGACGATCACGATCGTCTGCCCGGCCCCGTTGATCCCGCGCTGGTAGAGCGGGCCGAGGTCGTAGGCCCGGCGCAGTTGGGTGCCGGTGTAGCAGGCGATGCCGAGTTGGGCCTCGCACTGGCTGGTCGAGAGCACCGAGGCCTGGTGCTCAGCCAGGATGTGCCCGGTGACCAGCGGTTGGAATCCCGGACAGGCGCGCCCGGCGCCCGGCAGGCAGGCGGAGCTGCTGCCCGTGCCAGAGCCCGGGGGCGTGCTCGCGGCGGAAGCGGTCGACGGTACGAGCAGACACGCCGCTGTGAAGGCCGCAAATGCGGCCCGCCGCCTCGTTGAGGATATGGAAGTCAAGATCTGCTTTCTGATTCGGGCATGGAAAGTTGACACGTCGGCGCGAAAATCCGCAGGCGTCAGTGCGCACCGGTGTATGGGCGCAACGGGATCACCGCCACTTCGACCGTTCTCGATCGAGGGCGCACAAAGGCATCCCATCAGGGTGTATGGGCGCTTGGTAATTTCTCAGGGTGCTGTGTAAAAAGACGCTAGGGGGCGGCGCCGACGGGACGCAAGGGTTAACTTCATAATTCAGGCTGGCGAATTCACGCTACACGATGCTGTACACTGCCCGCGCGAAATATGCGTGTAAGGGTCCGTAATTATAAGTTTGGGTATCCCACGCGCGCGGATCCGCGGCAGCGGTGCGGGGCGGGGGCTCTCCTCGGCCGCGAGGGACGCTTCCGGTGCCGCGTCGGCCCGCAGCGCGAGACGACGGGATGCGCCGGCGAGGCCGGCCACGCCGGGAGTGGAGTCGTTACTCGTTCGCGCGGGCGGGGTCCAGGCGTTTGCCGGCTGTGGGTGGCTGCACGAGGGTGAGGTGCAGTTGCGGATCGCGCAGCGAGGCGACGCGCAGGTGGCACGGAAACGACAGGCCCGGATGGGGAACGGCGATGAGATACAACCCCGCTTCGACGGCGGCTTTCGCTCCGGCCGGCGAGTCCTCGAGGGCGACGGCGTCGTTCGGCCGCACCCCCAGCCGGGTGCACGCGTGCAGGTAGAGATCAGGTGCCGGTTTGCCGACCGCGACCTGGTCGCCGCCGATGATCGTGTCGAAGGCCCCGAGGTCGAAGAACGGTGCGAGGTAGCCGGTGGCCACCGACGTCGGCGCGTTCGAGGCGACCGCGAGGCGGCGTGTGCCCCGCAGTGCCTGGACGAGTTCGCACGCCCCCGGCATCGGCGCGAGAAGCTCCGGTAGGTGGTGGTTGACCCGGGCGAGCACCGACGCGGCCAGGTCGGCTCCGGAAAACTCGCTCCGGAGCGTCGCAGCAAGGAGCGTCCCCACAGCCTCCAAGCCGAGCCCGGTCAGCGCCGTGATATGGCCGGGGGCGAGCGTCACGCCGTGCTGCTCGAAGATCTCGAGATATGCCCGGTCCCAGGCGGCCTGGGTGTTGACCAGCAGGCCGTCGCAGTCCAGGACGATCGCGCCGGTGGGGACAGGACCCGGCCACGCGAGCGTGGCCTCCGGCGGCGCCGTCACGTGGCGGCCGGATCCGGTACGAGGGCTTTGAGCACCTTGACCGACGCGAGCGTGTGGGCGGCCGGTGGCAGCGCGCTGACCATGTCGCCGGCTCGCCGCAGCACCAGGCCGCAGCGAAGGTCGGGACGCAGGCGTGTCAGGGCGCAGTAGGCCGTTTGCGCGCCGCCGTCCGGGTCGCCGTCGCGGCTGACGCAGCGGGCCCGGTCGAGTGCGAGCAGGGTCCGGGTCAGCCAGCTCGTGTCCTTGCACAACGCCAGCGCCTGGTGCTGGGCCTGGGCCGCCTCGCTGGTGCGCCCGGCCACGGTCAGCGCGTGCGAGGCGTGCACGAGGTGCTTTTGCAGCGGGTAGCCGTACCAGGTGTCCGCGGCGTCGTCCCCCGGCAGTCGCCCGAGCAGGTGCTCGGCTTCGCCGAGGCAGCGCGCGGCGTCCTCGGGCTCACCGAGCAGCGCGTGCGCCCGGGCCCGGACCGCAGCGGCCAGCGCCTTGGACGCGCTCGGGCCGGCGCCGGCCTGGTTCTCGGCCTTCATCGCGAGAACCAGGGCGTCGGACGCAGAACCGTAGTTGATCTCCACCATGGCCTGGCGCGCCCACACCCACGCGAGCACCCGCGGGTCCTCGCCCTCCCGGGCGGCGCTGGCGGCGGTGGCGAACCATCCGCGAGACTCCTCCGCATCGCCCATGTCGTGCAGCACGATCGCGTTCGTTCCGGCCAGGCGCGCCGCGACCGTGCACATCTGGCTGCGCGTCGCGCTCATCAGCGGCCGGTCCAGGTGCGCTTGGACGGAGATGAAGTCGGCGGTCACCGCCGCCAGCCGTTTTGCCGGAGGAACGCCGTTGTAACCGCGGCCGTACTGCAGCGCGGTCGCCTCCCACACCGCGACGCTGCCGGGCCTGCCCGAGGGCTGCAGGGCCGCGTCCATAAGGGCTCGAGCATGCCCGAGAGCGTCGCGCACCGCGGGGCTCATCACCCCCTGGGCTGCGATCAGCCGCAACACCTGTCTCCGGAGCACCTCGCCCACCTCGACTCGCTCGGCCGGCGTCCCGGGCGTTCCGAGATCTGCCGCTCTGTCAGTATCGTGCGCGCCAGCGGCGGGCCGAAACCAGGCGAATCCGAGATCAAGAGGCGTCAGCTTCTCACCCACCCGGGCGGAGATCACCTCGGCCAGCAGTTCGGGCAAAGGTGCGCGCGGCTGGTCGCCCTCGTTGACACACCGCGCGATCGTGCGCGTGGAAACGTCGATCGCCTCTCCGCGATCGGCCGCCTTCTTGATGATGGCCTCCCGCAGCGCCGACCGGGTCAGGTCGGCCGCGCGGATCCACGCGCTCAGAAGCTCATTCGGCACCTGTCCGTTCCCCACGCAGTCCACCTGCCCGTCGCCGACCCGATCCGTGCCTTGGCCCACGCAGTGTCATCCCTCAGAGCCCTGAGTGTCACTACTCCGCGCCGGGGCCGGTGCGGTTTTCTGTAAATCAGCCCGCTCGGTGCGATGTGCAACACGCTGCCGGACCTTGCGGAGGAGATCCCACCGAACAGGAACGGCGCATGCCCGAGTCGAACCGAGCCAGGAGGTGAACGTGACGGCGAGCAATGACCCAACGGTGCGCACAGTGCTGTGCGACGTCGGCGACGTCCTGATCCACTTCGATCCTGCGGTCTCCGCCGCAATCGAGGTCGATCACGGGCTCGCCCCCGGAGCGCTGCTTCAGGCCGCGGTCAAATCGTCCGCGGCGAAGGCCGCGATGGCCGGCCGGATCGACTTCGGCGATTTCAAGGCCCGCACCGCCGCCGTGGTCGGCGAGGGAGCGTTGAGCGCGTGGCTCGACTACCACGGCGAGGCGGACTCCGGCGTCGTCGAGATCGTCAAGGGCCTGCGCTACCACGGGGTACGGGTCGTGTTGCTCTCCAACGCCACCGCCCGGCTCTGGGACGACTTGGCCCACCACGGGCTCGACGCTCTCGCGGACGCCGCCTACTGCTCGGCGGACATCAAGGTCGCCAAGCCGCAGCGCGCCGCGTACGACCATGTCGCGAAGGCGGCCGGGTTCGACCTCGACGGCAGCGTCCTGTACGTCGACGACACCGCCTCGTGGGTCGCGGCCGGTCAGGCTGCGGGCATGCGCGGCGTGGTGTTCACCACCGCCGCGCAGCTGCACGCGCAACTGGCCGGGCTGGGGGAGGCGGCATGACGGCGCGCTGCATCGACCTGAGCGTCGTGATCACTACGCGGCACCGCGAGGCCGGGTGCAGGCGGCTGGTGGAGGCACTCGTGCGGCAGTTCGCCGCGGATCCGGACTGCGCCTACGAGATCGTGCTGGTCGTTGACGGCCACGGCGCCTACCCGTGGACCGCGGCCGCCGACGTACGCACGATCGTGCTCGAGCAGCGCCACGGCATCGCGCGCGCCCGCAACATCGGAATCGGCGAGGCGCGCGGCGCGTTGATCGGATTCCTCGACGACGACTGCGTGCCGGTCGGATCCTGGCTCGCCGCGGTGCGCCGGATGAGCGCGCAGTACCCCGAGCACGTCGCGTTCGGCGGACCGGTGATCGGCACCGAGCCCGACAACCTCTTCAGCCGACTGCGCGAGCAGGTCTACTACCGCGAGACGTTCGGGACCGGCTACGTGGATCCCGGCGCGCGCGAGGACTTCACCGGGCCGTACGTCAACGGCGGCAACGCCGTCTACCGGCGCGAGGCGCTGGTGGCGGCGGGCGGGTTCGACGAAGCCCTGCCGGCCTACAGCGACGTCGAGCTCGGTCGGCGGATGAACCTGGCCGCCGGCGCGGTGCTCAGTCCCGCGATGGCCATCGACCACGACCACCCGAGCACCCTGCGCGCCTACCTGGAGCGCTGCTTGCGCAGCGGACGCGCCCGGGCGATTCTGTGGCGGCGCGGCTACCGCCAGGACACCCCGGCCCGCGTCCTTGCCGCGATCTGCACGCACCTTCTCTGGACCAATCCCGTCGACCGGCGTCGGCACGTGGGCGCATGGCCCGCGCGCACCATCGCGGTCTTGACCTGTCAGGAGCTGGCACATGGCATCGGATACGCGAAAGAGCTCGCGGGCGCTCTCGGCCGCGGCCGCAATCCTGGCCGCCTCGATGGCCACGCGCCGCGGGTGGGAGCTGGCG
>Ga0073928_10008712_pt1 | contig 12629 bp, 9 predicted proteins | sample PaiPotPPA55metaG_FD_76969 | JGI IMG/M metagenome (GOLD analysis project Ga0073928, IMG submission 76969) | Iron sulfur acid spring bacterial and archeal communities from Banff, Canada, to study Microbial Dark Matter (Phase II) - Paint Pots PPA... ...
CGCGACGTAGTCCTCGACCTGCGCGCGTTGGCCCGGTGTCGTAACTTCGGCGACCAGCGGGTGCTCCGGCGCAAGTACCATGAACGAGACGCCGAACACCGTATCGGGGCGGGTAGTAAAAAAGCGCACTTCCTGACCCGCGTGGCCAACTACCGGAAAAGCCAGTTCAGCGCCTTCGGAACGGCCGATCCAATTGCGCTGCATCAGCTTTATCGGGTCAGGCCAGTCGATACCGTCAAGGTCGGCGAGCAGGCGATCGGCATACGCCGTGATCTTGAAAAACCACTGCTCGAGGTCCTTTTTAGATACTGGCGTCTCCGTATGACGCCAGCAGCAGCCGTTTACTACCTGTTCATTGGCCAGGATCGTGCGGCACTTCTCACACCACCATTGTGAACCCAGCGCGCGATAGGCGAGTCCGCGGCGGTACAGTAACAGGAAAAACCATTGGGTCCATTTGTAATATTCGGGTGACGACGAGTTGATCTCGCGGCTCCAGTCGTACGCGCATCCCGCCAACTTCAACTGACGTTTAAAGTTTGCGGCATAGCGCGGCACGGTCTGTTTGGGATGCAGCCGCTTGAGCAGCGCGTCATTCTCGGCCGGTAAGCCGAATGCGTCCCAGCCCATCGCATGCAGAACATTAAAGCCCGCCATTCGCTTGTAGCGCCCGATAACGTCACAGGGTACGTAATTATGGAGATGACCGACTGAGAGGCCATCACCCGAGGGGTACGGGAACATTTCCAACACGTAGAACTTCGGCCGGCCGGGTTCTTCACGAGTCAGATAAAGATTTGAACGTTCCCATTCCTGCTCCCATTTGGGCTCGATTGCGCCGGGCTCGTATCTATCTTCCATAGTGTTATTTTTGCTCTCGCGGACGTTCCTCGGCTAGCAGCGGTACAGTCTTTCCGAGCTAACAAACTACCGCTTGGAAAGCTGATGTCACTCTCGGGAGTAGAACGCTGAAGAGCGGAGTCTAGCCTGCGGTGGGTTGCCGCTCCAACGGCCACAGCTAAGTGCCGAACAGAAGCACGTTGCAAAACTCATAAACGGGATTGGAACTGAAAAAGCTCGTCCATAAGCTGCATTTTGGTGCTTTTCCCAGAAGGTCTCAGCCCTTAAGCATGAGATCTCAGACATTGAAATCGATTACACAAACCATTAATCACAATTTGCCCAGGGTTCCGCCCACTACCGTTTCGAATGCGGCGAATCGCCCTTGAATGGTGTGCCGGAAACTCGAACTCTCTCAGGTCCTAACGCAAAAAAGCCGGATCAGGTGAACTTAACTTGGAAGACTTGATTTTTGAAAAAGGCGAGATTGCGCTCCTCACGATTAACCGCCCGAAGGCGCTCAACGCGCTGAACCGTGAACTGGTTGAGAATTTGGCACGCGTGCTGCGCGATGTTCGCCACGACCATGCGGTGCGCGTACTGATTGTTACCGGCGCCGGCGACCGCGCTTTCGTCGCCGGGGCGGATATCGCCGCGATGTCGGAGATGACGGCAATCGAGGGTCTCGAATTTAGCAGGCTGGGCCATCGCGTGATGCAGACTATCGAGGATCTTTCGATTCCGGTAATCGCGGCCGTCAATGGTTTTGCACTCGGTGGTGGTTTGGAGTTGGCGATGGCTTGTGACCTGATTATCGCGAGCGAAAAGGCGCGCTTCGGACAGCCAGAGATCAATCTGGCGCTGATTCCCGGGTTCGGCGGCACTCAGCGCCTGCCACATCGCATCGGCCACGCACGTGCCCGTGAGTTGATTATGACCGGTGACATGATAGACGCGAAAACGGCGCTGGAGTGGGGCTTGGTCAACAAGGTCGTGGTGCCGGACCAGCTGCTTGCCGGAGCGCGCAATCTCGCCGAGAACCTCGCCAGCAAATCGGGCATCGCCCTCAGGCAGGCCAAGGCCGCCCTCCGGGCATCGTTCACGATGGAAGAAGACGCCGGTCTGCGCTTTGAGCAAAGTGCGTTCGGGCTGGTCTTCGCCAGTGCCGACCGCGTTGAAGGTACCAAGGCGTTCGTCGGAAAGCGCGATCCGAAGTGGCAGCACAAATGACTTTGTACCTTTCCCCGGCGGTGTTCACGCGGCAGGGCACCGACCCAACGCCCTGCCCTCCGTCATGTGAAAGCCTCCGTTAGGAGGATTTGTGACGCCAGATACTGTGATTACGGTGCTAGTCATTGCCGTCGCGACGACCTTGCAAATTGCTGGCTTGGTTTTCATCGCATTCCAAGTGCGCAAGATGAACGACAAAAAATGATCGCGGACGACGCCTCGATTTTGCTCCAGGGTCGCCAGGTTCAAGAGATACTGCGTGAAATGCGCCAGTTGCTGCGGACTAAGTCCTGACAAGCAACGGCTTCGTTTCTCAGCCGGACAGAATCAAGCCTCGGCCGACGTTCCGCGTGCGCCCAACCTCTCCACACAGGGGCTGATGCCTTTCTATCGACGGCGCGTACCATCTAAGATACAAGTAGTCGCGATATATGGACCTGGCCGTGCTAGCTGCGCTGGGCGCGGCTGAATATTGTGCATGGATCTGGAACTTAATGAGGCACAACGCGGCGCGCGCGATATCGCCCGGCGCTTCGCCCGCGAAAAACTCGACCGTATCGGGGTTGAAATCGACCGGACGCATGAGTTTCCGCGCGACGTAGTCGCTGAACTCGGCCGGCTAGGGATGTTGGGGGTTTTTATCCCCGAGCAATATGGTGGTGCCGGCCTCGACAACGTCGCTTATGCCTTGGTTGTGGAAGAGTTGTCGGTCGAATGTGCCTCTACTGGCGTAATCGTTTCGGCCCATTCCTCGCTGGGCGCCTGGCCGATTCTGGGCATCGGCGATGAGTCCCAGCGGCAGCGATACTTGCCGAAAATGGCGAATGGAGAATGGCTAGGATGCTTCGCACTGACTGAACCGCAAGCCGGCTCGGATGCGGCCGGCCAGAAGACACGGGCGGTCCGCGATGGCGATTCCTACGTGATCAACGGCACCAAGAACTTCATTACTAATGGCCCCCAAGCCGGCATCTGCATCCTATTTGCCAACACCGTCCCCGACCAGGGCCATCGTGGGATCAGCGCGTTTGTGGTCGAGACGGCGTGGTCGGGTTTCCATGTGGTCCGGACTGAGGACAAAATGGGAATCCATGGCGCACACAGCGCTCAATTGAGCTTCTCCGATTTGCGGGTGCCGCGCGAGAATCTGTTAGCGGGCGAGGGTGAAGGTTTCAAAGTCGCGATGAAAACGCTCGATGGCGGCCGTATCGGAATCGCCGCGCAGGCGGTTGGAATCGCGCGTGCGTCGCTCGAAGCCTCGTTAAAATACGCCCAGGAACGTAGGACCTTCGGGAATCCATTGGCGAGCTACCAAGCGATACAATGGAAGCTGGCTGACATGGCGGTCGAGGTGGACGCCGCAAGGTTGCTGACCTTGCAAGCGGCCTCGCTGAAAGACATGGGGCGGCCATGCACTAAACAATCGGCGATGGCTAAGCTGTTCGCCGCCGAAACTGCTATGAAGGCCGCCACCGAAGCGGTCCAGATTCATGGCGGTTACGGCTATACCAGGGAGTTCAAGGTCGAGCGGTTTTTCCGCGACGCCAAGATTACTGAAATCTACGAAGGCACTTCGGAAATCCAACGTCTGGTGATTTCGAGCCACGTGCTGCAAAACCGGTGAGGAGCCTGTGACGACAAAGCAGGAATGGCTGGAACAGTCCTATCAAAGCGCGAAGGAACGCCCCGTCCGTTTCACGACCCTTTCGGACATGGCAGTCGAGCCGTTGTATACCCCAGAAGACCTCAAGGGCGAGTACGATGCCGTTCTCGGGTTTCCCGGAGCCTATCCGTATACGCGCGGGGTGTACGAATCGATGTACCGGGGACGGCTGTGGACGATGCGCCAGTTCGCCGGCTTTGGACTCGCCGAAGATACCAACCAGCGCTTCCATTTCCTGCTGGCCCAGGGTCAGGACGGCCTCTCCACCGCCTTCGACATGCCAACGCTGATGGGTTACGACGCCGATAGCGAGCGCGCGATCGGCGAAGTCGGCCGCGAAGGTGTCTCCGTCAGTTCGATTCACGACATGGCAACGTTGTTCGACCGGATCCCGGTCGGGCGCGTATCCACTTCGATGACCGTGAACTGCTCGGCCTCTGTGCTGCTGGCGGCTTATCTGGTTGTCGCCGAGCGGCAGGGTGTGCCATGGGAGCAGGTCAGCGGTACTATCCAGAACGATATGCTCAAAGAGTATATCGCGCAAAAAGAATGGATCTGTCCGCCGGCGCCGGCGCTGCGCGTTGTTACCGACATGGTGGAATTTTGTGCGAGGAAGGCGCCGCGTTTTCATCCAGTATCGATTTCCGGTTACCACATCCGCGAGGCCGGGTCGACCGCTATCCAGGAGCTGGCTTTCACGATTGCCGACGGCCTTTGCTACGTAGAGGACGCCGTGAAGCGCGGGCTCGACGTCGATGACTTCGCACCACGATTGTCCTTCTTCTGGGATATTCACGTCGACTTCCTTGAAGAAATTGCCAAGCTCAGGGCAGCACGCCGAATGTGGGCTCAGTTGATGAAGGAGCGCTTCGGCGCAAAGAATCCGCGTTCGATGATGCTCCGTACCCATGCCCAGACCGCGGGCGTCTCCCTCACTGCCCAGCAGCCGATCAACAATGTCGTGCGCGTAGCGCTGCAGGCGATGGCGGGGGTGTTGGGCGGAGTGCAGTCGATGCATACGAATTCGATGGACGAAACGCTGGCATTGCCGACCGAGCAGTCGGTAATGATCGCGCTGCGCACGCAACAGATAATCGCCGAAGAAACCGGAGTCACCAATACCATCGATCCGCTGGGCGGGAGTTACGCAGTCGAGGCTTTGACGGATAGGATCGAGGCGGAGGCGATGGAGTATATCCGCAAAATCGATGAGATGGGGGGAATGCTCAAAGCCATCGAGCGCGGCTATCCCCAGCGCGAAATTGCCGAGGCGGCATTCAATTATCAGCGCCAGCTCGAACAGGGCATCAAGACAGTTGTCGGTGTGAACAAGTTCTCCCTTCCTGAGGAGATCGCGATCGAGGTGCTGAAGATTGATCCAGCGCTCGAGGAGCGGCAAATTCAGCGCGTGCGTAAGATGAAGCGCGAGCGCAACGGCAAGGCTGTTAAAGAATCGCTGAAGCGGGTTGCCGAAGCTTGCCGTTCGGGCGAGAACCTGATGGAACCGATCTGCGAGGCGGTGCGCCGTGAGACCACGGTGGGCGAGATCAGCGACGTATTTCGCACCGAGTTCGGCGTTTATAAAGACCCCGCTTGGATCTAAAAAACGTGGCGGAAAAAAGATTACGTATCCTTGTCGCCAAACCAGGTCTTGATGGCCATGATCGGGGCGCCAAAATCATTGCACGGGCGCTGCGCGACGGCGGTTTCGAGGTCATTTATACCGGACTTCATCAAACTCCCGAGATGATTGCTGAAGCTGCCGTACAAGAGGACGTCGACGCGGTCGGCTTGAGCATTCTCTCCGGTGCGCACATGACGCTCTTCCCGGAAGTGATTCGCCTGCTGAAGGAGAAGGGAGCTGACGATGTCACCATTTTCGGCGGCGGCATCATCCCCGACGAGGATGCGCGCAAACTCGCCGAGATGGGCGTGAAGAGGATCTTCACCCCAGGCGCCTCGACCGAGGACATCATCAAGTGGGTAAGCGAAACCGTGCAGCCGCGCCAATAAGATATGGACTTCGAGCTAACCGAAGAGCAGCGTCAGATTCGCGCGACTGTAGCCGATTTCGCCGAACGCGAGATCAAGCCATTCGCGTCCCAATGGGATCGCGATGAAATTTTCCCCCGCGGCGTTGTCGAGAAGATAGGCGACCTGGGCTTCCTGGGCGTAGCGTTTCCGGAGAAGTACGGTGGCGGCGGTGCCGATACGCTGTCGCAGGTCATCGTGGTAGAGGAACTCGCGCGTCACGACGCTGGAATCGCATTGTCCTGCGCCGCGCACATGTCGCTCGCATCGGGGCACATCGCAATGTTCGCGGCCGAGGAGCATCGGACGCGTTATCTGCCGGATATGCTGGCCGGAAGAAAGCTTGGCGCCTGGTGCCTGACCGAGCCGGGTTCCGGTTCCGATGCCTCCGCGATGGTCACGCGCGCAATCCGCTCCCGCGATGACTTCACGATAAATGGCACGAAGATGTTCATCACCAACGGTGGCGTCGCCGACGTTTATGTGGTGATGGCGATTACGGACTCAGTCGCCGGACGGTCCGGGGTCTCGGCCTTTATCGTCGAGCGCGGCTCCGCAGGGCTCAGCAACGGACGCAAAATCGAAAAGCTTGGACTGCATTCGTCCGACACCGCTGAGGTGATTTTTGGGAACGTCACTGTCCCGTCGGGCAATCTGATAGGCGAGACCGGCGCAGGTTACCGGCAGACGTTACAGGTGCTCGAAGGCGGCCGTATTGGGATCGCCGGTTGGGCGATCGGGATGGCCCGGGGGGCAATGGAAGACGCCGCCGCGTATGCTAAAGAACGCCGGCAGTTCGGACAGGCGATCGCGGATTTTCAGGCGATTCAATGGATGCTGGCCGACATGGCGACCAGAATCGAAGCGTCATGGATGCTGACCTGCCGCGCCGCCGCCCTCAGAGACAAAGGCCTCCCCTATGGGCGGGCGGCTTCGATGGCGAAATTATACGCGTCGGAAACCGCAGTGTGGGCCACAATCAAAGCGGTCCAGATTCATGGCGGTTACGGCTATGTCACGGAATTTCCGGTCGAGCGCTATATGCGCGACGCGAAGTTATCGGAAATCGGCGAAGGCACCAGCGAAGTCCAGCGGATGATCATAGCCAAATCGCTACTGCGCGATGGTTATTTGGCAGGTTAGAAGTATCCCTGAGTGCAGCTTCCGCGTCCAGTTGTCACAGGCTTCGAGCTTTGCGGTCCTGAACTGAATCATGAGTCTGTCGTTGGAGACGGATAACTTCCTCCAAAGTGCCGAACTCTACGACGCGATCTATCATTTCAAAAATTACCAGCGCGAAAGCGAACAACTGCGCAACTTGATCGATCTCCTCGTGCCAGGTGCGCGGACCTTGCTCGATGTCGGCTGCGGCACCGGCGAGCACGCGAAATTTCTCAAGCAATACTATGCGGTCGACGGTATCGATTTAAACAATAGCTATCTCGAAGCGGCGCGCACGAAAAATTCCTCGGGAAAATACCGCTGCGCAGATATGACTGATTTCGACCTGGGATCAAGCTATGACGTGGTGACGTGTCTGTTTAGTGCAATTGGATACGTCAGGACAGCCGTATGCGTCGAGCGCGCGATTTGGTCGATGGCGCGCCATGTTCGGCCGGGTGGGGCATTGCTCGTGGAGCCGTGGCTTCCACCCGACCGCTGGAAACCGGGGGCACTCTCGGTCCACACTGGAGAAACGCGGGACGGTCTGGTCTGCCGGATGGCCTTAAACGGCAGGCAGGACAACCTGTCCATTATCTCACTTCATTATCTCCACGGAACGGGGCGCGGCATTCGTTACTATAGAGAACATCTGGAACTCGGGCTCTTTACCAAAGAGGAGATGACACGCGCCTTTGGCCGGGCAGGAATGCGTGTCGATTACGAGCCGGAAGGGCTGATCGGGAGGGGACTCTATATCGGAACTTTTCCTCCTCCGTCATCCTGAACCGGAGCATGCGGGCGGGCGAGGCCTTAAGTCACCGTGCATTCTTCCGGCATTCGATGTAAACTTGGCGACCTTTGCTCAGGAACCGCTCGCACGTATCTGCCAATCGTCCGAACGCGACGATTCGATGCCAATCGGTGCGCTCCTGCTTCGCGCCGTTCCGGTCCGTAAACCGCTGAGTGGTAGCCAACGAGAGATTAGCCACATTCTTGCCTGATGGCAGAGTACGAAGTGGGGGTTAGCTCCCAGATTACCCATTACGATCACCTTTTTAACTGACATGACTGCGAGACCTCGTTGTTTGTTTGTGCACGCTTCCTGTCATCGGGCAGGGCGTGCTGCGTTTTGCTTTGATCGCCGCGCAAATTCTTTTCCGCGCGACCCGTACGCCTCGAAAGGGAGGGCCGTGCGCAGATTTCTAGATGCACGAGCAGAGCGGGCGGCAGGACATGCCACAGCGAAGCGGCCCGAATGGACTGGCGCGTCGTGCTAGCGCAGCGAACGCCACTTAATTAGAGTGGCAGCGAAGCGGAGATCGCAGGTGGAGTGGAGATGTGGCGTGGGGCCGCGACGCGAAGTTTACGGAGCGCTCGCGAGGCGGCTCACAGCGGAGCGCCCGCGCGGCCTGCTGTCGCAAACGGGAGGGGTATAATCACGGTCTACGGAAAGGCTTCTGCCCAATCCGACCGGTCACGTGTCTCCAAAATCGGTCAACTCTTGCTCTTCAGGGCGAATCGAGAAGCGCGACGACCGTGGAGGGACAGCGACGAGGTTCGCTTGAATCGATGAAACTGCAGATTGCTGTCAGATGCCACTTCCCCGTGGCTATTTGCTGGGTTTAGACTCGCAGTCTCGTCGCGGATCTGGTTCAGAAGTTTACGAGAGGTTAATCATGGACGCTGTAGTGAATCCCATGGTCGAGTACCTGAACTCTCTTCGTACTCAGCAACAGACTTCCAACTCGACCTATATCCATGAGGCGCGCCGTGATTTCTTGCAATCTCTGCAGCGGGTTGCACCTTGGTTTCCCGACGAAAAGCGGCTCCAGGTGCGAACGCGACTTGACTCTCTTGTCGACGACCTTGCGACGGGCGCGCAGCCAGTCAGCATTCTTTTTTTGACGGGAGACGCCGGCGATGGAAAGACAGCCTTCTGCGATACGCTCGCTCAGCGCCTCGGGTTTGAGGGTGCTCTGAAGCCGGAGACATTGATCGGATCGTGGCGAATTATCAAGGACGCCTCAGAAGTCGAAGAGGGTGCGTTGGCCGCGCTTTTTGAGAAACAACTGGAGTCGGCGCCCTCCGAAGGTTTGATCGTTGCGATCAACGAAGGTCGTCTCCGAAGACTATTTCGGAGTCTTTCGGAAAACGGCCAGAGGCTATGGAAGGAGGTTGTCGAACCGGCACTCGAGGGCTGGCTGGACTCTGAGCGCGCCAAAGCGCTCGATGAGGCGATGCGTCGCGAGCACGTTCTCGTGGCCAACTTTCGGCATCGCTTCCATCTACGGGCGGTTACCCGCGGCTTCTCGAAACATGGACTTCGGAGTCATTTTGGGAGGGTTCTCCTGCTTGCGGCAATTGCCCGGCGAGAGAACGCTGCCCAATCCTTGCGAATGTGCGGGACTTACGTTCGGGACATACCCAGACACATATCGCGGACGTGCTTGCATACTCGCATTTTTCCGGCCAGCGTTTACCCTTCCGCCGGCTCCAAGCCGTGTTGGCTTTAGCAACAACCGGAGGTTTGCTTTGCACACAAGTGCAATCGCCCGCCATAGCAGAGGCATCGGTGATGGTGCTGTTGCGACACCGTTATTACAACGCGCTGTTTTTGCGGGATGAGTTGCGTACGCCGGTACCAGTACGTCCTGAGCCAATAGCGCGAAGTTTCACCGGCGCGGATCCTGCGGTCTTTGTCTCCCCGGTGCTCGACAGAAAGATTGGCGATCTTCTGGGCCCGCAATTGGGGGAGCCGCAATGGAGCGAACACAATATGCCACCATTGGAAGCCGAAGCGATATTGTCGATGCGCCGGCGGCTCCATCCCGCGGGTCTCGCCAGTGATTTGCAGGATTTGCCGGCCGAGGTTTCTCGACTGACGCGATCTGTGCGGCGTTGGTCTATGTTCGCGGATGAAGTAGTCGCGGAAATGCGTTGGCGGAAGGCTCTCGGGTTAGTGGAGGCATATGTTCAGCAACGCGATCCGGACAATCACTTAAGACGGACGATCGTCGAAGCTATTAATCGATTGCACCGTGTCGAGGAAGTCAAGACGGAATCTATAACCGGTCACCAAATCGATGCCGCGGGTTTCCGAACCCCCGTTCGACAGGTTCTGGAGCTGAATTTACGAACGGAGTTCTCGACCGAATTACGCTGCGGACCAGTCCTTCCGAAAATCATGCAGGCTTACCTAGAGAGCTCGCCAGCCGAGATCTACTTGGCTGCTTGGCCTGAGGGTACGCAAGGGGGAGACGCGGCGGCTCTTCTACCACTAGATGCACGTTTGGTGGAGATTCTGCTTTCCGTGAATTTGGGCTTCGATGCTTGGCAAGGGCTCGGCACGTATCGTCGTACGCTGGCGAGGTTTCACGCCCAACTCTTGGCATTAGCATCGCGCGCGGGCCACAAACCGGCCGTGACAATTCGTGCCCAAGACAAACGCTATAGCGTATCCGTAGAGAGTAGTCCTACGACACCGCTCCTGCGCTTCGAAGGACAGGGCTGAGCATGGCCGTGCCATTGGAAAACCTAACCGAACGATTGCAACGCCACTTAGGCATCCAGCAGGCGCAGACAATTTCTGCCGAGGACTATACTGCGGATGGAATTGCACGCCTGCTCGGGCGGCGAGGAGATCCTTCGTTGGTGGCCCAGTTGTGGCGCGCCGGAGACAGGGCGGCTCTCGTCGCCGGGTACCGGCCTAGGGAACATGATGAGGTGTTGACGGAGTTGGTAAGAGTCTTGGACTCGACGATTGTGGTTCAACGAGAGAGAGGAAATGGACGTCCAAAAACGTTTCTTCCCCTCATTCCTGAGCTGGTGTCAGCCGCGCGATCAGGTCAGCTCTATCGCGAAATGGGCCGCACCGTAGTAGAGGGCTTTTGGAAGCCGACCGAAAAACAACACAGCGGCTCTATCGCCGAATTGAAGAATTTAGTCACATCGTGGCCTGAGCAGCATGCGCTCGCGAATCTGCTTCGGCCACTATGCAAGCCGATCGAGGCACAGACCCCGGAGACTGGCGGCAACTTCGCGATGGCAATGGCTTCGGATAAGAGGTTGGCGCGATGGGTCAGGGAAGTGGTGACTCAAGATTGGCAGGCTTATCTCGTGGCTGCAAAACCGCTTTCGGCCGACGAGCAACTGGAAATGATGTCCAGTTTGATCGGTCTACACGCACACATCGCTTTGCTGCACCGACTGTTCGAAGCGGATGTATCAGACGCGAATCCTGTGTTTTTCGTTGCCGCTACTAAAACTCCAGACGATGATCGGTCGTGCGACCGCGCCACCTATAGTTGCTTTAGTTTTTGGCGCGATCAGGCACAGCCGGCTATGCGCCGTGTGGCGCAGGACGTCATTCGCCAGGCCGCCGAACAGGATGCAACGCTGCGAACCTCGCTTTCCGCGGGCGATTGGACCTCACCTCAAGTATGGATGGGTCAAGAAATCAAAGAGGGTGGCAAACGCAAGCGCGCGACGAACGATTTTCGCGAGGCCTATGAGTCCGCAATGCATGAGGCGCAAATCAGAGGTAAGAATCCGAACCTCTCGTTGATCGAGGATTTGCTCGTAGGGGCACTTTATGCCGCGTTCGACACGGCGAGCGGGCCAATCACCAAAGTAAAGGACTACCTGCGCAACACTGGACGAGCAGCGGGTATCGTGGGCCCTGAGGGTACGTATCGCCGAAAACGTTATCAGCTTGATGACCGCGCTTTTGAACTGCTTTTGAGGCTCCATGCAGCTCGTCGATCTGACACTGTGCTTAGCGACGAAGACGAGAAACAATCGGTGGGAGCCTGGCTCGATGACATGGCCGAGCGTTACGGCCTAGTCGTGACTACCGAACGGGAACGGGCGAAGAAACGCTTTGAACTGGCAATAGATTCGAGTCCAGGCATGCGCGCCTTGCGGCGCCACTTCCCAAGCGAACAAACGATGGCGGTCAACCGCCAATTTTTGGATCAGCGACTCGATGAATTGCGGTTCGTGCGGCGGTTTTCCGACGCGTCGTCCGTGGTCTACGTAGGTTAACGATGAGTGCCGTGCAACAACAACTCGTGAGTACCGTAGTCCAATGGGTGCTGCAGCTAGACCGGCCCACTGGACAAAATCGGATAAATCGCAAGCTCCTGTTCGGCGATGTCGAAACGAGCCGCGCGGTCGGGAAAGAGCTGCAAACACATAGCGACGATAAGTGTGCGTTCGTCGTCCGGAATTCAACAGATCCTGATGTTGTGAGACTAAGAAACGAGCGTCCCGAAGGTGTGAGTGCCGACTCGGCCATCATGTACTTGGTCTTTTGGCTGCCAGGCCAACCAGGGCATGAGAAGAATTTCGAGTCTCTGCGGGATTTCCCGTCGGTTCAATTGGAAGATTTTCTGGCGCATAGCGACAAATTTTTACTCGCTGAAGAGGCTGCGATCTCGACTCAATGTGTTGAAGCGGCGGAGGCGTGGCAACAGAAAGATCGGGATCGCGCGCAAGAGCATCTATCGAATGCTTGGAATGCGATTCGCCTTTGCCTTCGCGAGCGCCGTGGTGGCCGAGATCGGTCTATTCCATTCGTAGAGGGGCTTAGCGATTACCTTGATTATTTAAATGAAGCTCGCGTGCCCGATGAAGTGTGGAATCAAACGGCCACGAATAAGCGCGCTGCAGTTATGGTTGAGCGTTGGGGACGCGCGCTCCC
>Ga0073928_10008713_pt1 | contig 12626 bp, 16 predicted proteins | sample PaiPotPPA55metaG_FD_76969 | JGI IMG/M metagenome (GOLD analysis project Ga0073928, IMG submission 76969) | Iron sulfur acid spring bacterial and archeal communities from Banff, Canada, to study Microbial Dark Matter (Phase II) - Paint Pots PPA... ...
GGCCGCGAGCGGTACGGCGTGCTCGTACGCTATCCGCGCGACTTTCGCGATAGCCCCGAGGCGATCAGGCAGTCGCTCGTCGCCACGCCGTCCGGCGCACAGGTCGCTCTGGGAAGCCTGGCGCGCATCGACATCGTGCGCGGTCCGACGATGATCAAGTCCGAGAACGCGGCGCTGAATGAGATCGTCTACGTCGACGTTCGCGGACGAGACATTGGCGGCTACGTCCGCGACGCACAGCGGCTGTTGGCATCGAGGCTGCATCTGCCGCCAGGCTATCGGATCGAGTGGAGCGGGCAATTCGAGGCCTTAGAGCGCGCCACTGCGCGGCTTCGATTCGTGATCCCGATCACTCTGGCGATCATCCTCCTGCTCCTGTATGCGAATTTCAGGAGCCTGGCCGAGAGCGCCATCGTGATGCTGTCGCTCCCTTTCGCACTCGTTGGCGGCGTGTGGTTCATGTGGCTGCTCGGCTACAACCTGAGCGTCGCCGTCGCCATCGGTTTCATTGCGCTTGCCGGAGTCGCGGCCGAGACCGGGATCGTGATGCTCATCTATCTTGACCACGCGTACGCCGCCCGGTCCGGCGCCGGAGAGCCGCGAAGTCGCGAAGAGATCGATGCCGCTGTCGAGCACGGGGCTGTGGAGCGAGTGCGGCCCAAGATGATGACTGTCACGGCGATCATGGCTGGTCTCGTACCAATTCTGTGGAGTCAGGGGACCGGGGCGGACGTCATGAAGCGGATCGCCGCGCCAATGGTCGGCGGCATGATCACGAGCACGGCGCTGACGCTGGTCGTGATTCCGGCGATCTACTCGCTTTGGAAGGAACGGGCGCTAGCCAAATTGAAAAACGCCCAATAGAGAGTCCCGATGTGAATGGGCGACTCGCCGCGGATGTACGTGCGCGAAGCCGGTGGCGTTTTTTTTCTTGACTCTATACCCAGGTATAGGGTGTACAATTAACTCGCACAAAACTCGGGCCGGGAGGTGACGACGATGTGGATCGGGGAAGCTGCGCGCGGCGCCGGGGTGAACGTGCAGACGCTGCGCTACTATGAGCGCCGAGGGCTGCTGCCTGCGCCAGAGCGCAAGCCGTCTGGTTTTCGTGCGTACGATGCCAGCACGGTCGACCGGGTGCGCTTCATCAAGCACGCGCAGGCGCTTGGATTCACCCTCGGGGAGATCGGCGATCTACTCGCCCTACGCGTGAATGCCCGCGCGGCGTGCGGCCCTGTCGAGGCGCGGGCCAAGGCCACTGCGGCCCGCATAGGTCAGAGGATCGCCGAGCTTGATCGCATGCGAACCGTTCTCCTGCGGCTTGTCCGCGCATGCAAGCGGCGGGCGCCCACTGGCGACTGTCCGATTCTCGAAGCTCTCAACGAGTCAGAGGCTGCGTGAGCGCCACCATCGAACTCGTGTTCGACCGCACTTGTCCAAATGCCGACGGCGCGCGCGCCCAATTACGTGTCGCGCTCGCGCGGGTCGGAATTGCCGGCGAATGGACCGAATGGGACCGGGACGCGGCCGACAGTCCGCCCCATGTGCGTCGCTATGCCTCGCCCACAATCCTGGTGAACGGACGCGACGTAGTTGATAGTGGCGCCGGGGGCACGACGCTCGACGGGATGGCTGGCTGCCGCATTTACGTCGACCACTCGGGCACTCTATCGGGCGTCCCACCAATGGAGGCACTGGTTGCTGCTCTTGTCGCCGACGGCGGAGGCGCGGGGCCGTGACGACACCCAAGGCCGTCGGACCGGTTGCCGAAGCCAATGGCCGATTCTTTGTGCGCGGCACGGCTACCGCGGGTGCGGCGACGGCGATCGTGGCCGCGATGGCTGGTCTCTGCTGTGCTGGCCCTCTCACGGTGGCGCTGCTGGGGGCGGGCGGTGCTGTTGCGGCCGCGGGGATCAAGCCCTTCCGCGTGCCTTTGCTCGCGGCGTCGCTGGCGCTTCTCAGCGCGGCCTTTTGGCGGGCGTACGCGCCGCGAACCGAACCGGCCGGCGCGGCGTGTCCCATCGCGATAGGCCGCGCGACCCGCATCGCGCTCTGGGCAGCCGCACTCGTGTGGGGCGGCGCCCTGCTACTGTACGTTGTCTCCTGAGTGCATGCGCATCCATAGCGCGCGTGGCCGGATGCCATTGCGTAGGCTCGTCGTGGGCGCGGCCTGTGTCGCCGCCGCCGGGTGCGTGCCCGAGGGACCTACGGCCCAGCACATAGTACTTGGCCCGGACGCCGCCGTGCTTCGCACGGCGTTCAATGCCGACAGCGGACGAGTACGCGTCGTCATGCTCGTCTCCCCAACGTGAGGGGTCTGTCTCCGCGGGGCCGGGAGCCTCGAGCGACAGCTGTTCGAACAAGACCCTGATCCACGCCTTCGCGCCTACGTCGTGTGGGTGCCAAAGCGCGCGGCGCGCGAAGACGATGTGCCCGTGGCAACACGGTTCGTGTCAGACACTAGGGCCACGCATTATTGGGACTCGGCCGGCGTGCTCGTCGGCGCATACCGGCGGGTCCTTGGGCTCGACGAAGATGCCTGGGACGTGTACATGCTTTACGGTCCGGACGCGCGTTGGGACGGCGTACTTCCCCCCGCGCCCGAATTCTGGATGCATCAACTCGGCTCACCTCCGCGCTCGGGCGTGAAGGCGCCATACCTCGACGCCGAGATATTCGCTGCGCACGCAGACACTCTTCTGCGTCGGGCTCCGGGCGGCAGCGACCGGTCGTCTTCCTAAGCGGGTGGACGCACCGCGCGCGCGGTCATCAGGCCCCACAGCCAATTGATCTTGTAACGTTCGACGACGGGAGCGTCGTACCCGGCGCGGTCGAGCAGGTGCCTGCAGGCGCGAGTCCCGTAAGCCCGGCGGTGGGCGCGATCGAAAACACGCAGAACGACGTCGCACACTTTGCAGGCGAGGTAGTCATCGCACCAATCTGTAATCACGAGCCGCCCGCCTGGTCGCAGGACGCGGGTCAATTCGGCAAGACCTGCTGCGGGGTCGGGCCAGTAGTGCAACGAGCTGCTGGAGACGACCACGCCGAAGCTTTCCGCACGGAACGGAAGTCGTGCGGCATCGGCTCCGACCAGTGGCACCTGGGCCCCTAGCTTTCTCCGTGCCGCGCCGAGCATTTGTGGAGCGATGTCCGCGCCGACGATCCACGCGTCGGCCACGGTCTGCTGCACGGCGCGAAGCAACTCCCCTGTTCCGCACCCGATATCCAGGACGCGCTCGCCAGGGCGGAGCTCGAGCCTGCGGAGTGTCTCTCGGACACTGGCGGTCACGTAATCCCGCCACCGACGGTCATAGTCGGCCGCCAAGCGAGAGTACTCCTCCTGAACTATCTCGGTGTCGTCGCGCGCTCGAGCACCACCGTAGAGTCGTAGTTACCGGCGACGCCGGGAACACCGGCCGCGCGAATGGCGGCGACAGTTTCGTCCGGCCACGGCGCGTATCCCACGAGATCGCCCAGATGGTATGTGGCTTCCACGTCCCTTCGGCGCCTGATGTCATCCAACACGGCAGTCAGCGCCGGCAAGTTCGCGTGAATGTCGGAGATCAGCGCGTACGGCATCGTGGCGGGGGCAGGTGTTTTCCGCTTCGGGTGCAGCGGAGCTGCTCTCGCAATGGTTGGCGCGCGTGCGTCACGGCGGTTGTCACTTGTCCGAGTCGCGGGCCAGCTTGCGCGACATGACTGTGGCGGAGTCCGGGCAAGCGGTTTGGAATTCAGCGGTCGCGCGGACTTCAGCGGGCACTGTGTCGCGAGCGGTTTGCGCGAAGCCGTACGCCGGGAAGTACCGCTCGGCCGTGGTCGTGAGCAGGTAGAGCGCCCTGAGCCCTCGCGCCTCCGCGTCCAGGATCACTCGCGTCACCAGCGCTCGTCCAACCCCGCGACTACGCCAGCTTCGCGCGACGGCAACCGATCGCAGGAGAGCGTAGTCGCCACACACTTCTAGCCCGGCCACGCCGACCAGCTCTTTCCCACATTCGGCCACCACGAACGTCGCCAGCGAGTCGGAAACGCCAGCCAACGGAAGCTGGGCATCCAAAAGGAGGCCCTCGACCGCGGGCAAATCGCCCGCGGTGGCCGGACGAAGCGTGGCGCCCTCGAGGTCGGCGCGTTCCGGAGCGCGCGTCAAGAGGATGTGGATTCCCGCAGCCTGGCGGTCGGTCGTGGTTTGGTCGCTCGAACGAACGCGCTCATGAAGCGGCCCGATACCTCGCCGGCCACGCGCTCCGCGTCCAGCCCAGAGCCTGACAGAAACGCCCGCGCGTCCTCGAGCGCGTATACGCGCGTCGGTTCGATCGACGCCCCCTCGAAACCCACGTCCGTTAGCATGTCGAGAAACTCGCTCTCGCCCAGCGCGCCTGCGATGCAGCCAACCCAGAGCTCCATGCTCTCGCGAACTTCGCGTGGTACCTCCCCGCGCACCACTACATCAGAGACGGCGAACCGGCCGCCGGGCTTGAGCACGCGAAACGATTCTGCGAGCACTCGCTGCTTGTTGGCTGAGAGGTTGATCACGCAATTCGATATGACTACGTCGACCGATGAATCAGGCAGAGGGATGCGCTCAATCTCGCCTTTCAAGAACTCGACGTTGCTGGCACCAGCCGCCCGGGCATTCTCGCGGGCAAGGGCGAGCATGTCCTCGGTCATGTCCAATCCGTATGCCTGGCCGGTTGGTCCGACCCTGCGAGCCGAAAGCAGCACATCGATCCCGCCGCCAGATCCCAGATCCAATACGGTTTCGCCCGCGTGCAGCTCGGCGAGAGCTGTTGGATTGCCGCACCCAAGCGACGCACGCACAGCGGCCTCCGGGATACGACCCACGTCATTGGCGTCGTACAGGTTCGAGGTGATCGGGTCTGTCGTGCACCCGCACTCGCAAGAGGCACTCTGCCCACAGCAGCTGGTGGGCTCGCCCTGGGCGATGCGCCGAGCGACCTCGCCGTACTTGTCGCGTACCGTTTCAGTGATCGTCGAGCTGATTGGCGCAGCGCTCATGGAACCCTCGAGGTAAATATCAACATCTGTTGATATATCTGAGAAATAAAAACATCCTTGTCATCAGCAGCAAGCAGGCGTCCGCCTCTTGGCGGACGCCGCGGAATCGAGAACGGTCAGGAAGCGCTGCAGCGAGTCGGTTCCGCCCGGCGTGAGTGCGTAGTATGCCCAGCGCCCTTCGCGCCGGTCGCTCACCAGCCCCGCCTCTTTCAGCACCCGCAGATGGAAGGACAGCAAGGGCTGTGCGGTATTGAGCGTGTCGGTCAGCTCGCACACGCACCGCTCGCCGTGGCGAAGAGTGTCGAGAATGGCCAGTCGATTGTCGTCGGACAACGCGCGACAGAGCTCGGCCACGTCAGCCGGCGGCGCGCCGTGTCGAGCGACTGATCTCGGGACAGGAGCAGGGCGGGGATGCACGACGGTTGCCACGTCTCAATATTAAATCAACTACCATTGATATGTCAATTCCCAGCCGCCGCTCGGGCAAAGTGTCGATTACACGCCTCGCGCGGGAAACGGGCGGCCGTTGTCTCCGGCGGGACCGCCAGGGGCTCCCAAGCCATCGTCGGACGACGCCGCACCGTTGGCGCCCCGGTCAATGCCATCGGATCCGCGGTGCTGTACGTACTTCCAGCCGAAGCGGCCTTTGATACACAGGTTGCCGCGAGTAATCGACACGTCATATGGCGACGTCACCGTCACGATCTCATTGTCCTGTACATGCAGCGTGAGCGTGCACCCGACGCCGCAATACGGACATATCGTATCCACCGCTGTTTGGCGTGACTCGTCCCACGTACCGTCCGCACGCTTTTCGTGCTCGGTCGAGAACATGAGCGCACCCGTGGGGCAGACCGCGATACAATTGCCACAATACACGCACGCCGATCCCGGCAGCGGTACCGCGAACTCGGTCGAGATGCGCGCATCGAAACCACGGCCGGCGACGGCTATCGCGAACGTGTTCTGGTAGTCCGTTCCGCACGCCTCTACGCACTTGTAGCACAGTATGCACTTGCCGTAGTCGCGCACATACAGCTCGTTGTCGATCTTGACGGGCTGGCGAACAGTCGCGGCGTAGTCCGGGTCCGGCGGATCGTGATGGCCGGCCCGCGCCGAGTCGCGCTTACCGGCCGGCGCGGGCGGCGCGGGCGGGCCATAACGCTCCGGTCGGCCGCCGTACTCTTCGACCCAATCGGCGGCGTGTGGCGTCGTAGACAGGTCCACCGACGACGCCAAAAACTCGAGTACCATTTTGCGGCTGTGGCGCACGCGCTCAGTGTTGGTGCGAACGACCATTCCGGGCTCCACTTTGCGCGAGCACGATGGCACGAGCACGCGTGAGCCCTCCACCTCCACGACGCACACTCGACAAGCGTTGACGGGGTGCAGCGTCTCGAGATAGCACAGCGTAGGAAGCGTCTCGCCCCGCTGCTGACATGCGTCGAGTATGGTGGTTCCCTCGGGCACGGACACCTTGTCGCCGTCGATCTGTAGCTCGACGTTGCGACGAGGAGCGCGCGTCCGGAGCTGTACGAGCGGCGCACTCATGCCGCGGCCTCCGGGGTCGCGGGCGGCTTCGGCGCGAACATGTGAAGCCGCTTGATGGCCGACTCGACCGCGCTGTATGCGGTCTGCCCGAGCCCGCAAATCGACGCGTCCTTCATCCCCAGACCAATCTCTTCCAACAGCGCGAGCTCGGTGGCGACGCCGCCGCGCGGCCGGCGCACGGCCAAGCGGTGAAGCGCTTCCTCCTGACGCACGGTGCCGACTCTGCACGGCACGCACTGCCCGCAAGACTCATCGCGGAAGAACGCGGCAATCCGGAGCAGAATCGCGCCCATGTCGATCGTGTCGTCGAACGCCATTATCACCCCCGATCCGAGGGTCGCCTGCGCCGCCCTGGTACCTTCGAACGTGAGAGGCATGTCGAGCTCATCGGGTCGGACGAACACACCGGCGGCGCCGCCCAACAGAATTGCCTGCAGTGGGCGGCCCCCACGCACTCCACCCGCAAGCGTCATCAAGTCGCGCAGAGTGGCGCCGAACGTCACCTCATACGTGCCGGGACGCTCTACGCAGCCGCACAGGCAAAAGAGCTTCGTGCCCGTGGACTGCCCCGTTCCGGTGGCCGCGAAGGTAGGGCCGCCGCCGAGGAGAATGAGCGGAACGTTGACGAGCGTCTCGACATTATTGACGACAGTCGGCTTGCCGAAGAGCCCGGCCTGGACGGGGAACGGGGGCTTGTTGCGCGGCTCGCCGCGGAAACCTTCGATCGAATTGAAGATCGCAGTCTCTTCGCCGCAGATGTACGCGCCCGCGCCCTGGCGGATTTCTATGTTGAAGGAGAATCCTCGCCCCATCACGTCATCGCCAAGCAGCCCGCGCGCTCGCGCTTGGTCAATCGCGTGCTGCAACCGCTCCGTCGCCAACGGATACTCGCCGCGGATGTATATGTAGCCCTCCGCACAGCCGGCCGCGTAGCCGCCGATGGTCATTGCCTCGATGAGAGAGAATGGGTCGCCCTCCATGACCGCGCGGTCCTTGAACGTGCCGGGCTCGGACTCGTCGGCGTTGCAGATCAGATAGTGCGGGCGCACGGGCTGCTTCGCCACAGCTTCCCATTTCCTCCCGGTCGGAAACGCGGCGCCGCCCCGTCCCATGAGCTTGGAGTCCAGCACTTCTCGGATGACCGCGTCCGGTCCCATGTCGATCGCGCGTCGAAGCGCCTCGTACCCGCGTGTCGCCTTGTAGGCGTCGAGGCTCCGAGGGTCCACGACACCCACGCGGGCGAGCAGCCGGAGCGAGGGGTCGCCCTTCTGCGGCACATCAGGGTGCGCCCGCGTAGTGACGCCATCGTCGCCGGCCAGAACGGCCGCGAGTTCTTTCACCGTCACGGATCCGAAGAGCCGTTCGACAGTCTCATCTCCGGCGACCTGAAGAAGCGCGGCGGGTGCTTGGTCGCACAGGCCGAGACAGGGGCTGCGGAGCCAGATCGGGCTATCAGGGTCGAGCAGGGTAGTGTGGCCCTCGGGGGCATGCTCAGCGGAAGGCCCAACCGTGCGCTCCAATTCAGCTGCCAGCTCCGCCGCGCCGCGACAACGGCACGCAATGTCGTCGCACACGTGAAGAACGCGTCGGGGGCGAGGCGTCGTAGAGAGCAGAGCGTAGAACGAGGCTACGCCGTACGCCTCCGCTGGCGGCACGCCCAGCCTCTCGCAGATGTATGTGAGCGCACCCTCACTAACCCAGCCGACCCGGCCCTGCGCCGCGCGAAGCGCGGGTAGCAGCAGATGGCGCTGCGCGCGCTGCGCGTGCCCGGTGCTCGCAATCCGGCTATCACGGGCCTCGACGCGCGAGCCGCCGTCCCAGCCTGAGGTGGGCTCGCCGAGGATGCCGTCTATGGCCTCCTGCTCCTCGGGAGTCGCGTCGACGGATGCCAGGTGTAGATCCAAAACTCAGTTCCCTCGGTGCCGGTGCCGGCTCGTCACTCGCGATTGCTCAGTCATCGCCCGCCACGAGCTCGGCCTCGGGCTCTTCGAGGGCCGGTGCAACCACGCGCACGGGCTCGAGTCGCACGGCGCACGCTTTGAACTCGGCTGTCCCAGACTTGGGATCGGTCGCGTCGATAGTCAAAAGATTCACGCGCACCTGATCCTGAAAGTGCAGTGTCATGAACACCAAACCCGCGCGGAGCCCGCGGTCTATCCGGATCGGCGCCGTCACGCTACCGCGACGCGAGGTGACGCGCACGATATCGTCATCTTCGACGCCCAGTTTGGCGGCGTCCTCGGGCGAGATCTCCAGCGATTCCGGCCGGCGCAGCGGCGATGTATAGCCGCCGGTCTGGACCCCGGTGTTGTACGAGTCCAGCCGACGCCCCGTCGTCAGCATGAAGGGGTAATCCTCGTCCGGCATCTCCACTGGCGGCTCATCCTCCGCCGGAATGAACGGCACCCGAGGGCCGGAAAGCGGCTCTTCCCACAGGCGGCCGTGAAGGAACAGCGATCCGGGATGCGACTCGTCGGGGCACGGCCACTGCAGGCCCTGGCACTCCTCCAGCCGGCGAAAGCTCATGCCACCAAACATCGCCGGCGCCATAGTGCGCACCTCGTTCCAGACATCTTCCGCGCCGGGGTTGTGCCAGTCGTGGCCAAGTCGCTTCGCGATATCACTGATGATCGCCATGTCATCGCGGGCTTGTCCGGGTGGCTCGAGCGCTTTTCGCACTCGTTGCACGCGGCGCTCACTGTTGGTCACGGTTCCCTCTGACTCGCACCAGCTGGACGAGGCCGGGAGCACCACGTCGGCGAGCTGCGCGGTGCGTGTGAGGAACACGTCCTGAACTACGAAATGGTCGAGCCCCTCGAGCATTGCCTCGGCGTGGTGCTGGTCGGCCTCCGACTGCGCGGGGTTTTCACCGATCACATACAGCCCTTTCATGCGACCCGCGTCCATGGCCTCGAACATTTGGGTCATGGTGTATCCGTATTCTGGCTTAAGCTTGACACCCCACGCCTTCTCGAACCTGGCGCGCACGGCCGGGTCGAGAATGTCCTGGAATCCGACTAGTCGATTGGGGATTGCCCCCATGTCGCCACCGCCCTGCACGTTGTTCTGTCCACGAAGCGGGTTGAGACCCGATCCGTAGCGCCCGACGTGGCCTGTGAGCAGCGCCAGATTGATCAGCGACAGGACGTTATCGACTGCGTTGTGATGCTCGGTGATGCCGAGCGTCCAGCAGATCATGGCCCGGTCAGCGCGCGCGTAGGCCAGCGCCGCTTCGCGAATCGCGTGCGCCGGAATTCCAGTGACCCCCGAGGCGTAGTCGAGCGTGTATCGCTCGACGGTGTCGCGGTACGCCTCAAAGCCTTGGGTAGCGTGCTCGATGAACGCCATGTTGGCGAGACCGGCGTCGATGATCTCCCGACCCATTGCGTTTGCCAGCGCGATGTCGCTGCCGACATTGAGGCCCAGCCAAAGGTCAGCCCACTGGGCGGTAGTCGTGTGGCGCGGGTCCACCGCAAAAAGGCGCGCGCCGTTGTGCACGCCTTTCAGGACGTGGTGGAAGAAGATCGGATGGTTCTCCCGGGCATTCGCTCCCCAAAGGAAGATGACATCTGTCTCTTCCGCCTCGCGGTACGAGCTCGTGCCGCCGCCCGCGTTGAACACCGCCGCCAGACCGGCGACGCTAGGCGCGTGTCACGTTCGGTTACAGCTGTCGATGTTGTGAGTGCCGAACGCAACGCGGGCGAGCTTTTGCGCCAGGAAGTTCATCTCGTTGCTCGCCTTGGAGCACGAGAAGATTCCAAGCGCATCGCCGCCGTGCCGGTCGATTATCCGGCGGAAGCCGGACGCGGCCTTGTCCAGTGCCTCGTCCCACGTCGCCGGCCGCAGAACGCCGGCTTCGCGGACGAGGGGCTCGGTGAGACGCACATATCCGTTCTTCATCAGGAGCGGCCTCCGGCCCTGGGAGCTGTGGCAGGCGCGCCTGCGCTCACTGCGCGGCGCGCGAGACGAAAAGGCTCAAGGCAAGACGTGTACACCACTTATGCCACAAAGGTAACTACGAGCGCATGTGACATTCGCGACACCATGGATGATGTTGGAGTCGTCGGCGAACTGGCAAATTGACGCCGTCAATGACTCGATTGGCCACTCCTATCGAGTGCTACGGGGTCGCGCCAGCTGCCGCTACGGCGTCGGCATCGATCGCTTGGGCAATGCGAAAAATGGCCGCGGCGATAGGCACGAGCGGCTCGCGTTCGGGCACGATCAGACCCACGCTATGGGACGCTTCAGGCTCGACCAGCGGGATGGCGCGCACGTCGGGCAGGGGGCCCAGCGTTGCGACCAGCGCCTCGGGAAGGACGCTGGACAGCGTGCCCAGCCTTGGGTGGGCGCACAGCGCGACCAGGGAGTTACTCTCGACGCGCGGCCGGGCGATCGCGCCTGCTTCTCTGAAATGGCGGTCTACGATGCGTCGGCCTTGGTTTTCCGGAGAGAGGAGGCAGAGTGGCAAAGCCGCGGCTTCTCGCCACGTGACGGCGTCTCGACCCTTCATTGGTCCGTTGGCGGGCGTGACGAGCATATATCGTTCGTGATACAGCGGCACCGAGCGGACGTGCACCAGCGGCTCGTTGTCGAGATACGTGAGCCCGGCGTCGAGCGAGAAGTCATCCAGGCCGCGCTGAATATCGACCGAGGTGGCTGAGCTCACAGTCACGGTCGTGCGCGGGTATGCATCCACGAACCGGGTCGTGAGGAGAGTCACCATAGGCAGAGCGGCGGGGACGACGCCCATGCGCAGCCGTCCGACGAGCGATCCACGAGTCTCGCTCATGTCTTGCGCCAGGGCTTCGACGTTTGCCATGATGCGTCGCGCCCACGTGAGCACGTGCTCTCCTTCCGGCGTGAGTGCCTGGAAGCGCTGGCCGCGCTCGACGATCAGAACGCCGAGGTCATCCTCCAACTGCTTGATTCCGGCCGAGAGTGTTGGCTGGGTGACCCCGCAACTTGCCGCGGCACGCCCGAAGTGCTTTTCACGCGCGAGTGCCGTCAGGTACTCGAGCTGTTTGATCAGCACGCGTCCGGATTATCCAACTGCGAGCGTGGCATGGCCGCCCGCAAACTGCCCGCGTCGGCGCGCGGTGGCAACTTGCCGCTAGGACGAAGTCGCGATCATCGCGCGCCCGGCAACGACGAGCGTCTACGCAGTAACCGGGAATTTCGAGATTGCGGAACACATTACAGGGAGCGAGCGCATGTTGTCTAGCCCAGCGTGGCGAGGCGGCGGGCCGACCGCGCTGCCTGCGGTCAACCGTTCCGCTGGCCCCAAGGAACGCGTCAGATGGTACAAGCATTCTTCTGTTATGGCGCGGCTGGGTAAGTTCATTCAGGGAGGAACGGGTATGGATGACAAGAAGTTGCTCGCGCTCGCGAAAAAGAACGCCGCAAAGGCACTCAAGCCGCTGCCACCGGCGCGCAAGTACGACCCGACGCTGCCGCCGGAGACGACGGCTGAGACCGAAGAAGCGCAGAGGCTTTTCAAGGAAATGAAGCGCCGAGAGTTCTAGGCGCGGCGTATCACCCGCGACTCGATGCCGGCTTTGATACGTCGCTGGCCAGCTATACATTCGAGGTAGTCCGCGGGCGTAATTCAGTTGGTAGAATGCCAGCTTCCCAAGCTGGACGTCGCCGGTTCGAGTCCGGTCGCCCGCTCTTTCTGTAATGGACATCAAGCGGGCTGGCTCGCAGCCGTCCGGAAAGGGACCGGCGGAATACTTCACCGGCGCCGTGCGCGTCGATCCCCTCTTTCAGGCGACCGATCCGGCGCGTGCGGTCGGCGCGAGCGTCACCTTCGAGCCCGGCGCCCGCACCGCGTGGCACACGCACCCGCTAGGGCAACATCTCGTCGTGACAGCCGGCTGCGGCCTTGCGCAGCGCGAAGGCGGCCCCATCGAGCAGATCCGACCGGGTGACGTGGTCTGGTTCCCGCCGGGCGAGAAGCACTGGCACGGCGCTGCCCCGACCACCGCCATGACGCACTTCGCCATTCAGGAAGCGCTGGACGGCAAGACCGTCGAATGGCTGGAGCAGGTCAGCGACGAACA
>Ga0073928_10008714_pt1 | contig 12625 bp, 11 predicted proteins | sample PaiPotPPA55metaG_FD_76969 | JGI IMG/M metagenome (GOLD analysis project Ga0073928, IMG submission 76969) | Iron sulfur acid spring bacterial and archeal communities from Banff, Canada, to study Microbial Dark Matter (Phase II) - Paint Pots PPA... ...
GACAAAGTCCAAGTCGCCGTCGTTCCTGGCGAAGCCTTCGGCGCGCCCGGCTATCTGCGCCTTTCTTACGCTACTTCCATCGAGCGTATCGACGAAGGATTGCGCCGCCTGGGTCGTTTTTTCTCGCGCGCTGAAGCCGCTACTTAATCCGTGCGGCCGGAGCCCACACACATCGAGCCGAAATTTATGCTCCGCATCTGGGGCGCGCGCTCGCTTGCGCCCATCTACCCCGAGAAAACAAATCTCCCTGAGCCCATAGGCGAAGCCTGGCTCACCGGACCGGAGTGTAAGATCGAAACCGGCCCGCTAGCAGGCCCCATCAATCAGGCATGGCAGAAAATGCCGCCCGAATGGCGGGGCACCGACTTCGCATCTCAACCTGCATCGCCCCAATTTCCGCTTTTGGTGAAATTTCTTTTCCCCGCCGATCAGCTATCCATCCAGGTTCATCCCGATGACGCTTACGCCGCGCAAAACGAACCGCCCGGCGCCATAGGCAAAACGGAAATGTGGCACGCTGTCTCCGCCGATCCGGGCGCCACGCTCTTGTTAGGTCTGGTCCCCAAAGCAGATCGCGAAAAGTTTCAGTCGGCCATAAAAAGCGGCAGCATCGAAAATTTGTTTGAACGTCTGCAGGTCTCGAAAGGGGACACCTTTTACGTTCCCCCCGGGACGCCGCACACCATCGGCGCTGGAGTGATCCTCTGTGAAGTGCAGCAGAATTGCGACCTCACCTATCGCCTTTACGACTTCCATCGCGTCGACGCCAAGGGCAATCCGCGCGAATTGCACATTGAAAAAGGCATGGCCGTCATCAATTTTGATCATCGCCAAGGCGGAAAAGTCAGGCCAGTGTCATTGCCCTCAGCCAATGGCGCGGAAAAATCTTTGCTCGTAGCCTGCCGGTATTTCGCAAGCGAACGATGGGACTTTTCCTCGCAGCATCGAGCAAATTCAGATCCTGCTCGCTTTGAATTATTGGTAATCCTCAGCGGTCGCGGCGTTATTCAATGGAGCGACGGTTCGTGCTCCTACCAGCAAGGTGACTGCTGGTTCATTCCCGCGAACCTCGGTAGATTTTCCGTGGTTCCCGAAAACCGAACCTCGATTTTATGCGCATACGTGCCCATTATCAGCGAATTACGCAACAATCTTTCGCGCCATGGCGTCTCAAATTCCGCACTCGAACAAGTTTTATTCACCTGACCCGCTCATGGCCGCAGAAAAACTCACCGCACACGCCGTAATCCTCGCCGGAGGCCGCGGAACTCGCTTCTGGCCTCGGAGTCGCACGCGCACACCGAAGCAACTGCTGAATATCATCGGCGCAGATTCGATGCTGCAGCAAACCGTGGCGCGCCTCGAACCATTTATTTCGCCTGAACGCATCTGGACCGTCACCAACGCCGAACAATCCGCTTCACTTCGCAAGCACTTGCCAGCATCCGCGCGTAAACACATTCTCGCCGAACCTGTCGGCCGAAGCACCGCCGCCGCCATCGCGCTTGCTGCCATACACATTCGTCACAAGGAGAGCGGCGACGCCTTAATGGCTGTACTGCCCGCCGATCTCTATATCGCGCAGCCACAAAAATACAGAAAGATCGCCCAACTCGCGCTGATTGTTGCGCGCGAACCAGGCCGCATGGTCGTTCTCGGCATTCCGCCGAGTCGCCCCGACACCGGTTTCGGCTATATCCAGTGCGCTGCTAAACCGGTCTCCAATACACCTTTCCCGGTCTTCTCTGTTCAAGCATTCAAAGAGAAGCCGGATTTGCCATTGGCCAAGAAGTACGTCGCCTCCGGCAATTACCGTTGGAACGCCGGAATGTTTTTTTGGCGAGTCTCCACGTTTCTGGATTCGCTAAAAAAATATTTACCCAAAACTAATGCGGCACTCGAAACGCTCGCCGGCACCATCGGCACACGCAAATACGAAGCTAAATTTCGCTCCATTTATCCGCGCTTGGAAAATATTGCCGTAGACTACGCCATTCTCGAAGCCGCCACTCGCGAAAAAACCACGTCCCGCGTTTTCATGATTCCCGCCGACATCGGCTGGAGCGATATCGGTTCCTGGACTGCGGTCCACGAACAGTCCGCGAGCGCCACTCATCACAATGTCGTGGCTGGGCCTAGCCACATGCTCGAAGCCGAAGGCAATTTCATTTGGAGTCCCACAAAATTCGTTGCCGCTATCGGCGTACGCGATCTGGTCGTGGTCGAAACTCCCGACGCCTTGTTGATCTGCCCTCGCCATCGCTCTCAAGACGTCGGCAAAATCGTAAAATGGCTCGAGGAACGCGGCCGCAAGGATCTGCTATAGGCACGCCAATGCGGCTCTTGGAGCTTTTCGACCTTCGCGTATACTTTTCAGCGATATGACCGTGCAACTGCGATCAGTCGCGCCTAGCAGCCCGGCGCAAATTAAATTTGGCACCGACGGCTGGCGCGCCATCATTGCCGAAGATTTCACCTTCGCGAATGCGCGCATCGTCACGAACGCCATCGCCCGCTACGTGATTCGCTCCGAAGACGCGCGCAAAGGCGTGATCATCGGCTACGATCATCGCTTTGCGTCCGACACTGTGGCTGCCGCAGTTGCCGACGTCATCACCGCGAGCGGCACGCCAGTATGGTTGACGGACAAGCCCTGCCCCACCCCCGCTGTCTCGCTGCTCGTTCGCCAACGACACGCCGCCGGCGGCATCGTCATCACCGCCAGCCATAACCCTTATCGGTGGAACGGAATTAAATATAAAGCGAGCTATGGCAGCAGCGCCCTTCCTTCCATCGTGGCCCAGATTGAACAGGAGCTAGATCTCGCTCAGCATCGCACCACTCCACCTCTTCCGCCGCGCAAAGATTTGCTGCACACCCTCGATCCTTGCGCGCCATACCTCGACGCACTAGAAAAGCTGGTTGATTGGGATCGCTTGCGAAAAGTAAATTTTCGTTTCATCGCCGATCCCATGTACGGCTCGTCAGCAGGACTACTACGCGAACTTTTCATGCGCAACAACATTCATTGCGACGAAATTCGCGGCACCCGCGACCCGCTTTTCGGCGGCGCGCACCCCGAACCCATCGAACCTCACGTGCAGCCGCTCCGCGATGCACTACTCGCCGGCAAATACGACGCCGGTTTCTGCGCCGACGGTGACGGCGATCGCATCGGCGCGATTGATCGCGACGGTTCCTTCCTCAACCCACATCAGCTTTTCGCTTTGCTGGTCTGGCACCTCGCCGGCACCCGCAATCTCCCCGGCGACATTGCCAAAACCTTTTCCGTAACCAAGCTCATCGATAAAATCGCCGCCAAATTTGGCCGCACCCTTCACGAAGTCCCCATCGGCTTCAAATATATTTGCGCGCTCATGCTGGAGCGCAATATTTTGGCTGGCGGCGAAGAGAGCGGCGGCTTCGGCACCAGTCTTTATCTTCCCGAACGTGATGCCACTGTTTCGGCTTTGTTTCTAGCAGAATTGATGGCCTGGCACGGCAAGTCCCTCGGCCAGTTGCTGGCCGCGCTGCACTCCGAATTTGGCGAATATCACTACGGCCGCGTCGATCTCGACGTGCAGCCGGAGCAAAAACAAAAAGCCATCGCCTACTTTTCCGACTCCGCATTCACGCACATTCTGGAATGGCCCATCGTTCGCCGCGAAAACATGGACGGCGTTAAAGTTTATCTCGGCGATATCGGCTGGGTTATGGTGCGCGCTTCAGGGACCGAAAATTTGCTGCGCGTGTATTCGGAAACTTCCCGGCGCGAGTCCACTAACCAGGTACTCGCTGCCGTCACCCACATCATTCAGCAGCTATAGGAGCCGCCATGGAAACCGTCAACCTGCAACAGAAGTTTGCATTGTTCTCCGAACACTATAAGCCGCATATCGTCGGCGAAGTAAACGATTGCTACGTGAAGGTTGTTAAACTGAAAGGCGAATTTATCTGGCACCATCATGATCACGAAGACGAACTTTTCCTCGTGGTGAAAGGCACCTTGCGCATGAAATTCCGCGATCACGAATCCGTCATCCGCGAAGGCGAATTTGTAATCGTCCCTCGTAAAGTGGAACATATGCCGGTGGCCGACGAAGAGTTCACATCGTGCTCATCGAACCCAAATCGACCCTCAACACCGGAAATGTTACTAATGAAAGGACCGTCGCGCGCCTCGAGAGCATTTGATCATCCGCATCTGAGGTCCGCGTAAAACTCTATGGAACGACGCTTTCACACTCTGGATGTTTTTACCTCCAATCGCTTCGAGGGCAATCCGCTCGCGGTAGTCACCGACGGCGACGGCCTTACGAACGACACGATGCAGGCCATCGCGCGCGAGATGAATCTTTCCGAAACCGTTTTCGTGCAGAAACCCACCGATGACCGCGCTCTCGCCCGCTTACGAATTTTTACCATCAAGGAAGAGTTGAAGCTCGCCGGTCATCCGGTCGTCGGCACCTGGTTCCTGCTCGCTGAGCTCGGCGTCGTTCCCGCCCAGGAAGGCGGCGTGCACATCATGCAGCAAACCGGCGCAGGCGTCCTCCCCGTGGAAATCCGCTTCAAAGATGGCCGTCCCAACCGCGTGACCATGACGCAGACTCCCGCGGCTTTCAGCTCCATCAAAATTAATAAAAAGGAGCTGGCCGCCGCGCTAGGCGTTTCTGTTTCCGATTTTCACTCCGAGTTGGAGCCGCAATATGTTTCCACCGGCGTCTCAAACTTGATGGTTCCCTTTCGCAATCGCGCCGCACTGGGCCACATCAATATGAACGTCGATGATCTGCGCCGTTTCGAAGGCAAAAACGGCACCATGGCGTATTGCTTCGCGCTGAACGCCGCCAACAAAGCTTCCGCGCGCGGCATGCTTCCCTGGGAAATTTATGAAGACCCCGCCACCGGTTCCGCGGCCGGTTCGCTGGCCGCCTATCTCGTGCGCTATGGCAAGTTGGCGCCGGCGCAAACACTGTACATTCAACAGGGCATGGAGATGGGCAGACCCAGCCAAATCGAAGTGGAGGTCTCGCAAACAGGGAAAAAACTCGTGCCTCGCTGCAGCGGCGCCGCCGTAAAAGTTTTTGAAGGCACCATCCGCATCTGAATTTAGGCAAACTCAAATAATCGAGTTGGCGCTTTACAAAACGCCATTCAAAAAAATGTCGTCCACGGCAGAAAAAAGAAACTTTATTTCGCGCCGTCTGCTTTCTCAACCAAACTCTTGTTAACGGCATCCAGAATTCCGTTCACAAATGCCCCTGCATCTTCCGAAGAAAATTTCTTTGCCAGGTCAACCGCTTCATTGAGCACCACTCTGGGTGGCGTTTCCGCGGTTCGCAGCTCGTAAATCGCCAATCGCAACACCGCGCGGTCAATGATCGCCATGCGTTCGAGCCGCCAGTTCTGCGCATGCTGCACAATCAGCGCATCCAGTTCGTCGGCGTCCTTGGCGGTGCCTTCAAATAATTTGTTAGCAAACGCTCGCGTATTGTCCGCCGCTTTCGCGGTGCGCCAGAATTTTGCTTCCAGTCTCCCGGGATCCTGCCTGCTCATATCCCATTGAAACAGCATCTGCATCGCAAATTCGCGCGATTTCGTTCGTAGGGACACTAAGCGCGCCGAAGCTTTCTCGCGGGAGCCGCCGTTTGCGCCACTTTTCCGCTCAGCTTCTGTGAAAGTCGCGCCATCTCAATCGCCGCCAATCCGGAATCGAATCCCTTGTTGCCGTGGTTGCCGCCCGCGCGGGCAATCGCCTGCTCCTGCGTTTCGCAAGTCAGCACACAAAAAATAATCGGTACACCAGTATCCATTTGCGCCAATTGCAGTCCTCGCGCCGTTTCGGAACACACATAATCGTAGTGCGACGTTTCACCGCGTATCACGCAGCCAATCGCAATCAAACCGTCATACTCGCCTTTGGCCGCCAACTTCTTGGACGCCAGCGGCAATTCGAAAGCTCCGGGCACTTCTACAATTTCGATATCCGCTTTTGCGGCGCCTGACTTTTCCAGCGCCTCGAGAGAACCGCTCAACAACCGCTCCGTAATAAAATTGTTGAACCGGCTCACCACAATTGCAAAGCGTAAGCTGCTGGCGTCCAGCTTTGGTTGCATCGTTTCGGATCGTAAATTTTTGGCCATTCGCTCTGTGTGCTGTCTGTTGTCGCTCGCTACTTCCCTTTGAATTGTCCCGCCCGCTTCTCCAGGAATGCTTTCGTTCCTTCACGCATGTCTTCCGTGGTGCACGCCAAGCCAAAAAGCGTGGCCTCCAGAAACATTCCTTCTTCCTGCCCCATTTCCATGCCGCGCTCGATAGCTTCCATCGTGTACTTCACCGCCAGCGGGGCGTTGGCAATAATTTTCTTCGCCATCCCTTCAGCGGCAGCCATCAGTTCCGCGGGTTCGTACACATGATTGACCAGCCCGATCCGCTGCGCTTCCTCCGCACTGATCATTTCTCCCGTAAGGCACAATTCGTGCGCAACACCTTTGCCGCACAGCCGCGCCAGCCGCTGCGATCCGCCATAACCCGGAATGATTCCCAGTTTCACTTCCGGCTGGCCGAGCTTCGCGGTCTTGCTCGCGATTCTGATCGTGCACGCCAACGCCAATTCGCAGCCTCCGCCCAGCGCGAAACCATTGATGACGCAAATGGACGGTTTGCCCATGGTTTCCAGTAAATGAAAAACGCCCTGCCCAAAAAGTGAAAATTCCCTGCCGCTCACCGGGGTTTGCTGCGCCAGTTCCCCAATATCCGCGCCCACAACAAACGATTTCTCGCCCGCGCCCGTCAGGATAATCACCCGCACGCTTTCATCTCCGCGCGCATCCAGCAACGCATGCCGCAACTCTTCCACCGTTTTGCGATTCAGCGCATTCAATACCTTGAGGCGGTTCAGCGTGATATACGCTATGCCATCTCTTTTTTCGTACAGCAAATTTTCGTAAGCCATTCCGCCTCGGTTTTCTTCTAATCCTTGATTTCAAAATTCAAAATGCCGGCTCAATCAATATCCAAATCAAAACTTCATCGCCTTGGGCTTTTGCGGATCGGCATAATCATAAAACCCGCGTCCCGATTTTCTCCCATTCCACCCCGCCAGCACCATGCGCTTCAAAAGCGGCGGCGACGCAAACCGCCTTTCGCGAAATTCATCGAACATGATGTTCGCGATATAGTACGTAGTATCCAGCCCCACAAAATCCAGCAGCGTCAGCGGCCCCATTGGATGCCCGCAACCCAACTTCATGGAATTATCAATGTCTTCAATCGATCCCACACCTTCTTCCAGCGCGCGAATGGCATCAAGCAAATACGGCACCAGCAATCGGTTCACGATAAATCCGGTGCTGTCGTGCGCGCGCACCGGCGTCTTACCCAATTTTGCTCCAAACGCCACCATTTCTTCATACACCGCAGGATCGGTCGCGATAGTGCGCACTACTTCCACCAGCTTCATCACCGGCACAGGATTAAAAAAGTGCAGCCCCACAAATCGCTCCGGCCGTTTTGTAGCCGTAGCAATTTCCGTGATCGTCAACGACGAAGTATTACTGGCAAAAATTGTCGCAGCAGGGCAAAGCACATCGAGCGCGCTGAAGAGTTCGCGTTTGGCGGGAAGTTGCTCAATAATGGCCTCAATCACCACGTCACAATCTTTCAGATCCTGGAGCGACGTAGTTCCCTTCAACCGCCCGCGGATTTCCCCCTTCTTATTTTCGTCAAGCGCGCCCTTCTCCACTAATCGCGCCAGATTCTTGTCGATATTTTTCAGCCCTTTCTCGACGATTTCCGCGTTCACTTCGCGCACGACGGTATGGAATCCCGCTGCCGCAGTCACTTGCGCGATTCCTGAGCCCATCAACCCGCACCCCACAACACCAACTTTTTGAATCGTCATCCGGTCCTCTTAAGAAATTCTTGTTTCTGGAATTCGTGAACGCGGCCGCCAAGCGAACGTTAGTTATACAACGCTTCAACGATCATCGCGATGCCCTGCCCACCGCCGATGCAAGCGGTGGTCAATCCATAACGCAAATTGTTGCGCCGCAATTCATTCAGAATAGTAATCACCAGCCGCGTGCCGGTTGCTCCCAGGGGATGCCCCAGCGCAATCGCTCCGCCATTCACATTAGTTTTATCGCGATTTAGCCCCAGCGCCTTTTCCACCGCCAGGTATTGCGCCGCGAACGCCTCGTTCACTTCGACGCGATCCATTTGCTCCAACGTCAAGCCCGCCAGCTTGAGCGCCTTTTGCGAAGACGGCACCGGCCCGATTCCCATGATGCTGGGGTCCACGCCCGCCACCGCCCACGCCACGATGCGTCCCACCGGTTTCAGCCCGCGGTCTTTTGCAGTTTGTTCCCTGGTGACCACCACGGCCGCCGCGCCATCAACAATCCCGCTGGCATTCCCCGCCGTAACGATCCCATCTTTCTTGAACGATGGCGGCAACTTCGCGAGCGTCTCCAGCGTAGTCTCCGGTCTGCGATGATCATCTTCGCTAACGGTAATCGATCTTTTTCCCTGCTTCACTTCCACCGGCACCAATTCATCCCGCACGCGGCACGCTTTGCACGCGGCATCCGCGGCTTGTTGGCTGCGCAACGCGTACGCATCCGCCTCCGCGCGTGTAATGCCATGCTGCTCCGCAAGCTTTTCCGCCGTCAGTGCCATCGGCAATCCACAATACGGATCCGTCAAGCCCGCCATCAGCGTATCTTCCAGCGCGCCCCCGCCAAGTTTCAATCCATTACGCGCGCCGCGAATCACAAAAGGCGCCTGCGTCATATTTTCCATGCCGCCCGCCAGCACCATGGTCGCTTCGCCCAGCAGCAATCGCTGCGCCGCTTGCGCAATCGACTCCATGCCCGATCCGCACAAACGATTCACCGTCACCGCCGGCGCTTCGATTTTCAATCCGGCTTTTAAACCCACGTGCCGCGCGCCATACAAAGCATCCGCGCTGGTCTGCATCACATTGCCAAAAATAGCGTGATCGAAATCTTCCGGATCGACCCCCGACCTGCGAATCGCTTCCTTCGACGCATGCGCCGCCAGATCGATGGCCGACACATCGGAAAAAGAACCCGTGTACCGCGACATCGGCGTGCGCGCCCCTGCAACAATCACAACGTCTGTGGGAAACATAAAATTCCTCTCTGGATTTCTGAATTGCTCTCTAAACCACCGGACTTTCGATCGCGATCACCGTCCCGCCGCCGCGCTTACGCGCTTCCTCCACGGAAAACTCCGCGCGATTGATCAAATCCGTAACAATATCCTCGCTGTCGTACTCCGCCTTCGCCGCCGCTTCCACGATTCCCGCGCTCAGCGTCATCTGCATCGCGTTCCACGGCGGCCGCAAATCACTCGCAGCACGCAATAATTTATCCGCCAGATGCTGCGCTCCATCCAGTGTAGTGTCCGGCAAAATAAACGCCAGCGACCACGAAGTGTATTTCACCGCCACATCATTCTGCCGCAGCATGGCTTGTAGCGAGCGCGCCAGTTGCTCCACATATCGCTCCATCGGCGATTCGCCTTGTTGCCGCAAAATGTCCGAACCGCGATCGATTTGCAGAATGGCCAGCGCCAGCGGCGTGCCTTGCGTGCGCGCGCGATCTGCCTCCGTCAACAAGCAACTCTGATACGAGCTCCGGCTTAACAGTCCCGTCCGTTCGTCAGAAACGCCCATGCGCCGCACCAGCGATCGCAATCTCGTGTGGCTCACGCTCATCAACATCTGGTCGCCGATGGCTTGCAAAAAGTACGCTTCATTCGGCCGCCACTTGTGCCACCGCGCGTGGCCAACAACCAACATTCCCGCGGGCGCCTGAGTTTCTTTATCGGTAATAACCACGCCCAGCGCGCTCTCCACGCCCAAATCCGCCAGGATCGATCCATTCTCGGACTCCACCATCAATCCGCCAAGCTCGTCCGGCTCAGCTTTCTCCATCAGCGCCAATAAAAGCGCCACCTGCGCGGTCGTAGCAGCCTTCACGTCTGTCGCGCAAAATTCCGCCGTCAAGTCCGGGGGACGCCTCGCAGGGCCAACCACCGCCAGCGAGCGCGTCGCGCGCAGGTATGTTCCAACTTCATTCACCGCGGTATTCAACATCGCCCGCGGCGTTTGTTGCCTGAAAATCTTTTGATTTACCTCCGATATTTTGGACAGATCCCGCAGCGTTTCCGCCGTGTACACCCCACTCTTTCCCGCTCCACTTGCCCCGTGCGATTCCGCTTGCGGCGCAGGTGCCATAACTGTCGGTGTCGCCGGAATTGGCGCGCCACTGGTTCCTCCGAACCCAGCCGCGGGTTGTTGCCGGTGCGCCCCTGGAGGCCACCAATTCGCCAACTGGTACAAATTGGAAAGCCGCGCGTTGCGTTTCTCTTCGCCCGGAAACATCACGCCGATTTTTTGCAACCGGTCCAGTGCTTTGTTGTGCAGCGAATACTGCAAAAATATTTCTGTCTGCACGATCAAGTCTTCCAGCGTTTGCTTCTCTCGCCCTGCCTCGCTGTTCGTTTGCGATGCGCTCACGATCTCGCCCGCGCCCGAATGTTGCAGCGATGCAGCCGTGCCCCCACTAAGGCTCGAAGATCTCGCCAACCGCACCGCAATCCGCTTGTACGACGCATCATCCACGCGGTTGCGTAGCATTTCCAGCCGCCCCTGATTTCCAGGATCGTACGGATCTATATCCACAACTTTTTCCAGCGTTTCCGCTGCTTTCGGTATGTTTCCGGCCTCCACGTATACCTCGAACAGCTTGGTCATGATTTCGAAGTATTTTGATTCCCGGTTCAGCTCGTTGTAAAGCGCGGCCCAGAATTCCAGGACCGCCTGCGATTGCGCATTCTTCTCGCCGGTCAGGTCCATTTGCATGGCGAACTCATTTTGCTTTTTGTCCGCGAACATCCGCCGCTTCAGGGTTAAGAGAATATCCACAGCTTTGCGCTCTTGCCCCGCAGCCGCATACGCGTCGGCAAGCTCGAACAACGGCGTCGTCCCGACATTTTTCTCACGCAGCAAGCCCTCAAGTATTTCCCGTGCGCGATCCAATTGCCCGGCGCGCACCAGCGCCTTACCAAACGTATCCACAAACGCCGCGTCACTCTCTTTTCCTGCGAAAGGATCCAGAATCACCGCCGCTTCCGTGGCCATCCCCGCGCGTAACTTCGCCTCCGCGTATAACAGCGCCACGCTACGTTCCTGAGGCGCCAGTACGTAAGCGCGGTACAGCAGTTTCAGCGCATCCTCATGCTCCCCATGCGCCGTCGCCAATTGACCGGCGCGCAAATAGGCGCGAGCCGCCAGCGCCCGCCGCGATATACGTTCCGCCGCTTCCGCCAGCCGCAATTGGCGCGCGGGATTTTCCGGGTCGAGTTGCGCGATGCGTTCCAGGCAAAACAATGCGTCTTCATCCCGCGAAACAGCGGTAAACATTTCCGCAGCCTTGGTGTACTGATCGATCGCTTCCTCGGCGTGATTTTGTTTCTGCTGCAGAAACGCGTACCGCGCGATGCGTTCGGGCGGCTGTTCCACACGCGCGCTACGCAGAAAACGGTTATAAATTGCCACCGCTTTATTCTCGTCGCGCGGATCGATCAGCATGTCGAACAGCAATCCGTAATAAACGGCCGCAAGATCCGGTTGATCGGTGCGTGAGTACAGATCGCCGAGCGCTTGCGTGGCCTCCTGATGCTGGGGAGCTTCCTCCAGCACCGCCAAATAAGCGGCGATAGCGTCCGCAACCCGATTTTTTTCGAGGAAGCGTTTTGCCCGGTCAAGATGCTTGTTTACGTCTCCGGCCATCAGAGAGACTTGCCTTTGCGGTGTAAGCGGTTATGCAGTATGGTCGACAGATTCAGCCTGCGTGCAGTGTTATCAGCCTCTTTTACTATATACCGCTAGCGGAACCCGGCCAAATCCGTCCCTCAAAGAGTCACTGCGCTTCATCGCGCCTTTTCCTTGATCGCAAATCAAAATAACGCGAAGGGCGCCCCACCCTCGATTTTCAGGGTGGGCCGGAAGGTTCCTGGAATAATCGCGCAACTCTATTCGCCGTAACCAATTCCCGAATCCGCGAATCTCTCGCGCTAACGCCATTAAGCGCCTTTTCCTTCTCGCTGAAGTTCCCGCAGTTGATGTTCCAGACAATTCCGGCACAAACATCCCGCCGTTTCCCCAGCGTCTAACACCGGCATAGGCCCATGCGGCAATTCCGCGCACCAGCAATCCCCTTCAGGTTTACAACTCATCGGCGCATCGCAACGAGCGCATCGCGTTTCCATTCCCCACCATTCCCTCTAGTCGCCGCTTATCCAGCCATGGCGCCGCCATTAGACTCTCTGCTCATTTAGTCCCCAAGCTGACGCCACTCCGAATTTATGGCAAACTCAATGTTTACGCGGCATGGTTTTTGCGCGCTGTAGCGTGACCGGCGAATCTTTCACCCGCCACGCGCCCAGCGTGAAGCGACCGACTCTCCTGCCGTTTATAAGCCTAAATGGATCCAAAGTTCATACGCAATTTTTGCATTATTGCGCACATCGACCACGGCAAATCCACGCTCGCCGACCGCCTGCTCGAAATGACTGGCGCGCTCAGCTCCCGCGA
>Ga0073928_10008716_pt1 | contig 12622 bp, 12 predicted proteins | sample PaiPotPPA55metaG_FD_76969 | JGI IMG/M metagenome (GOLD analysis project Ga0073928, IMG submission 76969) | Iron sulfur acid spring bacterial and archeal communities from Banff, Canada, to study Microbial Dark Matter (Phase II) - Paint Pots PPA... ...
ACATCAATTGGAAGATTGAGAGCTGGACTGCCAGTTACGGGGTCGGTAACGTTTGTGCTGTTCACCAACGCTCCGCTTTGTGTGCTGCGCGCGCCTTTCAGATTGATGTGTCCGTCGGGTCCGCGAAGGACTCCGGGAACCAGTGGTAGGGCGCTTTCAAAACGCTCGTCCACGTTAGGAGCGTCGCGCAGTGTCTGCTCGGAAATCGTCTCTGAGGCCGAAGCATTTCCGTCGGTCGGAGTCGCTGTGACTGTGACCGTGCTCGTTATTTCGCTGGGTCTTAGCTGTAGATCTAAATCTGTGACCTCGTGAGCTTCGACGGTTATGGTTTGTTGGGCGCGAAGTCCGGAAGTGACCGCTTCAATCTGATATGTTCCACGGGGAACGGCCTCGAATGAGTAATGCCCATCGGGATCGGTCTCGACCTTTCGCTCTACCGGTCCTGTGAGCACGACTGTCGCACCGACCATCTGCACTGGACCATCGGACCCAACCAGAAAGAGCCTTCCTTGCACGGCGCCCGTAGGAACGTCCGTCTGTGCTCGGAGCGAGAAAACTGGAGCACAGGAAAGGACCGCCAATAGGAAAATCATTCTCAGGGACTGGATTCGCACGCGCCGTCGATAGAGGCGCGGGTTTCTTGAATTGCGAAACCGGTCATCGAAATGTGCGTTTAGGACCACGAGGTGAATCGTGGCAAATTTCCGTAAACCTGAAAACGTGAGCAACGGCTAGCTCACCGTGAGCGGCTGGCGGATATAGTGAGAGAGTGAATGACTGAGTTGTTCGGTTTCTTGCTAAGGATCGCTGCCTTACGCAAATCGGTCAACGGTGCTTCTTCGGCAGCGTGCGCTACATGAGCAGCCCTTTTTTGCAGCAGGCGTCTCCCGCGAAACAGTCGCGCTTTGTAGGTTCCAGGAGGAACATCGAGCGCCGAACTTGCCTCACTGACCGAGAGTTCGTCGTAGTACGTCATTGCGACCGCCTCGCGAAGCAGCGGATTAAGTTCCTTCAGTTGAGCTTTGAGAATTTCATAAGATTCTGCTCGCGAATACGACAGCTCGGGATTGGGTTGGATATCCGCGACCGTCTCAGCAAACCCAGACATGGTCGCGTCCGTTTCCTGGGACGCCGAAGCAGCAGCGTTCTTCCGTTTACGCCGCAGCATTAGGGCGGCATTCATGACGATGCGAGTGAACCAAGTCGTGAGAGCAGAGCGACCTTCAAATTCACGCAAGTGAAGGCACGCAGAAAGAAAAGCGTCTTGTACAGCGTCCTCGGCGTCTTCGTTGTTCCGGAGAATCCGATATGCAATTCGGATAAATCTTTTGCGCGATGTTAGAAATAGCCCTTGAAGGCTCCTCAGCTGCTGACCGTCCGACTGAGTGTGTCCGCCTCTGCAGCGGCGACCTGGAGATCGCTTTGAGGTTCGCGGTCTTGCTGCTCGGGATAAATTGGAGAGCATTTTAGGTCCACCTTCTCCTGCTACCCCGTGGCTGTCTGAAAGGAAGCTCGTAGGATGGTTTATCAAAGTCAGCTGCTTCTTTCATCGCTTCTTTGGAAAAAGAAACGTCATATTGAACCTTGCCGACCAGCTGCTGGTGCCATCTGGGCGCTGTACGTTGCGAAAGACTTGTGTATAGACGTTCACCGGCTGCTTCCCGAAATGCACGATCTTTCCCACGCCTCCGCCAACAGGCACCACCCAGCGTTCGCTGGGTCTTACTTCCCAATTTGCAGTAATTATCGGCGACGAGGTGAGATACCACTTGTGCGGCAAGTTGTAATTCACAAATGGCTGGAGCAGCATCTGATTCACATCTTTGCGTCCCGACGGTCCAGCCACTGAGAACAAGTTCTGCGCTAACGATCCGAAGAGCCAATGTCCTTGGCTCCTAAGTACGACAACGGTGGTCCCAAGGCTGAGTTTCTTTGTGCCGAGAGTGTTCTCCGTTGCGGTAGGAAAGGAGATCGCCGGCCCGGCGCCCCAAATCACCGGACCAACTTTCGTCGGCGATAGAAATAAAGATTCTTGTACATCGCCCAATCCACCAGTTCCGTGCACACCGGGAGCCAGATCAGGAACTTGGATTACGGGAATAATCGTCCGGGTAATCAGATTCCAGTCGTTCGACAAACGGAAGGGAACGACAGGCTTCATCTCGAACACATAGCTGTCTTCCTTGTTGACCCCGGTGTGAGGATTGAAGTCGCTTTCGAGAGGGACGGAAATTAGACTGGCGATAGGATTTTGCGCTTGCTTGGCTATGTCGGAACTCTCCTGTGCGCGAGCTGGTTGGACATCCGCAAAAAGAACGGTCAAGCTCATCAGGATGATTCCGCATATCGCCCGCATAGCGATGCGGCGCACCGGTGCCTTTGCCTCGATTGCGGTCATACCGTTTGAGTCGTTGCATAAGCATGCCCCGAAGGCGTTCGCCGCTCGGTCCGAGAATACTCTTTGAAATTGCTTCATCATTCCTCCTGTTTCGATCGTGAGGTTCCCACGTTCTCGAAACCATGGGAATGTGAGGAACCGTTAGCTCACGGTGACTCGTCGGCGGCGCATGTTTAGAGGTGGATCGTCTCGATTCGCTGGAGTCGGAAACGGGATACCTGACTCTCGAACCGCCTGCTGAATGGAGTAAACCTTTAAGTGCTACGTGCTCGGGGCAAAGGCTAAAATGTCAGGGCAGGTGGTTCGTCACGAGTCTCGATTCGCGGAGAACTCAATGTTTGGTCAGTGGGACAGGCTCGGCCGATCTCCGTTTGAAACGACCGGATCGTTGCCTCGTGCGCATTCTCCGGGTGTATCATGCCCGTCAGGGTTTCAGCGGGGAACGGATCCGAATCGGAACGCCTCCCATTATCATCGATTCGATTCTTACGCTCATCTCCAACGGCAAGACAGAGGTGGCATATGGACATGAATGAACATTCAGTCCAGATCGCCGGGGTCAACCTCGCCGGGCGAAATCATGTCTGCGCTTTCTTCAACACCATCGACGAGGAGCACAGAGTGCTCGGCTCGTTCTACAAAGATGGCCTCGACCGGGGCGAAAAGGCCGCTCACATTGTGGATCCCGAGAATCGGGAAGAGCATTTGAAGCGTCTCGCCGACGCGGGTATACCTGCGCAAAAAATAATGGATACCGGCCAACTAGACGTGCTCCCGTGGACCGACGCATATGTGCGGGACCACCAGTTCGACCAGGATGTAAGGCTCGTTACAGTCGAAAAACAGATGCAATCGGGCGCAGCCGCCGGCTACCCACTTACTAGGTTGGTGGGACATCATATCGACGCCGCTTCAATGAAAGACGTGACGATGGCCATCGGGCGCATCGTTTCCGAAAACCTGGACTACTGGAGGCTGATGTACATCGATGTCGTCGAGTTCCGTCATAAGCACTTCATGCATAGCTTTCGCGAGATTGCGGCGGGATTGCGAACTTATGCTGAGGCGCTGGCGCAAAGCAGGAAGCTGAAATTCCCGCAGGGCGTGGATTCGGCGCTCGTGGTGACCACCATCTATCTGCACTTTTTTACGTTTTTTTTTGGTGGAAAACCTGTTCGGCGCTAAGCGGCGCCTTGGAATGTCAAACGAGCGAGCAGTGGAGCAGATGATCCGCCTGTATATCACGGGTCTGCGAGGCGGAGGACAGAAAGCTTAGGTTCGTGATTGCAGAAGGCGACGATGCGAACGCTGAAATTCATCGGCTTGGCGTTATTGCTGGCTCTTGCGCTGAGCGTATTCCGCGCGGACGCGCAGACGGCGACCACGGGTCAGATCCTTGGCAATGTCACCGACCCAAGCGCCGCACTCGTGGGGGGCGCCAGCGTGACATTGACCGGCGAAGATGGCCCGCAGCGCAAAACGGCAAGCTCCTATACCGGCCAGTACGTATTCTCGCTGCTTCCGCCGGGAACCTATCATCTGGAGGCGAGCGCTCCCGGGTTTGCCGTGGCGAAAATCGACGGAATTGTCGTGAAAATTACGGCGACAGCAACCGTCAGTGTGCATTTGGAGCTGGCGACGCAGCGGCAAGAAACCGTGGTGGTCCGGGCAGCGCCAACTCTTCTCCAAACAGAAGGCCCGAAACATGGCACCGTGATCGATCAAAAGGAAATTCGCCAGTTGCCTCTGCCGACACACAATTTCCAGCAACTGCTCACGCTTACGCCCGGAACCTCCGGTCCGGTGCAAGATTCATCGGAGCTGGGGCGCGGGAATGCGCCGATCTACGTTAACGGCATGCGGGCTACTTCCAATTCGGTAATTATCAATGGAATTGATGCCAATTCGATCGGGACCGGCTCGACTCCCGACCTCGCTGTGCCCGCGACGGATTCTTTGCAGGAATTCATTGTGCAGACCAGCCAGTATGACGCGTCGCAAGGGCGCGTCGCGGGCGGCGTTGTCGCCGCAGTGACAAAATCCGGAACCAATCAATTTCATGGGAATCTTTATGAATTTTTCAGGAACACAGCGCTCGACGCCAACAACTTCTTCCTGAACGCTGCCGGCGTTTCGCGCCCGCCGTCCGAGCGCAATCAATTTGGCGGAACATTTGGCGGACCAATACTGAAGGATCGCCTGTGGTTTTTTGTTTCCTATCAGGGCAGCCGCGAGAAGAATGGCATTTCGCTGACCAATTCGATCGGCACGGCGTTCGTTCCGCAGAACCTTACGAACGATCGCTCGACCGCCGGACTCGATGCCTTCGCCGCCTCGTACGGTTTGGCGCCCTGTACCACGCCGCCTACCACTTTCACCTTTCCGGCTTGCTTCGACCCGACGGCGGAATTTCTTCTGCAAGCCAAGCTGCCTAACGGAGCCTATGTGATCCCTTCAGCTCCGCATCCGGTTCCGGTCGCGCCCGGTGCTGTGCCGCGTCCGGTTCCGGTGCCCGTAGTTGCCAACTCCACATTCCGCGAAGACCAATTCAACACGAATCTGGATTATCAGGCCACACCCTCCAACCGTATCTCGGCGAAATTCTTCGGCGCCAACAATCCCGCGCTTCAAGGGTTATTCAACTTGTTCGGGTTTTCTAATGCTCTTCCAGTGCCGGGTTTCGGCGGCACCGCGAACCTAAATCAGCGCGTCGTTTCGCTGGATGACATTGACGTGATTTCCTCGCATCTGGTGAACGACGCCCGCTTTGGCATGGCCAGCATCACCACAAGCTCTAGTCCGCAAGAGCCTTTCACCGCCGCAGAACTTGGAATCACCTCGCCGCTCGGCAATCTGTTCCCGGGTATGCCGGAAATTTCCGTGGCCAATTATTTCGACGTTGGCGCCAACCCATTTTCCGATAACAACGCCGGCGAAACAACGTATACGATCGGTGATACGCTGACTTGGCAAAAAGGCCGGCACAATCTGAAGTTTGGCGGCGAGTTCAAACATCACGGCCTAGACGAAAAGTTCAACGTCTACACTCGCGGGCAGATTTTCTTTCTTGGACTCCTGCCAACCGGACCTTTCGCAGGAAACAGTTTTTACGATTTTCTCGGAGGCTTGGTCGATTCCACCGGACTGACCATCATGGGCTCCGGCGTGAATCATCGGAATATTCGTGCCTGGGATTCCGGCGGCTTCGTGAATGACGATTGGCAGGTGTCCGATAGGCTTACGCTCACGCTGGGTCTACGCTACGATTATTTCGGTCCTTTCACCGAAGCGAACGGTCGCTTCGTCGGCTTCGATCCGACGCGCCTGCAGACCACAACTATTCCGGGATTTCCGGCGGGCGACAACACCGCTATCACGGGCGGATTTGTGCAGGCGTCGAACGCAAAAAATCCTTTGCCCGGAATTCCGGAAATTCGTGCATCCCTGGTTCCTCCAGATACTACGAATTTCGCGCCGCGCGTAGGGTTCGCGTGGCAGCCGCTCTCCGCCTCGAGCCCTCTGGTTTTGCGCGGCGGCTACGGGATTTATTACGACCGAGCGAATTCGCGGCTGCTGAACAGTCAGTTATTCAATTTTCCGTATTACACTCTGGCTCAAGCGCTGGAGACACCCATCGCCACGCCCTTTGTCGATGTTCCCCAGCCGAGCGCTTTTCCGCTCGCTTTCAACAACCCTGCCATCTTCCCGTCTGGCGGCCCTCCGGGATTTCTACCCCAAGCGCCGACAGCTCTCGCGCCCACGGGAGAAGCCGTCGTTTCGGCCAATGGCATTTATCCCGACATTCACGATTTCCGCACGCCTTACGTGCAGCAGTTCAGCCTCGACGTTCAGAAAGAGCTTGGCAATGAATGGCTCCTTGATATTGGTTACGTCGGATCGGTTGGCCGCAGAATGTATCGTTTGATGGACGCGAACCAGGAATTGGCGCCCCTGCCATTCAGTCCCGGCCCGCTGAGCCCCGGATTGTCGAGCCTCGCTGTCCAAGGGTTTGGCGTCCACTTGATGCAAAGCTCCGCCAACTCCAGCTACAACGCTCTCGAGGCCAGTCTCACAAAGCGTGTCGGCCACGGCCTCGAATTCCTTGCCTCTTACACTTACAGCCATTCGCTCGATGACTATTCTGGCGATCCCACGGGCACGAGCGACGTCACCGTGGTTCCGGGGAGCCAAGTAACGCTGGATAACTACGCCAGTTCGGACTTTGATCGGCGACACCGCTTTGTGTTCAGCGGCATTTATGACCTACCGAAATTCTACAAGGGTGGCTCGCCTTTCGCGCGGCATGCCGTAAACGGGTGGGAGCTGGCTGCGATTGTCACTTTGCAGAGCGGCACTCCATTTTCCGTATTGACCAACGCCACTGCGTTCGTCCAGGCGCGGGCCGATTTGGTTGCCGGGTGCAATCCGGCTTTCGGCGGCAGCGTGGAGTCGCGGTTGAATAAATTCTTCAACACTTCCTGTTTCGCCCCCGCCACGGCCGTAGGAGATTTCGGCGATTCCGGGCGGAACCTCTTGCGCGGACCGGATCAGGAGAACGCCGATATCTCTGCCATCAAGCACTTTCCTGTGGCCGAAAGCAAAGACCTCGAGTTCCGTGCGGAGTTCTTCAATGCATTTAACATGGTCAGCTTCGCCAATCCGCTCAATATCGTCGAATCGGCGAACGTCGGACGGATCATCGCGACTACGACAGGTCCACGCGTCATTCAGTTTGCGCTGAAATTCAGTTTCTGACACAAAGACCTGCTGCCCAGGCGAAGGGCGACGTTCTTTCGGGTTCCACATGGATTGCCGCGGGCTGAAGGACAAAGCCATCATCGTAACCGGCGCAGCCGTCGGCATCGGTCGTGTTACCGCAGTTCGTTTCGCCCTTGGAGTCTCGAACGGCCTGCTGAAATGGAGTAAGCCGCCCAAATGCCAACGTGCTTCCGGGCAAAGGCTAAGACGTCAGCTGACGTGGTTGGTCAAGCGCCTCGATTCGTGGAGGAACCCAATATTTGGTCAGTCGGCCAGGCTTGGTCGGCGCCCTGCGTTTGAACGACCCGATCGTTACGCGTGTGGATTTCTCTGGGTGTAATATGCCTGCCATGGCCTCTCCAGGACACGAGTCCGAATCGAAACAAGTCCTTGAGGCGCAGTTGCGAGCGACTCTGGACGTAATACCGGCGTACACCTGGTACGCTGATCCGTCTGGCGCGCTCACTTTTGTAAATAAACGACATGCGGATTATCTCGGTCTGCCGAAAGACCATCCTCTCCGATTCGGCATTGCCACGGGCGCCGCGTGGGATTCGCATATTCCCCTTCTGCATCCGGACGACCATGAAGAGGCGCGTCGAATTTGGTCTACGTGTCTTCGTACAGGTTCGGCGGCAGAAATGCCTTTTCGAGCTCGGAACGCGGCAGGAGAGTATCGCTGGTTCATCACTCGTGCCGAACCCCTCTGGGCGAGCGATGGAACTCTCCTGTATTGGATAGGGGTGAATCTCGAGATTGACGAACTCAAACAAGCACAGTTCTACCTTTCAGAGGGGCAGCGGCTTGCCCATATGGGTAGCTGGGCATTCAATCCTACTGGCTTCGAGTATTGGTCTTCCGAGTTGTTTCGGGTCCATGGTCTTAACCCGAGTGGCAAGCCCCCGACAGTAGAGGAATATCTCGACCTCGTACACCCAGAGGATCGGGAGTTTGTCATGCGCGAAATTCAGAAAATGCTGGCAAACAATAGCGCATTCGAATTCACGAAACGCATCGTCCGGCCTGACGGAAAGATTCGGCGCGTACGTTGCGTGGGCATCCCGACGACTTCCGCGGGGACTGCCCAACGATTCGTCGGGACGGGGCTAGATGTCACTGAGCAAGAGCAATTAATGGAGGCACTGCGGGAGAGAGAGAGGGAACTACGGCAGATTCTGGACCTGGCGCCTCAACTTATTACGGTATACGGGCCTAACCGTGAACGCCTATACGCCAATCGCGTTGTGCTCGATTACGTCGGTTTGAGTCTCGAAGAGTGGCGGCAGTCTCCTGGTCACGACAAGTACTTTCATCCTGATGACACCGAGCGGATCGACGATTTTTTTGATCGTGCTGTCGCTCGCGCCTCTGCCGATGAGTTGGAGTTGCGAGTACGCAGAAACGATGGAAGTTATCGCTGGTTTTTGGCTCGTTTTAACCCCGTGCGCGACGAACAGGGACAGATTACGCGTTGGTATGTTGCCTTTACGGACATCGAAGACCGCAAGCAGGCGGAAGACAGGCTTCGTCAGGAAAACGTCGCTCTGCGTGAAGAAATCGACAAAGCCTCGATGTTTGAAGAGATCGTTGGAACGTCTCCCGCTTTGAAAAGTGTTCTCTCGCGCATCTCCAAAGTCGCACCGACTGATTCTACGGTCCTCATAACGGGTGAAACAGGAACAGGCAAAGAGCTAGTTGCACGCGCAATCCACCGACGGTCAAATCGGGCCTCGCGTCCGTTCGTCAGCGTGAACTGCGCAGCAATCCCTCGTGATCTTATCGCTTCTGAGTTGTTCGGCCATGAGAAGGGCGCCTTTACGGGCGCGACTCAGCAGCGCCTGGGTCGGTTTGAACTAGCAAATGGAGGCACGATCTTCCTTGACGAAGTCGGAGAACTGCCAGCCGAGACCCAAATTGCCCTCCTGCGTGTTTTGCAAGAGCATGAGTTTGAACGTGTCGGCGGGACGCGCCCGATACGCGCTGACGTCCGGGTGATCGCAGCGACAAACCGTGACTTGCAGGCCGCCATCAGCGGGGGGGCCTTCCGCAGTGATTTGTTTTATCGGCTGAATGTCTTCCCGATCGAGGTTCCTTCTCTTCGAGAACGACGAGCGGATATTCCTCTGCTGGTCGAATACTTTATCTATCGATATGCGCGGAAAGCCGCTAAAGAAATTACGACCGTCGACAAGAAGACTCTCCAATTACTTGAGTCATACCCTTGGCCCGGAAACATACGCGAATTACAGAACGTCATCGAACGCTCCGTCATCGTGTGTGAAACCGAGAATTTTTCGGTGGATGAAAGCTGGCTTTCGCGCCAGCCTGTTGCAAGCGAGCCGACAAGGCGGCTCGAGCTATCTCGGAAGTTTGCTGCTCAGGAGAAAGAGATGATTGAGGCTGCCTTGCGGGAATGTCGAGGACGGGTGTCCGGATCGTCAGGCGCGGCAGCCAAACTGGGCATACCTGGATCCACTCTGGAGTCAAAGATCAGGTCACTGAAGATCAACAAGAATCACTTCAAAACAAATCCATCAGAAGATCGCACCTAGATACTTTCCGCGATAAGTGTCCTAACGCATTTTTTGCGACGTTTCGCAAATTTGTGAACATTAACGATTTTCGCTTCTGCTAAGCCGCCTTTTTTCATTCACTTAACATTGGCGCTGTGATTGCCATTACAGGTGTGAAGGACATCACGGTGATCGAAATTTTGGAGAGGCTGGATGCTGAAGATCACGACGGCAGCATATGCATCCGCGAGTGGATCACGGAAGAACAGCGATGAGCATAGAAACCAGAATGGCAATTGAGCAATCGAGACCGATGCCACAGTGTTCCGAGAGCCGCGAAAGTGTGCGTTACGAAACCAAGGTTTTGTCGCGTTGGGATTGGAAAGCGTCGGCGGTCGTAGCTCAGGCTTGCACGTATGAAATTGCCTGGCTACCGGAACTGCAGTGCTGGCGGAGTTTTCTGCGCTCCGTCAGCAAGCTCGGCTGAAGAGTTTGATCGTGGTACGGATTTTTCATTCACGACAGTGAAGGAGATGTTATGGCAACTGCAACGCAATCGGCCCACGGCAAGGAATTGGACACGAAACAGCGGAGCTCAACGTCGCGTCATTTCGAGGAGGAATTGCGGCAGCGAGTAGTTGGGCAAAATGAGGCCGTACAAGCGCTCGTCGATCTTTATCAGGTTTTCTGCGCGGGCCTGCATTCTGCCGGCCGCCCAGTGGGAAACCTACTATTTCTAGGACCGACCGGTTCAGGAAAAACGCGCACGGTCGAGGCCGCCGCAGAAATTCTGTTCGGAGACAGCCGGGCCGTGATTAAGGTGGATTGCGCCGAATTTCAGCACTCACACGAGATCTCGAAGTTGATTGGTTCGCCCCCAGGGTATCTGGGACACCGCGAAACACACCCACTCATCACCCAGGAAGCATTGGCCGCAAGCCAGTCGCGATGGTCTCAAACTAAGTTTTCTGCTGTTTGACGAGATCGAAAAAGCAAGCGACGCACTGTGGCAACTGCTGCTCGGAATGCTGGACAAAGCGACGCTGACGCTGGGCGATAACCGGAGAGTGGATTTGTCACAGACCGTGATCTTCCTCACCTCGAATTTAGGAGGCAGCCAGATCTCCGACCTAATGCACGGGGGCATGGGGTTCATCCAGCCGAAGGACAAGGCGACAACGGGATTGCACAAAAAGGTGGAGAGGACAGCGGTGGAAGCGGCGAGACGAAAGTTCTCGCCGGAGTTATGAATCGCTTGGACAAAGTGGTGGTGTTCCATCCATTACGGCAAGCCCAGCTGAAGCAGATTCTTGACATTGAATTGGCAAGGGTGCAGCAGCGGGTGACGAATGCGGTATTGCAACGCTTTCGGTTCCGCGTGACTCGGGCAGCGGGAGAGTTTTTGCTTGGCGAAGGAACAGATCTGAAATACGGAGCTCGGCATTTGAAAAGGGCAATCGAGCGTTACGTTGTAAATCCATTGGCGCGGTTGGTAGCGACCGATCAACTGAACACCGGAGACACGCTTTTGATCGATCGTCATCCGGGCGACAAAGGCTTGTCTTTTTTGCGCGAAACGGAACAAACTCCGAGTCTTGCGCACACGCTGCTCGCTGCTTCCAATTCGAGTCGCCTTCCCTATACAGAAGCCAGATTTTGACGCCATGCGATTTATCAAGCTCGATTCAAACGGAGGCAGATTGCATGCTCAGAATTCAGCGATCAGCGAACGGCCGAGTCGTCTTCAAGCTCAGCGGCCGAATTGAAGCCGAAGACGTGATGGAATTACGAGGACTACTCGCTCTAGAAACTGCGGGACAACAGCTAGTTTTGGATTTGAGGGACGTGACACTCGTCAACCAGGATGCGGTCACATTTCTCAGGAGTTGCGAGGCAGACAGCGTCAAGCTCGAAAATTGTCCCGCATATATTCGGGCATGGATTGACAGAGGAAAAGGTCGAAGAAATCAGCGACGCAAATAACCGAATGCGAATCACACTACTAGGGACGACAAGTAGGATCGATAGGATCGGGTGACCGGAAGTGGGAATTAAATTAACGAATGGGATGAGGTCGTTATGAGGGAATACGCTGTTATCACTGAACCTACAAGCGAAGGCGAGATTGCTCAAGAAGCGGTTCGTGAAGAACTCTCGCGCATTCTGAAGAGCTCCATCTTTGTTCAATCAGATCGGTTAGGCCGATTTCTTCGCTACACGGTTGAAACGACCTTGGCAGGCGGTGCGGAGACATTGAAGGAGTATCTGATCGGCACGGAGGTATACGATCGTAAGCCGCCCTACCATCCCAGTCTGGACTCTATTGTTCGCAGCGAGGCCCGGAGGCTCCGCAGCAAATTAAAGGAATATTACGATTCGGTAGGAGGAAACGACTCAGTCTTTATCTACTTTCGCCCCGGTAGTTACGTGCCTGCATTTCGACGCCGCGACAATCCGGAGGGCGGCGGCTTGGCGACCGATCGCGCGCTGAGAGAGCTTCTGACTGAGGGGTTAGTCGCGAAAGCGCTTGAGGTTCCCTCAGTATCCCGAGAGATCAACCTGCAGATCGTCTTTGAAGGGACGGTCCGCGTATTGCGCGCACGAGTAGAATCACCAGGACCGACGGAATCTCGGTCTGGTCGAAGCTTTGCGAAACGGATTCAGCTCCGAAAGGTAGTTGGAATGTCTTTAGCGAAAGCTCACCAAGGCTGATTGGCAAGAGTGTTCTGAGGATGATTTTGCAAGAAAAAGGCCGGAATCCTGGATTCCGGCCTTGAATCTGCGAAATGGTTGCGGGGGTCAGATTTGAACTGACGACCTTCGGGTTATGCGATCTGACTCAGCTTTCGCTGAGAGTCGGACTGTACCTTCATCCCGGTTAACGGGATGCTCGCCATCCAGTCTCTACGCCTTCCTCGAACTTCCGAGGCTTGGTTCGGTATTGCCGTAGCCT
>Ga0073928_10008717_pt1 | contig 12617 bp, 8 predicted proteins | sample PaiPotPPA55metaG_FD_76969 | JGI IMG/M metagenome (GOLD analysis project Ga0073928, IMG submission 76969) | Iron sulfur acid spring bacterial and archeal communities from Banff, Canada, to study Microbial Dark Matter (Phase II) - Paint Pots PPA... ...
ACTTGGAGAAACAGCTCAAAGGTAATTCCGACGCCGGCTCCTTGTTCGCCAAACTCGAGGATAAATTATCGGCGTTCATGAAGCGCCAATCGCAACAGGAGCGTCGCTGATTGTTGATTTGCGAAAACCCTTTTCAAAGCGCTTTTGTTGTATTGGTCTTAGTTAGATAGGCATGAAAAAGCTAGTTCGAACAATTAAAGGAGAATGAGCAATGGCAAATCTCGCGAGAACACAAAATACTTTTAACGAGTTGTTTGATTTGAGGAGTAGCTTCGATCATTTATTCAATAGGGTCGCTAATAATTCAACGGGTGCCGATGACCAATCCGCTAGATTGATTTTCGCCGTGCCCCCCATTGAGGCCTGGGTCGACAACGACAAAAAGGAATACCACCTGAGCATCGCGGTACCGGGAATTGATCCCAGAGAGGTAGAGCTAAAGGTTCATGGCAATAACCTCACCGTCGTTGGCGAGCATAAGCGCAGTGATGAGAAAAAAGGTAAGGACTATCTGGAGCAGGAGTTCTCTTATAATCGCTTCGCGCGATCAATCGTCCTGCCGCCAGGCGTACAGGCGGACAAGCTCAGCGCTGAATACAAGGATGGTGTTCTGGAAGTTAGCGCACCGCTTAGCGAATCTGCTCTGCCAAAAAACATAGAAATTAAATCGTCAGGCCAATCGCAAGGCCGATCATCAGGGCAGGCGAAGACCGCCGGTGCTTAACGAATAATAAGTTTCACCTCGTGGACAGCCGGGCCTTGAGTCTAGCGTTAGCGCTACTCGGACCCGGCGTGCACGAAGCTAATTATTTGCTCGTAGCGAGCCGTGGAATTAGTGCGGGTCGTCAGAAAACCCTGGAAACAGCGATGAAGATACCAAAGATCTTTACAGTATGTCTCCAAACTCTCGGGAACTTGGGTCTGCCAGCCATTTCGACTTTCGCTCAAGAATACTCGCCGCAAGGCTCAGTTCGTCCATTGCTGGGAGTCTGAAATTGCCTGCATTAGAGAATCGTAGGAAAACATGGCCTCGTCGACGAGGGGTTTGGCGGTCTCGATGGCCTGCTTCAAATGAGTTCGGTAGATTTCGATGTTATCCGAATTGTCGAGCATTGTCTTACGGGTCGCCGCAATGTCAGTCATGACGGCGCAAAGGACCAGTTGATTTTAACCAGCTGAGAGCTTGCCTGGCCGCTGTACTTCGAGACAAAAAAGCAGAGCAACGAGTCGAGGCACGAGTTCGCAAAACTGGTGCCGGGGGCCAGAATCGAACTGGCTACGCCCGCCTTTTCAGGGCGGCGCTCTACCACTGAGCTACCCCGGCACTGAACAAATTCTAGAGACGCGCAGTGTGCGTGTCAAATTACCTGTGGAATTAATTATTCTCGCGCGAGCATTATTCTTGCGCGTGGTCGTCGAATTCGCGCATCCAGTTGCGATTCTTCAACACTTCGCGCGGCTTGGTGCCTTCCGGCGGGCCCACGATGCCGTCTTTTTCCATCAGATCGATCAGTCGCGCCGCGCGGCCGTAGCCGATGCGCAAACGGCGCTGCAGTGTCGAAGTCGAGGCGCGCCCGGCGTCGCACACCACCCGGATAGCGTCCTGATACAGATCGTCGTCCACATCGTCCGCGGCTGCTTCCGTTGTTTCGGATGCGCCGCCGGCTTCGACGACTTTGCCATTCTCATCCTTAGGCGCTTCCAACAACTGTTCGTTGTACTTTGCCTGCGCCTGCTGCCGCCAAAAATCGCACACGGACACGATTTCATCTTCGCTCACGAGCGGTCCATGAATGCGATGCAGCCGCGCCGACCCCGCCGGCAAATAAAGCATGTCGCCTTTGCCCAACAGCGATTCCGAACCGTTGGCATCCAGAATGGTGCGCGAATCCACTTTGCTGGCCACCCGGAAAGATATGCGAGCAGGGAAGTTCGCTTTAATCAGGCCGGTGATGACGTCCACCGACGGCCGCTGCGTCGCCAGAATTAAATGAATGCCCACCGCGCGCGCCATTTGTGCCAGGCGGGTGATGGACTCTTCCACGTTGTTGGTGTCCACCATCATCAAGTCGGCCAATTCGTCGATCACAATCACCAGGTAGGGCAGCGGCTTGTGTTCGCTTTCTTCAACATTGTCGAACAGCGACAGCGATTGCTGCTTCTGAAAAGTGCGATTGTACTGATCTATGTTGCGAACGCCGCGTTGCGCGAGTAATTTCAGCCGGTTTTCCATTTCCCGCGTCGCGTTGCGCAAAACGTTCGACGCAATCTTCGGATCGGTGACCACCGGCGCGATCAAGTGCGGAATATTCTCGTATAGGTTCAATTCCAGCCGCTTGGGATCGACCAGCACCATTTTTACGTCGTCGGGGCTGGCCTTGTACAAAATGGACATCATCAGCGAGTTGATGAAAACGCTCTTACCGGTACCAGTCGAACCCGCGATCAGCAAATGCGGCATGGCCGCCAGATCGGACACGCGAATTCTTCCATGCAGATCCCTGCCCATGGCAAGGGTGAGCTTGCTCGCGGAATTGATGAACTCCGGCGCTTCGATAATTTCGCGCAGTGCAATGGTCTGGCGAGTCAGGTTCGGCACTTCGATGCCGATAGTGGACTTGCCCGGGATGCGCTCAATCAAAATCGATTCGGCCTGCAGCGCAAGGCACAAATCCTCGGTCAGGCCTATGATGCGGCTGTATTTGATGCCCGCTTCGGGCTTGAATTCGAACGTCGTAACCACCGGGCCCGGATTGATCTGCGTTACGCGCCCCTGTACATCGAACTCCTGGCACTTTTCTTCAATCGCGCGCGCCCGCTCTTTCAGCTCTGTTTCGTCAAGTTTTTGGCTGCGTTCCCCTTCCCGTAGCAATGAGACAGATGGCAGCTTATAATTGGTATGTCCTTTGGCGATCTTTGGCTCGGCAGCGGATTTTCGTGTTGAGGGTTTTTCCGGCTCGCGGTCGAGTACAAAGATCGGCGCTTTGTGCTCTCGCTCTCTTTCTTTTTCCGCACGCTCCTCGTCACGTTCTTGCTGCCGCGATTTGAAAACGTCGCTTTCATCTTCCAGCTCAATCGTCCTCGAATTTTCATTCAATGCCGAATTGTTACCGACCGTTTGCGAAGGTACCGCCTTCCGCCCTGAAAGCCGCGTTTCCGCCAGGCGCTTGCGCAGCCGGTCTTGCTCTCGAGTTCCGCGCCATGCATGCCAGCGAGCCTGCACTTTTTGCAGAATGCCCAGTTTTTCCACGGCGCCGATCGGGCCTTTCGGACCGCTGGCCCACGCGTGCGCGCCAGAAAACGAAAATCTCGTGGTCATGAACAGCGCGGTGAGCAACAGCGCAACCGCCACAAGATTTGCTCCGATAGGATTGAAGCCAGTGCGCAAACCGCCCGAAACAAGTGAGCCCAGCATTCCGCCCGGCGGCACCGTGCCGCGAACATCCGGGAAATGCCACAGCGTTAGCAGCGACGGCAGCGCCAGCAACAAAAGCGCATATCCGATCAGTGTCGCAACCTGCGAATTGATGGCGCGATTTTTCAGCCAGCGCCAACCAAGTACCGCTAACGCCATAGGCAGCAAAAACGCCGCGAAGCCGAAGACCTGAAACAGCAGGTCAGCTCCATACGCCCCGGAGGGTCCAATCCAATTGTTAGTGCTGACAGAATCGGCGCCGTTGACGCTTACATTCCAGGCCGCATCGCGCGGCGAATAGGAAATCAAAGCCAGCGCGATCAACACCGACACGGTCACGCACAAAAATCCGATCAGCTCGTTGAGCCGTTTGTTTTCGGTAGGAGTCAGAAGACGCAAGTATTTCACCTCAGCAATTTGGGGAAGGCTGAGTCACGCACGGGGCGTTGGCGCTATCGCGCACCCGCAGGGGGAACCGAACTGCACGATGATATCAAAGCTCTGCTAGACGACAACCACTTTTATGGCCAGTGTTTCTTTGGAAAAGGGGCTGGCCGGAGGGCGGAAAATGGAAGCTGCCTGAGCGCGCCGGAATCCCTAATCCGTTGAAGTCGCGGTCGAACCGGTCGACGCAAAAGATACGGCAGAGATCAATCAGAACCGCAGATCGCCAGGCAGCGGCCCGTCAGCGCTCAGTCTTTTATCCGACAATTCTGGAAGCGTAGTACAAAACCACCGCTCCCAGAATAATTCGATACAGCGCAAATGGCGCGAACCCCCCCTTGCGCACCCATCCCATGAACCACGCCACCGCACCGTACGCCACCACAAACGACACGGCCAGTCCAATCAGCAACACAATCCATTGATGCGCATCGATCTGCGTTACGCCGATCGGATTCTCATCTTTACCCCGCATCGACTTGTAGAGGGAATAAGCCACGGCCATCGCCATCGTGGGCATGGAGAGAAAAAAAGAAAACTCCAGGGCTGCCGCTCTAGACATACCCGCAATTTGCCCCGCCGTAATCGTGGACATCGATCGCGAAGTGCCGGGGAAAACCCCCGACAATGTCTGGCAGGCGCCGATCCACATCGCTTGTCCCAGGCTCATGTTATCCATGCGCCACGTGTGGATGCGGCCGTTCACGCCGGCGGCTTCACCCGCGACTTCCGCCTTGGCGTTCATCCAGTCCACCAGCCACATCACCACCCCGCCAACCACCAGCGCAGTACCCATCACGTACAAACTTTCCAGATTCTTGCCGATCACTTTGGTCAGTAGATAAGAGGGCCCCGCGGTAATCACGAACGCGATCATCACCAGGCTCAATGGATGGGTGTATACGTTGCGGTCGCCCCGTTCGCCGCGCGGGAACGTAGAAAACAACTGCTTGATGTGCTCGCGAAAATAAATCGGCAAGGTGGCGATCGCGCCAATCTGAATCACGATGGTGTACATCTTCCAGTAGCCGCTTTGCAGGCTGATGTTCAGCAGATATTCAGCGATGCGCAGATGCGCCGTGGAGCTGACCGGCAAAAACTCCGTCAATCCTTCGACAATTCCCAATACCACCGACATTAGATAATCGTGCAATACACCCTCCGACGTTCTCTTACCTTACACAAACGCCATCACTGAACTGTGACAGTTTTTCACTGCTGCGCTCATTAATGAACAGTGGCCGACATTAATAAATCTTTATATTCAGAGGGTGCCCCACCTTCAGTTTTTTGGAGGGTTTACCTGCAGTCGCAGGTGGGTCTTGTAACTCGGAACACTTAGGCCGATAACCACGAACATAATCAAGTTTTATTTTTCTCCGGCCGAAAGCTTCTTCCTCATTTCATAACCGTCGATGCGGTTCAAATAATACCGCTTCAAAATACCTTCCTTGATGTAACCGTGGCGTGACCAGAAGTTTACAGCGGCGCGATTATCCACCGCCGTTTCCAGAAACACCGCGCGTACACCTTGTGCCGAGAGATTCTTTTCCGCGGCGTTCAGCAGCAGCGAACCAACCCCACTCCGTCGATGGGCGGCCGCGACATCCAGTGTGACGATGTGCGCGAGCACTCCATCCACCTCACTTAAAATAAAGCCGGCGACATCCTCGTCTTCTACGGCCAACAAACACTCAGCGGACGCAAGCGCCAAAAAATAACGCAAAGTAGTTTTTGAATACGCAATCCCCCGAGGAAAGCAGCTCTGATCAAGCTTGTAGAGCGCATCGAAATCATCTGGCTGATATGCGCGTAACAACACTTCAGTAGTGCGGTACGGTGCGGCCCAGCGCTTTTATCGCGAGTTCGTCAACAATCGGTTGACCATTGGGCTTGTTCACCACTCCAAACCCGCCGCTGTAGTCCCACATGGTCCAGCCAATGCCGTGTTTCTCCAGAGATTTGCGCACGTCCGAAATCCACGCAGCGCGATCTTCTGGGCGCGCTTCTTTGCGGAACACCCCAAACTCATTGCAGATTACCGGCACGTCCCAGCGCCTGGCCCACGCGGCAACCTGGTCGAATTCTTCATCCATGCGCGCCGCATTCCAGCGATCTATTCCATAGCGCGCGGCTGCCAATCTTTTCGCAGGCTCCGGAATAGCCGCAATCGAAGCCTGAACATTTTCCGGCGTGGACGGGTAGGGAAGCGCCTTCACGAAATGCCAATAATTTTCTCCCCACGTCGCGCCCTGGTGGGTAAACACATGCGGATCGTAAAAATGAAATGTATAGATTACGTTCGAATCGTGCAGCGGCTCGATGGACAAAAGATCGTCATCGTCCGAGTACCGCGCGCCGGTAGCAATTATGGTGTAGTTGGGAGCGCCCTCGCGGATCGCCACCGCCAGCCGCGATTCAACTCCGTACCAGCGGTAAGGATCGCGTGCTTCCGGCTCATTCAGAATTTCAAAAAACACCAGGTTAGGATCGAGATTCGAATAATGACGCGCTAGGCCGCGCCAGAAATCCGCAAACTGCTCAGTAAAATCGCCTTCCTTCGCCAACTTCTCCTTGAAATCCGAATCCGGGTGGATGTCAATCATCACCGCCAGGTTCGCATCCAGAATCATCTTTACCGCGGCATCCAGTTGGCTGAGGTATTCCCCGGGAAGTTCATCCGCCTGCCGCGGCCGGCACATCGGTTGCGGGTTGACGCTGAGACGCACGTGATCGAATCCCAGCGCTTTAATTAGCGCGATATCTTGTGCCGTGTTCCAAGCTTGGAAGTGCTCCTTGGTGTAGCCTCTGGGGTCGTACACCTGCGCAAACCATTCGCTGAGATTGATGCCATGGCGTAAATGTTCTGCACGCGTTCGAGCAAGATTTGATTGCGCACCGACATTTGCCTGCGAGCCGTCCGCCACTGCTTGACCGCGCGAATTTGCAGCGCCCCAGCTAAGAGCGAAACAAAAAAGTAAAACCGCAGCCAGAAACCGCACATTGAGCACACCAGTCATGTCGTTATCATAAACCGCGAAGAGCCTTTGGAATGATTACGGGCCTGCGCGTTATGCGCAGGCCCGTTCAGAACTTGTCTGCCCGGATCTTGCCGGTTCAGGGCTACCCGCTTACAGCTTAATGGTTACCGTTTTTACTTCCGTGTAGTTGGCGAGTCCATATTCGCCCAGTTCACGCCCGATGCCAGATTGCTTAAATCCGCCAAACGGCGCGGCTGCATCGAACACATCATAGCAGTTCACCCACACCGTTCCGGCGCGTACGTTGTCCGCGATGGCGTGAGCTTTCGTGATGTCCTGAGTCCAAACTGCGGCAGCCAGGCCGTAGAGCGATTTGTTGGCGCGCTCCACGACTTCGCCAATGTCCTTAAAACGCAGGATGGACATGACCGGCCCAAAAATTTCTTCCTGCGCGATCTTCATGTCGTCTTTCACGTCGGAAAACACCGTGGGCTCGATGAAAAATCCCTTGTCGCCGACGCGATTGCCGCCGGCCATCAGCTTGGCTTTTTGCTGCTTGCCGGAGTCGATGTAACCCATCACTTTTGTAAATTGTTCCTGGTCCACCTGCGGTCCCTGCTCGGTATTTTTATCGAAGGGATTGCCGACCGTGCGCTTTTTGGCACGCGCCGCGCTGCGCTCCACGAACTCGTCGTAGACCTTGTCTTCCACGAAAGTGCGCGAACCCGCGCAGCAGCATTGCCCTTGGTTGAAGAACAACGCGAAGTGCGAGCCTTCGATCGCTTTATCCATGTCCGCGTCCGCGAACACGATGTTGGGACTCTTGCCGCCCAGCTCCAGCGTGACCCGCTTCAAATTCGATTCCGCCGCCGCTTTCATCACCAGGTGCCCCACTTCGGTAGAGCCGGTGAACGCCACTTTGTCCACATCCATGTGGCGAGCCAGCGCAGCTCCAGCTGTCGGACCGTAACCCGGCAACAAATTCAAAACACCGGGAGGGAATCCCGCTTCGAGCGCCAATTCACCCACGCGCAACGCCGACAACGGCGTCTGCTCCGCGGGCTTCATCACCACGGTGCAGCCGGTGGAGAGCGCCGGGCCCAGCTTCCACGCCTGCATCAGTAGCGGAAAATTCCAGGGAATTATCTGCGCCACAACTCCGACCGGCTCATGCTTGGTGTACGTGAAATAGTTGCCGTTCACCGGGATGGTTTTGCCCTGCAGCTTGTCCGCCCAACCCGCATAATAGCGGTAACACGCAATCGTCAAAGGCAAGTCCGCCGCGCGCGCTACGCTGTACGGCTTCCCGTTATCCAGTGCTTCAAGCTGCGCAAGCTCATCCAGATTTTTTTCGATCAAGTCCGCCAGCTTGAACATCAGGTTGCCGCGTTGCGAAGCGGTCATCTTGCGCCACGGCCCCTTTTCGAACGCAGCGCGCGCCGCGGCCACTGCCTTATCCACATCCGCGGCATCCGCTTCCGCGATTCGCGCCAACTCCTCGCCGGTCGAAGGATTAATGCTCGGAAACGTTTTTCCCGAAGCGCTGTTCACCCACTGCCCATTAATCAGAAGTTTGGTAGCACTAATCTTGACATTCGGTTCCATCACGGTCGTTGCTGTAGCCATTTTTCAACCTCCTATTAAAATATTCGTTTTGATGAATTCATTCTTGTGGCGGCTAGCCCCGCTGGTGAACGCTAGCCGTCTACCGCTGAGGTCATTTAGCAAATCGCACGCCGAGACCTTCGGCCCGACAAGAGCGCCAGAAAAGAAGCCTATACCCCCGCTCGAATCGAGGCAAGGCCCGCCGGTGGCAGAACCCTATTTCTCACCAATCCGCAACTACCGATTTTCTATAATTTACTAGCAGGCCGATAACAACACCGAGAAGAACGGGAATAATCCACAGTTCAAGAAAGTTCTGGGTTTCTAGAGATCCTCCAATACCAGCATACCTAGCACGTTAGAAGCTATAATCGTTAGAAGAAAGCCAGCTATCGGCACCAGGATGAGCCGTGGCGCGAACTGCAACACGCGATTTCCCAAGCCAACATTGTTCAGAATTTATCGGATCGCAACTAAAATTAAATTTCCTCGATCTTGCGCTCCGGGATTACCCCAAGTATTTCAGGAGCGGATCGCGGTTTTGACGCAATCTCCAGGTAGCCAGCCTGCACGGCGAGGGCATTTATATCGTCCGCTCTAAGCGCGACGTTAGTAGGTCGCGCTTGGGGAAGGGGTTTGCTCAGCCACGAGGTGACGGGCCTTCCTGTTAATCTACGAAACGGTTGCAGCCCTTTAGCGATCACTCTGCGACGCATACTGCGGTATCCGGCGGAGTGCAGCGCAGCGCTCGAAGATTGATATACGAGGCTTTTACCGTCCGCCTCCGCTGAGCAACTTCCCGGCGATTGCCACAGCCATCCGTAAAATCGGGAAATACAATCTTCGCATCGAAATGGGCGCACGAGCAGCATGGGTAGAAAAACTCGCTCCCCGAAACTCCGTTTCGACCTTCTTAATCGAGAACTACCACAATTCGAGCAGGTCATTCGCTCAGCCCACAGTGCGCGCAAAAAATACCAGAAATGTGAGAAACACGCAATACTGAGCTTTCTTTAGGCCAAAAGTACCATCGGATAACTTGCTTAGTTTCAGTGGTTTGAGGTGAGGTAGTATCTTGCAAATCGCGGGCATTGGCTGCGAAACACTAAAGCTCTTCCGCGCTGCGATAGTTGAACGAGAAAATATCAGTCCGCGAGCCTTATGTGTGTTCGCGAGCCGGCTCCCCTGCGGTCACCGGAACCGCCGGACGGCCCACGATATACGCCACGCTGGCGCTAGCCAGCATCAATAACGCAGCCAGGTAATACGGCGCGCCAGGCACATGCATGCTTACATGCGGAGAAATTGCCATCGCGAAAACCTGCGTAAACAGCAACGGCCCAATCATCCCGGTAATCGCTCGCAAACTATTGACCGCTCCTTGCAGCTTGCCCTGAGAAGTCGGATCCACTCGCTGGGACATCAGTGATTGCATGGCTGGCCCGGCAATGCCCCACAAAGCAATTAAGGGAATCGCCGCGAAGGCCATCCATCCGCGCGAAGCCAGCGCAAATGCCAAGAACGCCAGAAAGCCAAAGCCCAGTCCGGACAGCAAGCTATAGCGTTCTCCGAAACGCTTCACAAATGGACCGACCAGCAGTCCCGACGCCAGGCTTACGGACAATCCCACGGTAGCGAGCGAAAGTCCGATGGTGCGTTCGCTCCATCCGTAGCGGTAATCGGCATACAGCACGAAAATCGTGGGCAGAACCTGGTGCGCCAAATAATAAAGGAAGGTAACAATGGCCAGGCCGCCAAGTTCCGGATGCGAACGCAAAAGTGTTAAGGAACCCAGCGGATTCGCCATGTGCCACGCTTTTTTCGCGCGGCGCTCCGGAGGCAGCGATTCCGGCAAAATGAAAAATCCATAAATCGCATTCGCCAGGCTTAGCCCGGCGGCGATCCAGAACGGACGCCGCAAATGCACATTGCCCAATAGCCCGCCGACTGCGGGGCCAATAATGAATCCAAGTCCAAATGCCGCGCTGATCAGTCCGAATTGTTTGGCGCGGCGCTCCGGTGGAGTTACATCGGTAACGTAAGCAAACGCCGTGGAAATGTTAGAAGTAGTAATTCCGGAAATGACTCGGCCCACGAATAGCCAGCCTAGCGTCGGCGCCAGCGCCATTAAAATGTAATCGAAGGCCAGCCCCGCACAGGAAATCAGAAGAATCGGCCGCCGCCCATAGCGATCCGACCATGCGCCCAATATGGGAGAAAAAATAAACTGCATGGTGGCCCACGCGAATCCGAAGTATCCGGTGATACTCGCCGCACCAGCTATATTGCCGCCTTTGAATTGAATGATCAGGTTAGGCAGGACTGGAGCAATTATGCCGAGCGCCAGAAAATCCAGCAGAATGGTTATAAAGATAAAAATGAACGCAGCCTGGCCAAAGCGACCCGCCGGAGCCGGTGAGTACGGACCGGCCGCGACCCCGTTAGCGAGCCCGCCGGACACACTTTCCTGAGTGGATGGAATTGAATCGGCCATTACAAAAATGCTGCGTTAGACTTCCAGAATCACCGGCAAAATCAGCGGGCGCTTGGACGTGTGTTTATTAATGTAACGCTTCAGGTCCACGCGAATTTTTTCCTTGATGACGCCCCAGTCGGATTTTTCTTCCGCGTTGGATTGCTCCACGGTATTAATAATCACCGCGCGGGCGCCGGCAATTAATTCCTGGCCATTGTCGCTCATCAATCCGCGAGTCACGATCTCTGGATGCGATTCCATTTTTCCGGTGTGTTTATCAATGGCGATGATGGACACCACCACACCATCCTCGGAAAGATGTTTGCGGTCGCGGATCACCACTTCTTCGATTTCTTCCAGCGACCCGGAATCCACGCATACTCGTCCAGCCGTCACCGGATCGCGGCGGTGTGCGCCATCTTCGGTGAACTCGATGGTCTTGCCATCCTCCAGCAACAAAATTTCTCCGGAAACACAGCCAATCTGGTGCGCCAGCGCCGCGTGCCTAAAAAGATGCCGGTATTCGCCGTGCACCGGAATAAAATATTTCGGCTTGACCAGTTGCAGCAAAAGCTTTTGTTCTTCTTGGCTGGCATGCCCGGAAACGTGAATCGTGCCCGCGGAGTTGTCGTAGTAAACCAGCGCGCGCCTGCGAAACATGTGGTCCAGCATGCGAAAAATCGCTTTTTCGTTGCCCGGAATAATGCGCGCCGAAAGTATCACTGAATCGTTTTCGTCGACTGAAACGAACCGGTGATTGTCCACCGCGATCCGCGACAGGGAAGACATCGGCTCCGCCTGGCTGCCGCTCGCCAGAATCACAATTTTCTTGGGATCGAAGCCGCGAATATCCTGCGGCCGCACCACCATACCGTCTGGAATCCGCAGACACTCCAGCGAGTGCGCAATTTCCACATTATCGACCATGCTGCGCCCCACGAACGCGACTTTGCGTCCCACGCGCGAAGCGATATCAATAACTTGCTGAATGCGATGGATGGAGGATGCGAAGCACGACAAAATCACCCGCCGCGGCGCCGAACGGCAAAGCTCCTCGATGCGCGGCACGATCGCTCGCTCCGACGGCGTAAACCCCGGCCGCTCGACGTTCGTGGAATCGCTAAAAAGCGCCAGCACCCCTTCATTTCCGTAGCGCGCAAACGCGTGCAGATCAAAGGGCACGCCGCCTACCGGCGTCTGATCAATCTTGAAATCGCCGGTATGAATGATCACTCCGACCGGTGTGCGTATCGCCAGCGCTACGCAATCGATCGTGCTGTGCGTAACGGAAATAAATTCGACCTCGTATGGTCCGATTTCGACCCTTCGCCCGGGCAATACTTCGCGCAGCGTCGTGGATTGCAGCAGCCCCGCTTCTTCCAGCCGTTTTTTTACCAGTGCCAGCGTAAACCGCGTTCCATACACCGGCACGTTCAGGTCGCGCAGAATGTATGGCAGCGCGCCGATGTGATCCTCATGCCCGTGGGTCAGCACAATCGCGCGGACGTTCGCGCGGTTCTGCTTCAAATACGTAATGTCCGGAATGACCAGGTCCACGCCCAGCAGCTCCGACTCCGGAAACATCATGCCCGCGTCGATGACGATAATGTCCTCGCCAAACCGCAGGGCCATCATGTTCATTCCGAATTCGCCTAAACCGCCGAGGGGAATTACCGTGAGGGATTGCGAACTTTTA
>Ga0073928_10008719_pt1 | contig 12612 bp, 10 predicted proteins | sample PaiPotPPA55metaG_FD_76969 | JGI IMG/M metagenome (GOLD analysis project Ga0073928, IMG submission 76969) | Iron sulfur acid spring bacterial and archeal communities from Banff, Canada, to study Microbial Dark Matter (Phase II) - Paint Pots PPA... ...
CGACATCGCGAAGTGAAGGGAACGACTCGCGAATCGTCTCGACGGTCACGGTCAGCATGTTGACGATCGGAATGCTGAGATACGGCTGGATTCGCTGCACGAACGCGTGCGCCGTGTTGCACGGAATCGCGATGATGTCCGCGTCACCGCTCTCGAGTTTCTTGCAGGTGGCGTACAACGAGAGGGTGGGGTCCGGGCCATGGCTGACCAGGTTCTCGGTGCGGTCGGGGATCTGCGGATTCTGTTCGACCAGCACCTTGATGTGATCCTGATCCCGCCTGGCCGGCGTGTTGTTGACGATCTTCTGCATGAAGTCGACTGTCGCCGCAGGGCCGACACCGCCCACCACGCCGACCTTGAACAACTTGGCCGGCGACTCGTATTGACCCGACACAATGTATTGGGCGTAAGCGAGGTTCGAGTCAATCAGCGGGACGCTTGATGTGCCCAGTTCGGTGCCAAGTTCAGTGCCGAGTTCATCTACCATGAGTGCGATCTCGGTCATGCCCGGCACGATGATCTCTGCACCCTGTGCAATCAGATCGTCGCAAGCGGCTTTCAGCAACTCAACGGGCTGGCCCAGCAGATGGCCGGACTTGATGCCATTTTCCCCGTACACGGCACGCGTGACGAGGTCGGTGGTTTCATCGATACGAGGATGAATCACGTCGAATTCGGGCGCAGCAAAATACCGCTCGAAGAGACCGTTGTGCCGCGTGTAGTCCGATGCCAGCACACCGATGCGCCGCACGGAAGGGAACTTGCGCCGCACGTGGTGTCGCAGTGCCTCGATCATGTCCACGATCTGCAAGGGCGAGTTTGCCTTCAACTCGTCCATGAAAGTGTGGCTAAGGAAGCAGGGCAGTACGACCGTCTCTATGCCGCGCTTCTCGAATGCACGAATCAGATCAAAGATGTACAGCTTGCGTTCAATCGTCGCGGCGCTGGTGGCGCCGGCGCCGCGAAACGGATGCTGCTCGAACACGACGTCGAAGTGATCCGCGTCGCCGGCTGCGGGCGTCGACTTCACCAGCTTGAAAAACATGTCGGCGCTGGCGAGCGGGCCTAGTCCACCAATGACGCCAAAAGAGCGGCGCCCCTGCCTGTGCTTCTCCATCATTTCACTTCGCTCGGCAACTGATCGAAGGTCACAACGGCTTCGGCTTGCGTGACCCGGGCTGTCTCCCACTTCGCAATCACGGCCGTTGCAATGCTGTTGCCGATCACGTTGGTCGCGGTCCGGCCCATGTCGAGTATCTGGTCGATCGCCAGGATCAGCACGACGCCGGACGGAGGCAGATGGAACATCGGCGCAACCGCAGCGACAACCACGACCGAGCCCCGCGCCACGCCGGCCATGCCCTTGCTGCTGACCATGAGCACGAGCAACATCAGGATCTGCGTGCCTACCGGCATATCAATACCGAAGGCCTGTGCAATGAAGATGGCGGCGAATGCCTGGTACATCATCGAGCCATCCAGATTGAATGCATACCCCAGCGGCAGCGTAAAACCGACGACCTTCTTGTCCACCCCGAATTCTTCCAGCTTCTCTGTCAGGCGTGGATACGCCGCTTCGCTGCTGGCGGTCGAAAACGCCAGCATGGCGGGCTCTCGCACCGCTTTGAGCAACAACCAGATGCTGTTGCCAAGGAACGCATAACCGGCGCCGATCAGGATCACCCACAACAGCAGCAGACCCACATAGAAGCTGCCGATCAGCTTGCCGTACGTCATCAGCACATCCAGACCATGCAAGGTCACGGCCGATGCAATTGCGCCGAATACGCCCACAGGCGCCAGGCGCATCACATAGCCGGTGAGCTTGAGCATGGCGGGAACGAGAGCGTCGATGGCTTGCACCAGCGGCGTTACCCGTGGGTCGGACTTGATCGCGCCCAACACAACGCCGAAGAGCACGGAGAACACCAGGATCTGCAGGATGTCGTTGCGCGCCATGGCGTCGAGAATGCTGGTCGGAAATGCGTGCGTGACAAAGTCCTTGAAGTTGAGCCCGGCGGTATTCAGGCCAGTGCTTACGTCGGAACTGGTCTGGACCATGTGCAGGCCCGCACCCGGTTGCAGCAGGTTGGCGAGACAGAGCCCAAGAGCAAGCGATGTCAGCGAGGCGCAGACGAACCAGCCCACTGAACGAATGCCAATGCGGCGCACATCGCTGGTTCCGTCCATTCCCGCAAGACCCGACACCAGCGTGGCGAATACCAGCGGCGCAATGATCATCTTGATGAGCCGCAGGAAGATGTCGGTGATGATGGAGAAGTAGCCGGCCATTTCTTTAGCTGCATTCGAATCCGCGGCGGTCTGGTGACAGACGTAGCCGATCACGACGCCAAGCACCATGCCGACGACGATATAAAGCGTTAACCGGTTTTTCATTTCAATTCTTCCAGAGGTGTCTCGCACGAGGATGAGCGTGAGCCGCTGTGCGATGGGTTTGACGAAAAGGACCCTGGAGCGCTTTAACGTGCTTTCGTTGAAGGGCCTTTTCTGTCTCTGGACGGATAGTAGAAGCGGACAAAAAACCCGCAATGCGGGTTCAGTATGTCGTTATGCGAGTGCCGCATAACTAGGGTAAACGCTAGGTTGACGAGCGCAGGTAGCGCCATAGGGTTTCAATGAACTCGTTTCTATTCGACGCGTCGCGGTACACGCGCAGCTCCACTTCGAGCTCCCATTCCTTGCCGCCGGCCGGAACGAGCTCGCCATTTTTCAGCTCGGTTTGTATCGAGCTTTTCGGCAGCCACGCAATGCCTTCGCCTTCCAGCACCATCTTCTTGAGCACTTCCGCCATATCCGATTCGTAGTGCGGACGCAGCGCCGGTTGCGTCTTGGAGCGGCGAAGCAACAAGGCCAGGCAGCGGCCAAAATAACTGGTCTCCGTGTACGAGATGAGCGGCAAAGGGCGGCTGGCGGTACCGGGCAAACGCAGTGAAGGGCCCGACTTTTGATTCGGCTTGCAGACCGGCTTTAAGGTGTCGATACCGACGGTCAGGTACTCATAGCGCGTGGGATCGAGATGAAGCGGCAGGTCGGGGTGGTGATACGCAAACATCAGTTCGCAGTTGCCGTTCACCAGCATCAGGATGGAATCATGGACGTTGGTGGGAATCACGCGCGCCCTGACATCGCGAAATTGTGCGGTAAGCGTGTTGAGCCAGGCCGGAAGAAAACTCAGCGCAATGGTGTGGCCCGCTGCAATCTGCAGCCCGGTGCCGGGCATTCGCTGTTCCGTACGAATGATGGCCCGGGTGTCGAACAGGCGGTCGAGGATGTCGTCGGCCGCTTCCCTGAAGAGACGTCCGGCGGGTGTCAGTGTGGGCGGATAGCTGCTGCGGTCGATCAGGTCGGCCCCCACCCATTGTTCGAGCGCCTGGATACGGCGGCTGAAACCAGACTGCGTGACATTGCGAACCTCGGCGGCACGCGAGAAACTTTGGTACTGGGCAAGCGCGACAAAGTCCTCGATCCATTTAATCTCCATACCGCTCCCTTCCGGCTTCTCAAGGAGAAGCGAGTGTGTGCATATCCGGTGACTCAACTAGCCATGTAATACCCGCCATGTAATGAATGGCAAGAATTTGCCAAGCGCGCCCGAGCGAGTTCAGGTGAGTTGATCCAGTCGCTACGATTGTATGCGAGGTCAATTCAACTTACCGCCGCAAGCCAATGGCTAGTGAGTCTTAGGCGCGTCCAGGGTACTTAGGACCGCAATCTGTTATTGCTCTTCAATGGGAACCCGGCCGAAATTTGTTGACAAGTCTTAAGCGATATCTGAAACTCAATACCATGCTAAAGCTCACGTCCGTAGTGGAAATTAAACGAATGAACGCCCTGTGGGGTGCTTCATCGGGGACGTGTTTGCATTAGAAATAGCTAAATATGCGCAAACACCAGGCCCTACCGAAAAACGGTTGGGCCTTTTTTTTGTGGTGCCTCCGTCTTTCGGTTTAATTGACGGAGAAGATGATGGTTGGATCAAACGATCGGTTTATTTTTCGAGCGGCACATGAAACCTCGGCGTCAGCGCATGCACTGCTTCCGGAGATGGTCATTCGTTTTGTTGTGCAGCCGGGCCAGACCGCCTCATGGCGCGTGCAGTCGGACTCCGAGCTGCGCGTGGGAACGGCAAGGGTCTGGGTTACGCGCATTTTCTCGCCCTACGACCACTGGCTGCAAACGGGTGACGTACTTCGCTTGACGCGAGGAGAGCGCATCTGGCTAAGCACCGACGCCAACATAGCGGCTGAGATTTCACTGACCAGCGCGTATGCTGTTGCACGCAGACCGCTATTCAAGTGGGTCGAGTGGCTAAGAAATTGCATCGCTGATATTTCTCTATTGCGATCACGCTAGTCGCTTAGCGGCTTAGTGACCTGGCGACCGGTCCTATTCCGGCCGCGGGTCAAGGAACTGGCGGCGAATGAGTAGCCAGGATCAACGGCATCAGACTTCAGGAGATATTTCATGCTTCAGGTTTGGGGACGACGCAATTCGTCCAACGTTCAGAAGGTCATGTGGCTGATCGGCGAGCTTGATTTACCGCATGAGCATATCCGCGCCGGGGGGAGCTTCGGCCTGACGCAGAGCGCCGAGTTCCTGGCCATGAATCCGCACGGGCGTGTGCCGGTCATTAAAGACAGCGACGGTACGATTGTGTGGGAGTCGCACAGCATCTTGCGATACCTGGCGGCGCGTTATGGCAGCCCGCGTTTCTGGAGTGACGACGCGGGTCAGCGGTCGCAGGCGGACCGCTGGATGGACTGGTCCCAGAGCACCTTGCAGCCAGCCTTCCTGACGGGGGTGTTCTGGGCCTTTTACCGGACGCCGGAGGCTTTACGCAATGCGAAGAGCATTGAAGAGAACCTGGGTCGTTGCGCGCAGTATTTCCAGTTGCTCGACCGGGTGCTGGCCGAGCGGCCCTTTATTGCGGGAGACGGTCTGAGCCTCGGCGATATCGCGGCAGGCTCCAACCTTTATCGTTATTTCGAACTGGATATCAAGCGTCCTGACGTTCCAAATGTGCAGGCCTGGTATGAACGGCTTCAGCTTCGCCCGGCGTTCCGCGAGCATGTGATGGTCCCGTTCGATGAGTTGTTCGGACGGCTCACTTTTTAGCAGGATCACGCTGTCTTGAGACGGCAAGGTCCCACGCAGATGTCACTTGCGGTCGCGTATATGCTCGACCAGATAATCGATCAATGCCCGCACCTTGGGCGGTAGAAATCGATTCGGCGGATAGAGCAACCACACCGAGCCTACATAGGCCAGCGCTTCGAGGTCCCAGTCGGCGAGCACTTGCACGAGTTCGCCGCTCTCCAACGCTCCCATTGCGGCGAATTCCGGCAGGCTCGCAATGCCGAAATCCTGCTGCGCCGCTTCGAGCCGCGCGCCCGCATGATTCGCTATATATCGCCCGCTCACCTCTACGGTCTGTGTCTGAGTGCCGCGTCGAAACCGCCAGCGGTTGTCGTCGGCGGTTTCACCCAGATAGAGGCAGTCATGCTGCGCAAGATCGCGCGGGTGCGTGGGCGTACCGCGTGAGCGCAGATATTCCGGCGACGCACACAGCACCCAGCGTACCGAACCCAGCCGCCGTCCCGCGAGACCGGGTGGCGGATGATTCGTCAGCCGGATCACGAGATCGAGATCGTTCTCTAGCGGATCGACCTCATGGTCCGCGTATAGCAACTGGAGATCGACCTCCTCATACGTGCGCAAAAAGCCCGGGACCAGCGGATGAATCACCGTTTTCGCGAAGGCTGTCGGCGCGCTCACGCTGACCTTCCCCTGCGGCCGGCCGACCACCGACCCGGCTGCATCCACGGCGCCCGACGCGGCGCTCACGATGTCCCGGCAAAAGCGCACCACCTGCTCGCCCGATTCGGTCACCTTCACCTTGCGCGTGGACCGTTCGAGCAGCCGCGTGGCGAGCGCTTCCTCAAGACGTTTGATCTGGCGGCTGACCGTTGACGGTGTGCTGCCGAGCTGGCGCGCGGCTACGGAAAAGTTGCCGGCATCGACAACGCGGGCGAATACGGCCATGTCGGGCAGCAATGCAAAGAGTTCTGTTGGATTCATCGGACCGTTGCGAGTGGGGCGCGGGATTAATGCATCTGCGACATAAAGGCTTTGCGCATGGACCCGATTATCGCTGCATGTGCAACGCTCGACAATACGGACTTATCTCCCGAGGTCCGAATATGTCCAAGCAAGACCGCCTGCTCTTATTGTCCGACCTGATGCTGCTGGTGGTCGCGGTGGTCTGGGGCACCAGTTATGGAATCGTCAAGAGCGCGCTCGTGTTCTATCCGGTGCTGGGCCTGCTGACGCTGCGATTCGGCATTACGTTTGTGATGTTGTCGCCTGCGTTGCGCAGTTTGCGTCATGCCGACGCGCGTACCTTGCGCGGCGTATTCATTGCGGGCGTGCTGCTGCTGGGTATTTTCCTGAGCGAGACCTTTGGGGTGCTGCTGACGCGCGCCTCCAATGCGGCGTTCCTGATTAGCCTGTGCGTGGTGCTGACGCCGCTGGTCGAGTGGATGATGCTCAAGCGCAGGCCCGGGCGGATTGAATGGGCGGCGGTGGCGCTATCGCTGTTGGGGGCATGGTTGCTTGCCGGAGACGGAGCGGTCGTGCTAAATCCAGGCGATGCGCTGATCCTGCTGGCGGCCTTGCTGCGTGCGCTGAATGTCTGTGTGACCAAACGCGTGTTGCGTGACTTCACGCTGCCGCCTTTGTCAGTGACCGCTGTGCAGTCGGGTGTGGTCGCGTTTGGCAGTGCAGCCGTGGCGCTCGTGTTCGCGCCGCAGCAGTGGCAGCATGTGCCGTCGTTTGCCGGGCACATGCCGTTTTGGGGCGGTGTGTTTTATCTGGTTTTTGCGTGCACGCTGTTTGCATTCTTCGCGCAGAACTACGCGATCAAGCGCAGCAGTCCAACCCGCGTTGCCTTGCTGATGGGGAGCGAACCCGCGTTCGGCGCGTTGTTTGCCTGGTTTTGGCTGGGCGAGAAGATATCGCTTGTTGCATGGGTCGGCGGCGGGTTGATTGTGGTGGCGTCCATGCTGGCGGCGGTGCGCTGGCGCAAGGCGGTATCGGTTAGCGTTCCTCGTGCTTCAGAGGTCGTGTCTTGAGGCAAACTTGATCGCGGTAACCGAGCAGTGCGTCGACAAGGCTTTCCGGCGCGTCTCCCGCGTTTGTCGCCAGCAGAGCCAGCCGCGAGGCCAGCGGATCACTGATAGCGAAAATAGCGCTGTCGCCGGCATGTCCGCGTAACAAAAACATCTTTAGTGCTCACAAGCAGCGTAAGAACGCAGCCGTATTCTCCTGGCTCCTCGCCAAGCCCCTATGGGCACGTCATCCGGTCCGTATAAGACAACGGCATCGTCAGCCAATTGTTTTGGCATTGGACACTCCTAAACTGCATTTGTACTCTTGCGCCGTGACGTCGCCGGGGCATGCGCCGTGCCTCTTCAGGACAGGTCGCGGGAGCACCGCCCATTGATGTGCGACGCGGTTTACGACTACAAGGAGAATACGTGGCTTCCACGTCGTCCGATTTGCCGACGCCGGCATCCGCCGCTGTATCGGCCGCACAGATCGTCGCTGCGGTGCGTGCGACGATCCCGTACATGACCGATACGCTGGCGCGGTTCGTCGCGGTGCAAAGCCTGTCTGGCGAGGAAATGCCGGCGGCGGAATTCGTCGAGGATGTGCTCGGCGATCTCGGGCTGAGCTCCGAGCGCATTGTGCTGCGTACCGACCAACTCAAGGACGAACCGCTCTTCTCGCCTCCATGCTGTGCGGACGGCGGGCGTTACAACGTGCTCGCCACGCATCGCCCAACGCGCGGCGGTGGCCGCTCGCTGCTGTTCAACGGCCACCTTGATGTGGTTCCAACCGGTCCGGCCGCGTTGTGGAGCAGCCCGCCTTTTAGCGGCGAACTGCGCGATGGATGGCTTTTCGGTCGCGGCGCGGGTGACATGAAGGCAGGCCTTGTATGCGCCTTTGCCGCCTACCGTGCGTTGCGCATGCTCGGTGTGCAGCCGGCTGGCGTAGTCGGTTTCAACGGCGTGCTCGAAGAAGAGAGCACCGGCAACGGCACGCTCGCCACCGTGTCCGCGCTGCGTCAGGCGATTGATGCGGCGAAGCTCGCCGCGTTCGATGCGGTCCTGATTCCCGAGCCGACTGGCGAAGCCCTGGTCGAGGCCCAGCTTGGCGTGTTCTGGCTGTACGTGGACATTACCGGCAAGCCTGCGCATGCGGCCTACATGAGCACGGGCGTGAGCGCGCTGGAGGCGGGCCTGCACGTCGTCGACGCGCTCAAGGCTCTCGAGCGTGAGTGGAACTTGCCGGAGCGCCGCCATGCGCGCTATCGCGAGCATGATCACCCGATCAACTTCAATGTCGGGCAGTTGCACGCGGGCGACTGGAACTCGTCGGTGCCGAGTACGTGCACGCTCGGCCTGCGTCTGGCCTGCTATCCGGACATGCCGATCGACGAAGCGAAGCGGCTTGTTCAAGCGCGTATCCGGGCTTCTCTGGCAGCGTTGAATCAGAACGATATCCATGTCGAATTCCGATACGAGGGATTCCACGCGCCGGGTTGCGAGTACGACCTCGACGAGCCCGCGATGCAACAACTGGCCGACGCGCACGCGCGCGTGAACGACGCGCCGGCCCGCCGCGCCGCGCTGACCGCGACCACTGACGCGCGCCACTTCAGGAAGATGCTCGACGTGCCGGTGACCTGCTACGGACCGATCGCGCGAAACGTGCATGGCTTCGACGAATGCGTGTCGGTTGAAAGCATGGTGAACGTCGTGACCGTATTCGCGCAGTTCATTGCCGACTGGTGCGGCGTAGAGCCCATCGCCGCGTAGTCCGCTGCTTCGACACAGTTGCCCCTGAGCGCGCCTGTGCACTCAGGATTTCCCCCCGTTTCCCTGAACATGACGACGATCCTACTTTGCAGTTTGACCCATGACCTTTCGCGTCTGCAATCGATTCTCCAGCGCATTGCGCCCGAGTTCGACGTCCGGGTCTGGCCGGCGCCCGATCTCGACCCCGATAACGTCAGCGTCGCGGTGTGCTGGTATCCGCCGTCTGGCGTGCTTGGCGGATTTCCTCGGCTACAGATGATTTCTTCGTTGGCTGCCGGCGTCGACAGCATCCTCTCTGATCCGGAATTGCCGGACGTGCCGGTGTGCCGCGTGATCGATCCGAACCTGGCGCCCGGCATGGCCGAATACGTCGGCTGGGCGACGCTCCTCTACCATCGCGGCTTCGACGAAGCGGCGGCCTCGCGCCGCCGGCGCGAATGGCGCACACCCGAGCAACGAGCTGCGGCGCAGACGCGCGTCGGCGTGATGGGGTTGGGCGTGCTGGGCCTCGCGGTGGCGACCTTCCTGCGCGGACTGGGATTCGATGTAAGCGGATGGTCACGCACGCGAAAGCAGGCCGACGGCATGGCGACCTTCGCCGGGCTCGACGAGCTGCCTGCATTTCTCGCGGATCGCGACATCGTGGTCTGTCTGTTGCCGTTGACGCCGCTCACGCGAGGCATCCTGGGGGAGTCCACGTTCGCGCTGATGAAGCGCGGTGCGGCGTTGATCAACTGCGGCCGCGGCGAACACCTGGTGGCGTCCGACCTGATTGCGGCGCTCGACGCCGGCCAGTTGCGCGGTGCGGTGCTCGACGTGTTCCCGGTCGAGCCGCTCGCGGTTGACAGCCCATTGTGGGGCGATCCGCGGGTCGTGGTGACGCCGCACATGGCGTCCGCGGCGCGTCTGGAAGTCATCGCCGAGCAAGTCGTGGCGAATGCGCGCAAGGTCTTCGCCGGTGCGCAACCGATCAACACGGTCGACCGCGTCCGCGGCTACTGACCGGCATGTCGGCCAGTACGCCTAGCGGTGTTCGAGATACACCTGTAATTCGCTGACCAGTTGCTTGAGCGTGGCCGCGCCGTAGTGGGCCGGGTCCCATGCGGCGTACAGCGTCACTGCGAGCCGCGCGAGGTCCGGCCGCCCGGCGGCGCCCGGATCGCTGCTCCCCGGCTCCTCGATGTCGAGGCCGAACGCGCCGAATTGCGCCTGGTCGGTAGTGACCGCGACGCCTTGCCCGCTTGCAGCGAGCGCGAGGATGGTATGGCCGTCGTCGCACTCCTCTAGCCGGTCGTATCGCAATCCGTGCTGGGCCACGGCCATGTCGAGCATGCGCCGGCTCACGCTGTGCGCGGTGTGCGCAATTAGCGGCTGCTCGAGTAGTGCCGCGAGTCCAATGCTCGTCACGCCCTGTTGCGCCCACTGATGCCTCGGCGACACGTAGGCGCGCAACGGGAACCGGCCCAGCACGTGATACGAGAAGTCCTTCGGGCAGGGCGTGGGCGAGATCACCAGGTCGTTGCCGTTGAGCAGGGTTTCGTAGACGTGGAAATGATCGACTTCGTGCGTCAGGATCATCGGCGCCGTACTGGGTAGCGTCGCCAGGAATGGGGCGACGATCGTGCGCACTGTGGTGGGCGTTGCCGCCACGTGCAGGCGCTGTACCTGGCCGCCTGCGAGCGCACGTGCGGCGCTGTCGACGTGCCGCGCCATGGTGAGCAGCGAGCGTGCCATGGGCACGAATTCGCGACCCGCCGGCGTGAGTTGAAGCCGGTTGCGGGTGTTGTGGAACAGCTTGAAGCCCAGTTCTTCCTCAAGCGTTTGCACGTGCCGGCTGAGCGCCGGCTGTGCGATGCAGCACTGAGCGGCTGCCGCGGTGATGGTCCCGGTGTCGACAACGGTAAGGAAGTACTCAATACGGCGCAGGTTCATGGCAGCAAGCATATAAGACAAAAGCATCGTCAGCCAATTGTTTCGGTATTGGACGAATCGATAGTGGATTTATACCCTTGCGCCTGACTATTCAATCGGCCGGGCGCGGCAAGCCGGCAAGCGGTTCTTACAGCGATTTGTTTTTTGACAGAGGAGCAGGAATGAAGAAGCGAGACTTCAACAAGCTGCTGGTCGCGGCCGCCGCAATGGGCCTTGTCGAGTTTCCATTGGGTATCACGCGGGCGATGGGCCAGACGCGCGGGGGAACGCTTAACTCGATTCTGCAGCCCGAGCCGCCGATGCTCAACATCGCTGTCAATCAGCAGACGCCGACGCAGACAGTGGCCGGCAAGATTTTCCTTAGCCTGCTGACTTACGATTTCAACCTGAAGCCGCTGCCAAGCCTCGCTACGTCGTGGGACGTTTCGGCGGACTCGCTGACCTATACGTTCCACCTTGCACAGGGCGTCAAATGGCATGACGGCAAGGCCTTCAGTGCCGACGACGTAGTCTATACCGCGACAGAATTCCTGCCGCAAACCAGTCCGCGTGCGAGAGACATATTTGGCCGCTGCGCGTCCATCACGGCACCCGACGCCAACACGGTGGTTTTCAAGCTGAAGGCGCCGTTCGGCCCGTTCCTGAACGCATTCGACATCGCCAACCTGCCCGTGATGCCCAAGCACATCTACGCGGGTACCGACGTGGTCAAGAATCCCGCTAACCTCAAGCCGATCGGTACTGGGCCGTTCAAATTTCAGGAGTGGGTGCGCGGCTCGCATATCCGCCTCGTACGCAACGACGATTACTTCAAGAAAGGCCAGCCGTATCTCGACGGGATCATCTATCACATCGTCCCCGACGGTGCGTCCCGTGCGCTCGCGCTGGAAGAGGGCAGCGTCCAGCTTACGCAATGGACTGACCTGGAGCTATTCGATGCACGCCGCCTCGCCGCCGAGCCGCAACTGGCGACGACGACCAAGGGATACGAATACTTCTCGCCGATCATGTGGCTGGAGATGAACAACCGTGTCCCGCCGATGAACGACAAACGGTTCCGCCAGGCAGTCATGTACGCGATTGACCGTGAGTTCATCCGCTCGAAAATCCTGTACGGATTTGGCCGGGTCGCCACCGGTCCGGTCAATTCGCGCACCCGTTTCTACGAGCCCAACGTCAGGAAGTACGACTACTCGCTCGCCAAGGCTACCGCGTTGCTCGACCAGATGGGTCTCAAGCCGGACGCGAGCGGCGTGCGCGCACGGCTGAGCCTGTTGGTCGCGCCATACGGCGAGATGGTCAGCCGCGCTTGCGAGTATCTGCGCGAGTCGCTCGGCAAGGTCGGCATCGCCGTGACGTTGCAGACCACGGACGCCGGCGGATGGGCGCAGCGCGTTGCGAACTGGGACTACCAGATGACTATCAACTGGCTGTACCAGTTCGGCGATCCTGCGATTGGCGTCACCCGCAGTTACGTGTCGTCGAATATCCGCAAGATCCTGTTCTCGAACACTGAGGGCTATTCGAATCCGGACGTCGACAAGCTGGCCGACCAGGCCGCCGGCGAGACGGTCGATGCGAAACGCCAGGCGCTCTACAGCCTGATGCAGAAGATTCTCGTAGAGGACGTGCCGATCGCGTGGCTGGTCGAGCTGGAGTTCCCGACGGTCTACGACAAGCGGTTGCAGAACCTCGTGACGGCCGCGATCGGTGTTCACGAAAGCTTCGATAACGTCTATTTCAAGGGTTGATGCGATGAGTGCGGAAGTCTTGCAGCCCG
>Ga0073928_10008721_pt1 | contig 12610 bp, 14 predicted proteins | sample PaiPotPPA55metaG_FD_76969 | JGI IMG/M metagenome (GOLD analysis project Ga0073928, IMG submission 76969) | Iron sulfur acid spring bacterial and archeal communities from Banff, Canada, to study Microbial Dark Matter (Phase II) - Paint Pots PPA... ...
AAAGCAATGGTGAGATCAAGCATCAAACCCAAAACGAAACTCAAGGAGAAGCCCGCGTTCGATGCCCAAGCTTTTCTTGATTCCGCGGGAGTGGCTCGCAAGGTTACGGAGTTTAAGAAAAAGGCAGCGATCTTCTCGCAGGGGGATCCCGCTAAAAATGTCCTCTACATTCAAAATGGCAGCGTGAGGCTCTCTGTAGTCAATGAGACCGGTAAAGAGGCCGTCGTCGCGATTTTGGGACCGGGCGATTTTTTTGGTGAGGGTTGTCTTGCGGGTCAGCCGATACGGATAGGATCGGCAACTGCGGTTGCAGCGACCACGGTGCTCGTAATTGAAAAGAAAGAGATGACTCGCGTCCTTCACGCCGAGCATGCCTTTTCTGACCGCTTCATCTCTTACATGCTTTCGCGGAACATCCGGGTTGAGGAGGATTTAGTCGATCAGCTCTTTAATTCCAGCGAGAAGCGGCTAGCTCGCACGTTGTTGCTACTGGCGAGATATGGCAAGGAAGATAAGCCCCAGAAGATGGTCCCCAAGGTATCGCAAGAGATGTTAGCGGAAATGGTTGGGACCACACGCTCTCGTGTTAATTTTTTCATGAACAAATTCAAAAAACTGGGCTTCGTCAAGTACAACGGCGGGCTCCACATTAATACGTCGCTTCTGAGCGTTGTCCTGCACGACTAATCACTAACCCTTTCGGACGAGTCCCCTGCTTCACAGCAATTGGTGCCGATGCCGGACTTGTCGGGTAGGAGCGTGCGCCAATCTAAGAAAGCCACGTAGCGACATTGGGGTATTTCATGAGCGTAGAGAAAAACAGCTGTCGCTCTCTCAGGACATAATGGTCCCACCGCCTTCACGATCCGACTGGTTCTGCTGCTTGCTGGTTTGATTTTCGGAGTTCTCTCCAGGTGTACTCACTTGCTCGGAAGAGCGTTGACCTGAGCCGCTCCCACGATGAGCCGTGATCTTGTGCCCTTGCAGCAGTGCATCCGAATCGTATGCAGCGTCACAGTGACTACAGGTGAAAAAAGCCGCTGCTGGCGGTTGTCGCATGGACGTCTCCTTTTGAAATCTTTGCTTCTTGCGTCCTATTTCCTCGCCAGAGATGGAACCTGAACTGCTCTTAGAGGTAGGGTCACCAAATGCGTCCGAGCCATTTGTGCGCCTTCGAGGATAAAATGGGTTAAAACGAGGCAGATCATTATGCTAAGAAAAAGCGTAACGTATCCAACAATGAAAATCATAAAAGCAGCGATCACTTGGAACGCTGAACTGTATGTCGTAACGAAGTTCATTTGTAACCTCTCAGGCGGCTGCGTGCTTGCATCTCAATTCCGAAATCCCTCATAGCCCTTAACTATTCCGGTTCATTGCCAGCCGATGGCGTTACGCAGTTTATTAATGTTGGAAGCTATAGTAATTAACGCCAGTGCTGAGAATATGACGCTAAAACCAAAGATAGAAGCGTAGATGGTTAGGAGCAAGTCGGGGATACATCTGCGCGGGGTAACCCATCGAGAGCCCATATGGCCTCCAGGACGCCTGCGGAATTAAGAGGAGAGGTTGGCGCCACTGTCTATCTTAAGAAAAGTATAAGGCAGATGATTTTCTGCGTCTGTTCTCTTTTGCACAGTTGGAGAAATATGCTGGCGATTCGATAAGAAAATTCCCGTGATAGTTGCAGCGGCTGAGATCATAGCGGTGTGGCTTCTTAGCGCCTGCATCTTAGAAACTGTGCGAAATGGGACAGTATGCCTTCCCATCTTACTGTCATCGTGTGTGAATGCTGAAAAAGAAGCGCAGGACACCCGGCAACGCGACGTCTGACGGTGTTAAGAAAGAAATGGCGAAGCCGCGCATGACGAGGTCCGCAAGAATCATGGAGTTGAAACTAAACACGACCCGAATTCCAGGGGAGCCAAGTACCAGCTTGCCCGGAACCGTCGAAAAAATTATCTTGGCCCGCCCCCCCAGCCAGCCGGAAAAGGCGCAGATCGCTGTTGGGGGCGCCGACCACCGGTACCGCGATCTCCGAATTGAAAATCTGTTAACTGACGAGCATGGGGATGATGTAAAACTCAAAACAGGCGCTCATGTTGAGGTTACCGTCACAACCAAGAATCACAAGCCCCAAAATCCATAACAGACCAATCACAACCGCGACGGCCGGTTCGCACGTCGTCCGTTCCCTTCTGAGCGTTGTTTCCCACAAACTCATCCTTTACTACCCGGGATCTCGGTCCCAGCGGGACATCATGAAACGGTCGCCAGGAGACGTTAGATTAACTACCTGGGATGGCTCAGCGCTGTCAGGGAGAATCAGGACTATGCAGCACGGCGTCCACAGGAAATTCAGCTACGGTTTTTTCGTGGAGTACTTCTTGATCAGATCGTTAAACTCAGGACTGCTGTGCAGGCTATTGACGTTCGGGTCGGCCGCCACTGCGTCGGTCGGGTAATGTTTCTCCAGCGCTTCGCGCAACGCATCCAAAGCTTCCTTCGTTTTTCCAAGAAGAGCGTAAATCTGCACCTGGTCGTATATATAATCCAAATTGGTTTTATCAATGGCGCGAGCTTTCTTTATATATGTCTCGGCTTGTTGCGCGTCCCCCAAATTCGCGTAGCACAGCGCCACTTGTGCCATCACCTCAGAGTTTTGCGGATTCGTTTGCAGCTCCTTGTAGCCCAGCGCTACCGCCTTCTGATAAGTAGTTTGCCCCTTATCTTTCTGCCCCGAGAACCGGTAGGAATCGGCCAGATTCACCGTCATGGAAGTGTCATTGGGATTGAGCGCCACCGCTTTTTCAAACATTTCCGCTGCTTCTGCGTACTGCTTCAGGAAGAAGTAAGCGGTGCCCAAATTCGAATACGTCGAGTAATACGGCTCGATCTCCAGAGCCTTTTTAAAATAGGGAACCGCTTCTTGATACTTGCCCTGGGCCGCATACACGAGTCCAATATTGTCGTAGCCCGCGTTAATATCCGGCGCCAATACCGATTCCTGCTGGAATATTTGCAGAGCCTTGGCGTAGTCACCCGACCTGTAATAAGCGTCGCCGAGCGCGTTCTGATTCAGCCAGTAATAGGAGTTCAGGTCCACCGCTTTCTGAATCGCTTCAATCGCGTGCGGATAATCGCCGCTGACAAGGTATGCGCCTCCCAGTCTTCTGTAAGCTTCGTCGGAGCTTGGCGCCAGCGAAATAGCCTTCTTGAGTTCTGTGATCGCTTGCGCATACTTTCCTGTCGCAATATAAGCGCTTCCCATCACGCTGTGAACTTCCGGCAGCTTGTCATTTATTTGTACGGCAGCCTGTGCGGAAGTAAGTGCTTTCTGGGTCCAGAAATTATCTTTTTTCGTTTCATACATGCGCAGGCTGGCGTCGGCCTCGCCCGCGAATGCCAGCGCAAACTTCGGGTCCGCCTTCAACGCCTGATCGAAATAATCCAGCGCGGACTGAACGCTTGCATTGTCGTGTGCACGTAGCGCATTGCGTCCCCGGACGTAAAGATCGTAGGCTGCCGCATTTTGGGTCGGCCGAGCCTTAGAGCTGGCCACCTCGTCGGTCGTCAGATTTACGTCCAGCGCCGACACCAGCTCACTATAAATTTGGTCTTCCAACGTGAACAGGTCGGAGGAAACACCGTCGAATTCCTTGTTCCATACGCGCTTATTGTGAAGCGCATCCTGCAGGCGCATGGTCACGCGTACGCGGTCTCCGGAGCCTTGCAAGGTGCCCTGCACTAAATAGTTCGCACCCAATGTGCGCGCAATTTTGGTCAGCGGTTGCTTTTGATCTATCTTGTCGGCCTCCTCACTGGCAGTTACTCGGACATCCTTCACTTGAAATAACTTGGTGGAGAGCGCTTCTTCCACGCCTTGCGCCAAATATCCGATCTGCGAGGAGTCGCCAATCACCTGGAGCGGCAAGACCGCGACGAATCTCCCGCTGGAGAACGGAGGGATGCCCGAAACACTCTCTTCGACGCCACCGCCTCCGCCGCCTCCCCCCTTGGTTTGAACTAGGTGCCGCACAAGAAACACAGCACCCACGATGAGCAACAGTACGGCGGCCGCGCTGGGAATCCACACTGAACGACGGCTGGCGAATTCAGGCAGTTGGATCTGAATGCTATCGCCGCTGCGCGAGATACCGCTACGGGAGAGGCCACTCCGGGAGCCGCTGCCGCCGCCCGATGGCGACTTGCCTCCTTGCAGGTCGGCCAGAATTTCGTAAGCGTTCTGATAACGGTCCGCTGGATCTTTTTCCAGGCAGCGCATGATGATGCGCACAAGCCAATTAGGCAGGTCCGCGTTAATCAGTTTCGGGTTCTTCGGCTTTTCCTGGATCCGCTGATACATCACCTTCAGCGTCGATTCGCCGGTGAACGGGACGTCGCCCGTCACCATTTCGTAGAGGATCAAGCCAAATGCGTAAATGTCTGCGCGCTGATCCGCGGGCTTGCCCTCCACCTGCTCCGGAGACATATATCGCGGCGTGCCGAGGAACGCACCCGTGCGAGTCATGCCGATGGCGCTTTCCTCAAAGGACTTTGCCAGGCCGAAGTCACAGACAAAGATTTGATCGTCGTTGCCGACCAGCAAATTCTGCGGCTTCAGATCGCGGTGCACCACTCCTTCGGCATGGGCGGCCGCAAGCGCTTCAGCGATTTGCTGCGCAAATTTCAGAACGCGATCCAGCGGCATTTTCGGGTTATCGCGAATGATATGCTGCAGGTCCTTCCCCTGGATGTACGCCATGGAAATGAACCGCACGCCCGCCACTTCACCCATATCGTGAATACGGAGAATATTCTTATGCGAAATCTTGCTGGCGAGTACGAGTTCCTGCTTGAAGCGCTTCAAGGCGTCTACTTGCCCGATGGCACCCTCACGAACCACCTTGATTGCGACGGTACGATCGAGCTCCTTGTCATAGGCCTTATAAACCCGGCCCATACCGCCTTGCCCTAATAACGTTTCGATGCGATAGCGCGTGCCGAAATCGCTGCCCAGAGCGATGGCGGAAGGATCCACCATCTGAATTGTTTCTGAATCCGAGTCGTTAATGGAGAGCAGCGGGGTGCTGCATTCTTTGCAGGATGTTGCGAAGTCCGGATTGGCTGTGCTGCAGTGAGGACAATTCATCATAGCAAGCGGCCAGGACGGCTCGTGCTTGTCCTAAACGGCCCATTATCCGGCATACGCAAGTTGTCTGCAACTATAAGAGAAATTTAATGTGAGATTCACGACACATGAATGTTGCTGGTATAGCGCCCAGCCAACTTTATTCACTAGCGCTTGAGTTACAATCGAGCATCTAGGAGACAAAGCAAGTTGTGAGCAAACTCCGTCATTTGTTGCATGAAATCGAATCGCCCGCGCCTGCGGCCGACGAGCACGAGGCTGGAGAGGTGAGCCAACAGTCCTCCGAACGCCGGCACGGCGCGCGGCTGTGGGTAAACCTGCCGGTGTTAGTTTATGGCCGAACAATTGAGAGTGAACCCTTTCATGAAGGAACCGAAGCTCTCCGCGTGAATGCCGGCGGCGGGTTAATCACCCTCACTTCTCCGGTGAGGTGCGGCCAACGGCTGATCCTGATTAACAAAGTGAACCACAAAGAGTACGAATGCCATGTGGTCGCCGAACGTTCCAAATATCTGCAACGCACTGCCGTAGCAATCGGATTCCAAAAACCGGTGCCCGACTTCTGGACTGGTATTGATGACGCCGATTCTCGGGCAATTGCTCCACCTGCCTAGTTGGATTTTCCCAATTCACACGCACAGAGAATTCCTCAAACTCCTCGATCGCGTCGCTAACAAACAAATTGTTCATGGGCAAATGCGTCATGTTGTTTCCATCGTTAAGGCTTGCGAGTTTCAGGCGTGTAGTGCGTCTGCAAATATTTGATGATGACCGGTTGCACGTCTTCGGGAATCGGTTGGCCCATCACTTTCACCATTTTGTTCACTTCCGCCGTCCAGGTTTCCGGAGGAAGCGCTGGTTGCATGGTGATGTAGCGCGTGCTGTGGCAGGTTGAGCAATAAGATTGGACGTCTTCGCGTCCCGGACCGGGCGCCAATTCAGGGGTGTACAGAGGATAAGCCGCCACGCCGTATGTCGCACCGTCGGTTTCTTTTGGCGCAGAGGGCTGCATGATGGCCCCGGGATTTCGTTGGCCGTAGTAGCCGGCATCGAATTGAGCGTAGACCAAGCTGCCGGCAGCGGCAGCCAATACCGCCAAAATCCCGATGAACCAAATTGTTGTGCGCCTCATATGTTCTCTCAACTACTGCGTCCCACAACTACCTCTTGACGCTCGATCCGATTCCACAAATATCCGCCGGGATTCCAGACGCCGTCGTCCGGTTGGATGTTGCCTTTGCCGTCGGTTGCACGCGCTGCCAGAAAGTAGCGGCCCGGCTTGGGAGGCGTCCATTTGTAAGACCACTCGCGGAAAGAATACGGCCCATGATCTTCGCCGAGTTCGGCGGTCTTGAACGATTTTCCGTCGTCAACCGAGATCTCCAATCTAGTGATTGAGCCGTAGCCACTGAACGCGATTCCGCGAACGGCGATCGGCAATTGAGCTACCAGTTTGGTTGCGCCATCGGGAGTCACGATGAAGGAGCGCACCGGCATGCGATTGATGGGCACGGTTTTCACACTGCCGGCCTTGATTTCTTCCGGCGTGGTATTTCCGCGTGGAGTGTCGGGAACGCGGTAGCCCGTTTTCATCCAGAAATTTTCATCCGGCTTGTCCAGCACGCGTATCCAACTAAGGCCCTTCATCCAGTATGTCGCGAAATAACCGGGAACGATCAGGCGCACAGGAAAACCGTTCAGCATGGGCAGCGGCTCGCCATTCATGGCGTAGGCGACGATGCAGTCGTCCAGAACGGGATTTTTCAACTCGAGTGATTTAAGAAATTCGTGCGAGCCATGCCCCTCCGGCCCTTTACCTTGGTCCAATCCTTGGAATTGGACGAACAGCGCGTTCGGTTCTATTTTGGCGGCATCGAGAAGTTCGCGCAGCGGCACTCCCGTCCATTTCGCGTTACCCATCGCGCCGTGCCCCCATTGTCCGCCGGGAACGCGCGGCTGGAATTTGCTGCGGCTGTTTCCGGAACATTGATTGACTGCCGCTACCGTGACCGGTTTGAACTTGCCGGTAAGATCGCTCATTGAAAATTTCAACGGGCGTTCCACGCTGCCTTCCACATTTAAACGCCAGGTCGCCAGGTCAACGCTATTGGGAATCTCGTCAAGGTGCCAGCGGACATAAAAAGCTCCATTAGGCGTGAAAGCCGTTTCAAAATAATGACGCGGGGTTTCGAGCTGCACGGGCCGGTCCGTGAGCAGCACCAACGGAAATTTCTGGGGATATTGGACTGTGGGGCCTACTGAATTCCAGTACGGATTCTGCGACGGGCCGGTAAAAGTGGGCAGCGATTTTTCATCACCGGGAACTTGGGGCTGTTGAGCGAATAGGCTTGCGACCGTCCCCAATCCGCCGGCCGCTGCCGCAGTTGCGGCGATTGCAGCAGTGCCCAGCAATTTGCGGCGTGACAGCTTCCGATTTTCAACCATCATTCATTGCCCCATGTTCATGGTTGCCCGCTGCAAGTTACATCTGAAAATCGCCCGTTTGCGCTACACCTTGTGATTAAGTTGTTTAAGCATAAAAAAATCATAAGCCACCATTAAACAGGAGCTCAACGCTTGTCATCACAGATGTCGCCCAAAGATGTGTGATCGAGAATGCCTGCAGCGGCATTCCGAACGGATAAAAGAACGCGAAACAGCGCGCTGTGTTTCTTGTCGTGCTCCACGTGGCGGCGCAAGCCTTCAGCATCTTCGAACGGAGCCAGAGGGCCGTCGATTGTGCGTATGATCTCCCCGAGAAAAATCTTCGAGGGATCGCGTTTGAGGCGATAGCCACCTCTTGCGCCGCGCTCGCTCTCGACGAGACGAGCGTGTTTAAGCTCGAGCAGTATGAGTTCCAGAAACTTTTCGGGTAGATCTTCGGTGGCCGCAATCTCGCGTATTTTGATGGCACCTTTTTCGTAGCGCCGAGCCAGAAAAATTAGGGCTTCGAGGGCGTACAGTCCTTTTTGGGAAATTTTCATAATGAATTAGGATTCTAGAGTCATACCACAACCTCTATCGACTTACTAGACTTTCAGCACGATCGCTGCCATTAGGTTCCGGGATACAAACCGATAAAATGGAGTCCACTGCTATGCTAACCTGCTGATTCGACGTGATATGCGCATCAACTTGGGGAGTTACCGACACTCTCGCGAGGCAAGCACCTTTTGGGGGGAATCGTTGGCCAACAAATTGCGCCTGAAAGGATATTCGTTTCGTTATCACGATATGGGCTGCCCTAAATGAATGTCCTATCCTCCTTTCGCGGCCTGCTCGTTCCAGATTTGTGAAATAAGTTGCATACAATCAACAGAAAGATTAGAATCTGGAAAAATATGGACAGAAAATAAAGTACTTACGATACAGAAATATAAGGGTGCTTTGGTATGCGAGGTGCTCTTGTTGACTCGCTGCTGACGCAGCTCTTCTTCTCGGAGGTTTTACTCATGAAATTCGCAAGGTTTATGACTCTGGCCGCGCTGGTAGCTGTGTCAGCGGTAGGGGTAAACGCCGGATCGATTAAACCCAACGCCAAAGATGCTGCCGGCGACCCGAAGCTTACTGTCAACGGCAAGCCGAGCGGCGGCGTGGCCAACCAGGGGACTCGCCCGTTTGTCATTCAGACATTTGGTTCGTCAGTTACGAGTATAGGCACCCCCCTGATGATACCGTTCTCGATTATCACTTCTGGCACTGAAGACCTTGAATACGTTGGTCCGCCGAATAAAATACACAACATGTGGGTAGAGATCGTTGGTATTCCCCTTTCCGACATTCAGGCATTCAGTTGCACGTCCGATATTTTCGCGAGTTTCGGCGGAGGTAATTGTGGCGGCCCGTCTTTTCAGGTCGGTGGGAAGGTGCTTTTCGACCTGTTCGGTGGAACTTTAACTTCTGGTGACCAGATAGCTGTCAGTATTACGCCATCGCCTACCCCGGAGCCGAGCATGTTGCTGATGTTCCTTTCCTTGGGACCTGCGATTGGCTTTGCTAAGAAGCGTTGGAGCGCAAGACAGTCCGCCTAAATCGTCTGGATTTCAACCTGGCCCGGCGCGAGAATTTTTCGCTGCCGGGCTGGTGTTTTTTAAGGCCTTGTAGCCCACATGTTGCGGTTTCCTATTTATCCGGTTTACCTTTTTGAACTCTCTTGATAAACACAACTCATGTTTTGAGGGTTGTTTTTATCCTCCTCGCTTCGCACAAGTGCGCAGCAACGGGTTTAAGAGGAGAGGCCTGATTCCCTATCCGAGTTTTAAATCCTAATGCCCGGACCATTTTTTCCTAACTGGAATTTCCGGGTGTTGCAGCAGCTCTTCCTCCTGCTGCCGCACAACGGGGCACGCGACTCGGCGGCCCAATTCCTGACTGTCAATGCCCTCGCTAGCACATGGATCTTCGCAGCAGTTTTTTATTTTTACTGGCGAATAGAGGATGAACGCACGAAGTGGCGCAGGAGCCGCCTGACTGAAACTTTCATCTGTTTTTGCGTAGCGATGGGAGTGACGTTGATGGTTCGGCCGTGGATCGCGTGGCCGGCGCCATCACTGGTGCAACCCTTTCGCGCGCTGTATCCGGATTACTTTTGGAACGAGGGGAATCCCAACTGCTTTCCGAGCCACTCCACGCTCATATACATGATCGTTGCGGCGGGTTTTTGGCCATTTAAGCGATGGCTTAGCGCACTAATGATGTTGTGGGTGCTGATAGCAATCTCTCTGCCTCGCTTATATGTCGGCGGACACTACCCTATCAACGTGGCCGCAGCAATTCTCTTGGCGGCCATAGCCGTGCCGGCAACGCGGTGGGTTTGTAGTAACCGCCGCGTATCAGAGCTAATCGATCGAATTATTTCGAAGAAAATGCCAATGGAGCTGTTCGTGTTTCTTTGGCTGTTTGAACTGGCTGAAGGTTTTCGTTCGAGCTACTTCATCGCGACCGGTCTTGCTCGAGTAGCGCGCAGCATCTGGTAGGCAGGCCGTCAGTTCGCGCGCGACTACAGCCAATAAATTCGATTAGCGGCTTGAACGAATTTGCGCGCGGTCGGAATCAGAACTCCCATTCGCGGCAGCGGTATGCTCGCTAAATTCTCCGCAGGCGTCGCCAACTCAGAAAACGTCATGACCCTAAACCGATCTGAGTTACATTTCAGGAAATTGCAAAATTCTCGAAAACGACGAATTACCAGGCGGTCGGGCCGCATTTTGAGAAACTGTGGATCCGCGCGCTTGAGAAAGGCGAAAGAATGCAGCATAACCGTCACGATTTCCTGGCCCAGCCGTTCCGCTTGATGCAAGACTTCTTGCAATTCCCATAGGCTGACGGCGCTAACTTCCAGCGGCTTTAAACCACGCATACCTCCGAAGCCAGTTTCGAACGTGGTTACAGGGATCTCCCAAACTGAACCATTACGCCAAGGGATGTTGGTCGCATCCCGAGGACCCATCAAGCAACTGTCGTCAAGGTACGCAGCGTTGAAACTACTGTCGTACGCAATTCCTACTTTTTCCAGGGCATCCAAGGTGGACATGCTGGCTCCGTAACATCCAGCCCGGAATCCCACAGGCATGGAGCCAAAAATTTCCCGAAAAATGGCGCATCCCTTATTTAAAAGTTCTACCTGGGTGTCGAACGGTAAGGCGCCAATCAGATCCATACGAGCAGGCAGGTCTTCTCGCCGCATCCGTCCTTGAGTGACCGCATGATAGTAATGAAAAACAGGGTGCAAATGGAGTTGCGCGTCATGACCGCGCTGTTTGATTGGAGCGTAAGCGTCTACGAGTTCAGACTTACCGAGTAGATCACGAACCAGGACTTCGGTGAAAAATGTCCCGCGAAGGTCATGCTCCTCCATGATGTCCATGATAAGCGGTATACCGTACAGACGAGATCCCACGCGCCCCAGGACCGCTCGGTCTGGTCCGACCGGCTTCCACTGGGGATTTTCCCAGGCACCGCCTAGCGAGCACTCGGTATCCACCGTTATGTACACGTTCACCATATTGAGGTGAATCTAGATTCTACCGGTACTCCGCGATAGCAACCGAAAAACCAATATCGGGCGCCTAGATTGAGGTTCGCAATTGGCAGAGAAACAGTGGAATCAAGAACAAGACGCGCGGGGAATCCTCCGGCAATGTGGCCTGGGTTCAAAGCGACGATACCTGCAAAATCGGTGCGGAGGTTCGTAGCCTACTGACGAGGTCTTGAAGGGGTTCGAACTGACCGCGCGCCAACAATGTTTCCAGCCGACCTTCCATGCCTGCGAGGCCTGTATAGTGACGGAGTTTGGATTTCCATTTCCCTTCCAGTCGCGGTTGGCTAGGGTCCAGTTCCCAAGGATGTAAGTAAAGTATGAACGGCTGTTGATCTTGCTGATGAACGCGCCGAATCGCCCAGGAAGTATAAGCCATGGGCAAAAGCCTGAGATATCCACCGCCGCCCAAGGGCCAATTAAGGCCCGCAAATCGGATAGTGGACATGGGCACTTCCACAATTTCGCGACCGGAAGACAGTTCGATGCGTTGTAGAAATCTTGGGAATTCGGGGTAGCCATACAAATCATGGCGAATTGGATAGATGCTAGAGTCGTAGAGAAAATCTTCTTCTGCCAGAATCTTCAAGGCCCATAAGCTACGGCGAAGAATTGAAAATGTCGGAGCGCGATATCCAATGACGCGAACACTCGCAGCATCTTCGATAAGACCGCGGGCACGCCGCAAATCTTCTCGAAATTCTTCAGGCTGCAATGAAAAAACGCGGCGATGTGCGTAACTGTGGCAGGCCAATTCATGGCCAGCTTCTGCAATCTTGCGAACCAGCGCCGGATCGCGTTCGGCTACCCAACCCAGCACGAAGAAAGTAGCTCGCCAATCGTATTTGGCGAAAAGCGCAAGGATGCGTTCGCAATTCGAGTGGACGCGAGCAGCAAATGTCGGCCAGTTTTCCGGACGAACCTGGTTAGCAAATGCCTCGACGTGAAAATAGTCTTCGACGTCGACGCTGAGCGCGTCTGTAATTGGGTAGAGTACCTGGCGCGGCTCAGCACCAGACTCGTTTTGGACCGGCGAACCTACTACACTAGTCATTTAAAACCACAAACCAAAATTCAGGATCTTCCGCGCAATCAAAAGGCCAGCCTGCGACGCAACGTAATGATTGGGCGCTGGCCGTACTGGCCTATTTCATCGCCTAATGCTAGCTCAGAGAGTGGTTTATGGCTAGAGCAGAACGCTGTTGGCGATGGACATAATGTGGCATCGGGACGGTTCAACCGGGTGAAAACGATTGCCAACTAATGGAAGAGTCCTTCCCGACCGAGCCTCGGGTGGCAGACGAACCGGGCGGATGGGGCACGCCTAAGACTAATCGCTCGGCTCAACCCTGTTGTATAGTATCATTTAGGACCTAAGGGATTAGAGATGCAGGCACCCGGCTTTGGAGAGGCAGGTGCAA
>Ga0073928_10008722_pt1 | contig 12609 bp, 11 predicted proteins | sample PaiPotPPA55metaG_FD_76969 | JGI IMG/M metagenome (GOLD analysis project Ga0073928, IMG submission 76969) | Iron sulfur acid spring bacterial and archeal communities from Banff, Canada, to study Microbial Dark Matter (Phase II) - Paint Pots PPA... ...
AGGGATTTATGGATGGTATCTAGCAGATAACGCCGCCAAAGACACATTCAAGGACGCAAGTTGGCCGACGCCCACGCATCGCCGCCCTGCTCCGCCGTCAGGCCAAGGCGTCGAGATCGGCGTCCGTCAGCTCGCCCGGGACCAGGATCACCGGAACCGGGAAGCTGCCGACGTTTCCAGCCATCATGGTGACGATCGGCCCGGGTCCCTCCGCGCCCGGAGAGGCCGCCAGCACGAAGGCGGCGATGTCCGGGTCCTTGTCGATCACGTCGAGGATTTGCTCGGTCGGGTCGCCCTCGCGGATGATCCGCTCAGGCGCAATGCCGGCGAGCGTGCTGGCGCGCTCGGCCGCATGATCGAATGCGGCATTGGCTGCCTCGTGCGCTTCCGCGCGCATGAGGTCGGCAACCCCTAGCCATTGCTGGTTGCGGTCTTCGGTCTCGATGACGCGCAGCATCACGACGCCACCGTTGTTTCGCCTGGCCCGGCGCGCGGCATAGTAGACCGCGCGGTCGCATTCCGGCGTCTCGTCGACGATCAGGAGGTATTTCGGCTTGTGGCCGGACTCATAGCTCCGGCGTCGCGTGCTCATGGTTCGCCCCGGCGGATCACGCCAGTAGAGCCGGCGCGATCACGCCGACGATGCTGCCACGGCGGCCGCAAGCCCACAAGCGCGGCGCACCGTGGCGAATGACCGTCGCGCAATTTTGTGGCGGCGCAATGATGGTTTAGCGCATGTCCCGAAAAAGTGGATACCGGTTTTTCGAAAAGGACATGCGCAAACTAAAGACTCTAGACCGCATCCCTATTCTATCTGATCTGGATGTGGTCTAGCGGCGGGCGCTTGAAACCGCAGCGCTTGCGCACCATAGTCGGCCGATGAAAAAAGTCCCGTTCCGATTGAGCGCGCGACAAGTTCAGTGGATTTTGATCGTCGGCTTCCTGACCGTCGGATACGCGCTCTATTTGCGGTATTTGGCGATCGAGTATTCGCCGACCGCGCTCGCCTGCGAGGCAGGTTTGCAGACCTGGCTCTGCAAAACGCGCTTGGCCGTGACGTGGCTGTTCAAGAACTCCGTCTTCGGCACGGCTGCGATCGCGATCGCGATGCTGCATCTGGTCAGGCCGTCGATTGTGCTCTTGACGGCGGGCGCGATCGCCGCCGGCGCCGGCATCGTGCTCTACAACATCAACCTGTCCGGCATCGCAATTGCGCTGCTCATCCTGGGATTTGCTCGCCCCGCGCCCGAAACAGCGTAGTGGCGAGCACGAGATAGATCCCGCAGGTCCAGTCCGATTGCCAGTTGGCGAACCCTTCGTTGATTGAGACATAGACCGCAGAAAGCGCAAGCAGCCCCGCAAAGACGCACTCGGGAAGCTGCCGGACGCCGCCTGACCGCGGGTTCAACATTGTCAGCAGCGCGAGCGGCAGCGTCGCCATCGTCAGTGCAGCGAAGGGAAAGTCGCGATAGCGCGGATCGAACACGAAGCCGAGCGCGGTTTCCGCGCCGACGACGGCCGCGACGGCGAGCACCGCCCCGAGCAGTAGCGTGAGCGGCCTCATGTCGCGCAGGTGGCGGGGGCCGATCAGTTCGACGAATGTCGGCATCGAACGGCCGGACGTCAGGGCAACCGCGACGACGAACGGCGAGGTCAGTCCGGCGACCAGCAACGCACCCCACTTCAGCGACGCACCGGGGCCGAGACTCTCGACCGTGAACTTCTCAAAGGCGAAGCCGAGCAAGGTGCCGCCGGCCGCGGCGGAGATCGCGACCCCGAGCCACGTCTGCTGCGGCGGCGACCAGGGCTTGCGCCGCCGCGCGAGCCAGGCAGCCAGAAACACCGCCACGCAATAGCCAGCGCCGGCGCCCATCTCGACGGTCCAATGCGGGAAGTTGCTGATCGGCTGGCCCGGCGGATATTTGGGGGTCCGGCTCACCGCATCCATCAGCCCCCAATAGCCGCCGACGGTGCCTTCAAGCTGCCGTTTCCATGGCTGGTCATAGGCCTCTATCAGGTTGACCCGGAATTTCTCCGCCTTTGCGAGCGCCAGGATCTCGGAGACGACCCGCGCCTGATTGGTGCGCGATGGCAACGCGCCGTCACGCATGCGCCCTTCGCTCGGCCAGCCGGTTTCGCCGATCAGGATTTCCTTGCCCGGGAAGGCGACCGCGAGCTGCTTGCGGATCGAGTCGACATGGGCCGCAGCGCGGCTGGCGCTGATCGGAAAGTCCTCCCAATACGGCAGGATGTGAATGGTGATGAAGTCGACGGCGTCGCTGATCTCACGATAGTGCAGCCAGTATTCCCAGACGTCCGCATACGTCACCGGAAGCGCACCGACCTGCGCCTTGACCTGTCTGATCGTCGCGGCGAGGTCGGACGACGTCATCTCGCCGCGCAGCAGCGTTTCGTTGCCGACAACCACGGCAATAATCACATCCGGAAACTGTTTGATCAGCGCGAGCGACGTTGCGATCTGCAGCCGGTTCTTCAGCTGGTTGCCGCTCAGCCAGATGCCGTGGATGACCTTCAAGCCGGCCTTTTGAGCCAGGGCCGGCACCTGGTCGAGGCCGTTGTCGACCGAGTAAGTGCGGATGCAATCGGTGATTTCCGCGAGCCGTTTCAGGTCATCCGCGATCTGCTCGGCGGACACTTGCATCCCGAGCTCGAGCGGCGTCTGCCCGGCTCGAAACGGCGCGTAGGACACGCACTCCAGCCTGGCCGCAGGATCGATTGGGGCGCGCGCCAAAATGACCGGCCTGGCGCTTGACCACCAAACGCCGGCAATGATGCACAGGCCGGCCAGAAGCAGCAATGGTGGCAACAGACGAGAAATGGCGGCCCTCCCGACAATTGGCGTCGATAGCTGTTCGCGACGGCGATGCCAAGTGCAGTTCCGCGCGCCCGACGGACCGGGTTCTGCCAGATCGGCGCCTCGGCGCGCGGCCGGCACAACGTATTGTGGCGCTAGACAAAGGTGGGAAACTTCGCCATGGAATCGGGCGAGCAAGAGGGGCCCGCCCGCCGCAATCGCGGCCAATTCGGCTGGCAACGACTGGCCGACGTGGCATTGTCGAGTTTGCGGAAACGTTCGGGGATTTCATGCGTCGAGTGATTTGGGGCCTGTTGCCCGCAATGTGCCTGAGCGTTGGGGTTCTGCTGACGACGAGCCTGGTCGGCGCGACCGGCGCGATGGCCCAGAGTGGTGACACCCACGCTCAGGACCAGTCCAAATCCGCCGCCCCGGCCAATCCCGGCGACGCCGCAAAGGACAATCAGCGCAAGATCGACGAATTCACCGAGGCTGCCCAGGCGATCAACGGCCCGGCCGGCAACCCCGAGTGCGTCTGGCTTGGTAAGCGTGCGGTCATCCTCATTCTCCGGGACGATCTCGATACCGCCTTTCGGCACCTCGATTTGTATGACCGGTTCGGCTGTCCAGGGGGACATATCCAGGCCGCCATTCGCTGTGTCACCCGCTTTGGCATCCCTGACGCCAAGGCAACCGACACCATGAACAGCCGCGCCCACGCCTGCTGGATCAATCCGGCGGCGCAGCCGCCCCAGCCCGCGGCGGCTACCGCCTCGGCGCCATCCGGCACCGGCGGCGGCGATACGTCCGCCGCGCCGGCACCGACCCAGGGCCAGGCGCCGCCACCCGCCAAGCAATAGACGCCGGGCAATCGCAAGACACCCGACATGAACGGCGGATGAAGAGAAATTCTCCACCGCGACCTTGTGGCGCCTTCAAAACGACATGCGCTCACACCAGTTGTTAAATCGCGCGGCATAGATAACCTAGAGGGAACCACTGCCGCGACCGAACCATTGGGGGACAGGTTCGTCGCTGCAATGCTTGCCCCGTAGGGTCCTTGGTGCCATGCGCGCCGTCGTCGCTGTTTTGGTTCTGGTGAGCGGGCTGCACGCTGCGCTCTGGGCGCTTTTGCGTGATCAGCAGCAGGCTCCCGACGTCCGCGGCATGCTTCCGAGCGTATCCTATGCGCCGTTCGAGGGTAGCGCACACCCCGACGTCGACAACGTTCCGAACGTCGACAAAATCCGCTCCGATCTGAAGAAGCTGTCCACGATGACACGGGCGATCCGCCTCTACTCATCGACTGGCGGCGTCGAGCTCGTGCCGCCAATCGCCAACGAATTCGGATTGAAGGTCATCATCGGCGCCTGGATCGACAAGCACGCCGACCGCAACGAGCGCGAAATCGAAGCGGCGATAGATCTCGCCCGCCACAACAGCAACGTGATCGGCATCGTCGTCGGCAACGAGACGATCTACCGCGGCGAGCAGAAGGTCGAAGACCTGATCGAGATGATCAAGCGGGTCAAGCGATCCGTCAATGTGCCGGTCACGACCGGTGAGATCTGGAACATCTGGCGCGACAATCCCGAACTCGGCTGGACGGTGGATTTCATAGCCGCCCACGTACTGCCCTATTGGGAGAACTTCACCGCCGATGAGGCCGTCGACAAGGCCGTCTATTTCTACCAGCTGCTGCGCGACATCTTTCCCGGCAAGCGGGTTGTCATCGCCGAGTTTGGCTGGCCGAGTGCCGGCTACAACCTCCGCAGAGCGGAGCCTGGCCCCTTCGAGCAAGCCCGCGTGCTGCGCAATTTCGTGACCAGGGCCGACGCTATCGGGATGGACTACAACATCGTCGAAGCGATCGATCAGCCCTGGAAGTTTTTCGAAGGCGGTGTAGGACCTTACTGGGGAATTCTTAACGCGTCGCGCGAGCCGAAATTCGCCTGGACCGGCCCCATTCTCAACCCAGACTACTGGAAGCTCGCCGGCATCGCGCTGCTGGTCGGGGTCCTGCTGTCGCTACCGATCCTGCGGCTGATCCGGCCGACACCGATACAAGCGTTCGTACTCGCGGCCACCGCCAACGGCGTGGGCGCCTGGGTCGCGACCGTATTCGCCTACTGGGCGGGCCATTACTTCATATTCGGCTCGGCCTTTGCCCTCACCCTCGGCTTGATCCTGCTGGTGCCGCTCATCCTGATTGCGATGGCGCGGGTCGAAGAAATCGCGACCATCGCATTCGGCCGCGGCCCGCGGCGTTTGATCAAACGCGGACCGCAACTGCCGGAGGGCAGCGTCGCGCCCAAGGTCTCGATCCACGTGCCCGCCTATTGCGAGCCACCGGACATGTTGATCCAGACACTCGATGCCATCGCGCGGCTGGACTACCCCAATTTCGAATGCGTGGTGATCATCAACAACACGCCCGATCCCGCGTTCTGGCAGCCAATCCAGGGCCACTGCCGCGCGCTGGGCGAGCGCTTCATCTTCATCAATGCTGAGAGGGTTGAGGGCTTCAAGGCCGGGGCGTTGCGGCTTGCGATGGTGCGCACCTCGACCGGCGCGGAAATCATCGGCGTCATTGATGCCGACTATGTAGTCGAGCCCAACTGGTTGAGCGATCTGGTGCCGACCTTTGCCGATCCGCGTGTCGGCCTGGTGCAGGCGCCGCAAGATCACCGTGACGGCGACCGGTCGCTGATGCATCACATGATGAACGGCGAGTATGCCGGCTTCTTCGACATCGGCATGGTCCAGCGCAACGAGCTGGATTCGATCATCGTCCACGGCACGATGGTCCTGATCCGTCGGGCTGCGATGGAATCCGTCGGCGGCTGGGCCGGCGACACCATTTGCGAGGACACCGATCTCGGCCTGAGCCTCATCGAGCACGGCTGGATCACCCACTACACCAACCACCGCTACGGCCGAGGCCTGTTGCCGGACACCTATGAGGCGTACCGCAAACAACGCCACCGCTGGGCTTATGGCGGCTTCCAGATCGTCAAGAAGCACTGGCGCCGGTTCTTGCCCGGAGCGTCGCGGCTTTTGCCGGACCAGAAGCGCGAATTTGCGCTCGGCTGGCTGAACTGGCTCGGCGCCGAAAGCCTGGGCGTCACGGTCGCATTGCTCAATCTGGTGTGGGTGCCGATCGTCGCGTTCGCCGATATCGCCATCCCCGACAAAATCCTCACCTTGCCGATTATCGCGGCTTTCACGGTGTCGCTCGTCCACTTCCTCGCGCTTTATCGGCTCCGCGTCCCGATCAAGGTCGGTCAGATGTTGGGCGCCATGGTCGCTGCAATGTCGGTGCAATGGACGGTGTCGCGCGCTGTCGCCAACGGCCTGATCACCGATCACGTCGCGTTCGCCCGCACCTCGAAGGGTGGTTTGTCGCGCGTCTCGATCGAATTCCAGGCGTTTTGGGAAGCTGTGATCGGCGTCCTGCTGATCATTGGCACCGCCGTGCTGATTGTCACCAACACCAAGGAAATCCGCGAGATCAACATCTTTGCGGCGGTGCTCGTGCTTGAAAGTCTGCCGTTCCTGTCGGCGGTCGCGCTTGCGATCCTGGAGAACTCGCGGGTCAACTCGTTTGCCTTCTGGACGCGGGCGCGAATCCGCACCGCCGAACTGATCGGGCTTAGGCCCGTCGGTATCGCGCGGCGGGTGCCGGAGGTCGCAGTCCTGCCCCGCGAAACGCCATCAGACGCAGCGCGTTAGCCTCAAAATCCGGGAAAATTGGGTTTGGGATAGTTGGCCTTGCCGCTATTGACCCTTGCCGCACCCGCTCATACACACGCCTGTCGCGCGGATGCTGAAGGAGCCGGTTCACCACGAGGATACGCGCGAGGCAAGTGAGCCCGTAGCTCAGGTGGTAGAGCACGTGACTTTTAATCATGGGGTCGAGGGTTCGAGTCCCTCCGGGCTCACCATCGCATGGACTTCGAAGGGATCGACCGACAACAAAATGGCTGGTGATGTGACATGAGACCGATGCTTGCGGTGGTTCTGGCGCTGTGTTCGACGGCGTCCTTCGCCCAAACGCCCGCTCCGACCTATGGCGGCAAGCCGCTGCTGCACATCGGCCGCCCTGCCGCAAAGTCAGCGTCCACCGCGAAATCCACATCCACCCCGAAGTCCCAATCATCAGCCAAGCCGCAATCGGTCGCCGTCAAGCTGCAGGAATGTCTCGACCTCGACGACGGCACCAAGGGTCGACTGGATTGCTACGACGCCATCTTTGCGCCGAAACCCAATCCAAAAGCCCCCGAGGCAAAATCGGTCGCGGACTGCCGGTTCAAGAAAGAGCAAGACGAGCGCCTGGCATGCTTCAATGACTTTGCCGAGCGCATCCCGAAGCTGCCAAGGTCATGATCCGCTGACATGAGGTCACGCGTAACCATCGCTGTTGTCGTAGCCTTGGCTTTGAGTGCGTTTCCCGGATATGCAGCAACGGTGCTGGCTTTGGGCGCGAGCAATACGCGCGGCAAAGGGGTCGCGCCTGGCCAAGCCTATCCTGCCCAGCTCGAAGCAATCTTGCGGGCACGCGGAAAGAAGGTGAGCGTTGTCAACGCCGGCATCAACGGTGACACGACAGATAACATACTTGCCCGCATGGATCGCTTGATTTCGAAGGATACCAAAGTCGTCATCCTGCAGCCGGGCGGAAACGATCGGCGGAAGGGCAAGACTGACGAGCGGAGCAACGTCGACGCCATACAATCCCGATTGACGGCGCGAGGGATCGCACTCGTCATGCTCCCGAACAACATGCTCAGCGGAAAGCCGCATCAACCGGACGGTCAACACCTGACACCGGAAGGCTATCACCAGCTTGCCGAGGAATTGACAGCTTCGGTCGAGGGCGCCTTGGGGCGTTGAGCTTGCAACCAGGCCCCCTGCGTTCGAGCAAATCCATGGTTTCCAAAAGTGAATGCTCGATGTCTCCAACACTCCGATTGGCTCGCAGGGGGTAGCGCTGCATGACCAGCGCCGTGCTCGGCATCATCGGCGGCTCCGGCATCTACGACCTGGCGGGGCTTCGCAACGTAAGGGAAGAGACGATCGCGAGCCCCTGGGGCGCGCCGTCTTCCGCGCTGCGCGTCGGCGACATTGCGGGCTTGCCGATCGTGTTCCTGTCGCGGCACGACAAGGGTCACCGGCTCTCGCCGAGCGACATCAACTATCGCGCCAACATCGACGTGATGAAACGCGCCGGCGTGACTGATCTCGTGTCGTTGTCCGCGTGCGGCTCATTTCGGGAGGAGCTGCCGCCAGGCACGTTCGTTCTGATCGACCAGTTTGTCGACCGGACGCACAGGCGGGAGAGCTCGTTCTTTGGCACCGGATGCGTTGCCCACGTCTCGATGGCGCATCCGGTGTCGCCGCGCCTGCGCATCCATCTCGCGGAGGCGGCGATGGCCGAGGGCATCGCCGTGGTCCGCGATGGCACTTATGTCTGCATCGAAGGCCCGCAATTCTCGACTTACGCCGAAAGCATTACGTACAAGAACCTCGGTTATTCCGTCATCGGCATGACCAACATGCCGGAGGCGAAGCTCGCCCGCGAAGCCGAGATTTGCTACGCGACGGTCGCCATGGTCACCGACTTCGACTGCTGGCATCCGGACCACGACGCCGTCACGGTGCAGGACATCATTCGCGTGCTCACCGCCAATGCGGAAAAGGCCACGCGCCTGGTCGCGCGGCTGGCGAAGGATTTCCCGCGCGACCACGAACCGTGCCCGATCGGATCGGACCGAGCGCTCGATGCGGCGCTGATCACCGCGCCGGAAGCGCGCGACAGGGCGCTGCTTGCCAAGCTCGACGCGGTCGCCGGCCGCATGCTGGGTAAATAGCGCCGTTGTCCCGCGTAGGCCTGCTCGCTTGAACGAGCTTGGTCGCCGGAGACTGGTTCCGCTTAATCATTTGGAGCGACTGGCAAATTCGCGGGAAAGTACCGTTTTCGGGCTTGAGTTCAAGCCACGCGTATCGCCTGGTCGAGCAATTCGTCGACGCTGAAGCGTCGCGGGATAGAGAATGCTGTGCCGCGTAGCCGGCAAACCACTCGAAATCACGCAGAGAGGATGACGCAATTGCCACGCTGTCAGCTCTCGGGCAGCAAGTTACCGCTTCTGATCGCGCATGATTTGGCTACGGTCCTGATCGACAGAATGTCTTGCATGCGGCCGCCAAAGCTTTGCCATTTCAGGCTTCCGCCTTCTCGGCCGTAAATGACCTCGATGCTGCAGCTTCGATAGCCCGCATCGAAGGTAATCAAGGCACGTCGCGCTCCGCGCTCCGCGGGGAACACCATCGACAATCGTTTGCCGCCTTCAAATTGAATCCCCTGCGGGGTCGTAATGTCGTCTCTGCGCAGTGCGCTATCCGGTGCAATGCTGCTCGCGGTATTCCGGCCGTTGCCGGCATTCGCGCGGCCATGTCGTGTAAACACACGCCCGATGCTGCTGACGTAAATCGTAAGGTCGGAGCGAAGGCGATCGCGATGAGCTTCGCCAGGGTAGAAACTTGCTTGCTGGTCGTCGATCCAGAAAGCGGTGATTGTCTTGTTGCGAAGTTCTGCAGGTGCTTCTGCGGCGGCCGCCGAAGTTGCAAACAAGAGTTATACCAGGGCCCAACACTGGCTGCGCATGGAAAGGGCTCCTTCCGAAGGCTGGAACTAGCACAATTGACAACCCGCCCTGACGAGCCAAAACGCCCACCGACCTGCTCCGCGAACGGTGATGTCGTCAATCAATTCAAGCCGCGGGTGGTGCCGTCGAACAGCTCTTCCACGCTGAAACGGCGTGGAATCAGAGACTGTTGTGCCGCATAGTTGATAATCAACTCGAGCGCGGGGCGATTGGCCTCGACACCGAACGGCACAAAATCGATCGTCGCCGTTTTCGCGGTCGCGGCGGCGGCAGCCTTGCTCGCTTTGAGCAGGCCGTAGACATCGCGCACGACGTCCGGGCGCGATGTCGCGAGCGCCTCGGTGACCACGACAAGATGATTGACGGGAACGACGCCGTGCTGCCGGTGCCAGCGCTCGGCCGCGGCAGCAGGATCGGTGAGCAATGGCTTTAGCCGCGGATCATCGGACGTCTCGCCAAGCACGGCATCGAGCTCACCGTCGAGCAGCATCTGCATGATCTTCTTGCCCGGCGCCGCGCGCTCCGTGGTGTCGTGGTACTCGGCGACGTGCGCATCCTCGAACGTGACCCAGCGGATGCGATTGAGGTCGACGCCGTAGTCGTTGGCGAGAATGCCGCGCACCCAGGCGCCGGTCGTGGTCGTGAACGATCGGATGCCGACGCGCTTGCCGGCGAGGTCCGCAGGCGATAGCGCGCCGCGCTCACCGTTGGTGAGCGCGTAAGCATGCTGGAAGCGGCCGAGCATCGTGGCCGGCAGCAGCACCAGAGGCTTGTTGTAGGCCTTTGCCATCAGATAGGTGACGATCGCCATTTCGCAGACGTCAAACGCCTGCTCGCGTACCATCGGCTTGAATGCGGCGTTGGTCGGCGAAAACTCGACGAAGTCGAATGCAATCTCGTCCGCGCGGACCTCGCCCCGCTTGAAGGGCTGCACGTGCGGGTAGTTCCCGAGCACGGTGCAGAGACGCAGCGGACCCATCAAAAGACTCCGGCCCCGTGCGCAAAAATCATTTCAGGATCTCCTCGACGGTCGGAAACAGCCGCTGATAGGCCTCGCCGTAGACCATCGGCACCCCGGTGTTGCGGCTGCCCTGGATGCCGCGGTTCAGCGCGACGCGCTCGTAATAGCCCCACAGGTGCTTTTGTGCGGCCAGAATCTGGAAGGCTTTGTATTTCAGTTCCCAAACCTCGTCGATCTTCAGAATCAGGTCGGGGTGAAAGTTGCACATCTCCGGCTGATGCGGCTCGAACAGGAACACCGGCGGCGCCGCGTATTGATACTTGGCATCCGGCTTGTGGCCCATCGCTTGGGCGACCACGCGCGTCTGCTGGGCGAAGTGTGCGGCATCCGGATGATCGAAATTGTAGGGGTCTTCGAGCGCGTGGGTCAGCACGAAGCCCGGATTGAGCTCGCGATAGATGTCGACCATGCGGTCGAAATGCGTCTCGTTGAGCTTGAGCGGGTAGTCGCCGCAGTCGAAGAACTCGATCTCGGCGCCGAGCAGCGCGGCCGCCCGCGCCGCTTCGTCCTTGCGTCCGGCCTTGACGCTTTCGAGCGTCGCGCCCGGCTCCCTCCAGGCGAACTGGCTTTCGCCGCGCTCGCCAAACGACAGGCACGCGATCTTGACGCGGTAACCGCGCTTGGCATGCAGCGCGATGGCGCCCCCGGCGCGCCAGACGAAATCGCCGGGATGCGCCGAGATGACAAGGCCGGTTTTTTGCTCAGGCATGGCGCCACCTCACGCGACGAACTTAGAGCATGATCCGGAAAAGTGTGAAGCGGTTTTCCGAAAAGATCATGCTCAATCAAGAACCTAAAGCGCGATGACGATTCAACCAAATCTCATCGCGCTTTAAGAGTTCGGCCCGCGGTCCATGCCGACCGGCTGCCAGCGCTTCAGCTGTGTGTTCTGCAGCACCGACGGATTGACGCAGCTCTTCGGCCAGAAGCCGGTCAGCACCAGCGACAACTCGAAGCCGACCCGCCGCTTGCGCGCCTCGTCGAACCGCGCCGAGGCCGACGCCACGTGCGCCGTCAGCGTGACATTCTCCATGCTGAGCATCGGATTGTTGTGCGACGGCGGCTCGGTCTCCAGCACGTCGAGGGCGGCATGCGCGATCCAGCCTTCCTGCAGGGCCTTGATCAACGCCTCCTCGTTCACGGTCGCGCCGCGCCCGGTGTTGATGAATACGGCCGACTTCTTCATCTGCCGGAAGTGCTCTTCGCCTAGCATGTGGTTCAGCTCGGGCCGCGCCGGCGCGTGCATCGACACAAAGTCGGATTGCTGCAGCACCTCCGACAGGGTGGCGGGCATCACGCCGTGCTCGGAGATCACCATCTCCTCGATGAACGGGTCGTAGGCCATCAGCCGTAGCCCAAACGGCGCCGCGCGCTTGGCGGTGGCGCGCGCCACGCGCCCGAACGAGATGAAGCCGAGCGTCAGTCCGGCCAGCCGCGGAATCTTGAGCAATGCCGGGCGGCCTTCTGACCAGCGGCCCTGGCGCACCATCTTGTCCTGCTCGACCAGCCTACGGAAGCCTGCCAGCAACAGCGTCATGGCGTGATCGGCGACTTCCTCGATGAAGGTGTCGGGAACGTTCGTCACGGGGATGCCGCGCGCGGTCGCGGCTTTGACGTCGACGCTGTCGACGCCGACGCTGCCGAGCGTGATCACCTTGCAGCGCTGCAGACCATCGATGATGCGCTTGGTGATCGGAATACCCTTGCCATATAGGGCGTCGGCATCCTTCGCGTGCTTCAGGAATTCGTCCTCGGACCCCGACGGAGCCTCCACGATTTCGGCATTGACCCCGGCCAAACCCTCCATTTCGAGGTCATAGCCGCCGCCCGCCACTGTGAAACTCGCGCCAGCCGGAGTCGCGATCTTGAATTTAGCCACCCTCGATCTCCCCTACTTATTCCTTCACCGCCCCGGTGAGGCTGGAGACGTAATACTCGACGAATAGCGAATAGAACAGCGCCACCGGCACCGATCCGAGCAGCGCGCCAGCCATCAGCGAACCCCATTGGTACACGTCGCCGGTCACCAGTTCGGTCAGCACAGCCACGGGAACAGTCTTGTTCTCCGTCGATTGAATGAACGCGAGCGCATAGATGAACTCGTTCCA